>Ga0111539_10008636_pt1 | contig 12937 bp, 12 predicted proteins | sample RhiMethybrSRZTD1_FD_79667 | JGI IMG/M metagenome (GOLD analysis project Ga0111539, IMG submission 79667) | Populus rhizosphere microbial communities from Tennessee, USA - Rhizosphere MetaG P. TD hybrid SRZTD1 (version 2) (version 2) | ecosystem: Host-associated > Plants > Roots > Rhizosphere >...
CCGAGGTGGAGGATCCCCATCGCCACTTCGAAGAGCTCGTCGTCCGAGATCTGGAACAGCTCGTCGCGCGGGTAGGTGTCGAGGATCTCGAGCAGGGCCTTCTCGTTGTGGCTGCCGTGCGGGAACCCGGCGCGCTCGAGCACGCCGGCCACGCGCCGGCGCAGGATCGGGATCTGGGTGGGGCTCGCGCGGTAGGCGGTGTGCGTGTAGAGGCCGAGGAAGACGCAGTCACCCACGCCCACGAGGTCCAGGTAAGCCGCCCGGTGGACCGTGGAGCGAGTGTTCGCCTTGCTCAGCGTGACCGTGCCCGTGTCACGCGTGAGACCGGCGGTCGGGTCCTCCTCCTCCGAGTCGCGCAGGATGCCGAGGCCGGGGCCGTCGCCGGCGCGATAGCCGAGGAAGGTGAAGTTGTCGCCCGCGAGCCAGTCGAGGAACGCGGCCGCCTCCTCGTCCTCGCCGCGCAGCCGGCCGGCCTCCTCCAGCACCCGCTCGCGCATCGCCTGCCAGTCCTCGACCGCGCACCGCACCTCGCCGATCACGCGCTCGAGATGCCGCTCGAGCTCGCCCAGCCGGCTGGCGTCGGTCTGGCGCACCACCTCGGCGTGGACCACGGACTCGCCGATCGCGCCCTCCTCCTGCCCGTTGCCCGGCGTGAGGATCTCGAGCAGCCGCCCGTCGCCGTCGCGGCGCACCGAGAGCACCGGGTGGATGATCAGGTGGACTCCGCAGCCGCGCCGGTTCAGCTCCATGCTGATCGAGTCGATCAGGAACGGCATGTCGTCGGTGACGATCTCGACGGCCGTGTGGGTGGACTGCCAGCCGTGCTCCTCGAAGCGCGGGTTGTAGACGCGCACCTTCGGCGTGCCGGGCGGCCGCTCGCGCGCGAAGTTGAAGGTGCCGATCGCGAGGCCGTACAGATCGAGCGGGTCGCGGTCGGCCACGTCCTCGGGGGCGACCCAGCGGTAGAACTGCCGCGCGAACGCCTCGGCCAGCTCGGCATCGGCCCCGTTCAGCTGCTCGCGCACACGCGAGCACACCGCCTGGGTCAGCGCCTGCTCGGGATCCTCGACCTTCATCTCTCCTGTGGAGACTGTATTTGGCTGGGAGGCGGCTCGAACAGGCGGCCAGCCCCGGGGTTGCACCGCTAAAGCCAGGGGAGCGAAACGCCGACGCGGAAAGTGGACCCAGACCCGGGCCAGCCCTTTAGCCGGGGCGCCAACCCCCCGATGGCTCATTCCACCGCGCTAAATCTGCACCAGACACTTGGGCCGCCCCGCAAGCGGTTGCGTATCGCGATTGCCGGCGGCAGCCGCGCGCCAGAGCGCGCGCGCTCGTGGATCGAGAGCGCGGCCTCGTGGCTGCCCGCGGAGCTGGAGAGCACGCTGCTGCTGCTCACCTGCGAGCTCGTGAACAACGCCGTGCGGCATGGCGGCGCCAGCGAGGAGCAGGTGATCGAGCTGGAGCTGAGCTCGCTGGACGCCGGCCGTGTGCGGGTTCAGGTGAGCGATCCGGGGGTGGGCTTCGAGCACACCCCGCGGGACGCGCCGCTCGACGAGGTGGGTGGCTGGGGACTCGTTCTGATCGAGTCGATGGCCGAGAGCTGGGGCGTCGAGCAGGACGCCGGCACGCGCGTCTGGTTCGAGCTCGCGCCCGAGCCCACCGTGCGCCCCTAGACGACGGCGAGCCGCTTCTCGAAGCGCACTCTGGTCGTGCCGCGGTCCGGCACCACCTGGAGGTCGTCCATGATCGCCGCGATGATCGGCATGCCGCGCCCACCGTGGCCGTCCGGCTTCGATGTCCGGTCGGACCGGAAGCAGCCGCAGTCGGCGATCTCCACATGGAGGCGTCCGTCCTCGATCTCGATGCCCAGGCGGATGCCGCGCGGGTCGCACGGGGCGCCGTGCTCGACGGCGTTCGCGAACGCCTCGGTGGTGGCGAGCGTGAGCTCCCACTCGGTCGAGCGGTCCAGCCCGAGCGCCTCCGTCGCCTCGCGCACGATCGCGCGAGCCATTGGCGCGCCCTCGGGCGTTGCGGGTAGCCATGCCTGCCTCATGACATTTGGGGTATTCCCGTGTTCGAATCGAGTTACACGTGGGCACCGTGCTCTGCGCGCCGGAGCGTGCGCGTGTCGCGCGGCACAAGCCCGGTCGCCAGGGCGATCGCGGTGAGGATCGCGCCGGTGACCATCACGGTCTCGGGGCTGGTGGCCTCGGCGGCCGGACCGGCCAGGATGTAGCCGAACGGCAGGAGCGCGAGCGAGCCCATCCACTCCCAGGCGCTCGCGCGGGACAGCGCGTGCGGCGGGATCCGCTCCGCCATCGTGGTGTCCCAGAGCACCTCGAACAATGCGAAGCCCATCCCGGTCCCCACGGAGAGGAGGAGCACGAGCGCCACCGGTGCGCCCGCGGCGAACGCCACCAGCATCAGCGGCCACACCGCGACCACGAGGAACGCCGTCCGCATCGGGTGGCGCGGGCGCCAGCGGAGGCCGATCAGGGCGCCGGCGAGGGCGCCCGCCCCGTAGGCGGCCGTGACGATCCCGAACACGGCGGCGGAGTCGTAGGTCTCCTCGGCGATCGTGGGGCCGAGCACGAACAGCGGCGCGTAGCCGACCGGGACGGCCAGGGAGAACACGATCACCGTGACCCAGAGCCACGGCCGCGAGCTCACCTCGCGGAAGCCCTCCTTCAGCTCGCCGAGGACGGTCCCGCGCTCCTCGGCGGCGGGCGCGGTGGCCACGGTGCGCACGTGCAGCAGCAGCGTGGCGCTCACCACGAAGGTGGCCGCGTCGAGGAGGAACGCCCAGCCGGCGCCCGCGCCCAGCACGAGCGCGGTGGCGATGGCGGGGCCGGTGAGCTCGGCGAGGTTGAGCGTGAGGCTCGAGAGCGCCTGGGCCTGCTGGACCTCGGCCGGCGGGACGGTGCGCGGGACGATGCCGGTGTAGGCGGGCTGGAAGAACGCCTGCGCGGTGCCGTAGCACGCCTCGATCACGACGATCTGCCAGATCTCGACGGCGCCCGTGAAGATGAGGGCGGCGAGCAGCGTGTGGAGGCATGCCCGCGCCACGTCCGCCGCGATCATCACCCGCTCGCGCGGGAGCCGGTCCGCCCAGACGCCGCCGATCAGGAGGAAGGCGATCAGCGGCGCGAGGTACGCGGCGAGGACGATGCCCACCTTCGTGGGGTCGTCCGTGAGCTGAGTGACATAGAGGGCGATGGCCACGATCACGACCGCGTCGCCGATCGCGCTGGCGCTCTGGCCGAGCCAGAGGTACCGGAAGTCCCGGTGGCGGAGTACGTGCAGCCGCTCCCTCACGGGCCGAACGACTACCTGACCGGCGCCGGGTACGCTGGGCCGCCGCCATGGACAACCTGCCGATCGGCCGAAACACGGCGCTCCTGTCAGCCGCCCTCGCGGCGAACTCGGGCATGCTCCAGCTGCAGGCCGCCGTGGCCTCGATCACGCTCGTCCAGGTGCTCGGGATCGACGGGCTGCTCGGCCTCGGGCCGGCAGTTGTGCTGGCGTGCGGGGCGCTCGCCGCGCCGTTCGCCGGCCGGGCGATGGACCGCGTGGGCCGCGTGCCCGTGCTGGCCGCGGGCTTCGCCACCGGGGCGGTGGGCGGTGTGGTCGCGGCCGCCGGCTCGGCATCGGAGAGCGCGGTCCTCGTCTTCACCGCGTTCGTGCTGATCGGGATCGCGAGCGGCGTCGCTCTGCTCGCGCGCACGGCCGCCGGCGACATGTACCCGCCCGAGCGGCGCGCGCACGGCATCGCGCTGGTCCTCTTCGGGGCGGTGTTCGGCGCGATCCTCGGCCCGGCCGTGTTCAGCCCGATGCTGTCCGGCAAGCAGCTCGACGGCGACGCGCTCGCGCCGCTGTGGCTCGCGGGCTCGGGCTTCATGGTCGTGGCGCTGGTGCTCGTGCTGTTCGTGCGGCCGGACCCGCGCCGAATCGCCGACCTGATGGGGACAGGTCAAGACCTGTCCCCATCCGAGCCGCCGTCGGACACCGGCGTCCCGCTCAGCCAGATCGTGCGCAGACCGGGCGTGATCCCCGCCCTGCTCGCCGCTCAGGCGAGCTTCGGCGTGATGGTCGGCGTGATGACGCTGACCGGCTCGGTGGTGGTCGACCACATGCACCACGCGCCGCACACCGTGTTCCCGATCATCGGGGCGCACGTGATCGGCATGTACGCGCTCGTGATCGTGGTGGGCGGGATCATCGACCGGATCGGCCGGCAGGTGGCGCTGTTCGGTGGGCTGATCCTGATGGCGCTGTCGGTGATCTCGCTCCTGTGGGTCGAGAGCGTGCCGGCCACCGCCGTCGCGCTGTTCGGGCTCGGCCTGGGCTGGAACTTCTCGTTCGTGGCGGCCACCGCGGAGCTGGCTGACAGCACGCTGCCGTCCGAACGCGGCCGCCTGATGGGCTTCAACGACCTGCTGAGCGGCCTGACCGGAGCGGGCCTCGCACTGCTGGGTGGAGCGGCGCTCGAGTCGCTGGGCGTGGGCGCGCTCGCGCTGGGCGCGGCCGCGCTGGTGTGCGCGCCGGCGTTCTGGCTGGCTAGCCGTCCCGGTAGGTCCAGCGCCCCGCCACCATCGTCGCCTCCACCCGAAGCGACGGCAGCTGGTCCGGCGGGCAGCTGACCGGGTCGCGATTCAGGATCACGAGGTCGGCCGCCATCCCGGGGCGGAGCCGGCCGCGGCGGTTCTCGGCGTGCTCCAGCCACGCCGGGGCCACGCAGGTCGCGTGGAGCGCCTCGTCCACGGTCACCGCCTGCTCGGGGCGCCATGCCGGTCGCTCGTCGATGGTGCGCAGCACGCCGGCGACGATTCCCGCGAGCGGGTCGAGCTCCTCCACGGGCGCGTCCGAGCCGTTCGCGAGCGTGGCGCCCGCATCGAGCAGCGATCGGTACGCGTAGGCGCCCTGCCGTCCCTCCCACAGCCGCTCAGCCAGGTCGCGGTCCGAGGGCGCGTGGCTGAACTGAACGGACCCCGCGACCCCGATCTCGGCGAAGCGCGCCACGTCGGCGTCGTCGAGCAGCTGCGCGTGCTCGATCCGCTGGCGCAGGCCGCGCGGCGCCCACTCCTCGCGGGTGGCCTCGAACGCGTCGAGCGCGGCGCGGTTCGCGGCGTCGCCGATCGCGTGTACAGCGACCGGCCAGCCGGCGGCGGCCGCGCGCCGCACCACGTCCTCGAGCACCTCGCGGGAGCTGATCTCGACGCCCGACCCGTCAAGCAGCCGGGCCGTGGCCGAGCCGAGCGTCCCGTCCATGAAGCCCTTCAGGTAGCCGAAGCGGAGCATCGGGTCGCCGAACCCGGACCTGATGCCGAGGCTCGCCAGGTCGGCGAGCCGGTCCCACGGAAACGATTGCCAGACGCGCACGAGCAGGTCGCTGTCGCGCAGCAGCCGCTCGTGCACCTCGAACGAGCCGAGCCAGCCGTCCTTGTCATGGATCGCGACGACGCCGCGCGACGCCGCCACCCGCATGCCCTCGCGCGACGCCTCGACCATCTCGTCGAGCGTGGGGCGCACGTAGCGGTCGCGGAACGCCCACGCCGCGTTCTCGCGCAGGATGCCGCTCTCCTCGACCACGCCGCCGGGCACCTCCAGCGGCCCGTCGGCGCACTCCAGAGCCGCGCTGTTCAGCCACAGCGAGTGGTAGTCCTTCGACATCAGCGCGACCGGCACGTCAGGCACCGCGCTGTCGAGCGCCTCACGCGTGGGCGGCTCGGTCCAGTCGCCCTCGCGCCACCCGAGCCCGCGCAGCCAGCCGCCGTCGCGCACGTGGTCGCGCGCGGCCACCACGCGGTCGAGCGCCTCCTCCAGCGACCGTGCGCCCTCGAGCCGTGCCTGCCGCAGGCCGAGCGACCAGGTGGGGAAGTGCACGTGCGAGTCGGTGAACCCGGGGAGGAGGCAACGCTCCCCGAGGTCGATCACGCCCTGGCCGGCCTTGTCTTCGTCCACGACCCACGGGCCCCGAACGGCCAGCTGCCCCACCGTGGGGGCAGCCGGGTCCAGCGTTCGGATCGTTCCGCCGGTGAAGAGCACCGGCGGAGAGGCTAGGCGTTCGCCCGCTGAGCGGTCCGCGGGTTCGTGAGCGGCTTCACGGTCGCCTCGATCTGCGGCCGGAGCTCCTCGAGCCGCGGCGGGATCGACAGCTTCTCGCCGAGCGTCTCGAGCGGCTCGTCGATCGTGAAGCCCGGGCTCGGGGTGGCCAGCTCGAACAGCACGCCGCTCGGCTCACGGAAGTAGATCGACTTGAAGTAGTGGCGGTCGATCACCTGGGTCGGGTGCGCGCCGTGCTCGGCCACCCGCTGCTGCCACTTCTCGTGGTCCTCGTCGGCCGAGTTCCAGGCGATGTGGTGAACCGTCCCGCCGCCCTGGATGCCGCGCTCGGCGGGCGGCTCGTCATAGAGGTAGAGGCCGCCGCGCTCCTCGCCGCGCGCCTCGAAGGCGTCGCCGGACTGCTCGAAGCCGAGGCCCTGCTCCAGCAGCTCGCGGCTGCGCTCGGGATCCGACGCGTATGCGCGCGCGGCGTGGAAGCCCTGCAGCGCGTGCTCGGCCGGCACCTCGGGGTGCTCGGCGATCAGCGGCTCGTCGGAGACGTCGGCGACCAGCAGCTGGTGCTCGAGGCCCTCGGGGTCGGAGAACACGAGCGTGTCGCCCTCGCGCCTGGGCTCGACCCCGTTGGCGGCGAGCCGATCGCTCCAGAAGCCGAGCGCGTCAGGCGAGCCCACGCGCCACACGATGCGGTGGATCATGCCCTCGCCGGCCCGGCCGGGCGCGGCCCCCGGGTACTCGAAGAAGGTCAGGTCGAGACCCGGCTTGGCGTGCTCGTCGCCGTAGAAGAGGTGGTAGACGGTCGGGTCGTCCTGGTTGACGGACTTCTTCACGAGACGAAGGCCGAGCACGCCGACATAGAAGTCCACGTTGCGCTGGGCGTCGCCTGTAATGGCCGTGATGTGGTGGATCCCGTTAAGTTTCATTGCACGCGCAACTATATCACGGACGAGGGCCTCGCGTCTTCGGCCCGGTGGGCAGCTCGTGCCGGACCAGCTCATGCGCCCGTTCGGCCCAGTCGCACAGGATCGGGCGCGTGTCGCGCGGGTCGATGATCTCCTCGACGCTGAACCGCTCGGCCGTCCTGAAGGGGGAGGTCACCGCCTCCAGCCGGGCCGCTATCTCCGCGCGCAGCGCCGCCGGGTCCTCGGCGGCCTCGAGCTCGCGCCGGTAGGCCGCCTCGAGCCCGCCCGCCATCGGAAGCGAGCCCCAGTTGCCGGACGGCCAGGCGAACCGCATGTTCAGCCGCGAGCCGTCGCCGTGGCCCGCGCCCGCGACGCCGTACACCTTCCGCACCAGGATCGAGACCCACGGCACGCTTGCCTGGGCAATCGCGAACAGCCCGCGCGCGCCCCGCCTGATCGTGCCTGCGCGCTCGGCCGCGGTGCCGATCACGAAGCCCGGGATGTCCACGAAGTTCACGACCGGCAGGTGGAACTGGTCGCAGATGTCCACGAACCGGGCGGTCTTCTCGGCGGCGTCCGCGGTCACCCCGCCGCCGTAGTGCTCGGGATCGGACGCGAGCACCCCGACCGGACGACCGCCGAGCCGTGCGAGGTACGTGATCGTGGGGCGGCCGAAGGCCGCACCGAGCTCGAAGACCGAGCCGCGGTCGAGCACGGCCTCGAGCACGCGCCGCATCTTGTAGGCGCGCCGGTGGTCCCGCGGGACGATGGAGATGAGCTCCTCCTCGCGCCGGTCGGCCGGGTCGCTCGAGTCCTCGACCGGCGGCGCCTCCCACACGTTCTGCGGGAGGAAGGAGAGGAACCGCTTGAGCTGAGCGAGTGCGTCGTCCTCGTCCGCGGCCACGTTGTCCACCGCGCCGGCGCGCGCCTGCATCCGCGCCCCGCCGAGCTCCTCCTTGTCGGGCGTCTCGCCCATTCCCGCCATCGCCACGACCGGCGGTCCGGCCACGAACAGCTGGGCCGTGTCCTTGACGATCACCGAGAAGTGCGAGCACACCACCCGGGCGGCGCCGAGCCCGGCGACCGGCCCGAGCGCCGCCGCGGCGACCGGCACGACGGAGAGGTTCTTCACGACGAGGTCGAAGCCGGGCAGCGGCGGCACGTACGAGAAGCCCATGTCCTCGAGCGACCTGACGCTGCCCCCGCCGCCGGTGCCGTCCACGAGCCGGACGAGCGGGAGCCGCAGGTCGTGCGCCATCCGCTCGGCGTAGATCGTCTTCTCCCAGATGGCGGCGTCGGCCGCCCCACCGCGGATCGTGAAGTCGTCGGCCTCGACGACGGCGCGGCGGCCGTCGATGCGTCCCCGGCCGACGACGGTGTTCGCCGGCAGGAAGTCGGTGAGCTCGCCGTCGTCGCCGTACGTGCCGCGGCCCGCAAGCGCGCCGGTCTCGTGGAAGGTGCCGTCGTCGACCAGCCGCTCGATCCGCTCACGGACCGTCAGCCGGCCCGACGCGTGCTGGCGGGCGACCCGCTCCTCGCCGCCCATGCGGCGGGCGAGCTCCTCGCGCCGGCGCAGCTCCTCGAGCTCGGGCTCCCACGACACGGCTGGGAGCCTACGCCGCGAATGCCTCCCTGGCGGCCTTCTCGCGCAGCTCCTCCACCGTCGCCCGCTGCTCCTCGGCGCGGTCGCGCAGCCGCGTCAGCAGGTCCGCGTCGAGGCGCGGCTCGTGCGGCGCGACCTCGAGCAGCGCGGCCCAGAGGCCCCACTTGCCGGTGATCCCGGTGAGGAGGCCCTCCAGCTCCACGACCCGGCTGAGCGGCGAGTAGCTCGTCAGCTCGCCGTTCATCTTCAGCCGGCCGGCCTTCTCGAGCGCCCACGCGCCCGCGTTCTTCAGCCGGTCGCCGCCGAAGCCGAGGTCCTGCATGATGCCCTGGAGCATCCGCCGGTCCGACTCGATCTCGTCGGCGATCCGCGCCAGCGGCGGGCCGTACTCGGTGCCCTCGTTGCTCCCGCTCGTGCGCCGCGCGAGCTCCAGCCCGGCGGTCGATCCGGCGAGATGGTCCTGCATGTAGATGCGTAGGTACTTCTCGTTCATCAGGAGGCGACCGTACCCGGAGTGGCCCGACATAGGCTTGCCGGATGGCCGGACCGCCCAGCGAGCTCGAGACGGTCCTCGCGGACGCCGGCGGCGCGGGCGCGCCGCGCGAGGTGTCCGCGCGGCTGCGGAACCTGCTGGCGGCCGAGCTGCGCCGCGGGATGGTCGAGCTCGGCGAGTCGCGCACCGGCTACGACATGCCGATCGCGGTGGCGGTCGGAGCGACGGAGAGCGGGGTCATCGCTGCGCTGCCGATCTCGCCCGAGCTGCGCGCCGATCCCGGCGCGGTCGGGGAGCGGTCGGGCGCGCTCGCGTCCGCGACCGTGGAGCACGTGGTGGAGGGCGCGTCGCCGGGGCCGCCCCGCTCGGGCGAGGATCTGTCGCTCCGGATCGGCGACCTGGGCGGGATGCTGGCCTTCGCCTACCCGGCGGCCGAGCCGGCCGAGGCCGCCGAGTACGCGCACGAGGCGCTCACGGCCGAGTTCGAGGAGCGCCGGATCGACCGGCTGCGCGCGCGCTCACACCTCATGCCGGGCCACGTGCTCGATGACGTGTCCGACCTGCGCCCGCCGATCGGGGCCACGCATCCGCTGCGGGTGGCCGAGGCGGTCACCCGGCTGGGCGGGTCGCCGCTCGACGAGGACACCGTCGAGGCGCTCGAGCAGCAGCTCCTCCACCTCCTCGAGCCCGCCGGCGCGGTCTCGCGCGCCCACGAGGACCCGGACCCGGTCCGCCGCGTGGCGCGCCGGATCCTCCAGCGGCTCGACGGCATGGGGAAGTGGGGCAGCTACCACACGGCCTTCGATCACCTCGCCCGCGGCTTCGCCGGCAACGAGCGCGCGCTCGCCTACGAGGTCGGCGAGTCGCTCCTGGCCGCTGGCCTCCTGGAGGAGAAGCCGAGCGTCGGCCAGCGCCACGTGTACCTGAGCCCGCGCCGCAGCGGTGACATCCGCCGCCTGATCGACGAGGGCGAGCTCCCTACGGGGCTCGTGCTGCCGCCTACGCCGGGGTGACGCGCAGGCCGCCCTCGGGGTCCACGCTCAGCGCGCGGCGGCCCTCCACGAGCTCGCGGAGCTCGTCGCCCACCAGCTCGCGGCGCCAGCCGGTGGCCACGCGGAGTTGGTCGCCGTGGTCGCCTCGGCGCAGGGAGCCGATCAGGGCTGACAGCTCGGACTGGGTCGCGATCAGCTCCACGGCCACGCCGGACTCCATCGAGCGGTGGCGCACCAGCGCCTGCGCGAGTGAGACGAGGGGGGCGTCGCCGGGGTCGCGCGCCGGCGGCTCGGAGGGCGGGGGAGGAGCGGAACGCGAGCGGCCGCGGTCGATCGCGGCCAAGAGCGCGTCGGCGCGCCGGTGGAGTGTCTGCGGCGGGAGGCCGCGGATCTGCTCGAGGCCGTGCTTGTCGCGCGGCGTCCGCCGTGCGAGCTCCACGAGCGCCTGATCCGGAAGCACCGAGCCGGGGGCGCGGTCGGCGCTCCGCGCCTCGTCCTCGCGCCACTCCGCCAGCTCCAGCGCCACGCCGCGCGCGCCTTCGTTCAGCCGTCCCAGGCGCGGCAGCCGCTCGTAGGAGCGCTGCGCGTCGCGCTCATCCGACACCCCCTCCAGCGTGCGCGACTCCTCGCGCGCCCATTCGAGCCGGCCGAGCTCGTCCAGACGGCGCTCGAGCTCCTCGCCGACTGTCAGGAGCAGGCGCGCGTCGTCGGCCGCGTACTCGAGCTGCTGGGGCGTGAGCGGCCGCCGGTCCCAGCGCGTGAAGCCCTCGCTTCCCTTCAGCCTCACCTTGAGCACCTTCCGCACCAGCGACTCGTAGCCCTCCTGGTTCCCGAATCCGAGAAAGCCGGCGGCCACCTGCGTGTCGAAGATGTTGTGCACCTCGGTGTCGAGCGTGCGGCGCAGGATCGCCACGTCCTGGCGCCCGGCGTGCATGACCACCTCCACGTCCGGGTCGGCGAGCACGCGCGCGAGCGGCGAGAAGTCCGGGTCGCCCTCGAGCGGATCGAGCACCTCGGTGCGCACCCCGCCCTCGGCCGACGGGTCCGGCACCGCGACCTGCACGAGGCAGAGCAGCGCCTGGTAGCGGCGCTCGGACACGAACTCCGTGTCGATTGCAATGCGCCCGCCCTCGGCGGCGCGGTCCGCCAGCTCAGCGATCACAGGGGGCGGACCCTAGCGCGGTCGCCATACTCGGCCGGGTGGCGCTGTCAGCTTTCGTAGCCGGCCTCGCGGCCGCCGCGGCGGTCGCGGCGGGCCCGGGCACCGCCCCCGCCCCGGCGCCCGGCTGGGAGACCATCGGGCACTCTGAGCAGGGCCGTCCGATCCGCGCGCTCCTCGTGGGCAGCCCTCGCGCGCGTGTGAAGGTGCTCGTGGTGGGGCTCATCCACGGGAACGAGCAGGCGGGCCGCGCCGTGGTCGCCCGCCTCAGGCACGCGCGACCGCCGCGCGGCACCGCGCTCTGGCTCGTGGACAGCGCCAACCCCGACGGCATGGCCGCGGGCACCCGCTGGAACGCGCACGGCGTGGACCTGAACCGCAACTTCCCCTACCGCTGGCAGCCGCAGGACGGCGTGTACGAGTCCGGTCCCGGGCCGGCCTCCGAGCCGGAGACGCAGGTGATGCAGCGCTTCATCGAACGCGAGCACCCGCGCATCACCATCTGGTACCACCAGGCGCTCCAGATCGTGGTGAAGAGCACGGGCGACGCCAAGCTCGAGAAGCTCTACTCCGCCCGCAGCGGCCTGCCGCGCAAGGCCCTGCCGCGCTACCACGGCACCGTCATCTCCTGGCAGAACCACTCCTTCCCGGGCGACACCGCGTTCGTCGTGGAGCTGCCGGGCGGAGCGCTCCCGGCGGCCGGCGTCCGCCGCCACGCGAACGCCGTTCTGTCGCTCGCCCGCGCGGTGGCCCCGCCGAGAGAGGTCGCCAAGCCGGTCCCGTACGGCGCCGGGCGCCGCGCCGACATGGCCGACTACGCGCAGCGGCACTACGGAATCCACGACTGGCGCCTGCGCGACCCCAGGGTGATCGTCGAGCACTACACCGTCACGTCCACGTTCGCGCCCGTGTTCAGCCTGTTCTCGCGCAACGAGCCGGACCAGGAGCTGCACGAGCTGCCGGGCATCTGCTCGCACTTCGTGATCGACCGCGACGGCACGATCTACCGGCTCGTGAAGCCGACCATCATGTGCCGGCACACCGTAGGCCTGAACTACACCGCGATCGGCATCGAGCACGTGGGCATGAGCGACGCGCAGGTGATGGGCGACCGCCGCCAGCTCGCCGCCTCGCTACGGCTCACGCGCGCCCTCCAGGGCCGCTACGGGATCGCCGCCCGGAACGTGATCGGGCACAACGAGAGCCTGTCGAGCCCGTACCACCGCGAGAACGTGCCGCGTCTCCGCAGCCAGACGCACGCCGACTTCCCGAAGCCCGTCATGGACCGCTACCGGCGCATGCTCGGGCGACTGCCCGCCCCCGCGAGCCTCAGGTAGGTTGCGGCCGTGGAGAAGCGCCAGATCGCAGGGGTCGCGCTAGCCGCTGTCGGCATCGGCTTTGCCGCGGCCAACCTCGACGAGGTCAAGGTCAACTGGATCCTCGGCACCTGGCGGACGCCGCTGATCGTGGTGATCGCGCTGTCGATCGTCATCGGCGCGGGGCTCGGGCTGCTCGTCGCGCGCAGCCGCCGGGCCTAGGTCGTGAAGGACAGCCCCGCCGCGACCGCGAAGCCGAGCGTCGTGACGAGGCCGGTGGTCCGGCCGGCCTGCTCGGTCGCCTCGGGAATCATCGAGTCGACGAGCATCACGAGCAGGGCGCCGGCGGCGAAGCCGTTGATGCCGGCCTGCAGCTCGTTCGAGACGACGTCCGCGATCCCGTAGCCGACCA
>Ga0111539_10008637_pt1 | contig 12935 bp, 11 predicted proteins | sample RhiMethybrSRZTD1_FD_79667 | JGI IMG/M metagenome (GOLD analysis project Ga0111539, IMG submission 79667) | Populus rhizosphere microbial communities from Tennessee, USA - Rhizosphere MetaG P. TD hybrid SRZTD1 (version 2) (version 2) | ecosystem: Host-associated > Plants > Roots > Rhizosphere >...
CCCGGCGTGCGGCCGCCCGCTGGATGGCCGCCACCCGTCCCGTCACCGCCACCGTCGACGCTCCTGTTCCCGCCACCGCTGGCGACGTCGTCGCTCTCGACTTGCCCGGTGCCGCGGGTGCCGCCGATGTCGTCGCCGACCGCCGCGCCGGGTGGGCGACGTTGGCGGGCGCGGGCCTGCTCATCGTGTCGCCGGCTCTGGCGGCCGTGCCGCTCGTGTGGGCGGTCGCCGCTCCCGTGCTCGGTGCCCGTCGCCGGCGGGCCCGCGTCGAGGGCGAGGTGCACGACCAGTTGCCCGACGTCGTCGACCTGCTGGCGCTCACGGCCGCCGCGGGGCTGCCCGTCGGTGCCGCGGTCGTCGCCCTCGGTCGGCGACCGGGCGGCCCGGTCGGCGACGCCCTGGGCGCCGCGGCCGGCCACGTGGTGCGGGGTGGCGGCACGGCCGATGCCCTGGCGCTGCTCTCCGCCGCCGGTCCGGCCCTCCGGCCGCTGGTCGAGGCGCTGGCGCAGCACGACCGCTACGGCTCGCCGCTGCTGCCCGCCCTCGAGCGGGTGGCGATCGAGGCCCGGGCCCGCCGTCGGCGCCGCGCCGAGGAAGCCGCCCGCCGGCTGCCGGTGACGCTCCTCCTCCCCCTCGTGCTCACGACCTTCCCCGCGTTCGTGCTGCTCACGGTCGTCCCGCTGCTGGCGGGGTCGCTCGGCTCGCTGAGCCTGTCACCCACCTGACCCGTCGGCCCTCCCGCCGACCCCCCGAGGAGGCACCTCCATGTCCCGATCCACCCTCCGGCACCTGCCGGCCACCCTCGTCCGACCGGTGGCCGTGCGCCTCGCCGCGCGTCGGCCCCTGCTCGCGCGGCGCGACGACTGCGGCCAGGCCACCGCCGAGTACGGGCTCATCATCCTGGCCGCCGGCGGCATCGCCCTCGGCGTCATCGCCTGGGCCGGCGGCACGGGCACGTTCACCGACATGTTCGAGTCGGTCGTCGACAAGCTGTCCGAGTCGTTGTGACCGGCCGACGACCCGCACCCGTGCCCGCACAGGCACCAGCACCGGCGTCGGGCGACCGTGGCCAGGCCACGGTCGAGCTGGCGCTGCTTGTCCCGCTGGTGGCGCTGCTGCTGCTCGGCCTCGTGCAGGTGGCCGTCGTCGCCCGCGACCAGGTGCTGGTGGCGCACGCCGCCCGCGAGGCCGCTCGCGCCGCGGCGGTCGACGACGACGTCGACGCCGTCCGCCGGGCGGCCGAGCAGGCGGGCCCCCTGGCGGCCGACCGCCTCGAGATCGAGGTGCACGGTCGCGACGGCGTGGGCAGCCGGGTGCGGGTCGTCGTCCACTACACCGTCCCGCTCCGCCTCCCCCTCGTGGCCCGCGGCGGCCTCGACGTCGAGCTGACCTCGTCGGCCACGATGCGGGTGGAGCGGTGACCGGTGCCGCCCCGGGGGCGCCGCCGATGCCGGCCGAGGTGCCCTCGTCCGGCTCAGGCGCCGATGGCGCGCAGCAGGGCCAGGGCTCCGGCCTTGTCGAGCGGGTCGTTCCCGTTGCCGCACTTCGGCGACTGCACGCACGACGGGCACCCGTCATGGCACCCGCAGGCGGCGATCACCTCGGCGGTGGCCCGCAGGTGGCGCTCCGCCGCCTCGTAGCCGAGCTCGGCGACGCCGGCACCGCCCTGGTAGCCGTCGTAGATGACGATCGCCGGGCCGCCGATGTCGGGCTGGTGCAGGGTCGAGACGCCGCCGACGTCCCACCGGTCGCAGATCGTGAACAGGGGCAGCACGCCGATGCCCGCGTGCTCGGCCGCGTGCAGGGTGCCCGGTGCGGTCCGGCGCTCGACGCCGGCGGCATCGAGCAGGTGGTCGGGCACGTGGTACCAGAAGGCCCGGGTCGACAGCGTCGAGCGGGGCAGCTCGAGCGGCACGACGCCCAGCGACTCGCCGGTGAGCGTGTCCTTGCGCTGGTAGCCGGTCACCCGCTGGTGCACCTCGACCGGGCCCAGGCCCACCTCGACGGCCCCGACCCGGCGCCGGGCCTCGCACCCCGCCACGTCGATGGCCACGTCGGTGCGGGCCACCGTGTAGGTGGCGCCGTCGTCGGGCTCGACGGTCGCGCACCGGCCGTCGAGGTCGAGGTCGACCACCCGCCACGATCGTCCCGCATGCAGGTACGACGCCCCCGGGTGCGCCTGCTCGCAGGCGCGGGCCAGCTCGACGGTGCCCACCGCCTCGCCGTCGGCGGTGCGCAGGGCCACCTGCCCTCCCGACCCCACGCGCAGGCCGACGCCGTGCGACGGCCAGCCCCCGCCGGTGTACAGGGCCTGGGGGCCCCGGCCCCGGCCGCGCTCGTGCACGACGACCTGGTCGTCGAGCGCCAGCCGGCGCACCACGTCGTCCAGCAGGCCGGGCCAGTAGCGCTCGTCGGCGTGGGTCAACGGCTTCTCGTGGGCGGCGCAGCGCAGGTGGGCATCGGCCACGTAGGGGTTGCCGGGGTTGACGACGACGGGCTCGGGCGGGCGGCTCACGAGCTCGTCGGGGTGGTTCGCCATCCACTGGTCGAGCTGGTCCGATCCGGCCACGAGCACCGCGGCCGACGGGCGGCCCGAGCGTCCGGCGCGGCCCGCCTGCTGCCAGAACGAGGCGATCGTGCCCGGAAAGCCGTTGAGCACCGCGGCGTCGAGCCCACCCACGTCGATGCCCAGCTCCAGCGCGGTGGTCGCGATCACCCCGTCGAGGCGGCCGCCGAAGAGCTCCTCCTCGATGGCCCGCCGCTCCTCCGCCAGGTAGCCGCCGCGGTAGGGGGCGACCCGGCGGCGCAGGCGCGCGGGCAGGCGGCGGCGCACGTCGGCGGCCACCACCTCGGTGGCACGGCGGCCCCGGCAGAAGGCGATCGTCTTCTGCCCCGAGCGCACCAGCTCGGCCACCAGGCCGGCGGTCTCACCGTTGGGCGACACCCGGGCGCCGGTCGCCTCGTCGAGGGGCGGCGGGTTCCAGACGGCGACGAGCCGCTCGGCGCAGGGCGAGCCGTCGTCGAGCACGGCCTCGACGGGCACCCCGCACAGCGCAGAGGCGAGCCGGCCGGGCTCGCCGATGGTGGCCGAGCAGCACACGAACGTCGGGTCCGACCCGTAGTGGTTGCACAGTCGGCGCAGCCGACGCAGCAGGTGGGCGACGTGCGAGCCGAAGATGCCGCGGAAGGCGTGCAGCTCGTCGACGACGACGAAGCGCAACCGCCCGAGGAACGTGGCCCAGCGGTCGTGGTGGGGCAGCACCCCGCTGTGCAGCATCTCGGGGTTGGTCAGCACGGCCGTGGCGTGGCGCCGGATCCAGGCCCGCTCCTCGTTGCCGGTGTCGCCGTCGTAGGCGCCGGCGACGACACCCGGGAAGTCCCGCTCGGTGAGCGCCCGCAGCTGGTCGTGGGCGAGGGCCTTCGTGGGGAAGATCAGCAGCGACGTGCCCCGCCGCACCGGCGCGGCCGCCGCCTCCGCCAGCGGCACCTGGAAGCACAGCGACTTGCCCGAGGCCGTGCCGCTGGCCACCACGACCGATCGGCCGTCGCGGGCCAGGTCGATCGCCCGGGCCTGGTGCGCCCACAACCTGTCGACGCCCAGCCGGGACGCGACCTCCGGGGGCAGCGGCCGGGCCAGGCGGCCGGTGACCGCCGGCCGGGCGGGCAGGCGGTGCACGTGGACGAGCGGCGAGCCGCGGCCCTCGCCGGCTCCCGGCGCGGTGCCGCCGGCGCGCTCGGTGAGCATGTCGGCCACCGAGCCGAGGGTGTCGGCCGAGTCGAGAGGGTCGAGCGCGACGAGGGCCATGGGCAGGCCCAGGTTACGCCGGTGGAATTCCATCTGTGTAGCCCGTCGTCCGCCGGGCGAGGTCGCCCCGGGCTCGCCGACCCGGCCCGACACGGGCGGTAGTCTCACCACGTCATGCAGCTGCGCACCGAGGTGTCAGAGATCGCCGGGTGGACGATCGTCCACGCCTACGGCGAGCTCGACGTGGCCACGTCGCCCGACCTCCGCGAGCAGTTCATCCAGCTGGTCGGCGAGGGGCGTTCCCGCCTGGTGCTCGACCTCGACGGCATCGACTTCCTCGACTCGACGGGGCTCGGCACGATCATCAGCGCCCTCAAGCGGGCCCGCACCCACGACGGCGACCTGCGGCTCGTCTGCAGCCAGACGCGCATCACCCGGCTGTTCGAGATCACCGGCCTCGACAAGGCGGTGCCGCTCCTGCCCACCCTCGACGCGGCCGTCGCCGGGGGCTGACCCGGTGGCGGTCGTCGAGCTGGCGATCCCGGCCCGACCCGCCTACCTCTCCCTCGTGCGCCTCGTCGTCGACGCGGCGGTGGGCTCGCTGGCACCGGGGCTCAGTGCGGCCCGACTCGACGACCTCAAGATCGCGGTCACCGAGGCGTGTGCCAACGCCATCGAGGCCCACGAGACCACCTACGCCGACGGGCCGGTCGTCGTCCGGTGCATCGTCGACGACGACCAGGTGACCGTCGAGGTGGCCGACCACGGCGACGGGTTCGACCCCGACCGCATCGAGCGCCTCCCGCCGGCCACCGATCCCCGGCGCCTCCGGCACGAGAGCGGCCTCGGCATCCCCCTCATGCGCACCCTGGCCGACGAGGTGTCGTTCCGCCGCGCCGTCAACGGCACCACCGTGGCACTGACGGTCTACCGGCCGCCCGACTGAGGTCCGCCGCCCCGCTCCGCCCCCGGCGCTGTCGGGGGCGCGCACTCGTCGTCGCCGATGTCCGGCCAGGAGCCGACCGCGGCCGGGCGTCGGTCCTGCGGTCCGCCGACGCTGCGGTCGGCCGGCCGTCATCCGGTCGTCGGGTTCGGGGTCAGCCGGAGGGCGTCGTCGTGTCGGGCTCGGTCGACCCCTCGACGCCGCCCGAGGTCGACAGGTCGAGGCCGCACTCGTCCTCGATGTACGAGGACACGTTCTGCTGGGCGTCCTGCGAGTCCTCCTGCAGCGCCTGGGCGTCCTCGACCTGCGCAGGATCCGACGGGTCGAGGTCGGCCAGCTGCCGGGCTGCCTCGACCATCGTGTCGAAGTCGTCGGCGATCTGCTGGGGAGGGTCGAGCGACTCGAGGCCGTCGACGATCGTGTCGAAGTCGGCGGAGTCGGACGTCGCCAGACTGTTGTTCAGCGCCTCGAAGTCGGCGCAGAACTCGCTTCCGCTGGCGCCCGAGTTCTCGCCGCCCACGTCGCCGTCGCTGTCGCTGCAGGCCGTGCCCGCGACCGCGCCGGCGAGGGCGAGCGCGGCGACGGCCGCGCGGGTGAAGGTGGTGCGGCGCGCCGGGCGACGGGCCGTGTCGGAGCTCTGGTGCCGTGTCATGGGGGAGGTGTCGACCCTATCCGCGTCGTCGCTGCGGGTCACGGGACGAGGCTGACCTGGCAGACGTCGCCGAGGTAGGTGGCGATGACCGCGCTGGCCATGCCGTAGGCGTCGAGCTGCGCCGGGTCGACGGCGGCGAGCGCGTCCTCGGTGCCCGCGGCCAACGACTGCTGCACCGACACGACGAGGTTCCAGTCCTCCGCGATCTCGGCGGGCGGCGTCATGGCGGCCATCTGGCCGGTCACGGTGGCTTCGCTGACGCGTGACGGATCGGCGCCGCCGACCGAGCTCTGCAGCGTGGCCACCTCGGCGCAGAACGCCTCGCTGCCCTCACCGGTGAAGGTGCGGTCGACGCCGAGGGCGGTGCCCACCCCGCCGGGCTGACCCGTTCCGCCGCCGGGCGGCGCCGCCGGGTCGGTGGCCGGCGTCCCGGCGTCGTCGGTGGCCGCCGTCGTGGCGGTGGCGTCGTCGGCCGTCGTCGTGGTGCGGTCGCGCTCGGACGCCTCGTCGTCGCCCCCGCCGCCCCCGCACGCCGTCAGGGCCACGGCCAGTGCGACGGTGGGCGCGAGCGCCCGCATGTGTGTTCGCCGGATCATGGCGGTCTCTCCCCCCGGTGCAGGGCGATGGCAGCGGCCCCGACCGACGGTCACCGTAGCGCCGGCCGCGCCGCCGATTGCAGCGCAGCCGCGCTCGACGAGCCGCCCCCATCGTGACCTGCACGTGTCTCCGCCGATCACCGCGCGGTCGGGCAGTAGCATCCCCTCGTCATGGCGCCCCGACTTCCCTCCCGTGTGGCGCGCGTGGCCGCCCTGGCGGTGCCCGACGACGGTGCCGCCACCCAGCTGGCGATCGTGGCGCCCGGCACGGCCGGCGCGGCGGGCGTGATCGACGCCATCGCCGAGCGGGCCCGCGAGCGGGGCGGCGGCGTGGTGCGGATCACCGGGCGGCGGCTCGAGCGCGACGACGCGTTCGGTGCCGTGGCCGAGCTCGTCCGGGGCGCCGAGGCAGGCGACGAGGTGCGGGCCTGGCGCGACGCGATCGTCGCCCGGCTGGTCGGCGAGGGTGCGGCGCTGGTGGTCGACGAGGCGCAGTGGCTCGACGCCCCGTCCCGCCGCGTCGTCGTGGGCGTCGCCGAGCGGGCCGCCGATCGCGGCCTGGCGGTCGTCGTCGCCCACCGGCCGGCCGCCGGCGACGCGGACCTGGCGGCCCTCGACAGCGTGCTGGGGCGCGCCCAGCTGCCCGTGTCGCTCGGTCCGCTCGACGAGGCCGACGTGGGCGAGCTCTGCGCGATCCTCGTCGGCGCTGCCGTCGACGACGCCCTGGTCGAGGCCGTCCACGAGCACACGCACGGGCTGGCCGACCTGGTCGAGCTGGTGGTGGCGGCGTGGTTGGCCGATGGCACGATCGAGCGCGGACGGCTCACGGGCCCGCCTCCGCCGCCCGGCCCCGCGCTGGTGGCGGCGCTGCGCTCGCGCATCGACGAGCAGGGTGCCGCGGCGCGGACGGTCCTCGACGCGCTGAGCGCGGGCGCCGACCTCGACGACCAGCTGCTCAGCGCCACCACCGACATCGCCCCCGACGACCTCGGCGACGCCATCGACGAGCTCAGCGCAGCCGGCCTGCTCGTGCCTGCATCGGGCGACGTCGTTCCGGTGGTGGCGGCGGTGGCGACCGAGATCACGCCGGTCGCCGACCGTCGACGGTTCCACGCCCGTCTCGCCGCCGCGCTGATCGCCCGCGGCGCTCCGGCGACGCGCACGGGTGAGCACCTCGCCGCGGCCGGCGTCCAGGGCCCCGACGCGGCTGCGGCGTATGCCGCGGCCGGCGACGCCACGCTCACGGAGGCGCCCGAGCTCGCCCTCGGCTGGTACGAGCGGGCGGTCGTGGCCGGGCTCGCCGCCGACACCGTCGCCGCCCGCCGCGCCGAGGCCGCGGCGTCCACGGGCGATGCGGTGGGCGCCCTGCGCCTGGCCGACGCCGTCATCGCCGGTCCGGCCGGCCCCGAGCGCCGTCGCGCCCTGGCCGTGGTCGGTGCCCTGCTCGCCGGGCGGGGCCTGTGGCGCCGGTCGGCCGCGGCCTACGACGAGCTGTCCGAGCCGCCGCCCACCGACGCGCCCCACGACCCGCGGGCCGCCGTCTGGCCCCTCCTGTCGGCGTGGGGGCGCGTGGTCACCGGGGGCCCGGTGCCCGACGTCCGCACCACCCCGCCCGTCCGCGACGAGGTGCCCGGCGGCGCGGCCCGCACGCCGGGCGGGGCGCCGCTCACGTCCGGCCTCGAGGCCGAGGCCCTCCGCCTCAGCCGCGACGCGCTGGTGGCGTCGACGGCGCCCGACGGCGCGGGGGCGGTCGCCCTCGCGCTCGAGGCCTCCGAGCTGCTCGAGTCGGCCCACACCACCCTCGTGCTCCCGACGTCGCCCCATGCGATCGGGGCGGTGCTCGCCCTCGCCGTCAACGAGCTGTCGACGGCCGACCACCTGCTCGCCCGCGCCCGCGACCACGCGGTCGGGGGCGCGGCCCTGGTCCACCACCACCACCTCGCCCTCGGCATGGTGGCGCTGCGGAGCGGCCGGTGGTCGGCCGCGCAGCAGGTGCTCGACGACGTGGCCGAGGCCACCCTGGCCCCGCGGGAGCAGCTGGCCGGGGCGGCGATCGAGGCCGGGCTCGCCCGCCGGTCGGGCGACCTCGCCCGCCTGGGCGACGCCTGGGCCCGGGCCGAGGGTGTGCTGCTGCGCAGCCCGGCCGACCTGCTGTCGCTGGACGTGATCGGCGAGCTGGCGATCGCCGCCTCGCGGCTCGGGCTGTGGGACCGCATGGCGCCCAAGGCCCGCGAGCTGGGCGACGTGGTCCGGGCCCTCGGCGAGCCGCCGCTGTGGCTGCTGCCGCTGCGGTGGGTCGGCCTGCAGGTCGCGCTCGCCACCGACGATCACGAGGCCGTCGTGCGGCGCGCCGCCGAGGTCGAGGCCACCAAACCCGTGCACCCCCGGCTCGGGGCGCTGGCCGAGGCGGCCCGCACGTGGGTGGCGATCCTGCAGCGCACGGCCGACCCCGATCGGGTCGGGGCCGCGGCGGCGGGCCTGTCCGACCTCGGCCTGCTGTGGGAGGCCTCGCGCCTCACCGGGCAGGCGGCCATCCGCTCGGGCGATCCCGCGGTGACGAGGGCGCTGCTCGAACAGGCCCGCGACCTCAAGGCGGCCCTTCCCGCGGCCGACACGGTCGAGGCCGCGACCACGCCGAGCGTGCTGTCCGAGCGCGAGCAGATGGTGGCGCAGTACATCGTCGACGGGTTGACCCACAAGGAGATCGGGGCGCAGCTCTACATCTCGCCCAAGACGGTCGAGCACCACGTCGCCAAGATCCGGCAGAAGCTGGGGGCCTCCACCCGGGCCGAGATGCTGGCGGCGCTGCGCACCCACCTGCAGCCGTAGGTGGGCTGGGTGCCGGCCGCCGGGCACGCCCCGCCCGCCACCTGACACTCTGCGGAGGGACGCACGCGCTCTTTGCGGTACTTTGCAGGCCGATCGTTACAGGTGTAACGTCAACGCAACCTCGTCGGCGACGGCGGGGGCACCGCTGGGGGTGCAGGTGACCGGGGCGTGCGTCGCGGTCGTGTCCTCAGGTGCGCAGGTCCGATGGTCGGTCCCGTCCGCCCGCCTCGACCGTCGGGCCCGCGCACCTGGAGACACGACTCCGGCGCCCTCGGCTCCGTGCAGGTCGATCGTGCCGTGCGAGACGAACCGGCCGAGCCCCGACCCGGCCCCGCGGCGACTGTCAGCCGTCGATCTCTCGCCGGCCCTCGAGCGCCCGGCCGAGGGTGAGCTCGTCGGCGTACTCGAGGTCGCCGCCCACCGGCAGCCCGCTGGCGATGCGCGTCACCTTGAGGCCGAGCGGCTTGAGCAGCCGTGCGAGGTACATCGCCGTGGCCTCGCCCTCGAGGTTGGGGTTGGTGCACAGGATGACCTCGGTGATGCCCTCGCGGCCGATGCGGTCGAGGAGCTCGCGCACGCGCAGCTGGTCGGGGCCGACGCCCTCGATGGGGCTGATCGCCCCCTGCAGCACGTGGTAGCGCCCCGAGAACTCGCCGGTCTTCTCGACGGCGACCAGGTCGCGGGGCTCCTCGACGACGCACACGACGGCGGCGTCGCGGCGGCCGTCGGCGCAGATGCCGCACAGGTCGCCCTCGGCCACGTTGAAGCACGTCGTGCAGAACGCGACCTTGTCCTTGACCTCGGCGATGGCGCGGGCGAGGCGGAGGGCGTCCTGGGCGTCGAGCTTGAGCAGGTGGAAGGCGATGCGCTGGGCCGACTTGGGGCCGACGCCGGGCAGGCGCCCGAGCTCGTCGATGAGGTCCTGCACCGGACCGGCGTAGACGGCCACGATCGCGCCTAGCGGGGCTCTTCGGGACCCGGGCCGTCGCCCGTGAGCCCGCCGAGCATGTCGCCCAAGCCGCCGATGTCGAGGCCGCCCAGCGCCCCCAGGGCCTGCCGCTGCAGCTCGGTGACCTTGAGGCCGGCGTCGTGGAGGGCCGCGACCAGCAGGTCCTGCAGCATCTCGACGTCGTCGGGGTCGACGACCTCGCGGGAGAGCGACACCGCGGTGACCTCGCCGGTGCCCGTCATCGTGACGGTGACCACGCCGCCGCCGGCCGATCCCTCGACCGTCTGGCGGGCGGCCTCGGCCTGGGCCGAGAAGGCCTGCTGCGCCGATTCGAGCAGGCCCCCGATGTCGCCGAACTCGGCCCCGGCGCCGGGGGCGCCGCCGCCGACGATCTCGGGCACCTCGGGCACGCCCTCGTCGTAGCTCACGGGCGCACCTTCCGGTCGACGCCCCGGGGGCGGTCGGTCGGGCGGGCCCGGCCGGGCGCGGTGGTCGCGGGTCGGTGGAAGCGTTCGGTCACGTGTCCTCCTCGAGCAGCTCGCCGCCGAACTCGCGCAGCACGAGGTCGACGCCGTGGGTGGCCACGTCGCCGGCGTCGCGCAGTTCGGACGGGTCGATCGCCTCGTCGTCGTCGGCGCCGGCGATCGTGGCCGCACCGGCACCGCCGTTGCCGCCGCCCGGGCTGGGTGTCGGTCGGTCGGCGGCGGCGCCGCCCGCCATCGGGTCGGGACGGGCGCCGGCGGGATCGGCGCCGAAGCCGCCGAGGCCGGGTGGACCTCCGCCGCCCCCGTCGTCGCCGACCACGATGCCGACGGCGAGGGCGCGCCCGAAGTGCTCGGCGAGCGCCTTCTCGACCTGCGTGCGAGCTTCGTCGCAGGCCCTCTTGTGCCACTCGTTGGGGACAGCGAAGCGCAGCTCGTCGCCCTCGGCGTCGAGCCACCGACCGGCCCGCCACTTGCTGCGGATCTTGACGGGCAGCGCGGCGAGCACCCCGGTCGTCCACACCGCGTCCAGCTCACCGACGGTGGGGACCGCCGCGGTGGTGCCGCTGGTCGCGGCCGGTGCGGCCGCGGCCGACGTGGTGGGCGGGGTCGGCGGGGTGGCGGGCGCCGGGGCCGCGTCGACCGCCGTGGCGTCGGTGTTGACGGCCGGCGTGCCGTCGACGGCGGGGGACGGGCCGACGGTGGGGGAGGAGGGCGCGGCGGCCGGGCGGGCGTCGGCCCCCTTGGCTCCGCTCCGTCGGCGGGACACGGCCCCGAGCGTGGGGCGTGGGCCGCTCACCGCCGCCGGGTCGGCGCTGTCGCCGCCGGCGGGGGCCTCGGTCGGGGCGGCCCGACGCCGATCACCGGAGCGGGCGGTCGACAGTGCGTCGCGGGCGGCGGCCGCGGAGCCGCTGGGCCCGGCTGCGGGCGACGGCGGGGTCGGGCGGGGAGGCGACGCGCCGGACGGGTCAGGAGCGCCGCCGCCCGGGGGCGGTGCCGACCCACCGGGGGTCGACGGCGCGGCCGCGGCGGGCGTGCCACCCGCGAGTGACGGTGCGCCAGGCGGAGCCGCGACCGCGCCGCCCCGCTCGAGCCGGTCGAGCCGGGCGAGCACGGCGTCGAGCGTGCGGTCCGCGGCGGGCTCGGTGATGCGCACGAGGGCGACCTCGACCACGATGCGCGGGTCGGGCTTGCGGGACAGCTCGGTGAGGGCCTCGCCGAGCACGTCGAGGGCCCGGGTGAGGCCCGCGGGGCCGAGGGCCTCACCGACGGCCGCGGCCCGCTCGCGAGCGGCGGGGGCCAGGTGCTCGTCCGCGACGCCCATGACGGCGAGGAAGGCGTTGCGCAGGGCGACGATGACGTTCTCGCCCAGCGTGCGGGCATCGCGGCCCGACGCCATGGCGTCGGCGACCGCGACGAGCACCCGCCCGGCATCGCCGGCGCACAGGGCGTCGACGACCGCGTCGACCGGCTCGGCCCCGTCGCCGACCTCGCCGAGCGCGGCGACCTGGTCGAGGGCGGACAGCGTGTCACGGGCCGAGCCGCCGCCGCTGCGGACGACCTGCTCGATCGCCCCCTCGATGTCGGCCCCCTCGAGCAGCCCGGCGTCGTCGATGATGCGGCGCACGTGCTCGGCCAGCAGGTCGGGCGCGAGCAGCCGGAACTCGAAGTGCTGGGTGCGGCTGCGGATCGTGGGCCGCACCTTCTGCGGGTCGGTGGTGGCCAGCACGAACACGACGTGGGCGGGCGGTTCCTCGAGGGTCTTCAGCAGGGCGTTCTCGGCGCCCTGGCTGAGCATGTGGACCTCGTCGAGGATGATGACCTTGCGGTTGCCCGAGGTGCCGAGCGGCACCCGCTCGAGCAGGTCGCGCATGTCGTCGACCTTGCTCTTCGAGGCGGCGTCCTGCTCGAGCAGCCAGTCGGTGACCCGGCCCTCGGCGACGGCGACGCAGCTGTCGCACTTGCCGCACGGCTCGCCGTCCTCGGGCGCCGCGCAGTTGAGCACCTTGGCCAGGATGCGGGCCGTCGACGTCTTGCCGGTGCCCCGCGGCCCGCTGAACAGGTAGGCGTGGCCCACCCGGCCGTCGCGCACGGCGTTGCGCAGTGCCTTGGTCACGTGGTCCTGGCCGAGCACCTCGTCGAACCGCTGGGACCGGTAGCGGCGGTAGAGCGACTGGTAGGCGGCCATCGCGGCGATGCTACCGGCGGCGACCCCCGCCCCTGTGGCGGAGCGGCGCGCCGGTGCGGGACGGCACGGTCAGCTCGGCGCGTGGCGCCGCCCGGGGGTCGGACGGTCCCTGACCGGCACGGTCGTCGCCGGGACGCGCCGGCCGTTCTGCGCGACGTCGTGGTTGCCCCGCCACCACCGCGTCACCGAGATGCTCGCCCCCCCGGCGTACGGGCCGGGGCCGAGCCGCGGCGGGCGCGCAACGCCCGTGACCGGAGGTGACGGCCAGGCTGTCTGCGGCACACCACAGGCTCCGCTGAGAGCTGCTGCCTCCCGGCCCTGACTCGGTTCACGGGCTGCAGTTGCACAGGACCCGGCCGCCACCTGCGATCACGGGCGCCGTAGACGATAGCCTGTCCGGTCCTGGGTGCCACCGCCCCGACCACTCGCCGGCCCGCGCCGGCGGTCGACCGGGCCGGCGCTCCCGGAGGGATGCGAGAGCGGCCGAATCGGCACGCTTGGAAAGCGTGTGTGGGGCAACCCACCGTGGGTTCGAATCCCACTCCCTCCGC
>Ga0111539_10008639_pt1 | contig 12932 bp, 6 predicted proteins | sample RhiMethybrSRZTD1_FD_79667 | JGI IMG/M metagenome (GOLD analysis project Ga0111539, IMG submission 79667) | Populus rhizosphere microbial communities from Tennessee, USA - Rhizosphere MetaG P. TD hybrid SRZTD1 (version 2) (version 2) | ecosystem: Host-associated > Plants > Roots > Rhizosphere >...
ACGTGATCTGATACTGCACGTGTCCGAAGTCGACGCGACGGAATCGTTCGGTCACGCGCAGCTTTTCCGAATGAGGATGCCCCGCTCTGTCGAGCCACGTCCGATCGTTGAAACCGGCGGATTCGACCACTAGCGTGTCGCCCTCCCATCGACCCACGGAATAGCCCAGCCATGTCGGGTTCGGATCCGCGGGGAGCGTGCGTCCATCCATGTAGATCTGCCGGAAGCGCCCGGTGCCGTTCTCGTACAGCAGTGCGACAACCGCGGGCGATTGGATGATTCGGTAGGTCGAGCTCAGCATGTCCGAAGGACCGCCTGGGAGGCAGTTGGTCACGGGATCGTCACGACGGAAGTCCACGACACGCCGCTGGAAAACGGCCGCCGCGGCCGGGCGAAAGATGGCTTCGTCTTGCAGATCTTGTATGAGGTCGAAGCGATACGGGTTGGGATCGGGCTGCCACAGGCCCGACAAGTCCGGCTTGCCATCAGGTGTCTTGGGTGCGGGGGCAGCCAGGTTCGGCCTGCCGTCGGCGGTCCGGGGAATCCCCGGCGTTCGCCAGTCGAGCCACTGTGCGCCCAACGAAACCGGGAGCAGCAACAACGCCGCGAACGCGATTTTCGACATCGAGCCGGATCCTATCAAGTCGGCCACCTGAGCGCGCAGAATGTGAAGGTGGCTCACCCCGGAAAACACGTTTCGGGTACCGTCGTACTCGGCTACACTCTGCCCTACTTTGTCGTTCGGAGACGGCCGGCGCTGAACGTGCTGGAACCTCAAATTGCGGTTTGCTGAAGCAGCCGCGTAGCGAGGACTCATGCCTGGGTTGGAACACACGGCGCCCAAGGCTTTTCCGACTACGAGAGTCGCGATCATCGGGGTGGCGTGGTGTGTGTTGATCGTGTCCCTGGGCCTCCAGGCACGGCCGTCTGCACAACAGTCAGCGTCGCCGGTGACAGGCGCCCAGCCATCTCCACCGACCGGTGCCGCGCCGTCGGGCCACCGTCAGACGATTGATCGCTACTGCGTCACCTGCCACAACCAACGACTCGTCACCGCTGGATTGAAGCTAGACGAAGCGAACGTCGCCAACCCGGGTGAAGGCGCCGAGCTCTGGGAGAAGGTCGTACGCAAACTTCGCACGGGCATGATGCCGCCTCCCAACATGCCGCAGCCTTCGATCGAAGAGCGACAGGCGCTCGTGTCGTGGTTGGAAACCTCGCTCGACAAAACCGCGGCCGCGAAGCCGAATCCAGGCCGTACAGAAACCTTGCGGCGTCTCAATCGAACCGAGTATCAAAACGCGATCCGCGATCTGCTGTCGGTGGACATCGACGCCGCCTCGCTCCTGCCCGCCGATGAAAGCGGTCACGGTTTCGACAACGTGACGGTCGGCGACCTGCCGCCGGCGCTGCTGGATCGATACATTTCGGCCGCGCAGAAAATCAGCGCGCTGGCGATCGGGAACACGCAGGCCGCTCTCCAGAGCGACATCATTCGCGTCCCGCCCGATGTCACGCAGGAAGAGCATGTCGAAGGACTCCCCATCGGCACGCGCGGCGGGGTGTCGATTCCTTACACGTTCGCGCAGGACGGAGAGTACGACATTCAGATCTACCTCGCGCGTGGTTACTCCGGCGATGTCGACGGCTTGAAGGACGCGCAGCCGCATGAGATCAAGGTGTTGCTCGACCGGACGCCGGTTGGGGAGTTTACCGTCCAGAGACCTGCCAACGGCGACGACTCGCTGATCGACAGGAATATGAAAATCCGCGTGCCGATGAAGGCCGGTCCGCATCAACTCGGCGTCACGTTTCTGAGGAATTCCTCTTCACTGCTCGAAACCGTGCGCCAGCCGCTCCAATCGCACTTCAACGAGCGACGTCATCCTCGCATCACTCCGGCGATTTCTCAGGTTTCCATCACCGGGCCATACGCGTCGAAGGGTGCGGACGACACGCCGAGCCGCCGCCGGATATTCGTGTGCCGGCCCGCCTCCGCCAAAGGCTCCGGCGAGGCAGGCTCGTCAACGGCTGAAGAGACGGCATGCGCGAAGAAGATCCTCTCCAGTTTGATGCGGCGCGCGTACCGTCGGTCGATTTCCGATGCGGATCTGGAACGGCCGATGGCGATCTATCGCGAGGGAAAGTCAGAACGTGACTTCGACGCGGGGATTGGCAAGGCGTTGAGTACCCTGCTCATCAATCCCGAGTTCTTGTTTCGCGTAGAAGTGGATGCCGACAAGACGTCGGCCGGCGCCGCCTACCGCATCAGCGATTTCGAGCTGGCATCCCGCGTGTCGTTTTTTCTCTGGAGCAGCATTCCGGATGACGCGCTGCTCGATTCGGCCACTCGCGGCGAGCTCCACCGGCCTGACGTGCTCGCGCGGCACGTCCGCAGAATGCTCGCCGATCCTCGCTCATACAATCTCGCGAGCAACTTCGCCGGGCAGTGGCTCCGGCTGCGCAACCTGACATCGGTCGACCCGAACGTTCGCTTGTATCCTGACTTCGACGACAATCTCCGTCAGGCGTTTCGCCAGGAGACCGAGCTCTTCGTCGACAGCGTGCTGCGCGAGAACCGAAGTGTGGTCGATCTGCTGCGGGCCGACTACACGTTCCTCAACGAGCGGCTGGCGAAGCACTACGGAATTTCCAACGTCTATGGCAGCCGTTTCCGGCGCGTCGAACTCGGACCAGGGAGCAAGCGCGGTGGATTACTGCGGCACGGCAGCATCCTGGCCGTCACGTCCTATGCGACGCGGACGTCGCCGGTGATTCGTGGCGTGTGGGTCTTGAGCAACATCGTCGGTGCGCCGCCTCCGCCACCACTTCCGAACGTACCGGCGCTCGACGGCAACGTGCCCGCCAACCTGCCAGTACGGGAGAGGATGAGCGCCCATCGCAGCAATCCGGTGTGCGCGAACTGTCATCGAACGATCGATCCCGTGGGATTCGCGTTGGAGAATTTCGACGCCGTGGGTCGTTGGCGAGAAGACGAAGGAGACAGCGGACCCATCGACGTGTCAGGGACCCTGCCCGGCATCGGTGACGTCAAGGGTGTGGCTGGCCTCGAAGAGGCGTTGCTCCAACGTCCGGAACTGTTCGCCGCCACGCTGACGGAAAAGCTGTTGACGTTCGCTCTGGGCCGGGGCATCGAGTACTACGATGCGCCAGCGGTGCGGAAGATTCTCCGCGAGGCCCAGCCGGGCGGCTACCGCTTCTCGTCGCTCATTCTGGGAATCGTCAACAGCGTGCCGTTTCAGATGAGGAGATCGTCATGATCATCACCAAGAAAGCGCTGCCTCGGCGCACCTTCTTGAAGGGCGTGCAGGCCACGCTGGCGCTGCCGCTGCTCGACGCGATGATTCCCGCGGTGACGGCACTGGCCAAGACGCCGGCCAAGCCGGTGTCGAGGCTCGGTTTCGTCTACATTCCGATGGGGTGCGACCGCGCGCGCTGGACGCCACTTGACGAGCGCGGCGCGCTCAACGAGCTGTCGCCTATCCTCGCACCGCTCGAACCGGTCAAGGAGCAGTTGACGGTCATCACCAACCTCAGGCTCGAACAATCCTACCCGGGCACGCACGACACATCGAACGCGGGGTTCCTGAGCGCGGCGTTCGCCAAGCACACCGAGAGTTCGGACTACCACCTTGGTACCACCGTCGACCAGGTTGCCGCGAAGCAGATGGGCCGCGACAGGCAATTGCCGTCGCTCGAGCTGTCGATGGATCTGAACCCGCTCGCCGGCGTCTGCAACAACGGCTACGCATGCGTCTATCAGAATTGCCTCTCCTGGTCTTCCCCGACGACGCCGCTTCCCTCCGAGGCGCATCCGCGCATCGTGTTCGAGCGCCTGTTCGGCGAAGGTGAAAGCGCCGACGGCCGTCGCGCGGCGCTGCGCAGTCGCGCCAGCATGCTCGATTCGTTCAGCGCCGACATCGCACGACTCAAGCGGAAAGTCGGCGCGACCGACCGCGTTCGCATCGATCAGTATCTCGACAGCGTTCGCGAGGTCGAACGTCAGATCCAGCGCGCCGAAGCCGGAGCGGCAAAGAATCCGATGCCCGATGTCGATCGCCCAGTCGGTGTTCCGGCCGCGTTTGCCGACCATGCGAGTCTCATGTTCGATCTGCAGGTCCTGGCGTTTCAGGCAGACATCACACGGGTGGTCACCTTCCAGCTCGCGCGCGAGCTCAGTAATCGCACCTATCCGGAAGTCGGCGTGCCAGACCCGCACCATCCCACGAGCCATCACGGCAACAATGCGGAAAAGCTCGCGAAGATTGCCAAGATCAATACGTTCCACGTTGCGCTCTTCGCGCAGTTTCTCGAAAAACTGAAGTCCACGCCGGACGGCGACGGATCATTGCTCGATAACACCGTCTACATGTACGGAAGCGGGATGGGCAACTCGAGTCTGCACGACCATGAGAACCTTCCGATTCTGGTCGCGGGTGGCGCCGCATGCGGCATGAGAGGCGGGCGGCACATCCAGTACAAAGAGGGCACGCCGCTGGCCAATCTCCATCTCACGCTGTTGGACCGTGTGGGAGTGCATGTGGATTCGTTCGGCGACAGCAAAGGCAAGATCGACGACCTCTTCGATCCAGTGTCCCTGTAGTCGATCACGTTTCGATGCAGAACGTACGTAGGGGCCGCCTTCAAGCGGCCCACGGCCCATGCAGCAGCTGCGGAGACGTCTCATGGATTACGGACGAATCGTTCGACTCTCTCTGCTGATGTTCGCGCTGGCCAGCACTTCCCTGGCGGCCGACAAACCGACACTTGCGGACGCGGCCGAGCAACGCGACCGAGCTCTCATCAGCAAACTGCTCGCCGCAGGCGTTGATGTCAATGCCGCGCAGGTCGATGGGATGACGGCGCTGCACTGGGCGGTCTACAACGATGACGCAGAGACGGCGGGACTACTGGTACGTTCGCGCGCCAACGTGAACGCCACGAACCGATACGGCGTGTCTCCGCTGTTCCTCGCCTGCACGAACGGCAACGCCAGCCTGGTCAGGCTGCTGCTGGATGCTGGTGCCAACGCGAACGCCTCTCTTCCAGGTGGCGAGACAGTGCTCATGACGGCGGCTCGCGTGGGGAATCTCGACGCCGTCAAGGCACTGCTCTCGCGCGGCGCCAACCCCAACGCGCGGGAGCGGCGCGATCAGACGGCGCTGATGTGGGCCGCGGCCGAGGGGCACGCCGCTGTCGTGCGAGTGCTCATCGAGGCCGGGTCGGCGATCAACGCCACGCTCGCGTCGGGGTTCACGCCGCTGTTCTTCGCGGTGCGCGAGGGGCACATCGATGTGGCGCGAGCGCTCGTCGAGGCCGGTGTGAATGTGAACGAGACGATGAAGCCCAAGGAGGAACGACCCGCCGCGACAGTGGGCACGAATTACGAGCCCGTCAAGAAGGGCATGAGTCCGTTGCTGATGGCGGTGGAGAACGGCCACTTCGAGCTGGCGATCGCCTTGGTCGAGGCTGGAGCCAATCCGAACGATCAACCGACGGGATTCACTCCGCTGCATGCGATCAGCTGGGTTCGAAGGCCGGATGCCAGCGACGCCGGCGGTCCGCCACCGATCGGATCCGGACGGCTGACGAGCCTCGAATTCGTTCGCGCGATTGTCGAGCGGGGAGCGAAGGTGAATGCGCGTGTAGGCAAGGGAGTTCGGGGCCCGGCGGTGTCGGCGACGATGCTCGGCACGGAAGGCGCGACGCCGTTTCTGATGGCGGCCGACCGGGCGGACGTTCCCTTGATGCGTGAGCTCCTGAAGGCGGGCGCAGATCCGTTCCTGCCGAACGCCGACAAGACCACGCCGCTGATGGCGGCAGCCGGCCTCGGCACAGCGAACCCGCTGGAAGAGGCAGGTACTGAGGACGAAGCGCTGGAAGCCGTGAAGGTGCTGCTTGACCTTGGCGCGGACATCAACGCGGTGGACGACAAGGGCGACACGGCGATGCACGGCGCGGCCTACGGCAACTTTCCGACGATTGTGCAGTTGCTCGCGGACCGCGGCGCCGACGTCAACATCTGGAAACGGCCCGACACCGAGGGACGAACGCCGCTGTTCATTGCCGAGGGTTACAAAGCGGGACGACCCCAGCCTTCTCGCCCGACCATCGATGCGATACAACGGCTCATGGCGGCGGCGGGCGTTTCAACGGAGGGGACGAGACCGCGTATACGGGATATCTACGAAAAGGTACCAGTCGCTCCCGAGAAACCTCAAAAACCGTAGTTCTGAAAGCCGGTTACGAAGCCGTGAGCGCGGCGAGGGCTAGTATCCTAATCTAATCGTTCCTATCGTTTGACGGAGGTGTGGCCGGTCCGCGAAGACCGGCCCTCCCGCGTCAGAACTCGAACCCTGCCATCAATCTGATGTTCGCGGCGCCCCACGCCGTCGATTTCATCTCGAAGAACGTCCCGTTAGCATTCTTGGCGCCGACAATGAAATTGAAACCGTTGTGCCACTCGTACGAACTGAGATCGAATCTCCCGTTCTCGATTTGGACGGTTCCATTGGTCGTTTCGACCTCGGTATCGGTTTCCGTCGCCTCGAAGCCGCGATGGCTGAACGAGAAGCTCGGACCGCCCCCGACGTACGGCGCCCACTTGATCGAACGCGTCACTCCGGGCAACGTGTAGATGGCGTCGAGGTGGATCCCGAACAGGGTTGTGACTTCGCCGAAGGCGAATTCGACGTTGGGCCTGAAGTTGATGTTGTTCTTGAAGAAGGGCCCGAGCGTGGCAAACGCGTCCAATGAGATGAGCTCGGGATCGATCGCGGCACCTGCCTGAAAACCCGCGCGGAAGCGCCGCGCCTGACGCTCAATCTGTGCTTCGAGGCTCCGCACTTGCTCAGGCACGACATCGGGTTCCGCTGGCGGAGCGGCCAGTCCCTGCGGACGAGGAACGACAGTGATCGCCAGCGCGGTCGGCGCCGCCTCGGTGTCACTCGACCGAGTGATCACTCTGACGCGCTCGCCCACCGTGACTGGCTTCGAACGGTTGGTGTCCGGCCCGACAGAGTAGACGCTGTACGCGCCTTGGTCGGTGCGCAGGACGATCGAGCCTCGCCCTACCGATGTCACGGTGCCGACCGTACGGCGCTCTCCAGTTTGTGGTTCGGCTGAAGCCGCTTGACGTTCAGTCTGTTGCTCTGGCGCCGGTGCTTGAGCGAATGCCGCCCAGGCCGGCGCGAGCACGAGCGCCGTGGTGAAGACTATGGTGTTAAGAAAACCCTTGGACACAAACCCCTCCCGTTCGGAAGATTCAAATTCCAGCGCGCGACGGAGCGGCATCAATGCCGCGGGATCCTGGCGTCTATCCGCTGACGCAGTTTCAACGCATCGCGTGGTCGCATGGCCTCCAACATCGTCGTTGAAGTACGCGATCACGTCTGTCCGATTCGACACACGTTCGGCCAGCCCGTCGGCACACTGGTCGAGGTGGGCGTTCTGCGTAACGTTCCGCATACGTCCTCCAGCCAGCTCCTCCGCGAAACTCGACTACGTGGCGAATGGGTTGGGGCGTTAGCGCGAGGAGGGCTCCGACTTCGACTTCATGCGCGGCACGCTGACGCCGCTGACAACGGGGAAGGGAAACAGCCAGGCCCCGCGGTGTATTCGAGTCCCGTCGACCCCGTTCACTCGGTCCGCAGTGCAATCACCGGATCGATTCTCGTCGCGCGCAGCGCCGGAAAGAACGAGGCGCACTCGGCGACGAGCAGCAACGTGATGGACAGTGCGACGTAGACGAGCGGCTCGGCCGGATCGACCTGGAAGAGCGCCTGCTGCATCAACCTCGAGACGACGAGCGCACCGGCGATGCCGACCGCGATGCCGAGGAGCGTCAGACGCCGGCCATGTCCGAGCACCATGCCCATCACCGCGGCCGGTGACGCGCCGAGCGCCATCCGCAGACCGATCTCGCTCGTGCGGAATGCCACGAGGTGCGCCATCACGCTGTAGACGCCGAGACTCGCGAGCACGAGCGCCAGCGCGGCGAATCCGCCCAGCAACACGAGCCCCCACTTGCGATCGGCCACTTGCTGCGCGATCCGTGTCGACAGGGCTTGCGGCCGCAGCAGAGGTAATTCCGGATCCACCGCGCGCAGCGCCTCGCGCACGAGCGGCGCCATCGCCGCCGGGCGCATGGTCGTGCGGACCACGATATTGATGGAATTCTCCGGCCGCTGCAGTACCGGCAGGAAGTAGTCGGCCTCCGGCGGCGCGTTCAGGCCGTTGCTGCGCACGTCCGCGACGACGCCGACGACTTGCGACGGTCGCTGCACCATCCCCGTGATCAACGTGCGGCCGATGGGGTCCTCTCCGGGCAGGAATCGCCGCGCGAAGGTTTCGTTGATGATTACCACGTGCGGGACACTCGCGTTATCGCCTGCGTTGAAATCGCGTCCCGCGCGAAAGGGAATCTGGAGCGTGCTGAAATAGCGTGGCGACACCAGATGCCGATACGCGCCCAAACGTTCGCTCAGCGGCGGGAGGGGGCGGCCCGCGACGGCGACTGGCGTCGGCACCCCTACGCCGGTGAGCGGCACACGATCGGTCAGCGCCGCCGACGTGGCGCCGGGGAGCATGGCGAGTCGTTGAGACAGCTGCTCATAGAAGGCGGTCCGCCTCTCCGGCGTGTAGCGTTGCTCCCGCAGCGCCAGTTCCGCGGTGAAGACGCCGTCGGGCTCGAAGCCGGGCGCCACACGCTGCAGCCGCGCGAAGCTCGTCACCAGCAAACCCGCGGCGATGAGCAACACCAGCGACACCGATACTTCGACGACCAGCAGGCTCGCGCGGAGCCGGCGTCCGGATCCCATCGAGGCGCGGCCCGTTTCCTTCAGCGCTTCAAGCACGTTCACGCCAGATGCCTGAAGCGCCGGCAGCAGGCCGATCGCCAGCCCGGTGACGAGGGTCGCGAGCAGCGAGAATCCCAGGACGATGGGATCGATCCTGATTTCGGCCGCACGCGGAATCAGATCCGCACCGAAAGCGACGAGCGCGTTCAGTGCCCAGTCGGCCAGCAATACACCCGCGGCGCCGCCGAGCAGGGCCAGGAGCATGCTTTCAGCCACGAACTGACGCACCACTTCGCCCCGGCTCGCGCCGAGCGCGAGGCGCGCAGCGATCTCGCGCCGGCGCGCGGCAAAGCGCGCGAGCAGCAGGTTGGCGATGTTCGCGCACGCGATCAGCAGCACGCAGCCGACCGCGGCAAAGAGCAGCAGATAGCTGCGACGCTGCGCGCCAACGGCGTCCTCGAGCAGCGGAACAACCTCGATCCTCGACGGCGCATCGATGTTCCCGGGCTTTGCCGCCCGGTAACCGGCCGCGATCACATCCATCGCCTCGCGGGCTTGCTCCAGCGAGACGCCCGGCCCGAGCCGGGCGATCACCTGAAGGAAAAACCCGCCGTTGTTCAACGCCTCGGGATACGTCACCTCCGCGGGCCGAGGGACCCAGATCTGCTGCCGATCCAGGGGAAACGCGGTTGCCGCCTCCGGCAACACGCCGATGATCGTGTACGGCGCGCCATCCAGCGTGAGCGTCTGACCCAGCACCGACTGATCACGGTCGAAACGCTGCAGCCACATCTCGTGGCTGATCAACGCGACGCGTTCGCCGCCCCGTCGATCGTCATCCGCCGAGAAATTGCGTCCAAGCAGCGGCTCGAGTCCGAGGGCGGGTAAGAGTGCCGCTGACGCGTGCAGGCCTAGCAGTTGTTCCGGATCGCCGCGCCCGGTCATCGTGAACAGATTCCCTGCCGACAGCGCGAGATCGCTGAACACCCGTTGCCGCTGCTGCACGTCGAGGTAGCGAGAGTAGGAGAAGCGACCCCGCGTGAGGTTGGTCCGCTCGTTCGTCGAGCTCAATCGAACCAGCCGGTCCGGCTCGTGATACGGCAACGGTCGGAGGAGAACCGCATTCACCACACTGAAGAGCGCGACGTTGGCGCCGATCCCGAGTGCGAGGCCAAGAACGGCGACGATGGTGAATCCCGGCGAGGTGAGCAGCTGACGAAGGGCGTACCGGAGCACGGACGGCATGAGAACTCCGTTCAAGGTGCGTTGGATACGCACCATTGTGCCCCGGCTCGATCGTTACGTCACGGCTCCAGACTTGCCGACACGCGAGACCGCGCACTCGGCTTGATCTGAACCGATGACTGCCAGCTCTTATAGCCCGATAACTCGATTCTCAGACGCTTCGAACCGGTATCCACATTCGAAAGCAGGAAGGGCGTCGTTCCAATCAGATTGTCGTCCACGAAGACCTGCGCCCCTGACGGCTTCGAGGCCACTTGCAGCGAGCCCGTCGTGGTCTTTGCCGCGGTGGCCTGTTTTGGCTCCTGTTTTGGCTCGCTCGTGGGAGGCACCGTCGTGTTCGTTGCCGCGGTGGCCTGTGCTGGCTCGCTCGTGGGAGGCAGCGTCGTGTTCGTTGCCGCGCTGGCCTGTACTGGCTCGCTCGTACGACGCAGCCTGAAGGCGACGGATCGTGCCGGTCGCCGTTCGCTCAACGTCACCCGCTGCCGCCGCGGGTCGTGACCCGGGTGCGAGACCTCGATCGTATGCGCTCCGAAGGCGAGCTCGGGAAGGGTGAGCGGAGTAATACCGCTCGGTTGGCCATCAATCACCACGTCGGCACCGGCCGGCGTCGAGCGGACGACGAGACGGCCAGACGTGACCGCCGGTACCGCGCGTTGCGGCGCAACGGCTGCAGTGCTCGACGGTGAGGCAGTGATCGACGCGGCAATCGGTACCTTCTGTTGAGAAGTCGGAGCAACCGTTTTCGGCGTAGTCGAGGCGATTGGCTTCGGATTCGGCGTTGTCGAGACGATTGGCTTCGCATTCGACGTTGTCGGGGCGATTGGCTTCGGATCCTCTACTGCTACGCGCGTGGGGTGAGGCGCGGCGGCCGGCTCGGGGCGGCTGACATCGGTCGCCTCGGTCGAGGGCCTCGAAAACTTTCCAACGACGAAGCCTCCACCAAATCCTGCCGCGAAACTGACGACGACAGTCGCCGCGACGAGAAACGCCTTTGACTCCGCCCGAACAGGAATCCCAATCGGTGTTTCGTCTATCGAGCGTGCAGGCGGCGGTATGACGTCTGCGAGCAGCGCGTCGTCAACGATCGGATCGAGTCGAATGATAGATTTCTCGGGTTCAACGATTGGCTCGAGTCGAGCCGCGGGTTTCTCGGGCTTGCGCGCTGGCGGGTCGTGTTTCGTTGACGCCGGGGTGATCGGCGCGCTCTTTGCCGGCGTCTCTGGCTCTTTGGTGACGACGGGCTCCAGGCGAGACGGCAGCGCGAGCGTTGCCTTCTCTTCTGCGCGCTTCGTCTCCAACACGGGTGCGGAAGGTGGATCCTTGCGTTCCTCTCGCTTCACCTCCACCACGGGGGCGGAGGGTAAATCCTTGCGTTCCTCTCGCTTCACCTCCACCACGGGAGCTGAAGGTGGATCCTTGCGTTCCTCTCGCTTCACCTCCACCACGGGGGCAGAGGGTGGATCCTTGCGTTCCTCACGCTTCACTTCCACCACGGGAGCGGAGGGTGGATCCTTGCGTTCCTCTCGCTTCACCTCCACTACGGGAGCGGAGGGTGGATCCTTGCGTTCCTCTCGCTTCACTTCCACCACGGGTGGGGAGGGTGGTTCCTTGTGTTCCTCTCGCTTCGCCTCCAACGCGGGAGCGGAGGGTGGATCCTTGCGTTCCTCTCGCTTCACTTCCACCACGGGAGCCGAGGGTGGTTCCTTGTGTTCCTCTCGCTTCGCCTCCACAACAGGGGCGGAGGGTGGATCCTCGCCTTCGTCGTTGACTGATGGGACTGCCACCACGCTCGGCGCCGGCTCGTCGTGTCTGCTCGAGAGGGCGTCCTGGAAGCTCGCGACGAATTCAGCGGCCGTCGCCGGTCGCCCGCTCGGTTCTTCGGAGAACGCCGCCGCAAAAGCCGCGCGCAGCTTTCCCGCATCAACGCCGGCGAGCATCGTGAACAGTCGCGTTTCGTGGGGCGCAGGCCGCGGAAGGCGACGACGCTCGGGAAGACCCTGAGCCTCCCGGAGTTCACGACTCGTGTCCAGGCTTGGATCCGCGGGCGTCCCGATCAGAAGTTCGAGCGTGATGGCGGCAAGCGAATAGATGTCGTCGGGCCGCGTTGGCGGCGCGCCTGCGAGCCGTTGCGGGGAGGCGTAGGGAGAGACCGCCTCCGCGGGGTAGCCGACGTTGATCAGCGCCTGCGCCAGCCCGAACCCCGTGACGCCAGTCCCTTCCCGGTCGACGATCACGTCGCAGGGCGCCAACATGCCGTGATGGACGCCTGCGTTCGCAGCACAGTCGATGGCGTCGGCCAACTGTCGTGTGCGTTGCAAAACTTCGGCAACGGGTCGAGGACCGTCCTGCCGCATCACCGCATCCATGGCAGTACCGGCGAGATCTGAATAGACAACGTACGGAATCCCGCCTTCGGCCCCGAAGGCAACCGGACGCGCCAGACCCGCGTGATCGACCGTCGTGTCGCACAGCTTGCGGAACGAGGAGAGCAGATCGGACAGCTCTCCGAACTCGCGCCACTCTTCAGACAGCTCGAACGTGCGGATGACGAATCGGTCGTTCGACGACGGATCGCGGGCAAGATAGACAGGCCCGAAATGACCCGCACCGAGGTCGGCACGAACGCGAAACGAACCGAACTTGTCAGGCCTAGGCGTGGATGACGAACCCTTCCCGTTCACCGTACTCCTCGGAAGACGCAGGGCGCTGTGAAAGACTGGTAACCAGGGGGAGTGGCGCTGTCTCGAAAGCAACTTTCGCGCCCGCCCGGGCAGTCAAGAACTTGCTCGCAGGTCAGCGATATCCTGCGTCCGGCCCGCGAAACGGGCTCGACCCGGTTACGAGTTTCTGGTGTGCGTTAGCAAGAAA
>Ga0111539_10008641_pt1 | contig 12928 bp, 9 predicted proteins | sample RhiMethybrSRZTD1_FD_79667 | JGI IMG/M metagenome (GOLD analysis project Ga0111539, IMG submission 79667) | Populus rhizosphere microbial communities from Tennessee, USA - Rhizosphere MetaG P. TD hybrid SRZTD1 (version 2) (version 2) | ecosystem: Host-associated > Plants > Roots > Rhizosphere >...
CATGAGCCCGTCGATGAGCGTGGCCGATGATTCGGACGGCGTGCTGGCCGCCGAAGCGCGCGCCTGCGGCGCCTTCAAGAAGGTCGTGCTGATGGTCGCCGGCACGGCGATGCAGCGCTACGGGACGAAGCTCGAACAGGAGCAGGAAGTCCTCAGCTACCTGGCCGACATCCTGACCGACACCTACGCGTCGGAGAGCGCGGTGCTGCGCGCGCAGTCTGCCGCGGCCGCCAAGCTATCGAACGCCGAACTGCATGTTGATGCGGCGCGGGTCTCGGTCAGCGAATCGGCGGGCCGCATCGAGCTCGCGGCAAGAAACGCGCTGGCGGCGATGGCGGATGGCGACGTGCTCCGCACACAGCTGGCGGCACTGCGCCGCCTGTTGAAGGTCACGCCGGCCAACACCGTGGTGATGCGCCGCCGTCTCGCCGACGCCGCTGTCGCCAAGGGCGGCTACATCTTCTAGGTCTCGATCGAGCGATCAGCGGATGATCCGCTGATCGCCGGCTATCTGACCGTCAGGAACGACCCAAGGGGAGGAATCCTTCTGACGCTCACCGAAACTCGATTGACGCTGGTCACAAACAGGCGTCCGTCCTGTTTCATGACGGCCTCTTGCTTGGCTGGCCCGGCAATCGACAGCAGCGTGTCTTCATCTCCTGATGCGCGAAACGGCGGGCCGTAGAGTCTTACCAGCAGCGGATCCACGTGCACCTCAACATCCGCCTTGACGAGTTCCAGGACCACTCCGGCAGCGATGTCCCAGACCAACGGGTCGACCTCTATGAGCAGCCGGCCGAACTGCCCGGTACGCTGCTGGTCCATGATGTCCTTCGTCAGTCCCATCACGGTCGTGCGTTCGGACGTGGGCGCGAGTGTGGTCCTGGCCATCAACGCCCCGTATGACGCGTACAACGCCACGGCAAACGCAGCCGCGCCCGCATACACCCCAAGGGCCGACGGCAGCGAGATGAACCGTCGAACGACGGCTGTCGTGACAACGGCCGCAGAGACCGCCCCGACCACAGTCAACCAGAAGAGGTGATAATCGCCGACTCGGCCGCGGATACTGATTGCCGACAACAACCCCATCGCGAGTGTCGAGAGACACACGGCGCCGAGGGCACTATTGAACCTTGCACCACTGCGCCATTCCGTCCACGTCGCGATTGCGAGCGCGGGCACTCCGATGAGGAGCGCGGCGACGGGCCCCCAAGATACCGGCTCGAACAACCAGCCTTGCGCAAGATAGAGGTTTGGCTGGAGTACTCCGGTCGTCATCGCCGCAAAGGCCTTCAGGCTGACGGCCAACCCCGGGCGCGGTCCGGATTCATACAGAAAGAAATGAGCGATCCTTCGCATGTTGCCGGGCGAATTGATCAGCTGATCGGCAATTGGCAACGCCCATGCAGCCGCCAAGATCAGCACGACGAGCCATTTCGTCGATCGAGGTGTCCGGCCGTTCGTCGATATCCATGAGAGCGCGACTGACACTCCGCAGCAGCCGGCCACAGCGGGCAACAGTCCGATGTGCGCTTGCGCCACCCACGAGCCGAGGAGCGCCACGACCGGCCAGGCCCAGTGGTGCCCGACTGAAACGGCCGCACAGGTTACGAGCAGGGCCGCCAGCGGCAGGACCAGAAAGTGCGGATTCCAGAAACTCGACGCCAGATCTGGAAGGCGGAGCAGGTAGAGCAACAGCCAGGCCGCGAGTATCGGTGGCAGCGCGCCATCACCGTAACGAATCGCGAGGGCCACGGTCAGAAGCAGCGCCAGGACGTTGATCGTGAACGCCGCCGAATTCAGTGAGAACTGGCTGGCGCCGCCCAGCTGATAGAGCGGCCCGAACACGTAAAAGGCCAGCGGCCCCGGATGGCTCCAGCCGAATTGCGAATACGCGCCGAGCGCCTGCTGCCCCTGAAGCGCATTACGAGTGTGCACTTCGAAGAGCGCGCCGTCGGCAAAGGCCGCCACTTGCGGAGCGGAGCGCGAGATCAGAATGATTGCAAGCACGAACGAAAAGATCAGCGCGCAGGCAGGGAGCACCAGACGCCGGCGCTGATGTCGCGCCACGAAAAACTCGATCCCGGCGAAAACGGCCGCCAGCGCCAACGGCCGCCACGGGTTGGCCATAGTGACGCGGACTGCGGCGAGGTCGATCGCCGTCACACCCCGCATACTCATGATTACGGCGACGAACGCACCCGCTGCTGCCGTTGGCCACGCCCTCGTCCACAGACGAAGAATCTTCCGCATCGAGCCCGGTTCAGTCTCGCGCAACTGTGCCAATGCCTGCTCTCACCCGAGCATTATCGCTGCAATAGATACGTGGCCTTCACCACCAGCTGCCGATCTTTCTTCCCAAAAATGTCCGCGGGCAGGCCGGTCTGCGACAGGTCGTTGTAGACGATGTAGATGTCGCTGCCGGGCCGGTAGATGAAGTTGAAGCGCACGTTGTTCGAGACCTCGTGCGACGAGGTGTTGTACTGCGTGAGGCTGCGAATCGTCATGCGCGGCGAGAACGTGTAGTCGACGCGCAGCGTCGACAGGTTGACGAGAAAATTCCCCCACGGCATCTTCACGTCGTTGCGGTTGTATTGCAGCTCGCTCGAGAAGCGGCTCGACACGCGGGCGCCGCCGGCCAGCGACATGCTGAGGCGCGAGCCGTCGTAGAAATCCACCGGTGAGACGGTCGCGCGCGAGTAGAAGCGCTTGCCGGGGCTGGTGTTCAGCGTGAAAAACCACTCGTTCATCTCGTAGCGTCCGACGGGAATCGTCACGTCGGGACGAATCCGGAACGGCACGTCGAGGACGTCGAGGGTCCGCTGGTAGAACACGTTGATGAAGGTGTCGTCGCGCAGGGTCGTGCCGAGCATCAGGTGATGCGTCCGGCCGATCAGGCGGTTGGTCTGGTCGGTCGTCAGGGTCAGCACGTACATCGGCTCGAACAACTTGACGTTGCCCTTTGACGGTCGCGGCGTGGGACTGAAATGCCCCTTGGTGGTGCGAATGCCCGTCCGCTGCACGAAGCCGGCCTCGGCGTTGAAGTTCTCCTGGACGTCGAGGTAATTCAAATACATGTTCCACTTCGGGTCGCGATACGCGACGCGCCCGAAGAAGGCCATGTCCTTCCCGTCCTTGCCTGGTGTTTCGGTCTTGGCGAGATAGCTTTGCACCTGCAGGTTGGGGCTCGGCGCGAGGTTGGCGTCGAGACCCATCGTGCGGTTGAAGTGCGCGTTGCCGACCGCGTCCTTGTTGATGAAGATCGCGCCGACGCGCGATCGCTTCAGGATGTCGCGGCTGTAGCGGCCGACGAAGAAATTCTCACCGGGCCGGCCGAACGCGTCGTCGGTCTGGATGTCGAGCACGCCGATGTTGTTGGCGCCGGACTTTCCGGCCACGCGCACGCCGCCGAGAATCGGAATCGGCGTGCCGGCATCGGACAGGCCGATGCGGCGGCTGAAGAACAGATCGGTCTGCACCGGCGCGGTCGTGAATGCGGCGCCCGTGCCCATCGTGAAGAAGTTGGAATTCTCGAGGAAGAAGTCGCGCTTCTCCGGATAGAACAGGCCGAACCTGGTCAGGTTGACCTGCTGCTCGTCGACTTCGACTTGCGCGAAGTCGGTGTTGATCGTGACGTCCATGTTGAGGCCGGCGGTCAGGCCATAGCGGGCGTCGAGGCCGATGTCGCGGATCGCGTCGGTGGCGCGGGTCGTCTCGCTCGTTCGCAGATCGTGGACGCCGCCGACCATGAACGGCTTCAGGCGCAGGTCGAGGCCGCGCGACACGCCTGACAGTCCGTGCATTTCACCGGCGAGGCTGACGCGGGTCAGCGTGTAGGCCTTGGGAATAGGCGACCACAACGCGCTCTCGTTCTTGCGGCGGGTATGGCGCTCGAAATTGACGCCCCAAATCTGCGAATCGCTCGGCACGAATCGCACCGTGCTGAACGGGATCTCGATCTCAGCGGTCCAGCCTTCGGCATCGATGCGGGCGGCCGCGTCCCACACGCCGTCCCAGTTGCGATTGATGTTCGCGGTCGTGCCGCGCCCGCCGCCTTCGCCCTCGTCGAAGACCTGCTGCTCCAGCTTCGCGCCGAGCGGCGTGGTCAGGAACATGTAGCCGTTGCGTGAATCGTGGAAGGTGTCGAGGATGACCTGGAAGTTGTCTTCGTCGAACAGTCGATCGGCATCGCGGCGCATTTCTGTTGCGGAGACAGCAAGCGATGCGAAGGCGCGGACGCCGATGTAGAGACGACCGGCGTCGTAGAGCACGCGCACTTCGGTGCGATCGGATGCGGGCTGACCTTCCTGCGGCTCGACTTGCACGAACCTGTCGATCACCTGCGCGGTCGCCCACGACGCCTCGTCGAGAACGCCGTCGATGCGCAGCCGCTCAGCGGTCTTCTGCGCGATGAGCGAGGGCCGCTCGCCGGTGAGCGGCGCGACCTGCGATGCGGACTTAATGACGGGTGGTGGTTCGTGATGAGGCTGAGAGCCTTGCGCGGCGGCAGATCGAGGCAGCAATGTCAGCGCGGAACACACCGCCACCGACCACGAAAGACAACAGCGTCCGTACTTCATGTAATGTTCAGTCGTTATTGGCCTGGACGGCGTTGCAGCCCCTGCAAGCGCGCTTCGGCCAGGTCCTTCACCGGCAACCCGTCTTCGGTTTCGAGCGCGGTGCTTGCCGCCGCGGTCTTCCACGCGGCTTCAGCCTCGGCCATGTTCCCCATCCGCTCGGCCGCCAGCCCGAGCAGATAGTGTACCGTGCCGGCGGCCACGCCGGGACCATCATTGAGCTTGACGCGCTGCAGCTCGACGCGCGCGTCCGACCACGCGCCGACCCGCGCCAGCGCGACCGCAAGATTCAGCCGCATCACCGAGTCGAGCAGCGGATCGCTTTGGCCCTGGAGACGGTTGCGCAGGTCGACGAGGATTTTGTTGATCATCAGCGACTGATCGTTGAGGCCGATCAGCCGGGGCGTCATGAACACCTTGGTGTCGACCTTTTTCGCGACGCCGGCGCGATCCTTCAGATCGATCGTCAGATCCTCGTCGGCCTTCCGGGCGGAAAGGAGCGTGATCAACGCCGCCGCATCCGGCACCGGCTGTGCGTTCGCCTTCAACACGATGTCACCGGGCAGGATGCCGGCCTTCGCGGCGGGGCCATTCGGATCGACGGCGACGACGACCGGGCCCTCCAGATCGGCGACATCAACGGCCGTGAGGCCGAGCGTGGGCTTGAAGAACGACAGCGTGCGATCGAGGCGGCCAACCGCCATCGACGCCGCATCGGGACTGTCGAGGTCGAGCTCGATGATGTCTGGATCCGAGCTGCCCGATGCAAGCAGCGTCACGACCAGCCGATTGCGCGTCGCCGCGGACGGCACCGTGACCGACGCGATGCCCTGCGAATCGAACTGCCGCGAGAGACGCGCCGACAGATCGCCGCGCATCACGTTGGCGACTTCGGCCGCGGTGCCGAGCGGCCGCTTGTTGGAATCGAAGGCCAGCCAGTCGACCGGAAGCTTCTCCGTCGCCAGCGCCTTCGCCGTCAGGTCCGCCGCGGGCGCGAACAGCGTCACGCTCTGCGACGAGGCGAACTGCTTCTCGACCGTCAGGCGGAGATCGGTGTTGAGCGCGGCCGGCCCGCTCGCGGACACCAGCGCGAACGCCGGGCGCAGCGTGCCCTCGACGTTGATCTTCGCGCCCGTGCGCGCATCGACGCGCTGGAAGTATCGTCCCGATTGTGACTTCAGCTCGACGAGGTGCTGGCCTTCGCAGACATCGGGAATCGTCATCGGCGCGACACCGCGCTGCAGGCCATCGATCAACACCAGCGTGCCGGGCTGGTTCGACGAGACGACGACCGACGCCACCGCCGGCTCGAGCTTCACCGGATCGAGCACGTAGTCGTTGAGCATGTCGACCGTCTGCTGGCGCTCGGCCATCACGAAGCAGTCCTTCTTGAACTGGATGCGATGCGCGCCAATCGGCAGATCCATGACCGTGAGCACGGCGGACAATTCCGCCGCGGTCACGCCCGCTCTCGCCGCCTTCTCGGCGTACTCGGCAGGCGGCGGACCGGGTTGGGTCCTGCCGTGCGAAATGCCGTCGATGACCACTTCAACATTGGCGGGCGCGGTGACAAACTTGAACACCGTCGCGGTTCGCTCGAGCGCCAGCGAGTCGACGACCGTGGCGGCGCCCGCTGCCGCAGTAAAGGGCTGCGTCACCGACCGGTAGCCGATGCGCGACACGCTCAGCGTGTGATCGCCGATGGCGATGGGCACAATCGCGGTGGCTCCGATCCTGGTCCCATCGAGCTGCACCTCCGCGTCCGCGGGAACGACGACCAGTCGCAGCTCGGTCACGTTCGCCTTGATCAGCTCATCGAACATCGTGGCAATGCGTGGTGAGACCTGGCCTGAGAGTGTGTAGCCCGGCTCCACCTTCAGGAGCGACAGAAAATCGTTTTTCGCCTCTGCTTCCTTGCTGAGGCCGAACAACGAGCGGGCCCGCATCTCGTAGGCCTGCGGCAGCAGCCGCCGCAACTCCGGCGTCGGCCGCGCTTCGATTGCGGCGATCGCCGAGTCGAGGGCCTTGATCGTGTTCTCGTAGTCGAGCGCATCGAACGACGTGCGCGCCTGATCGACGAGGCCCTTGACGTTGGAGAGCTGATCGCCCTGTGCGAATACAGGCGACGCACTCAGCGTCAAAACAAAACTGAGAACTAGCACCATAGGCACCATAGGCACCCCAGGCACTTTAGGCACCTTAATCATTGGTAAACCTGAATCCGCTTCGATTTCTCGTCGAAGATGTAGAGCCGCCCAGAGGCGTCCAGTCCCAGCGCGCGGGCCCTGGTGAAGGCGCCGGGATCCTTCTCGGCGATCGTGAAGCTGGCGATCAGGCGATTCCTGGGGCCGAACACGTACACCGACGACTTGCCGCGATCGAGCACGTAGAGATAGCCCAGCCGATCGAAGCCGAGATCGACCGGCTCATCGAGCTGGTAGTTCGCGCCCTTGGTCATGATCTTCGACAGCGGCTTGCCGTCGCGATCGAGGATCGTGATCGCCTTGGCGTCCTTGTCGATGACGGCGACGTCGTCGAGCGAGTTGATCGCCATGCGCTCGGTGTTGATCGCCGGCATGAACGTGCCGAGGTAGCGGCCACCCGGGTCGTATCGAACGATGGTTTTTTCCTTCTTGTCGACGACGAGGCGATGGCCTGACGACAGCATCAGCGCGGCCGGCATGTCCTCCATCGGACGGGGCGGCTTGGGTGCGACCTGCGGCACCGTCAATGCCATCGTCGCCACGCGCTCGGTGTGCAGGGCGCCTTCGCGCGCAAACACGATACGGTTCGCTTCGTCAAGGAAGAACGCCGATGGATTCTGCGCGGTCACCGTCGACGTCAAGGTGCCTTTGGCATCGAATACCGCGATGCCCTTGTTGAATCCAAGCAGGATGCGGTTGAGCGGATCGATCTTCACGCCGATCACGTCATCGTAGTTCGACTTGTCCGGACCGATGAATCGGCCGCTGAATGTGAACGCCGGTCCCTTCGGCGCGCGCACGTGCAGGCGATACAGGATCGAGTTGATGTTGAGCGCGGCTTCCGCTTCGCGGCTCGCCGGCATCATCTGCCGGACGCGCTGCACTTCCGGCAGCGCGGCGGCCGCGCGATCGGCCTGCACCAGGCAATAGCCGGCGGCGAGATTCGCCCGCGCCGCCCACGGCGAGCTCGGGTACGACGCCGTCACCCGGCGATAGCGCACCAGCGCCTCTTCGTGACGACGCACCAGCCGAAGCGCTTCGCCCGCATAAAACCCCGCGGCGGGAACGGCGTCGTTGCCGGGGAACAATCGCTCGACGCGCTCGAAGCTCGCCACGGCGGAGTCGACATCCGACGCGGTGCGCCCCTTCGCCATCGAGATGCGCCCGCCGACGACGTACGCCATCGGGGCGGAGTCGGTTTCGGGATAGGCCTTCAGCAGCTGATCGATCGCCGATTGCGCCGACCCGAGATCCTGTGCCACGTCGATCTGATACAGCGCCACCTGCAGCAGCGCGTTGTCGGCGACGAGGCTGCGCGGGAACGAATCGATGATGGCCTGGAAATCCTTGAGCGCTTCGGCATAGCGCTGGCCCTTGAAGAACGAGAGGCCGCTCTCGTACTGCCGGCGCGGCAGATCCTCGCCGCTCTGCGCGGTCAGCGACACGCCGATCGCGATGACGATGGCGACAGCGACGATCGATCGTGTACGCATAGTGATCACTTGAATCGGACCTGTGAGGTGAGTCCCTGGACGACGTTGGCCTGAAACACCGGATTCACTCCATCCGGACAGACCAGGGTCACCTGGTAACTGCCGGCAACGGCTTCGAAGATTTTCCAGGGACCGAAACCGAGATCGATCTTGCCGACCGTCGCCCTGCAGTCGCCGCGCGTGGCGCGAATCTCGATCCTCCCCTTGCCGGGCGGCGAATACTCGAACCGCTGATCCGTACCGCCATCGACTTTCACCGGCTGATCAAGAAACAGATTCTCGGCGAAGACGCGCAACGTTTTGCCATTCGGTTGCAGCGGAAGGTCGTGCGACGTCGCCGCGGGTGAGATGACGCGGGATCCATCACGGACTTCAAACGGATACGCCGCACTCATCGTGACTGCAACGGTGGCGCGAGTCGTTGGCGCGGGCGCCGGAGCCGTCGCCGCCGGCGTGTCGGCAGCGGGAGGCGGCGTGGCCTTCTTTGCGGGCGCCTTCTCCGACGGCTTCGGATCGGCGACAGCGAGTTTATCGACGGGCTTCACCGGCGTGTTCGCCGCGTTGCTCGCGCCAGTCGACGGCAGAACGGGCGGCGGCTGTTGCTGCTGCGCCGGAGCGCCCATCGGAGACGCCTGGTTCGTGTTGACCGGAGCCGCCGAAGACGGTGGATCCGGCCGCGTGACGAAGTAACCGCCCGCGGCCACGCCGATCAGCGCGACGACGATGCCCGCTGCGATCATCGAGGTTTTCGTTCCAGCTGCCCGAGGCTGCGCGACCGCAGGGGGCGGAACCTGGAGCGTCTTGTTGCCGAGCGTGCCCTGATCCTGCTTCTGGCGATCGTCATGCAGCGCCTTGAGCACGTTGGTGCTGGCAAAGCGCGTCGCCTCCATCGGCGGCATCGCGTTCAACTGGTGCGTCTTGCGAATCAGCTGCAGCTCGCGGCCAAGCTCCTCGGCGGTCTGATACCGGCGATCGCGATCCTTCTCGAGCGACTTCGCCACGCAATCGAGCAGCTGCTTCGGCAGGCCGGGCACATATCGCTCGATGGGTGGCGGCTGCTCGCGCAGGATGCCGGCGATCACGGTCGTCAGCCCTTCGCCATCGAACGGCTTGCGGCCGGTGAGCAGCTCGTAGAGCAACACGCCGGTCGACCACACGTCCGATCGGCCGTCGAGATCCTGCGCCCCGGCAATCTGCTCGGGCGACATGTACGGCGCGCTGCCGACGACATCGCCCTGGCGTGTCAGCGTCGACGCGGCGAGTTTCGCGATGCCGAAGTCGAGCAGCTTGACGGTGCCGTCCTGGAGGATGAAGACGTTCGCGGGTTTCACGTCGCGATGGACGATGCCTTCTTTGTGCGCGTAGCCGAGGCCGCTGCACAGCTGCGTGACGATATCGAGCTTGTCGTCGAGCGACAGCGGCGGCTGTTCCTCCATGCGCGAGCTGAGCGGCGAGCCGCGCAGGAACTCCATCACGATGTGCGGCTGGTTGTTCTCCTCGGCAAACTCGAAGACCGTGACGATGTTGCGGTGCTGGAGCTTGGCCGCCGACTTCGCTTCGCGATAGAACCGCGGCCGCATCTGCTCGGTGTCTTCCGAAAAATCCGCGAGCATGACCTTGACCGCGACTTCGCGATCGAGCACCGGATCGTGCCCGCGATAGAGCACACCCATCCCGCCGCGCCCGACGCGCTCGAGAATCTGATAACGCCCGATCTTGTCGGGCATGGACGCTTTCGTCGTCATAGCGAGAGTTTCTTCGTCACCGCCGCGTCATTCAAGGCGACGGTGGGCGCATCGAGAATCCGTGTCGCCGCGGCGTCCGGTCCGGGCACGTCGGTGAAGGGACCTACTTCATCCACGTATTTCACCTGCAGATGCCCGATCTGGACGACGTCGCCGTGATTGAGGCGCGCTTCCTTGGTCTTCGCGCCGTTCACGAGAATGCCGTTGCGGCTGTCGAGATCGCGCACCATCGCCGCGCCGGTGTCGGCGCTGAATGCGGCATGGCGGCGCGACAGCAGCGGGTCGTTGGTCTCGGTGATGTCGCACGCCGGATCGCGGCCGACGATCAGCGTGTCGACCAGCACGAGCTCGCGCGGACGGCTGCCGCCGCTGATGATCAGCCGGCGGCTCATCGGCGCACCCCGCTCGCCGCCTTCAGCACGGCGATCTCGGCGGCGACGTCGTTGTGAAACAGCTGCAGCTCGGTCAGCGCCTCCGCCGCGCGCGCCGGATCGATGTCGCCAACCTCGTTGATATCGAGCCCCGCTCGCGCGAACTCGGGGAAGCCGGCGGCGAGCTGGGCGAGCCTGGCGTCGCATTCGCTCTCGATCGACTTCATGCCGAGACGCCGGCCGAGCGCACGGCGCTGCCCCAGCAGCGCTTCGATGTCGCGATAGCGATCGAAGGCCGCGATCAGGATGCGCTGCCGATTGCCGAGACGGCCCTCCCGTACCTGTTCGATCTCGGCGCCGAGGTGATTGATGCTGGACTGCCGCAGATGCGGTTCGGCTTCGAGGGCCTGCAACACGGCGCGGCTCAGGCCCTCCGGTGCTTGCGTCGATGTGAGCGACGGAGGGTGCGGAGCGCGGCCGGTCAGCATGAAGTGAAACGTGGCGCCGGCGGAATAGATGTCGGACCGGTCATCGGCGGGGACGCCGAGCGATTGTTCGGGCGAGGTGAAGACATGGCCCCGGCCGTCGCTGCCGAAATCGATCAATTTGACGGTGCCGCCGTTCTGCACGAAGACGTGACCCGGCTTCAGGCCGCCGTGCACGACGCCGCAATCGTGAGCCGCCCGCAGGCCGTCGCAGATCTGATGCATCACTGTGAGGCGCTCTTCGATCGTGGCGAGCGTCGCCTGCGCCAGCGACGGGCCGTCAAGCAGCTCCATCACCGCGAAGGGACTGCCGTTGTCGTCGCCAAGATCGAGGACGGACACGACGTTCGGGTGCGCCACTTGTCCGGTCAACCTGGCCTGCTGATGCACGCGCGGATCTCCCGCTCTCCCCACCCGCACGGCCACGCGCCTGCCGATCGCTTCATCGATGCCCGCATACACCGGGCCCAACGCGCCGTTGCCGACGCATTCGACGATCGCATAACGCCCGACTCGCGACGGATGACTACCGTTGTTCAAAGGGTCGGCAAGTTCTTCGGAATTGTTAGTGCCGAGGGCAAAAGTATAGTCCGGCCGGGCTGCCTTCCGACTCCCTCGAGACGGTGCAAACGTGGGTAAAAGCGACAGATATGCGGCAGGCCGGTCTACAGCCGGGCTGCGATTTGCCTGGCGAGCTCCAGGGCGTCGGAATCGACTGCAGGCGCCAGTTTCCAGTCGTGGAGCCACACCGCTTTTCGGCGCAAATCCGGATCCTCCGACGTGTGTCGCGGAATCACGTGGGCGTGGAGTGCAGGGTCGACGTTGCCGAGGATCTCGTAGTTGATGCGTTCGGCGCCGGTGGCCTCGAGCACCGCATCACCGAGGGCGGCCATGTCGTCGAGGAACTGCTGCCGCGCATCGCCGACCAGGGCGTTGAGATCGGACACGACAGGATCGGGCAGCAGCAGGCAGTAGCCGCGGGTGATCTGCGGATCGCCGAGCACGGCCCATCCGGACAGCATGCGCGCGATCACGCGCTCGAGCTCACCGCGGCGCGCCGCTTCGACCTGCCGATGAATCGCGGTCGTCATCAGACGGCGGGCCTCGATGGATCGTCGAGCGGCACGCCGGCCGCGCACAACGGGCACTCGGGCGGCCGCCACGAATCGAAGGGCGTGCGGCCGGTCGTCTCGATGCGAAGGCCGCGCTCCTTGAAAAAGTCCGCGCCGGTCGTGCCGAGCACGTGCAGCGCGCCGACGACGACGGGAATCGCGCCGTGCGATTCGATCGCGATCAACGTCGCCCGCAGCGACGATCCCGCGCTCATCACATCGTCGACGATCGCGACGCGCTTGCCGAGCAGGCGATGGCCGATGCCGGGCGGCAATTGGTACCGCGCGCTGAACGCGCCTGTGCCTTCCGGAGGCGCCGGGGTCGTGAAGTAGAACTCGCTGCCGAGGAGACGCGCGAGCAGCTGCGCGAGAAACGCGCCGCCGGTGAGCGGCCCGCACACGGCTTCGATGTTGTGGCGCCGCAGCGATTGCGCCAGCTGGGTGACGAACGGATCGAGCGCGGTTTGATCGGCGAACATCGCCTCGAGATCGAACCACATCCCGCAGTGCAGGCCCGATTCCATTTGAAAGTGACCGCGGCGGGCCTGCGCGAGGTCGAGACAGGTCGTCATTCGGGGCGAACGAACATCGCGGCCTGGCCGCAAATCACCGTGACCTTGTAGGGATGGAGCGGTGGGATTTCCGGTTCGCCATCGGCGCCGCCATCCCACACGCCGCGTGCGAAGCACGCCGCCGTGTCCTTGCGATACGCGAACGAGGTGCCGTCGTGGCCATCGGCGGAGAACTCCGGCAGCTCGCGCCAGCCCTGCGCATCAAGGCCATCGCGCAATCGATCCGCCGCGGCGCCTGTCTTCTCCGCCTTCTTGAACGAGCCGTCGATCTCGATCCGGCAGCCCGGAATCGGCGCGCGGAATGTTTCATCGTTGAACGAGCCGTTCGATCGCCGCGTCTTGACGCCGTCGGTCTTCGCGACAATG
>Ga0111539_10008643_pt1 | contig 12927 bp, 13 predicted proteins | sample RhiMethybrSRZTD1_FD_79667 | JGI IMG/M metagenome (GOLD analysis project Ga0111539, IMG submission 79667) | Populus rhizosphere microbial communities from Tennessee, USA - Rhizosphere MetaG P. TD hybrid SRZTD1 (version 2) (version 2) | ecosystem: Host-associated > Plants > Roots > Rhizosphere >...
GCATGATGATGATGATCTCGGCAAACGATCTCATCGCCCTTTACCTCGGCCTGGAGCTGCAGAGCCTGGCCCTCTACGTGACGGCCGCCATTCGCCGCGACGACTTGCGCTCCAGCGAGGCGGGCCTGAAGTATTTCGTCCTCGGCGCCCTGTCGTCGGGCATGTTGCTCTACGGCGCTTCGCTGATCTACGGCTTCACGGGAACGACAAGCTTTGCCGGCATTGCTGCGGCCGCCAAGGTCGCCGGCGCCGGGCAGAACATCGGGCTCATCTTCGGACTCGTGTTCCTGCTGGTGGGTCTCGCCTTCAAGATCTCGGCCGTGCCGTTCCACATGTGGACGCCCGACGTATACGAAGGCGCGCCGACGCCCGTCACGACCTTCTTCGCCGCCGCGCCCAAAGCCGCAGCGGTCGCCCTGCTCATGCGCGTGACGCTCGGCGCCTTCGCGGGCATCGGGCCGCAATGGCAGCAGGTGGTGAGCGTGCTGGCCATGGCCTCCATGGGGCTTGGCGCCTTCGCCGCCATCGGCCAGACCAACATCAAGCGGCTGCTCGCCTACTCGGCCATCGGCAACATCGGCTACGCGCTGATCGGGCTTGCGGCCGCCTCGCCCCAAGGCGCGCAGGGCGTGATGATCTACATGGTCATCTATGTCGCGATGACGCTCGGCGCCTTCGCCTGCGTGCTTGCCATGCGCCGTCCGGGCGGCATGGTGGAGGAGATCGACGAGCTTGCGGGCCTCGCTGAGACCAACCTCGGCATGGCGACGGTGCTGGCGGTGCTGCTCTTCTCGCTCGCGGGCATCCCGCCCCTTGCCGGCTTCTTCGCCAAGTTCTACGTATTCGCCGCCGCCGTGAAGGAAGGCTTGTGGCTGCTTGCCATCTTCGGCGTGCTGGCGAGCGTCGTGGGGGCCTATTACTACGTGCGCATCGTCAAGGTCATGTTCTTCGACGACGCCAGGGAAAAGTTTCTCGCCATTCCCGTGAAGGCTGGACTGGTGATGGCGGTCTGCGGCCTCTTCGTGCTGCTCTATGTGGCCTGGCCGGCGCCGCTGGTCGCGGCAGCCGACGCGGCCGCCCGATCGCTGTTCTAGCGGGCTGGGTGGGGCGACCACCCTGGCCCGATACAGAAATGCCCGTGATCAGAGGCGTTGGGTCTGCACGTCGCCGACCCGACCCGTGCCCAGGATGCTCGCATTGACGGACCCCTCGCGGCCTCCACTCGCGTTTCGCAGCGAGATACTCGAGGAAGCCGGCTCCACCAACACGGAAGCGTTCAAGCGGGCCGCCGTGGGCGAGGCCGGGCCACTCTGGATCATGGCCCGCCTGCAGACCCAGGGTCGGGGCCGGTCGGGGCGCCAATGGGCCCCTGCACCGGGCAATCTCTACGCCAGTCTGCTGCAACGGCTGGCCTGTCCGCAGGCGGTCGTGCACCAGCTGTCCCTGCTTGCCGGGGTTGCCACGGTCGAGGCGATCACGGCCGCCGCAGGCCGGCCGGTGCCCCGGCTCCGGTTGAAATGGCCCAACGATGTCTTGATCGGCGATGCCAAGTGTGCGGGCATATTGCCCGAGAGCCAGATGGGCGGGAAAGGCTCGGAGGTCATCGTGGTGGTCGGCATCGGCATCAACCTGGCATCCCATCCGGAAGGACTAGGTCGCGCGGCAACCCACCTGGCTTCCCATGGAGTGGCCGTTTCCCCCGAAGCGATGCTGGGCCATCTTGCCTACGCCATGCAGCACTGGCTTGGCCTGTGGAACTGCGGCGCCGGCTTCCCGGACGTGCGCAAGGCCTGGCTGCAGCATGGAGGAGCAGCCGGCGAGAGCATAGCCGTCGACACGGGCCGCGAGCGGGTGGCGGGGAGGTTCCTCGATCTGGATACCGACGGCGCTCTCCTCATGGCGGATGCCGACGGGCGCACGCGCAAACTCACGTTCGGCGACGTCACGCTGACGCATGCTGCCGCCAAGGATGGCCGCTGATGGCGCGCCAGGGCAGGCCCGGCCGCGCCGCGGGCATCGACGAGCTCGTCTTCATGGCGCTCGGCGGCATCGGCGAGATCGGCATGAACTGCTACCTCTACGGGTTAGGGCCCGCGGACGCGCGGCAGTGGCTGATGATTGACCTCGGCATCACATTTCCCGAGGGCGAGAACGATCCGGGCATCGACGTGATCCTGCCGGACCTGCGCTTCATCGAGGCCGAAAAAGCAAGCCTCGCAGGGCTGGTGCTCACCCACGCGCACGAGGATCACCTGGGCGCGGTGATCGAACTGTGGCCGCGGCTCAAGATGCCAATCTATGCAACTCCGTTCACGGCCGCCATGTTGAAGTCCAAGCTCGCGGAATTCGGAGGCAAGCGGGCGCTGCCTATCACGGAAGTGCCGCTCGAGAGCCGCTTCCGGGTGGGCCCATTCGATGTGGAGTACATCTCGGTCGCGCACTCGATCCCCGAGTCGAACGCGGTCGCCATTCACACGGCCCACGGCGTCGTGCTGCACACGGGCGATTGGAAGCTCGAGTCAAATCCGGTGCTAGGCCGGCCGATCGATCCAAGCCGGCTCATGCAACTCGGTGACGCTGGCGTGGCGGCCATGGTGTGCGATAGCACCAATGCGCTGCGCGAGGGGCGGTCCCCCTCCGAGCTGGATGTGGCGAAATCCTTGGCCGCCATCATCAAGCGCGCGAAGCGGCGCGTCGCGGTCACCATCTTCGCCTCCAACGTGGCGCGCATCCGCGCCGTCGCAGATGCGGCGAAGGCGGCCGGTCGCCAGCTTGTGGTGGCGGGACGAGCCATGCACCGCATCATCGGCGTGGCGATGGAGACCGGCTACCTGCCAGCCGGCTTCAAATACCACGACCAGCAGCACTTCTCGTACCTGGAGCCGCACGAGGTGGTGCTGCTGTGCACGGGGAGCCAAGGCGAGCCGCGCGCCGCCATGGCGCGCATTGCCGACGACCAGCATCCCGACATCGGGTTGGACGAGGGCGACATCGTCATCTTCTCATCGCGCACCATTCCCGGGAACGAGCGTGCCGTAGGCCGCATGCAGAACAAGCTCGTCGACCTCGGCTGCGACATCGTCACCGACAGCGATGCGTTGGTGCACGTGACTGGACATCCCCGCCGCGAGGAGCTGAAGGAGATGTACGGCTGGATCAAGCCGCGCGTCGCCATCCCGATGCACGGGGAGGCGCGGCACCTTGCCGAGCACGCCAAGCTGGCGGAAGGCGCCGGCGTGAAGGATGTGCTCGACGTGCGCAATGGCGACATCGTGCGGTTGGCCCCCGGCGAGGCGGAGATCATCGACGAGGCGCCCGTGGGGCGGCTCTTCCGCGACGGCGATCTGCTGGTCCCGAGCGACGAGGGGCCGGTGCGGGAACGCCGGTCTCTCGCCTTTGCCGGCGCCGTCTTCGTGGCACTGGTGCGGTCGGGGCGCGGCGAGGTATCGCCGGAAGCGGAAATCGCCCTCGACGGTGTGCCGGCGGCCGATGCAGAGGGGAGGCCGATGGTCGACATCGTGCGCTCGGCGGTCGAAGGCACGATTGCGAGCATCCCGCGCGAGCGCCGGCGCGACGGCGAGTTGGTGCGCGAGGCCGTTCGGCGCGCGGTGCGATCGGCCGTGGAGGACGCGTGGGGCAAGCGTCCGATCGCCAAGGTGCTGCTGGTGCAGGCGCCAAGGTGATGGATAGCTTGACGCTGTTCGGCCTCCTGGCAGTGACAGCCATGCTTGTGTTTTACGCCTTGGAGGACCGCAGCCCTTGGTTCATCCTGGCCTTTGCCGGTGCCTGCGCTCTGGCCTCAGCCTATGGCTTCCTGCAGGGCGCATGGCCGTTCGGCGTCGTGGAGGCTGTCTGGGCCGCCGTGGCGGTGCATCGCTGGCGGTCGCGAACGGGCCTCCGGGCCGAATAGCTATCTGGAGCTGCCATGATCGGACGCCTGAACCATGTTGCCATCGCCGTCCCCGATCTGGCCGCCGCGACGGCCCAGTACCGCGATACCCTTGGCGCCGAAGTGTCGGAAGCCACGCCGATGCCCGAGCATAGCGTCACCGTGGTGTTCGTTGCGCTGCCCAACACCAAGATCGAGCTGATGGAGCCGTTGGGGGCGAACTCTCCGATCGCTGCCTTTCTGGAACGCAACCCGGCGGGCGGCATCCATCACGTGTGCTACGAGGTGGAGGACATCCGCGGTGCCCGCGACCGGCTGAAGGCGGCGGGCGCGCGCGTGCTGGGCGACGGGGAGCCGAAAATCGGCGCACACGGCAAGCCCGTGCTGTTCCTGCATCCCAAGGATTTCAACGGCACGCTGGTCGAGCTCGAGCAGGCTTGAGGTGGTGATGCTGACGTGAGGCTGTCATTCGCCATAGCCATCTATGTCGTGATCTGGTGGACGGTGCTGTTCGCCATCCTGCCGTTCGGCGTGCGCACTCAGGCCGAGGATGGTGAGGTAGTTCCAGGCACGCCTGAAAGCGCGCCGACCCGTCCGCGCCTGTTGCGCGTCCTCCTGCTGACGACACTGGTATCGGGACTGGTGTTTGGAGGCTTGTGGGTTGCCGTGCGCGTCGACCTTATCAATCTCGAGCGCTTGCTTGGCCGCCCGCCGGCGCTTTGAGGTCCACAAACGAAAAGAGCAAGGCCGCGTCGACCCTGCCCAAGGTGGAATTGCCTTGTTCTTGCATTGGCCGCTCGTTGGCGGCGCGAAAGATGAATTCCTTCCCCTAGACTTGGGCGTTACAAGCCCCTGCACAACGGATGGTCTTATGACCTCTTTTTATGGCACCACACTACCTAAGGCGCGGCCTTCTGTCACCCCCTGGCTCGATTAAAAAAAATCAACGCGCAAACCTTCCTGTGCAGGAAGGTCAACCGGGCGCCGGGGCAGGCCGTCCTACCGGAGACGCGGGCTCCGCGTACGATTGTCACCTCGGCGGGAACAGGATATTAGGCACTCACGACGGTCCGAGCAGGCTGCACTCGCGTCAACACCGGCCGCGGCGCTGGGGCAGCGCCCACATCCAATGTCTGCCTAACAATTAGTCACGGGCTCCATGCGCCTCTCCCGGTTTTTCCTGCCTGTCCTCCGCGAAACGCCCAAAGAGGCGGAGATCGTCTCGCACCAGCTGATGCTGCGCAGCGGCATGGTGCGCCAGGCGAGCGCCGGCATCTATTCCTGGCTTCCACTCGGCTTTCGCGTGCTGGAAAAGATCGCCCAGATCGTGCGCGAGGAGCAGGATCGGTCGGGCGCAATCGAGATGCTGATGCCGACGATCCAGTCGGCAGAGCTTTGGCGGGAAAGCAAGCGCTACGACGCCTACGGGCCGGAAATGCTTCGCTTTCTCGACCGGCACGAACGGGAGATGCTCTACGGGCCGACCAACGAGGAGCTGATCACGCAGATCTTCCGGGACGGCGTGAAATCGTACCGCGACCTGCCGCGCAACCTTTACCATATCCAGTGGAAATTCCGAGACGAGGTGCGGCCCCGCTTCGGCGTCATGCGTGGGCGCGAGTTCCTCATGAAGGACGCCTATTCCTTCGACCTGACGGCGGAAGCCGCGCGCCATTCCTACAACAAGATGTTCGTTGCCTACCTGCGCACGTTTGCACGCATGGGCCTCCAATCCATTCCCATGGCAGCCGAGACCGGGCCGATCGGCGGCGACCTCAGCCACGAGTTCATCATCCTGGCCGAGACCGGGGAGAGCCGGGTGTTCTGCCACGCTGACCTGGTCGCCCAGCGCCCTCCGGCCGCCGACATAGACTTCGACGCGGACCTGAGCCCGCTCATAGGGCAGTGGACCCGGGCCTATGCCGCCACCGACGACAAGCACGACCAGGCCCGCTTCGAGGCCGAGGTGCCCGCTGACAAGCGGGTGACGGCGCGCGGCATCGAAATCGGCCACATTTTCTTCTTCGGCACCAGGTATTCCGAGCCCATGGGCTGCCGCGTGCAGGGGCCCGACGGAGGCATGATCGCCGTGCAAATGGGCTCATACGGCGTGGGCGTATCGCGGCTGGTCGGCGCCATCATCGAGGCCAGCCATGATGCGTCCGGCATCGTCTGGCCGGTGCCGGTGGCTCCGTTCGAGGTCGGGCTCGTGAACCTGAAGGCGGGCGACAAGGATACCGATGCCGCGTGCAACGAGCTTTATGCCAAGCTCGGACGGGCCGGCGTATCCGTGCTCCTCGACGACACCGAGGAGCGGGCCGGCGCCAAGTTCGCGACCATGGATCTGATCGGCCTGCCGTTCCAGCTCATCGTGGGGCCGAAGGGCCTCAAGAGCGGCGAGGTCGAGGTCAAGGAGCGCAAATCCGGCGAGCGGGCCGCCATGACGCCCGACGCCGCACTCAAGCGCCTGACGGAAAGCGTGACCGCCGGCCGCATGCTGGCTTGAGCGCGGGCGCGGCGCGACAAGAAGGGGGAACTTTTGGGTCAGGCGAAAGCGTCATCGACCGACACGCGGGCGTTCGCGCCGTTCGAATGGATGCTGGCGCTGCGCTACCTGCGTGCGCGCCGCAAGGAAGGATTCATATCGGTGCTGGCGGGGTTCTCGTTCCTCGGCATCCTGCTCGGCGTCTTCACCCTGATCACGGTGATGGCCGTCATGAACGGCTTCCGCAAGGAGCTGTTCAACAAGATTCTCGGCCTCAACGGGCACATCATCGTCAACAAGGTCGGCGCGGATGACTTCGACAATTTCGACGAGGTCGCCAAGCGGCTTGGCAGCATGTCCGGCGTCAAGCATGCAGTACCCCTGATCGAGGGGCAGGCGATGGCGTCCACGCCGCACCTGGCCGTCGCCGGCTTCGTGCGCGGCATTCGCGAGGATGGGCTGAGGGCCCTGCCGCTCATATCGGGCAACGTGCGCACCGGCACGCTCGAGGGCTTCGACCGGCAGGAGGGCATCGCCATCGGCACGCGCCTTGCCAACATGCTGCGCGTTGCGGTCGGCGACAACGTCACGCTGGTGTCGCCGCGTGGAGCGGTCACGCCGTTCGGCACGGCGCCGCGCATCAAGCCATACAAGGTGCTGGCGATCTTCGAGATGGGCATGTCGGAATACGATCGCACCATGATCTTCATGCCGCTCGGGGAGGCGCAGCGCTACTTCAACAAAGGCAACGCCGTAGACGTGCTGGAAATTCTGGTCGACGACCCCGAACGTGTGTCCGAGCAGGTCGCCGCCATGCACCAAGCCGGCATCCCGTCCCTGCATTTCTCCGACTGGCGCCAGCGCAACGAAAGCTTCTTCACCGTGCTCGAGGTCGAGCGCAACATGATGTTCATCATCCTGTCGGTGATCGTGGTGGTGGCGGCCTTCAACATCATCTCCGGCCTCATCATGCTGGTGAAGGACAAGGGGCGGGAGATCGGGATCCTGCGCACGATGGGTGCCAGCAAGGGCGCCATCATGCGCGTATTCCTGATCACGGGGGCCAGCATCGGCGTGGTGGGCACGCTCGCCGGCGCCCTGCTGGGCGTTCTCTTCTGTTGGAAGATCGACGAAATCCGCCAGTTCGTGGCCTGGCTCACCAACACCAATCTGTTCAACCCCGAGATCTACTACCTCACGCGGCTGCCGGCCGACATCAATGCCCACACCACCGGCACGATCGTTGTGATGGCGCTGGTGCTCTCGGTGCTGGCCACGCTTTATCCTTCCTGGCGTGCTTCACGCCTCGATCCTGTCGAAGCGCTGCGCTACGAGTGAGTTCTGGAGGCGAGGAGCAGGCCAGTGCAGGACGTGACCGCTCGCCCCGTTTTGCAGCTGCTTGGGTTGACCCGCACCTTCAGCCAGGGCGGCCGCGAGATTCCGGTGCTGCGGGGTGCCTCCGCCGAGCTCTATCCCGGCCAGGCCGTGGCACTCGTCGGCCCCTCGGGCGCGGGCAAGTCTACGCTGCTGCACATCGCGGGGCTGCTCGAGACGCCCGATGCCGGCCGCGTCATCGTGAACGGCGAGGACTGCTCGCGGGCGAGCGATGGCGAGCGTACCCGCGTCCGTCGGGCGGAGATGGGGTTCGTCTACCAGTTCCACCAGTTGCTGCCGGAGTTCTCCGCGCTCGAAAACATCGCCCTGCCGCAGATGATCCGCGGTGTGGGGCGCCGTGTGGCGGAGCGTCGCGCCGGCGAACTGCTGGGAGCCTTGGGGCTGGCCATGCGGGCCGATCACCGCCCGGCGCAGCTCTCGGGCGGCGAGCAGCAGCGCGCCGCGATCGCCCGCGCCCTAGCCAACTCGCCCAACATTCTGCTGGCCGACGAGCCGACCGGCAACCTCGACCCCGACACCGCCGCCCACGTCTTCCACGAGCTTCTGGGGCTCATCTCGCACACGGGAGTTGCGGCCCTGATCGCCACTCACAACTTCGACCTCGCGCGGCGCATGCATCGCGTTCTGCGGCTCGAGAACGGCGTGCTGCAGGAGATTCTGCCTGCAAACGTCGGCTGAAGCGCTTGGCCGCGCTTGGGTATTTTTCACCCTGAGCAAAGAAAAGCACTTTACAGCACTTTCTCCAGACCCTATCTGGGATCGGAACGTCAACGGCGGCTTCTGCTGGTTCGAGCAGCGCCCTGGTCCAACCCGACTGGTGGAGGTCCCATGAGATGGATAGATTCCCTTCTGCGACTGCCCTGATCGCTGCGGTCAAGCCTGACCGTCCCATCATTGGCTTGCGCCCGCATGCAGCGGGCCGCGCGGCGCGGTGGTTTCTCCAGAACTTTCCTGGCGATGTGGCCTATGCCTACAAGGCCAACAGCTCCGTGTTCCTTCTCGGAGCGCTGTACGGGGCAGGCATCCGCAATTTTGACGTAGCCTCCCTCCCCGAGATCGAGGACGCCGCGACCATTCCCGGTGCCGAGCTGCACTACATGCACCCGGTGAAGTCGCGCACGGCCATCCGCCGGGCGTTCTCCGAGTTCGGCGTGCGCAGCTTCGCACTCGACAGCGAGGAGGAGCTCAAGAAGATCGCCGAGGAGACCGGCGGCTGCCGCGACCTGACGCTCTGGGTGCGCGTGGCCGTGTCCTCGCGCAACAGCAAGATTCCGCTGGAGCGCAAGTTCGGGGCGACCGGTGCCAAGGCCGCGCGCCTGCTGGTCAAGGCCCGGCAGGCCGCCAGGGAGCTCGGCATCACCTTCCACGTCGGCTCGCAGACGGTCACCCCGGACGCTTACGTGGCGGCTTTGGCCGAGGTCGGCAAGCTGATCGTGAAGGCCGGCGTGATGCTGGACCACCTCGACGTCGGCGGCGGCTTTCCCTCGATCTACGACGAGAACGCGGCGCCCGCGCCCCTGTCCTCCTTCATGAGCGCAATCTGCGACGGCGTGGAGCGGCTGCCGATCGGCGAGCATTGCCGGTTGATGTGCGAGCCCGGTCGCGCGCTGGTGGCGGAGGCGGAGTCGCTCATCGTTCGCGTCGATCACCGCCGCGGCAACGAGCTGTTCATCAACGACGGCAGCTACGGCATGCTGTTCGATGCCGCCCACCTGGCTTTCAATTTCCCGGTACGCCGCGTCGGCCAGCCGCCGGCCGCCAACGAGCCGCTGGTGCCGTTCTCGTTCTGGGGACCGACCTGCGACACGGTCGACTTCATGCGCGGGCCGTTTCATCTGCCCGCCGGGATCAAGGAAGGCGACTACATCGAGGTCGGCAACACCGGGGCCTACTGCCGGGCGATTGCCGGACGCTTCAACGGCTACGGCGCCTTCGAGGAGGCGATCCTTCTCGATGAGCCGATGCTGACGATGTATCCGACGGGCGCTGCGCAAGAGCAGGTGGCGGAGAGCCCGGAGGCCCGGCAGGTTCAGGCGTGAGCGCGAAGCTCGAGTATCTGCCCGCCGCGGAGAGCTTTCTTGATCCGATCCGCACGGATGCGGGTGATCCCGGCAACGCGCGCGCCGTGGTGATTCCGTTCGGACTGGAGGCGTCGGTCAGCTACGGCGGCGGCACGGCTGCCGGGCCGGCGGCCATCTTGCGGGCAAGCCAGCAGCTCGAGCTCTACGACGAGGAGCTTGCCAAGGAACCATACCTCGACTGGGGTGTGGCCGCTCTGCGCGAGCCCGTCATCAGGCGACCCATCACAGCGGCGTTGGACCAGCTGGCGGGCCTCGTCGATGAGGTCCTAGGGCAGGGCAAGTTTCCGTTGGTGCTGGGTGGCGAGCATTCGCTCACGGCGGGTGCCATCCGGCCGCTCGTCGCCCGCCATCCCGATCTTGTGGTGCTGCAACTCGACGCTCATGCCGATCTGCGGGACGGCTATCAGGGCGAGCCATTCTCGCATGCGGCCGCCATGCGCCGCGTGCTCGACCAGCCGGGCGTGACGCTCGTCTCGGTCGGCATTCGCGCGATCTCCAAGGAGGAGGCCGCGTTCTCCGAAGCCAACCGGGACCGGATCACCATCCATTGGGCCAAGGATCAGGCGAGTTGGGACATCGAGCGCATCGTGGGGCCGCTCGTGGGGCGCCCGGTTTACGTCTCCTTCGACATCGATGCGCTCGACGGCGCCATCATGCCGGCGACGGGCACTCCGACACCCGGAGGGCTCGGCTATTGGCAGGCCCTTGCCATCCTGCGACGCGCCTGTGCAGTCGGCCGGATCGTGGCTGCCGATCTCGTGGAGTTCGCGCCCATTCCGAATATGCACGCCTTCGACTACACGGCGGCCGCGCTCGCCTACAAGCTGTTGGCCTACGCGCTGAGCAGGTGAGCAGCCGTGCGAGGCGCGCGGCAGAGAACACCGTTAGACTGTCGAAGCACGGCTCAGGTGCGCGTGGCCCGTCCTTCGACAAGCTCAGGACGACGTCTTGCGTTCCTCGGCCTTGGCGCGATCCCACAATCGGTCCATTTCCTCGAGTGAGGACTGCGCGGGCGAGCGGCCGTCGTCGGCCAGGAGCTGCTCGATGCGCCGGAAGCGGCGGGTGAACTTGTGGTTCGCCGTGCGCAGAGCGGCCTCGGGATCGACCTTGAGGTGGCGCGCGACATTCGCCACCACGAACAGCAGATCGCCGAACTCCTCGACGACGTCGCGGGCAGGCTGCTGCCCGCTGGGCGGGTTCGCGGCAATCGCGCGCTCGAGCTCGCCCAGCTCCTCCTTCAACTTGGCGAAGACGGGCGCGAGCGACGGCCAATCGAAGCCGACGCGGGCTGCTTTGTGCTGCAACTTGACGGCCCGCGCGAGCGCGGGAAGGGCCACGGGAACGTCAGCGAGGATGGATTTGTGATGCCCCTCGCCCCGGGGGCCGGAAGCTTCCCCTCCCTCCGGCACGACGGTGGAGGCGCGCGGGCTGGCTGTCTGGTTCCGCTCCTCCGCCTTGATGCGCTCCCAGAAGCCCGGCGCCGCGCCGGCGGCGCGCTCGGCGTCGGTGCCGAACACGTGGGGGTGGCGGCGGATCATCTTGGCGGTGATGCCGTCCACCACGTCGGCGAACGCAAATGCACCTTCCTCCTCGGCCATGCGCGCGTGGTAGACGACCTGCAACAGCAGGTCACCCAGCTCCTCCCGGATCGCCGCCATGTCCGACTTCTCGATGGCATCAGCGACCTCGTAGGCCTCCTCGATGGTGTAGGGCGCAATGGTCTTGAAGGTCTGCTCGAGGTCCCAGGGGCAGCCGCTGCCGGGCGTGCGCAGCGCGGCCATTACGGCGAGAAGGTCTTCGATGGTCTTGCGCGCCTTGCCCGCCGCTTCGCCGGTCATTGCTGCTCCACGTCGATTCGTGCTTCTGATGCGGTCGATCGACTGATAGCACGAACCACCGCCCGCGGCCCCTTTTGCCATGCTGCATGTCACCGCAACGATCGCGATCGACGAGACGGAGCTCGAGGAGGTGTTTCTGCGCGCCGCGGGTCCCGGCGGACAGAACGTCAACAAGGTGTCGACGGCCGTACAACTCAAGTTCGACGCGCGGGGCTCGCCTTCGCTACCCTCGGGGGTGAAAGGACGCCTTACGCGGCTGGCCGGGCGGCGCATGACGGGCGACGGTGTTATCGTCATCACGGCGGCGCGCTTCCGCAGTCAGGCGCGCAACCGCGAGGACGCGCGTGAGCGGCTGGCGGAGCTGATCCGCGAGGCCGCCGTAGCGCCCAAACCGCGCAAGGTAACGCAACCCACACGAGCCTCCAGGCTTCGGCGCCAGGAGGACAAGCGCCGCCGCTCGGCAGTGAAGTCCCTACGGCGAACGCACGGCGGCGACGAATAGCCGGCGCGTGGATTGCACGGCACTCGCCAGAGGCGTCAGTGTCCGGATTGATCGGGCTTGCGGCTCGCCTCGAACAGGAACCAGGTGCGCCGCTCCGTGGCGTCAATGAAATTCTCGAGCACGCTCGCCGTCGCCACATCCCCGTGCTTGTCGGCGAGCTCGTGCGCCTTGCGCATCGCCGCCGCCATGGATTTGTTGTCCGCGATCAGCTCGCGCAGCATGTCTCCGGGCGCGACGAACGAGGCGTCGTTGTCCGCGAGCGTCTGATGCCTGGCGACATCGCCGATGGAGCGAAGCGTCATGCCGCCGACCTTGCGCGCGCGCTCGGCCAGCTCGTCCGTAGTGGCGAGGATCTGCTCCGCCTGCTCGTCGAACAGCAGATGGTAGTCGCGAAAGTGAGGACCGCTGACGTGCCAATGAAAGTTCTTGGTCTTGACGTAGAGGGCAAAGGCATCGGCAAGGAGGACATTGAGAGCGGCCGGAATCTCCCTGACGGCCGCGGCGGACAAATCGGTCGGGGTGTCGAGAGAGGCGGGTTTCTTCACCGACTCCAGGGTTCTGATCTTGCTCACGGCGGAATCTCCAGGGTTTTGAGCGTACTTGAGCGCAACCGCGCGCTCGCGTGCAGTATGCGCCACTCTATCGACGGCGCGATGGGGCGAGCAAGACAGCAGGCTCCGCGGCGCGGTTCAGGCTTCGACTTCGGTGCTGGCCTCGAAGGCAAAGCCCTCGTCGGC
>Ga0111539_10008648_pt1 | contig 12923 bp, 10 predicted proteins | sample RhiMethybrSRZTD1_FD_79667 | JGI IMG/M metagenome (GOLD analysis project Ga0111539, IMG submission 79667) | Populus rhizosphere microbial communities from Tennessee, USA - Rhizosphere MetaG P. TD hybrid SRZTD1 (version 2) (version 2) | ecosystem: Host-associated > Plants > Roots > Rhizosphere >...
GCTGTGTGCACGACCCATCGACCGGTAACTTGGCGAACGTCCTACCATTGCGTGTCGAAAAAATTTACGAACGAACGCCCCACGGTTGTGGTTCACAAGATGGCCCAACATCTTTAGTATAGTAATCAATCGCTTGCTTGTGTGTGTCATTGTTTTGGTGCGACTCTTGCGTTGCATTATCAGGTTCGCCACGCGTTGCCAGCCTTATCAAGTCACTACTGCCGCCCACCCATGGTGTTCGCGGTGTATTTGGAGAAACAAACGTGAAAAATCCGCTCGCTCCGCACTGCACGTTCACGGCAAAGCGCAAATGGTCCGCAGTTGCTTCCGGGGTTTTGGTCGCCGGCTTATGGTTTGCATCGCATGGTGTTGCGGACGCAATTGTCTTTAAAGGCGTTATTGATCCGCAATTTCAGGGCGAGAGCACTCCAGCCACGAGCGTTGATCTCGCGTGGAGCGCGGAAGTGCTTTTCGACTTGGAAAACTGTGCTGCAGCGGTTGGGCTGACGACATGCGACACGATGGATCTTCTCTCCGCGACGGGGACTCTCTACAACGTCGCTGACCCCAACCATACGCCCGTGAGCACGCCGTCGATACTCACTTACTATTCAGGCGCACCGAATCCGTCCTTCATTCAAAGTGTTCTGTTCGATTCGAATGGGGACGTCATTGGGCTCAATACCTCCTTGATCGGGGCACCCATTGCCAGCGCCGGCAGCTTCCTCCCCCCAGACGGCACATCGGCGCTTTGGCTGCAATTCTTTGCACCCGATCCGAATATCATTTTTCTAGCCTCTTTGTTACCGCCGACGGATCTGGGTGGGTATTTGATTGTGAGTCCTTGCAGCAGTTCGAATACCGAGCTGTCATGCCCCTCCAGCCCAGGCGACGACGCAGTGCGATCCGACGCCGCGGCAGTTCAGTTCAGTCCAGTGCCGGAGCCCGGCTCACTACTCTTGACAATGGTGGCGTTGGCATCGGTCGGGTTGATCCATCGACGACGGCGATCTGCCTAGCGAATGACTATGAACCGGCCTGTGACAGGCCGGTCACATTTCGATCACGTCTTCGTCAATTCGCGCAGGCGACTTTAATTGGAGGTTCGAATTCCGCAGTAAGTGCCCATCGGACCGCTTCCTGCAACTCCCACGCTTGCCCCTGTAACCACTCGCGCTCAAAGGCGGGGGCACCGAGGCACTGTCGTAGCTGCGCGACGGCTTCTCGCCATCTATCTTCGATCTTCGGCGTTCGGGGCAATCCCAGTCGCTCACGCCGCACCTGCGCCGCTGCGAGAATGCGCACGCATGAACTGTGGTTGCCCAAAGCCTGTGCCAACGTTGCGAGATCTTCGAGGCATCCCAGCATTTCGGCGAACATGTCGAATGCTTGGAATGCGCGTAATGCACCGCTCAGCCGACCGCGTGCGGTTGTCGAATCGCTTCCAAGGCAGTCCACGCGCCCAAGCCGCCATAGCGCGGTAGCCTCACCACGCTTATCCCCAGCCGTCTGTGCGATGTCCAGTGACGCTGCAAACCTTGCGCGGGCAGATTCGACGTCACCTGCCTCCAACGCCAAATCGCCGAGCACCAACTCACTTTCGCTTTCCAGCTCCAGGTTATCGAGGGCTCGCGCCACGACAAGGCAATGCTCGAATTGGTTACGCGCACCCACTACGTCGCCGCAATGAGCGTGGATTTGACCGAGGTGAAAGCGTCCTATCACTTCCCCTGTTTCGTTTCCCACGTTGCGGAATATCTCGACGGACTCGGTTTCCGCTTGCAGAGCTTGGCTAGCATCGCCCATGCTCAATCGTACCAGCGACATCGTCGACAACGTCGCAGCTATCTCGAGCGGCTTTTCGTCCCGCCTGCGGATGGCGAGGCAGCGCTCGAGCATTTCCAGCGCTTCCTTGTAATCGCTTTGGCTGTACGCCAGCGTCGCTCCCACGTACAAGGCATGACCATGAAGAAAATCCGACGCTTGCACGGCTGGCAGTCCCAGCGACGCTCGCACGTACCTTCGACCTTCGGTGGAATAACCCCGCAGCATCCAAAATCCCATGAGTGCAACAATGAGCTTGACGGATAGTATAGGGTCGCTACGGCCCTCGAGTGCACCTGTAATCGCAGCGCGCAGATTGTCGTGCTCCATCTCTACCCGGCGCGTCCACGCGCCCTGCTCGGCACCTTGCAATCCCCGGTTCGCTGCCTTCGCCATCACGAAGAAATAATCGCAGTGCGCCCCGGCGAGCTTAATCTGTTCGTCACGCAACACGAGCTTTTCGCACGCATAGTCGCGAATCGTCTCCAGGACGCGATACCTGGCACCCTCGTCGCTTTCCTCCATGTTGATCAGCGATTTCTCGACGAGCGACGTGACGAGATCGAGGATGTCGTCTACCGCGAGCGGATCGACGCCACAGATCGCTTCGGCCGCCGCGAGATCGAAGCTACCTGCGAATATTGCGATGCGCGCGAGCAGGATCTGCTCGTTGTCCTGCAACAGGTCGTACGACCAGTCCACGAGCGCGCGCAGCGTTCGCTGGCGTGCCTGCAGCGTTCGATCGCCGCTCACCAGCAGCTTGTAGCGGTCCTGCAACCGCTTGTTGATCTCGGCGACGCTCAGCGCGCGCACACGCGCCGCCGCCAGCTCCAGCGCCAGCGGAATGCCTTCCAGCCGCGCCACCAGCTCGGCGATCGCCGGCGCCTCGCGCTCGGTCAGCGCGAAGCTCGGCTTGTGCAGCTTCGCCCGCTCGACGAACAACTGGACGGCAGTGGACTCCGAAAGATTCTCCAGGCCCGCGCCCTTCGACGGCAGCGGCAGCGGCTGCACCAGATACGTCTGCTCGCCCGGAACGCGCAGCGCCGTACGGCTCGTCGTCAGCACGCGGACATCGGGAGCAGCACGCAGGATCGCGCTCGAAAGCTCGGCGCTCGCATCGATGATCTGCTCGCAGTTGTCGAGGATCAGCAGCAGTTTGCGCGACTTCAAATGCGCGCATAGCGTTTGCATAAGCGGGCGGTCGGCCTCTTCGCGCACACTGAGCACCCGCGCCGTTTCGGCCGCGACCAGCGCAGGATCGCGGATTGTCTGCAGGTCGACGAACCACACGCCGTCCGGATACACATCCATGACACCGGCGCCGATCTGCAGTGCGAGCCGAGTCTTGCCGAGCCCGCCCATGCCGAGCAGCGTCAATAGCCGGGTCGTCCCGAGATAACCTTCGATTTCCTCCCGTTCGCGGTCGCGTCCGATGAACGTCGTCAGCTGCTGCGGCAGGTTGTTCGGCGTCGCCTCGAGCTCGCGCAGCGGCGGGAAATTCGTGTACAGCTTCGGATGAAGGATCTGGTAGACCGCTTCGGGCGTCGCGAGACCTTTCAGATGTACGTTGCCAAGATCTTTCAGCGACACGCCTGGGGGCAGGGAGTCCCGCAGCAAATCGGCAACGGCGTTCGAGACGAGCACTTGGCCGCCATGCGCGGCGCCCATGATCCGCGCCGTGCGATTGATCGTGCTGCCGAAATAATCATTGTCGCGCGCCTGCACCGTGCCGGTGTGCATACCGCATCGGATCGCCAGCGGCATGCCGGCCGTGGCGGCGGGATCGAGCAGCGCGAGCTGGATATCGATCACCGCACCGAGGCAATCGATGGGAGACGAAAACGCCGCGTAGATGCCGTCCCCCGTCGTCTTGACGATCCTGCCCCGATACGCCTCGATCGTGTCGCGCAGCAGCGCGTCGTGGCAGGCGACCGCCTGCGCCATGAGCTGGGGCCGCTCTTCCCACTTCGACGTGCTGCCTTCGATGTCGGTGAAAAGGAATGTGAGGATCGTCGAGTCTGTCATCCGAAGCGGGTTGACCCGGGTGGTGGTGCTTGGTGGCATATCGTACCGGCGCAGGAAGCCGCGGGGCAATCCGAATTTTCGACACCTTGCCGCGCAGGGTTCCCGTCCGTGCGAGTCTGTGCGATTCTTCGTCGCGCACGCGCTCCATTCCGGCACTCGACAACCGAATTCATGCACAGCATCGACAGCGGCAACCTCACCGTCGAGCACTGGCGGCAACTGGCCGATGCGGCGCACGTGGCGAGCGAACGCGCGTACTGCCGCTACAGCAACTTTCGCGTCGGGGCGGCGGTCCTGAGCAGCGATGGCGCGATTGCACTCGGATGCAACGTCGAGAATGCCTCGTACGGCCTCACGATCTGCGCGGAACGCAATGCGATTTTTCGCGCGATCGCCGATGGGGCGCGCACGATCGTCGCATTGTCGCTTTATACGCCGACGCCGGTTCCCGTAGCGCCGTGCGGCGCGTGCCGCCAAGTGCTTGCGGAGTTCGGCCGTGAAGCGCTGATCCGCTGCTTCTGCGACGGTCCCGATGTGCTGACGTTCACGCTCGAATCGCTGCTGCCGCAACGATTCGCGCTGGATTAAGGGCCTAGCGCGGTCTACAGGTTGGGGCTTAGACGGCGTCGCGCCGTCCCGATATCGACGCCGCTGCGCACCGCGTAGTCGTCGAGTTGGTCCTGCGCGATCTTGCCGACGGCAAAGTACCGCGCAGCGGGATGCGCGAGATAGAAGCCGGCGACGGAGGCCGCCGGCAGCATCGCGTAGTTCTCCGTGATCTCCATGCCGGCATCCCGTGCGCCGAGCACGCCGAATAGGTCGGCCTTAACCGAATGGTCCGGGCACGCCGGGTAACCGGGTGCGGGGCGAATGCCGCGATATTCCTCGCGCACCAGCGCCCCGTTGTCGAGGCTCTCGTCGCGAGCGTATCCCCACAGCGAGCGGCGGACGTGCCGATGCATCCATTCAGCAAACGCTTCGGCCAGGCGATCGGCGAGCGACTTCAGCATCAGCGCCGAATAGTCGTCGTTTGCACGCTTGTACGCCGCCACACGGTCGTCGACAGCGCCGCCGGTGGTCACGGCGAACGCCCCCACGTAATCGCGCGTGCCCGAATCCTCGGGCGCGACGAAGTCCGCCAGGCAGAGGTTCGACTTTCCCGCGGGCCGCTCGTTCTGCTGGCGCAGGTTGCGCCACGCGAGGAGCGGCGTCGTACGCGTTTCGTCGGTCCACATCACGATGTCGTCGCCGCGCGATGCCGCAGGCCACAAGCCGACGACGCCGTCGGCTTCGAGCCAGCGGCCGTCGACGATCTGCGCGAGCATCGCCTTGCCCTCGGTGAACAGCGTGCGGGCCGCCTCCCCGACGATCGGATCGTCGAGGATCGCCGGAAAGGGTCCGGAGAGCTCCCATGCCTGGAAGAACGGCCCCCAGTCGATGCATTCGGAGATTCCGGCAAGGTCGACGTCCCTGAAGACGCGCCGTCCGATGAACGACGGAACGGTCGGCGCATAGCCCCGCCAGTCCGCCTTGAATGCATTGGCGCGCGCCGTGGCGAGCGTGACGAGCTTCGGTCCGCGCTTGCCGGCGTGCTGCGCGCGAATCGTCGCGTAGTCGTCGCTGACCTGCGCAACGTACGATGCGCGCTGGTCCTCGGACAACAGGCTCGTGACCACGCCCACGGCGCGCGACGCGTCGGGCACGTACACGGTCGGCCCGTTCGCATAGTTCGGCGCGATCTTCACCGCCGTATGCACGCGCGACGTCGTGGCACCCCCGATCAGCAGCGGCAATGCGAAGCCCTCGCGCTGCATTTCCGCCGCGACGTGTGCCATTTCCTCGAGCGACGGCGTGATGAGTCCCGACAGTCCGACGATGTCGGCGTTGAGCTCGCGCGCGGTCGCGAGAATCTTCTGCGCGGGCACCATGACGCCCAGGTCGACGACATCGAAATTGTTGCACTGAAGGACGACGCCGACGATGTTCTTGCCGATGTCGTGCACGTCGCCCTTGACCGTCGCCATGACGATCCTGCCCTTCGAGCGCGCTTCGGTCCCGGATGCGAGCTTGTCGGCCTCGATGTAAGGAATCAGATGCGCGACGGCCTGCTTCATCACGCGCGCACTCTTGACGACCTGCGGCAGGAACATCTTGCCGGCGCCGAACAGGTCGCCGACGACGTTCATGCCGTCCATCAGCGGACCTTCGATCACCTCAATCGGACGTCCGTTGCGCGCGGCGACGAGCGCGCGCGCTTCCTCGGTGTCTTCGACGACGTACGTCGTGATGCCCTTGACGAGCGCGTGCGTGAGACGCGCCTCGACGCTCGTTTCGCGCCACGCGAGGTCTTCCTCGACGCGAATGCCTTTCGCCTTGTAGTGCTCGGCAAACGCGACGAGTTTCTCGGTCGCATTGCCGCCGTCGGCAGGGCGGCGATTGAGCACGACGTCCTCGACGAGCGTACGCAGCACCGGATCGAGCTGATCGTAGACACCGAGCTGGCCGGCGTTGACGATGCCCATCGTCAGGCCGGCACGTATCGCGTGGTAGAGAAAGACCGTGTGGATCGCCTCGCGGATGGCGTCGTTGCCGCGGAAGCTGAAGCTGACATTCGAGATGCCGCCCGACACCTTCGCGTGCGGCAGGCGCTCGCGGATCCACGCGGTTGCGCGAATGAAATCGACGGCGTAGTTGGTGTGCTCGTCGATGCCGGTCGCGATTGCGAACACGTTCGGGTCGATGATGATGTCTTCGGGCGGAAATCCGACGCGGTCGACAAGCAGGTCGTACGCGCGGCGCGCGATGTCGATGCGGCGCTGGTAGCTGTCGGCCTGTCCGCGCTCGTCGAAACACATGACGACCGCCGCCGCGCCGTAGCGCATCACGAGCTTCGCCTGCCGCAGGAACTCGGCCTCGCCTTCCTTCATCGAGATCGAGTTCACGACCGGCTTGCCCTGCACGCACTTGAGGCCCGCCTCGATGACGTCCCACTTCGACGAGTCGATCATCAGCGGCACGCGAGCGATGTCGGGCTCCGACGCGATGAGGCTCAGGAAGCGGACCATCGCCGCCTTCGAATCGAGCATCGCCTCGTCCATGTTGACGTCGATCATCTGCGCGCCGTTTTGCACCTGCTGGCGCGCGACGTCGACGGCCGCCGCGTAGTCGCCGGCGAGGATCAGCTTCGCGAACGCGCGCGACCCGGTGACATTCGTTCGTTCGCCGACGTTGACGAACAGTGCACGGTCATCGATGTTGAGCGGCTCGAGCCCCGCCAGGCGCAGAACGCCGCTCACTTGCACAACGAACCGGACGGCTGGTGAGTGCTTCGGAGCTCAGGCAACCGCGAGCTCCAGCGCCGCGGCAACCTTGCGAGGCGGTACGCCGCGAACGGCCGCGGCAATCGCGCGAATGTGGTCGGGCGTTGTGCCGCAGCAGCCGCCGACGATGTTGACGAAGCCGCTCAGCGCGAACTCACCGAGCATCCCCGACGTCTCGCTGGGGGTTTCGTCGTAACCGGTGTCCGACATCGCATTGGGCAGGCCGGCATTCGGGTAGCACGATATGAACGTGTCGGCGACGCGCGCCAACTCGTCGATGTAGGGGCGCATCAGTGCAGCACCCAGCGCACAGTTGAGGCCGACGGCGAGCGGCCGCACGTGGCGCACCGAGTTCCAGAACGCCTCGGGTGTCTGGCCGGACAGCGTGCGACCGGACGCATCGGTGATCGTTCCCGACACGATGATCGGCAGCCGTGCGCCGCGCCGATCGAACGCCTGCTCGATCGCGAACAGCGCCGCCTTCGCGTTCAGCGTGTCGAACACCGTCTCGACGAGCAGCAGATCCGCGCCCCCGTCGATCAGGCCTTCGGCGGCTTCGGAATAGGCGTCGACGAGCGCATCGTAGGTGACGTTGCGTGCGCCCGGATCGTTCACGTCCGGCGAGATCGACGCCGTGCGGTTCGTCGGGCCGAGCGCGCCGGCGACGAAACGGGGACGATCGGGTGTCCGAACCGTCCAGCGATCGGCACAAACGCGCGCGATGCGAGCAGCCGACTCGTTGATCGCGCGAACCTGCGATTCCATCCGGTAATCGGCCTGCGCGATGCGCGTGGCGCTGAATGTATTCGTCTCGATCAGATCGGCGCCCGCTGCCAGATAGGCATCGTGGATCGCGTCGACGGTTCCCGGCAGCGTGACCGACAACAGGTCGTTGTCGCCCGCGAGATCGTGTGGATGGTCGTGGAACGGCCCCCGGAAATCCCGCTCGGTCAGCCGGCACTGCTGGATCATCGTGCCCATCGCGCCGTCGAGGACCAGGATTCGCTCGCGCAACAGGCGCGTAAGCTCGGCGGTGCGATCGGGTTGCATTTCGGTGCGAGTCATTCGAAGATAGGCGTCGCAGTTTAACATTCGGCACTCGTGCGGCCGCCGCTGGCAACCGGCCCGCCGCGGCGTGTCGAACAGCGGAACCGACGACGATGAAACACCTGAAACCGAAGGAGGCCAGCGACTTCCTGCACCAGAACCCGCAGGCAGTGCTCGTCGATTGTCGCAGCGAGATGGAATACCTGTTCGTCGGCCATCCGAGCGGCGCGCATCACGTCGCGTGGAACGACGGCCCCGACTGGGACATCAATCCGCATTTCGTCGGACAAGTGAAGAAAGTGGCGAGCATGAACCGGCCGGTGGTGCTGATCTGCCGCAGCGGCCAGCGGTCGATCGCCGCCGGCATCGAGCTCGAAAAAGCCGGGTTCTCCGACGTCTACAACGTGCTCGAAGGGTTCGAGGGGCCGCTCGACGACAGTCATCACCGCGGCGCGGTAGGCGGCTGGCGCAAGGAAGGCCTGCCCTGGGAGCAGACGTGACGCAGGAGTGCCGCCGGCGCCGTGGCCGCCGCCTACGCTGACGGCTGCGGGTCGCGCAACCGCAGCGACATGTAGGCAACCCCCGGAAGCGGATTGACGTAGTAAGCCGCGCATTCGCGGAACCCGAGTGACGCATATAGCGCGCGCGCTGCGTCCATCGTCGCCAGCGTGTCCAGCCTGATCTCGCCGTAGCCGATCGCCCGCGCACGCGCGATCACCGCTTCGGCCAATGCACGTCCGGCACCGGAGCCGCGCGCGGCGGGGCGCACGTACAGCCGCTTCACTTCGCCGACGTCACGCCCCTGCGATTCGAGCGGCCGCAGCGCGACGCAGCCTGCAATGCGTTGCCCTGCTTCCGCCAACAGCAGGCAGCCGCCCGGCGCCGCGTAGTAGCCAGGCAGTTGCGCGAGTTCGCCGTCGAAGTCCTGGAAACACAGGTCGACGTCGAGCGATGCCGCATATTCCCTGAACATCGAGCGAACGACCGCGACCTCGTCGGGCACGCGTGCGTCGCGAATCAGGACGCCGTGCACGCGCCGACCTTGAGGTCGCTGCCCGGGTACTGCAATTGCAACTCCTTGAGACGTGCAACGGCCGTCTGCGGCGGATCGCGAACGACGAGCATCGACTGCGTGACGCCCGTCGCGCGCGCCTCGACGCGCGTTCCCGCGACGCCACGCGTGGCGAGCGCCTCGACCCGCGCATTGGCGGCGCCCTCCGTTCGAAACATGCCAAGGGAAACGGTGAACTGGCCCTTTCCCAGGTCCACGACCGACAGATCGTCGATCGCGAGCAGCCGCAACTCGGCGGCGCGCTTGTCCGCCGCGCCGCGCGTGGTCACCGGACCGGTGTTGACCCACCAGACGGAATCGGCGCCCGCCGAACGTTGCGTGAGCAGGCGGCCGAGTTGCAGCGGCTCGATGTCCGCCAGCGCCCGCAGTCGATCGGCTTCCGCGAACGGTCCCCATTCGACGCAGACGTCCGGCAGCGCCGCGACCTTGCCCGGTCCGAGCGCCGCCACCTGCTGGGACGACAGCACGCGAATGCGGTCGGGCTGCACCTGCGCGCCCAGACGTCCGGCTTCGCTTTGCGCAGCGCGATCGAGCCTCGCATAACCGAACAGGACGACGTTCGCGAGGAGCAGCAGCAACAGCGCAGTGCGCATCGAGCGAGTCAGCGCGGCAGCAGCGCCAGCACGAGCACGCCTTCGAGCACGAGGTTCTCGACGAGCTCGACCGGCGCGGCGAGGTGAGGTGAAAGGTCAGGTGCGCTGCCACCCGCGAGGTAGCACGTAACCTCGGGACCGTGGCCACGCACGCGGTTGCGCATCTGCTCGATCGCGCCGCAGGCCGCCTGCACGGCACCCGAGAAGAGCGCATCGGCCGTAGTCGTTGGAAAGTCGTGAAAGCTGCCGGGGGGCGTGCGCAGTCCGGCGGTGTTGTCGGCGAGCGCACGGAGCATCAGGTCTATTCCCGGAAGGATCAGGCCGCCGCGAAACACGCCGTCGCCGTCGAGCGCGTCGATCGTGACCGCCGTGCCGACGTTGGCGACGACGCAGCCGCGGGGTACCGACTCGTTGGCTGCGACGGCGCGCCGTCGCGCGGCGACGAGTGACACCCAACGATCGGCGCCGAGCTGCGACGGAACCTGGTAGCGATTGAAGACGCCACCGGCCTCCGTGGTGGCCGTCAGCCATTCCACCGGCAAGCGCCAGCGCCCGAGCTGACCTTCGACGCGGACCCGCGCCGCTTCGCCGGCGACGTTGACGCCCACGGCACGGGCCGGCCGCTCGAGGTTCTGCCAATCGCGAACGGCGAGCGAACCGATGTCCTGGTTGGCGACTGCACCTCGCGCCGTCCATCCGGAGGGGCCACGCATGGCCCATTTCATCCGGCTGTTACCGACGTCGATGACGAGAATCTGGGTCACGACCGCGAAGATGGACGAAGGCGCAGGCGGATTGCCGAGCGATGACGCCGCTCCCCGGCGAGCAGGAGCGAGCGCTCAGGCGCGACGCAGCGAGATTTCCCCGGTGAGGAAGCGCGCCCGGCGCGGGCCATCGGCGAGCACCAGCGCGCCCGTGCTGTCGACGCCGGCGACCGTACCCTTCACGCTTTCGCCATCGGGCAGCAGCAGCTTGACCGGCTTGCCCTGATACGCGTGGCGGCGCTGCCATTCGGCGGCAAACGGGGCGAAGCCATGCTCCGCGTATTTGGCCAGATTGATCGCGAGTTCGGCCGCAACGCGCGCAAGCAGCCGGTTGCGGTCGATCGGCGGCGCGCCCCGACCGGCGACGGCGGTGAGGTCACTGACCGGCTGCGCAATGTCGCGCTTGATCGCCGTGGGCAGGCGAACGTTCAGCCCGACGCCGACGACGACGGTCGACGGGCCGAGAGCGTCACCGTTGAGCTCGACCAGGATACCGCCCACCTTCAGATGCCGGTAGACGAGGTCGTTCGGCCATTTGAGCTCGACGCCCGGCAATCCTTCGGCTTCGAGCGCACGGACGACGGCGACACCGACTGCCAGCGAAAGGCCCGCAACGAATCCCGCACCCTGCTCGAAGCGCCAGCCAAGCGAGAACGTCAGGCTGCCGCCGGCAACGGCCGTCCACACGCGGCCACGGCGGCCACGGCCAGCCGTCTGCCACTCTGCGGCCAACAGCGCGCCGTGGATATCGCGGCGGCTCGCGCGGCGCAGCAACTCGCTCGACGTCGAATCGACCTGATCGATCACCTCGACGGCGATCGCTGGATGCAGCGGAATTCCAGGCGTGCCCGGCGGGAGAATCACGTCCTCGTCGTTCGCCGCCGGAAGCAGCGGAGCCTTGGCATCCGCCGGCGCGACGTCGAATTTGAGATCTTCGAGCGCCGACCGGATGGCCGCAGCATCGAGGAAATCGGGCGTCGCGAGCAGACGGTAGCCCCGTCCGCGGACGCGTTCCAGCGCGAGACCCGCCGTTTCGGCCTGTTTCAGCAACTGCGAAACGCGGGCGCGCGTGAGCCCCACCGTAGCGGCGAGATCCTCGCCCGAGTGGAAGGCGCCGTCCGAAAGTTGGCGCAGCAACGAGAAGCCCAGAGGAGTAAGCACTAACCCACCAGAACGTCTAAAACGTTAAATTCTAGCAGACCCGATGATCAATTGCACGATTTTTGTCGGCGGTAGCCGCAAAGGGGATGTGCGGCCGAACCGATGAATTCCAATGACCGTCAGTTCTGCCGGCGATTAAGGTTGCCCATCAGGCCTTCAGCACGCCGCGGCGGATCTGGTCCTGCTCGATCGATTCGAAAAGGGCGCGGAAGTTGCCTTCGCCGAACCCTTCGTTGCCCTTGCGCTGGATGATCTCGAAAAAAATCGGCCCGATCACCGTTGCCGTGAAGATCTGCAGCAGCATCTCGTCGGTGGCCGGCGCCCCGTCGATCAGGATCCGGTTCCGCGCCAGGCGCGCCGTGTCCTCGCGATGCCCCGGCAGTCGCGTCGCGAGCGCCTCGTAGTACGTGTCGGGCGAGTCCTGGAACGTGACGCCTTTGCCGCGCAGCGTCTCGACCGTCGAATAGATTTCCGCGGTGCCAAGCGCGACGTGCTGGATGCCTTCGCCGCGATAATCGATCAGGTATTCCTGGATCTGGCTCTTGTCGTCCGCGCTCTCGTTGATCGGAATGCGGATCTTCCCGTCGGGGCTCGTCATCGCCTTGCTCTTCAGACCGGTCAGCTGGCCTTCGATGTCGAAGTAGCGGATCTCGCGAAAGTTGAAGAGCCGCTCGTAGAACCCGGCCCATTCCTCCATCCGGCCGCGGTGCACGTTGTGCGTCAGGTGATCGATATAGGTCAGTCCGGCACCCGCTGGATGCTGGTCGACGCCGGGCAACGGGACGAAATCGATGTCGTAGATCGAAACGCCGGCGCCGTCAGCCGCCGGGTAGCGGTCGACGAGATAGATCAGCGAATCGCCGATTCCCTTGATGGCGGGAATGTTGAGCTCCATCGGGCCGGGATGCGCCTCGACGCCCCACGCACCGTTGCGGACGCATTGCTCGAACGCCTTCGCGGCGTCACTGACGCGAAACGCGATCGCGCAGATGCTCGGGCCGTGGACGCGCGCGAACGACTGCGCGAACGAGTTCGGCTCGGCATTGACAATGAAGTTGACGTTGCCCTGGCGGTACAGCAGCACGTTCTTGGCGCGATGGCGCGCAACCGCGGTGAA
>Ga0111539_10008649_pt1 | contig 12922 bp, 15 predicted proteins | sample RhiMethybrSRZTD1_FD_79667 | JGI IMG/M metagenome (GOLD analysis project Ga0111539, IMG submission 79667) | Populus rhizosphere microbial communities from Tennessee, USA - Rhizosphere MetaG P. TD hybrid SRZTD1 (version 2) (version 2) | ecosystem: Host-associated > Plants > Roots > Rhizosphere >...
GCCCAGAGCCTGAGGCTCGTGTCGAAGTGGTGCGTTATGTTGACCGCGTACCAGATCGCGTAGCACCAGAGGATCGTGCGTCCGGTCGTGAGTCGCGCGAGGTAGGTCGAGAGTCGAGGCATGGTGGGGGTGGGACGTTGCAGTCGGGCTACGGCGACACGCGCCCGGTGTCGTCGAAGCGCACGACCTGGCCCTTGCGCAGCGTCGCTGCGTCGCGCGTGACGTCGGCGGCGAGCCGGCAGCCGGCGAGGTGCCCGTTGCCGTGCAGCTGGACCGCATCGTGCGAGCTCGCGACGCAGCACACACCGTCGATCGTCACGGCGTCGCGCGAGAAGAACGAACGCAAGCGGCCGTCGGGATGGAACGTCGTGGCCGTCTTGAACGGTCCGCCGCGGCACCAGTAACCCTGGATCTGCGTGTCCTGCGCCAGGAAGCAACTGCGCAGCTGGCCCTCCTCGTCGAACACGAGATACGTGGCCGCGGGCAGCGTGTGGCCCTGGATCGTGGCCTCGGCCGCGAGCTCGCACGTGCTCAGTTTGCCGTTCTCATGGAAGCGGACCCAGCTGCGGCAGGGCAGCCCCTGGATCGTCGCGGGGTCGTCGAGCAGAGCCGCGGCAATGCTGCCGTCGCGGTGGTGTTCGATGGTCGCGGGCAGATAGACGGGCGCCGGTGCAGGCGCACTCGAACACGAGCCGATGCCGAGACCGCCGAGCAGCACCGCGAGGCACCAGGCCCGTTTCGAGAAAGGAGCTGTCTGCATGCTGGGTTCGGCCGGAGGCAGCGCAGGTTCGACGCTGCGGCATCCTGCCGTCTTCCAGGGGCGGCGGGAAGTGGCCGATAGCCCGAAAGGAGGCAGCACATGGAATCCATGGCTCCGATCCTCAGGGCCGATGCACCGGTCCTCCGACTGTATGCGGACTACTCGGGCTTGCCGCTGGGCGTCGTGACCGAGTGCGCGCAGCGCTCCGCCACGTTGACGCAGGCCGTCTGGCTGCAATGCGAGGGCGACTCGTGGCGCGACAAGGCCAAGGTCTTCTACGAACGCTACGAAGAGGTCCTGTTCGACCTGCTGCAGCACAGTACGAGCCGCGCGCAACGCCGTGCTTCCTACGAGAGAGACGGCATCTGGTCCTGGCTCGCGGGGGCCGGCGCGACGGTGCTCGACTTCGGCGGTGGGCTCGGACTCACGTCGTCACTGATGCGTGAGATCGGCAAACAAGTCACCTACTGCGAGGTCGATGGAGCCGCGCTGCGGTTCGCCAAGTGGTACTTCGAGGGCAACGGGCAGCGGGACATCGAAGTCGTGCGCACGCCGTCGGCGGCGCCTTTGCTGCCGCTCGACCGCCGGTGGGACCTCGTGCTCGCCGAAGCCGTGCTCGAACACGTCGTCGACCCCGTTGCGACGATCGAGACCCTCGCGCAGGTCGTTCACTCGGGCGGCTTGTTGTATCTCGCGATCGCGCTCCCCGAGCCGGAGTGTCCGTTGCGGCAGCCGGTCGCGGTCGCGGATCTGATCGCCGGCTCGCCCACGCTGCGCGCGATGGACCTCGTGCTCGAAACGGGCGACGGCCGCTTCGTCTTCCGCGCGGCCTAGGCGCGCATCAGTACGGCGTGTGGTCCGTCCACAGCCGGACGCCGCCGCTGAGACCTGCGCTGTTGTCGACGATGGTCACGTCGTCGGGCAGCTTGCAGTCGAGCTTCTTCGCGTTGCCGCCGCCGATGTAGAGGCGATCGAAGTGCGTCATGCGGCGCAGATTGTCGATCGCCTTCAGCACGCGGTTCTGCCACTTCTCGTGCCCGACGGTCTTGCGCGCCGCGTTGCCGAGCTGTTCGTCGTAGGTCTCGCCCTTGCGGAACGGCTGGTGCGAGATCTCGAGATGCGGGCTCAGGCGGCCGTTCTCGTAGAGACCCGTCCCGAAACCGGTGCCGAGCGTGATGACCATCTCGATGCCCTGCCCGCTGATGACCGCGAGTCCCTGCACGTCGGCATCGTTCGCGATGCGAACGGGCCTGCCGAGCGCGTGCTCGAGCGCTGCGCCGAGCGCGTAGCCGCTCCACGCGTCGTGCCCGAGATTCGGCGCCGTGCGCACGATGCCGTCGCGCACCATGCCCGGGAAGCCGACCGCGATGCGCTCGTATGGCGGCAGGTCGCGCACGAGGTCGCTGAGCAACAGCACGATCGCGTCAGGATGCGCGCCGACCGGCGTGTCGATGCGCACGGCGTCGCAGGTCATATGACCCTGGGCGTCGAGCACGGTGGCTTTGAGTCCGGACCCGCCGACGTCGATGGCGAGCGTGTTCACGGAAATGCAGGGTAGTGCGTGGCAGGCGACGAAGCTCGGTGAGTGCATCGGATTTGCGGGTTCGTCATCGACTGCGCGGCGTCCTGGGTTGAACGGACGAGCAGCGCTCCGCTGCTACGGACCCTGTGCGCGGCGCTAGGCAAGCCGTGAAACCTCCGTCGGCACGAGGTCTGCCGCGAGCAGCACCTCGCCCTGGAACCGCGCGCTCGCCATGGCGCGCAGGTCGTGGCCTTCACATTCGGGATAGAAGTGCGTCAGCATGAGCCGGCGGGCACGCGCCCGCTCCGCGTGATCGGCGGCGAGTCCCGGTGTGAGATGACCGTCGAGGTTCTGGCCATCCGAATTCCTGGCATCAAGTTGGCACTCGTCATCTGCTCAGGCTTCCTCGTCGAGCAGGCTCGGGATATCGCGGGCACCATGGACGAAGCGCACGACCTCGATGCCCTCTGGCTGTGGTCGGTAGAAGATGAGGTAGTTCTCGAAGCCGCTCACGACCCACGAACGCAGCCCATAGGCTCGCGGCGAGCGAAACTCGCGCGCACGACCTGCTCGTGGCCTCGACAGGAGCATTGTGACTGCGTGTTCGACAGCGTCGAGAAGGCGCTCCGCTGCGAGTGGCGAGTCGCTGCCGATGTGCAGATAGGCCTCGGCGAGGTCTTCCTCAGCGAGGCGGTGCCAGGTCGCCCGTCCAGTCATCCACCGGTTCTACTGCGCCTTCTTGCGTTTGCCGAGCTTCGCCTTGAGGGTGGCGCGAAGGTCCTTCCAGTCCGCGTCGGTCATCCGGCGCGCGGGGGAGTCGAGCCCTTCGAGGATCTTGCGCTCGAGGTCTTCCTGTTCGCGTGCCTTCTGGTCCGCGTGGATGAGTCGGCGGATGTACTCGCTCGGCGTACTGCAGCCCGAGGCTGCCGCCTGTTCCCGCACGTAGTCCTTCTGCACGGTTGGCAGGGACACGGTCATGCTGGTCAAGTCGTTGTCGCTGGCCATGGGGAAAAGGGTAGGGCAGCCCCAGAAACTGTCAAGTCCTGGGATCGGCCAGATCGGGCAGCAACTTGAGATCTCGGGCTGTTGGCATCCTGGCGCCGTTGCTAGGGAAGCTGTGAGACATCCATCGCCATGAGGTCTGCCGCGAGCAGCACCTCGCCCTGGAACCGCGCGCTCGCCATGGCGCGCAGGTCGTGGCCTTCACATTCGGGATAGAAGTGCGTCAGCATGAGCCGGCGGGACCGCGCCCGCTCCGCGTGATCGGCGGCGAGTCCCGGTGTGAGATGACCGTCGAGTTTCTGGCCATCCGGCGTCGCGGCGTCGCAGACGAAGACATCGACGTCCTGCGCGAGCTCCACGAGCTCGTCGCACTCGTCCGCATCGCCCGAGAACGCGACGGTCCCGGCGTCCGTCTCGATGCGGTAGCCGAGGCTCTGCGCCGTGTGGCGGATCGGAATGGCCACGACGTTTGCGGTGTCGAGCGCGAACGACCTCTGCGTGATCTCCGTGAGCCGCAGCTCGTAGCCGCGCGGCGCGAGCCAGGGCCAGGCTTCGGTCAGCTTGCCGACGAGCCGCTCGAGCCCCGGAGCCCCGAAGATGCGCATCGGAGCGCGGCCCTCGAAGTGCGGCGAACGCAGCGCGAACAGCAACGCGGCGAGGTCGGCGCAGTGATCGGTGTGGTAGTGCGTGAGCAGCACGGCATCGAGCCGATCGAGCGATACCCCGGCCGCGGCGAGGCGACGCAGCGTGCCCGGGCCGCAGTCGACCATGAGCTTCGTGTCCCCGAACTCGAGCAGGTAGCCGGCGGGAAACCGATCAGCCACCGGGATCGCGGTGCCCGAACCGAGGACCGTGAGCTGCATGCCGGACAACGTATCGCCGCGATGCCACTGGCGTCTCGCCCCAAGGCGGTGTCGCGCGTTCATCCCGCCGCAGGTGCGCCGTTCCTGACGCTGCTGTTCTCGGCCCCATCGCGCAGCGACTGGTCGCGGAGCCACCGCGCGACGGCCAGCGCGTTGCCGAGCCGTTCGCGCGCGCGGCCGCGGCATCCGTTCGCGACGCCGGCGAGCTGTTCGCGCTGCAGCACGGTCTCGAGGTAGCTCGCGCGGTGGTTGCGCAGATTGCAGTAGCTGGTCTTCAGCACGGTCTGCGGCCGCGTGCCGATCACGCTGCTGCCCCAATCGAGCGTGCTCTGCGTCCACGCCGCGATCGGCGCGCCGGGCCCCGCGAAGGCCAGAAAGCGCTCGGTCGCGGCGGCCAGCGATTCGCCATCGGCCAGCGTCTCCTGCTCGAGCTGCATGTGGGCCAGGTGGTGCGGCGAAGGCCACTCGCCGGCGGGTTGCAACAGCGCTTCGAACACTTCGCCGGTGCAGACGCGCGCGGCGACCCACTGCACGAGCTCGCGCGTCGCAGTCGGCACGCCACCCGGCAGCGAAGACTCGGCGTACGCGACGACGAGCCGCGGATCGAGCAGCAGCGGCGACAGCGCGCGGGACGGCCGCAGGCGTTGGGACTTCGAGCGGCCGTGGCGTTCGACCTGCGCCACGATCTCCACCTGGCGATCGATCATGCGATCGAAGGCTGCCAGCAGGCCGTCGAGCCCCGGCGTGCCTGGCTCGAGGATGCGCAGCGCCTGCACGACTGCCTCGACGGTCGAGACGTAGTCGGCCTGCGGTTCGCGCCGGATGCGGTAGCGGCTCGGCTCCGGCGGACGCAGGCGCACGTGTTGCAGACGCTGCAGCCACGGGTTCTCGCGATAGAGGCGTTTGCTGTGCGCCCACGTGCCGTCGAGCACGACGAGCGTGGTCGGGCGCTCGGTCGCCGGCAGGTCGGCGAGGTCCGAAGCACTCGCGTGCGGGAACAGGATGGCTGCATCGCGCGGCACGTCGATCGGACAGTGCAGATCGCCCGAGAGGCCTTTGTAGGCGACGTGGATGCGCGAGTGCTTTAGACAGAGCGCGACGAGGCGCGCCGTGCCGAACGGGTGGCAACGTTCGTGCGGGTGCTGAAGGATCACGATCTGCGTGCGCGTGGGCAGCGTCGGCAGCTCGCTGCAGAAACACGTCGCCACGGGGCGCCAACAGCGGTAGCAGCGCAGGCGGTGTTCGGCAGGAGCGGTGATCACGGAGATGGGGGGCGCTGCATCAAGGCAGCTGGTCGAGAGCGCGCTGGTAGTCTTCCGGCGTGTTGACGTTGTGCAAGAAGCGGAAGCTCGCATCGAACAACGCGAGCTCGGCCTCGGGGAGCACGCGCGCAGGCACGGCGGTGGCCAGGGCCCGCGGCGTGCGGATGCCCTTGCCGAGCAGCGCTTCGGCCGCCGGCAGCACGGCGAGCCGGTAGACCGCGCACAACGGCTGCAGGTGGCCGAGCGCAAACGGCATCACGAGCGGCGCGTCGCCGAGCCGATCGACGAGCCACGCCACGACCGCAGCCGGCAGGAACGGGGCGTCGCATCCCGTCGCGAACACGGCATCCTGCTCGCCGAGCAGGTCTTCGCGGCGCAGGAAGCGCATTCCCGCGGCCAATGCCGCGAGCGGGCCCGCGTCGGGTACTTCGTCGGTGATGATCCGCGCGTTCGCCGGCAGCGCGGGCAGTTCCTGGCCGGCCCGCGCGACGACGACGACCGGCGCCGTGCAGCCGAGCAGGGTCGCGACGGTGCGCCCGAGCATGGTCTCACCCGCGACGTGCAGCGACTCTTTGGGCCGACCCATGCGCTTGCTGCGTCCGCCTGCCAGAATGATCGACCCGGTGCGCATGCGTACCTTGTCCGGCATTCTGCGGCAGGTGGCAAGCCGCCAGTCGTTCTTCGCCGGTGTCGTCCGCATGCAGCAACCGCTCCCCAAGAAGGCCCAACTCGTCACGCCGTTCCTGTTCCGCATCGACTGGAAGGACGGCGCCGTCTCCGAATACAAGGCGCGCGACCTGCGGCTCGCGTGCCCTTGCGCGAGCTGCATCGAAGAGGGAACGGGCCGGCCGCTGCTCGATCCGAGCACGGTCAAGGAGGACATCCTGTTCATGGGCTCCGAGCTCGTCGGCCGCTACGGCCTCGCGTTCATCTGGAGCGACGGACACAAGACCGGCATCTTCGACTGGCCGCGCCTGCGCCAGCTCGGCGAGCTCCGGAGCGGCGCGTGAGGCGCGGCGAGGCGGACTGGCGCGCGGTGACGAAGCTGACCGAGCGTGTGCTCGAACGGCTCGACTGGCAGGCGCTCGGCGAGATCTACTTCCATTGGGGCGGCGAGCAGTTCTGGCAGGAACGGCGGCCGCGGGTCGTGGAGCTCGGCGAAGTGCTCGCCATGCGGTTGCTGCAGCAGGTGCCGAAGGGTGGCGCGTCGTTGTGGGTGGGGGCGGGGGTCGCGGAGCTGCCCGTGCTGATTGCCGAAGTGCTCATGCACGAGCGCACGGTCACGGCCGCGAACCTGCGCGAGCGCGAGTGCGAGGTGCTGAATGCCGGGCTGCTCGTCGCGGTGCCCGAAGTCGCGTTGCGGTTCATCGCGGGCGACGCTCGCACCGTCGAGCCGGGCAGGTTGTTCGATCACATCGGCTGCATCAGCGTGTTCACGGATCCCGAGACCTGGCCCGTGATCAGCGACGTGGCCTACGGGCGCGTGGCGCCCGTGCAGCTCGACGTCGAGCGGTTCCTGGCCGAACGCGAGGCGACGCGCGAAGTCGCGAAGGGTCTGTTCGCGCGGTTGGCCCGGCCGGGGCTCGTGACGACTTCGGCCGAAGAGGTGGCCTGGTTCCTCGAGCAGGCCGAGGTGCATGGTGCCACGGTCGATGCGAGCGAGGACCTCGTGGAGACGGCCGTCGTCGGCGATCCGGTCGGGTTCCTCACGGTCCGCTGAGCAACAAGAGTGGAAAGCCCTGCCAAGCGCGGCCAGGATGGCTCGATGGACTTTCGCGGCCGCGTGTTCCTGGCTCCGCTGACGAAGGGCGGCAACCTGCCGTTCCGGCGCCTGTGCTTGCAGCACGGCTGCACGGTCACGATGGGCGAGATGGCGTATGCCTATCAGGTCGTGAAACGCAGCAAGAGCGAGCTCGCGCTGCTGCGAAAGCACGCCGACGAGACCGAGTTCGGCGCGCAGATCGCGGCGTCGAAGAGCAGTGACGCGATCGCCGCGGGGTTGGCGGCCGTCGAGCGCGGCGCGAGCTGGGTGGATCTGAACTGCGGCTGCCCGATCCACGACATCGTGCGTCGCGGCATGGGCGCGGTGCTGCTGCAGCGGCCGGTTCATCTCGGCAGACTCGTCAGCGAGATGGTGAAGGGCATTCCGGTGCCGGTCACGGTCAAGATCCGGCTCGGCTGGGCCGAGGGTGAGCAGAACGCGAGCGAGGTCGCGAAGGTCATCGAAGAGGCCGGCGCCGCGGCGGTCAGCGTTCACGGCCGCACGCGCGAGCAGCGTTACTCACGCGCCGCCGACTGGGAAGCGATCGCTCGCATCGCCGCGGAGCGCACGATTCCCGTGATCGGCAACGGCGATCTGCTGACGTGGTACGAGACGCACGAGCGGTGGCAGCAGAGCGGCGTCGCGTCGGTGATGATCGGCCGCGGCGCGTTGATCAAGCCGTGGATCTTCCGCGAGATCGCCGAGAAGAAGTCGTGGGAGCCGACGGCGCACGAGCGGCTCGGCATCTACCACCATCTCGCGCAGATGATGAAGGCGCACTTCCGCGACGACGAGAAGGGACGCGAACGCACGATGCGGTTCTTGCCCTGGCACTTCGAGTTCTTCTGCCGCTACCGGCCGCTGCCGCGCGAGCGATGGGAGGCGGCCTCGCGCGAGCATCCACTCATGCAGACGCGGTTTCCCGACGACGATCCGGGTCTCGAGGTGCTCGAGCGACTGTTGCGCGACGCGCGACCCGAAGTGCACCTGCGTCTCGCGACGCTGCTGTGGGAGGCCGTGGACCCGGCCGAGGCGGAAGCGCGTGCGCTCGATCTCGCCGTGGAGATGCCGCCGCGCGCAGGCGAGGCCGGCGAGGTCGCGACAGCGCACGGTTGAGCAGCGGACTGGTTGGGGCTCGGGTCAGCGCGGCTCGACGAGCCACATCGGCCACGAGGCATGAGCGAGCTCGGTGACGCGATAGTCGCGCCGCAGCGCCTCCTCGAGCATCGAAGCACTCTCGCTCATGCGCGGGGGCAGGTCGCTGCGCAATTGGTAGCTGATGTCGAACAGGAACCTCCCGCCGCCCGTCTTCGATTTCAGGATCTCGTAGAAGAACGAGAACCAGACCGGCAGCGGTGTCTCGACGGGGACCAGCGTCCAGCGTGCGTTGAACTCCTCGACGCCCGGCAGGTAGATCTGCACGTCGGGGGTGTTGTCGTTCGAAGACAGCAGGAGGCCCTTGTCGCCGAGGTGCTCACGCACGCGGGCCACGCGCTCTGCGATCTGGAACCCCTCGCGGTCGAAAGCGCGCACGAACCGGAAGCCGGCCCATGCCTGGATGGCGAGCAGGACCAGTGCGCCGGCCACGGCGACGCGTCGCGGCAGTCGCGACAAGAGCCCCGCGACGAGCACCGCCATGACCCACGACTGGCCGAGCAGGTAGCCACCGTTCTCGGCGATGCCCCACCACAACACGCAGCCCACGGCAGGAACCAGGAACGCGGCGCCGCACCAACGTTGCCAGTGGTCGACCCGGCGTACGCACAGCGCGGCGATCGTCGCGGGCACGAGCAGGAACAGCGGGCCGAGGAACGCCTCCCAGACGATGCTCGGCGTGAACGCGTGGCGCCATCCGCTGACGGTCGTCACGACGAAGTCCGGCTTCAGCGCGAAGCCCTGACCGCGCAGCCAGTTCTCGATCAGGTGGCCGAGAGTCAGCGACGACAGCAGCGCTACTCCGATCAGGAACAACGTGGACAGGCGGAACGGAGCAGCGCTGCGAGCGCGCGCGCACTGCACGAGCAGCACCCAGCCGGGGCCGAGGATCGGCGCGCTCTGGTGCGTGAGGTAGGTCAGCCACAACACCGAAGCCGTCAAGGCCGTCGCGAGCACCGGTTGCCGCCACGGTGCGACCAGCGTCGTCCACGCGCATGCCGTGACGACCAGGAAGTGCAGCGTGTGCAATTCGATCGCCGAGCTGAAGAACCACAGCACCGGCGAAACGGCCAGCAGCCCCGTGCCCGCGACGCTGGCCCACGGTCCCGCGCCCAGCCGTCGACAGCACAGATAGGTGAGTGCTACGCCGACGGCGCCACACATCCGGCTCAGCACCTCGAGCGCCGCGAGCGGATCGTCGGCGGGCGCCAGCAGTCCTGCTGGCAGCACGGCCTTCAGCCACCGGGCGGCCGGCAGGTAGAGCACGTTGTGATAGCTGGGTTGGGCCCGCTCCGGCCACACGAACCAGTCCGCGAACATCGCGCCGTCGTTGCCGTAGATGCGTCCGAGCCGCGTCGTCGAGTAGAGGGCCGCGCACAGCAAACACAGCAGCAGTGCGATGGCGAGGTCGCGCCGATGGCGGCGTGGTTGGACCTGCTCGACCGGAGGAGGCGTCATCGCCGCTGCTGGCTGCCCGGCTGTTGCGACTCTGCGAGCTGCGACCTGGCGACCTGCGACTCCGCGAACCGAGACTCTGCGAACAGCGCGAAGCGGATGCCGGCGCGCCGCAGCGTGTATTGCGCTGCGGCTTTGAGGTTGTCGAACCCGTATCGAACCGAAGGCCAGAACCCGATCGACGACGCTTCCTTGAAGTAACGCACGGGCATCGGCGCGTCGGCCACTACGAACCCGTGCCAGATCGCCTGCGCGAGGAACTGCGCGTCGAAGCCGAACGCATCGCTGTTGCCCTCGAACGCGACCTTCTCGAGCACCTTGCGCCGGTAGACGCGGAAGCCCGAGTGGAACTCGCCGAGGTTCAGGCCGTAGGCGAGGTTCAGCATGATCGTCAGCATCCGGTTGAAGAGATACTTCCACGCCGGCATGCCGCCGCGAAGCGCTTCGCGCCGCGTGCGGATCCGGTTGCCGAGGATCACGTCGCAGACACCGCGCTCGATGAAGCCCACGAAGTGCGGGACCAGCGACGGGTCGTATTGGTTGTCCGGGTGCAGCATCACGACGATGTCGGCGCCGCGCTCGAGCGCCGCGCGGTAGAGCATCTTCTGATTGCCGCCGTAGCCGAGATTGCGCGGGGTCTTCAGCACCGGAAAGCCGAGGCGCTCGGCCACCGCGATCGTCTGGTCGCGGCTGCAGTCGTCGCCGACCAGGATCTCGTCGTAGCAGCCGGGCGGCAGTGCTGTGACCGTCGCCTCGAGGGTCTGTTCCGCGTTGTAGGCGGGCATCACGATGACCACCCGCGGGCGCGCGCCGTCCGTGTTCCGCTCGTTCATCGGTTCCCGTTCTACTTCGCGGCCTGACCGAACCACAGCGCCGCGCGCCGGACCTTCTGCCGCAGCTCTTCCCACGCCTTCTCGGCCGGGGAGCCGGGAGGCGGGGCAGGACCGCGTTCCATGAGCTTCTCCGCGCGCACCGGATCGGCGGTGAAGTCCGGTCCGCCATCGTGCAGGGCCGTCGCGAGCAGATACGCCTCCTGCGTCGTGCGGGAGCCGTCGGCACCCTGCTGCTCGAGCGTGTCGATGGCTTCGGCGCAGCGACCTGCGGCCCACGTCAGCAGGAAGACGCGTATCGCATCGCTTCGCTGTGGGTGCTTCATGAGCGAGAGCGCGAGGTCCGGATACCCGGCGCTGGCGAACCGCTCGATGGCCTCGCTGCGCTGCGCTTCGTCTCTGCTCTCGGCCGCCTCCATGAGGTCGATCAGCTCGCGGACTCTGCGCGCGCTCTGCTCTTCCTTGTCCGTTCCCGCCGGGAGCATGGCCAACGCGGCGCGCGCGCGCACGAAATCACGTTCGCGCAGCCAGGCCAGCGCGAGATCGCGGGCCGCTCTGCGATCGCCCGCGGCGATCAGGTGCTCGAAGGCGGCCGGCGTCACCTCGAATGCCAACCACGCCGCACCATCGCGGTCGATCGGCGTGAACCTCGTGAGCCAGTGGTAGGTGCGCGTGGGATCCTCGGGATCCACGATCTTGAGGTTGGCCGTGTAGGCAGCCACGAGGCCGAAGCGCGGCCCTTCGTGGATCCGCAGGAAGGCCAGCTGCGGGTGCCGCCTTCGCAGCGCCTCCTGACCGGGCCCATGCCGCTGCATCCAGTCGCAGTTGCCATCGGCGCAGATGCGGTAGCCGCCTTGGCTGCCGCCTGCGATCGAATTGAAGAAGCCGATGTAGTAGGGCCAACCGAGCACGACGACGAAGAGCGAGCCCGCGACGGCCAGTGCCGTGATGCCGCGGCCGAGCTTCGTCAAGGCCCATGGATGCCGCAGCCACGCTCCGGCGAGCAGCAGCAGCGCGGGGACCACCGGCATCACGTAGCGCACGCCCATCTGCAACGCGCGCGTCGCGCTGAGGTAGACGAGCAGCGCGAGCGGGGGAATCAACGCGCAGCTCCACAGGAAACGCGGCTCCATCGCGCGGCGGCGCCATGCTTGCATCAGCGCCGCTGCGCCGAGCGCCGCGAGGCTCAGCGTCGCGAGCGGGGTCTTCACGAGCAGCGAGACCGGGTAGTAGGCCCAGTGGTTGCCGACGCGGTCGAGGAACGTGCCGTTCCCCTGCTGGGATCCGACGTTGGTCTGGTAGTCGATGCCGAGCACGAGCGGTTCGGGCAGCAACCCGAGCAGCTGCGGTCCGAGCGGCAGGGCGGCAATCGCGCGCAGCACGCCGGAGCTCAGTGAATTGGCTGCGGACGGCGCGAACGCCGGCGACGCGAACAGGTAGCAGCAGTGCAGCGTCGCGATCGCCACGGCGCCTGCGACGACCAGCGCGACCGCGGCCCACGCCGCGCGTTTCGCGAGACTGCGCGGGCGCGTGCCGAACCGCGGCGGCATCGGGTCGAAGCCCATGCACACCGCGAGAGCGACGACGGGCACTGCCATGGCCGAGGTCAAGAGCCCCGCATACTTGGTCGCCACCACGGCGCCGAGCGCCATGCCCGCGAGCAGCAGGTCGCGCACGCGCGACGATTGCAGCCAGCGCCAGAGCAACCACGCGGCCGTGACGCCGAGCGCCGTGAACGGAACGTCCGACGACAGCAGCGGGCCGTAGGCGAGCAGCGTCGGGTTCGTCGCCGCGAGAAACGCGACCAGGAGCGCCGCGCGCGGGCCGAGTGCTGCACGACTCCAGACCGCGAGCACCATGAGCAGCAGCGCCGGAAACACGAGCATGCCGAGCCGCGCGCGGCGCAGCGTCTCCGGTTCGGTGACGTCTTCGGACGCGTTGCTCGTGATCTGCGTGCCGAGCAGGATCAGCGGGCCCTGGAATCGCTGTTCGACCATTTCCAGGGGCTGCCGCGCGATCAGGGTTCGGCCGGCCAGCAGATAGTTGATCTCGTCCGACGTGCGCTCGACACGCTGGGACAGCACCGCGAGCATCGCGAGCCCTGCGAGCGCGCAGCCCCAGGTGAGCACCAGCAGCAACCGGTTGGTGGCGAGGACGCGGTCGTCGGTCGGCGTGCTGGCGGGGCTGGCCGGTCGGCTTTGCATCAGGGGCGCGGATGCTAGCGGATGGTGGGGGGGAGCGAGGAGCGCGGCAGCCGCAGCGCCGCATGGTGCTGCACCGCAGCCTCCGCGCGCGACGAGGTCTTGCCACA
>Ga0111539_10008653_pt1 | contig 12920 bp, 11 predicted proteins | sample RhiMethybrSRZTD1_FD_79667 | JGI IMG/M metagenome (GOLD analysis project Ga0111539, IMG submission 79667) | Populus rhizosphere microbial communities from Tennessee, USA - Rhizosphere MetaG P. TD hybrid SRZTD1 (version 2) (version 2) | ecosystem: Host-associated > Plants > Roots > Rhizosphere >...
AGCTCGCGGGCTTCCTGCAGCGTGCTTTCGCCGTAGATGTGGCGCGAGTCCGTCTCGCCGTAATGGATCTTCCGCGCCTCTTCGGGGAACTGGCGCCCCACGTAATCGGCATTCTCTTCGACGAATTTGCGGAAACCCGCCATGAACTGCCGCACCTGTTGCTGGTTAGGGGCCGGCTGCGGCGCTGGCTCGGACCTACCCTTGGCCTTCGTCACCGACGTTTTGACGGCCGGAGCCATGATGGCCTTGGCGACGTGCTCATCTCCACAAATGGGGCAAACCAGGTCGCCGGCCTTTTCCTGGGCCTCGTAGGTCCGGCTGTCGGCAAACCAGCCCTCGAATTCGTGGCCGTCCTTACAGACGAGGTTGTATGCGATCACGCTGCACCCTTCGGGGAACCGGGAACTATTCTACCCTATTTGGTTGTTGAAATCCGCTTAAGCAAGCACTCCGCCGCCTCAAGTGCCAGGCGGGCTATACGGCCGGTCATGGTTAAGAGCCGGAACCCGACCGCGCGCAGCCCCGATCTCACCGAGGTCCAGCTCGGCCGCCACAATGCCGGGGTCGATGCCCCCCTCCGCGATAATGTCGCCCCACGGGCCCACAATCAGGCTGTGGCCATAGGTGTGACGGCCGTTGGCATGCTCGCCACCCTGGGCCGGCGCCACGACGAAACACGCGTTCTCGATCGCGCGGGCGCGCAAGAGAACATGCCAGTGCGCCTTGCCTGTCGTCTCGGTGAAGGCGGACGGCACGGTCAGGATTTCCGCGCCCGCTTTCGCGAGCGTCCGATAGAGCTGCGGAAAGCGCAGATCGTAGCAGACTGATAGTCCGACGCGTCCCCAGGGAAGATTCGCCACCACGGCATCGTCGCCGGGCGCGACCGTGTTCGATTCGCGATACGTCTCGCCCGAAGGAAGGTTGACGTCGAAGAGATGGATCTTGTCGTAGCGCGCCGCGATCCGTCCGTCGGGACCAATCAGGAAGGAGCGATTCGCGGTCTTCGTGTCCGACACCTTGATCGCGAGCGATCCGATGAGCAGCCAGATATCGAGCTCATTGGCGAGCGCACAGAACTCCGGCAGCGCGGGATCGTCCCTTTCCGCAAAGCTCTTCTCGAGCTTCGCGCCGCCGTCCGGAGCCATCAGGCACGTGTTCTCGGGCGTGGCGATGAAGCGCGCGCCGTCGGCGTGCGCGCGGCGGATCAGCGACGACGTCTGGCGCAGGTTCCAGTCGATGTCGTCGCTCGACCGGAGCTGGATGCAGGCGACCTTGATCTTGCGCGCGTTCATGACGGATTCAGCAGCGGGTCGAGCTTGCCCGCCTTCTCCAGCGCGTAGATCTCATCGCAATCGCCGATATGACTGCCGTTGACGAAGATCTGCGGCACGGTCATGCGCCCTCCTGAGTTCTGGATCATCAACCTTCGCTCTTCCGGATTCCGCGACACGTCGACTTCCTCGTATGCAACGCCCTTCCTGGTCAAAAGCCGCTTTGCTTGCACGCAATAGCCGCAGATGGGCGTGGTGTAGATGACAACCTTATTCATGAAGCTCAAGAACTGGAATCGTCACTATTCATATATCGCTCGATTGGGCCCTTACAACGCGGGCGAGCGTGAGCGCATCGACGCGGCTGGCCCCCGCCCGCTTCAGCGCCCGGGCGCAGGCGTTCAACGTGGCGCCCGTCGTGAACACGTCGTCGATCAAAAGAATACTTCGGCCGCGCACACGGGCGGCCTTGTCCGGCGGCACGCGGAACGCGTTGAGCACGTTGCGCCGGCGCGCCTTGGCCGAAGGCATCTCGCCCTGGCTTTTGGTCGGGCGACGCTTCTCCAGCAGGAGCGGGTCGTGCGGCAGGCCCGCGATCCTCGACAGTCCCTCGGCCACGACGGCGGCCTGATTGTAGCGCCGCTTCCACAGCTTCCAGCGGTGCAGCGGCACAGGCACGAGCAGTTCCGCATCCGCGAACAGCGGCCGTCCGGTTCGCTCCAACCACCGCGCGAATGCCGGCGCATGGTCGAGCCGGTCGCCATGCTTGAACGCAAGGATCAGCGGTTTCGAAGCATCGTCGTAGCGGAAGAGCGAGCGCGCCCGCGCGAAATCGTGCGGCCTCGCCAGGCACGCCCCGCAAACAGTCTCGCTGCCGGGATCGACTTCGAACGGCGAGCCGCAACAGGAACACAGCGGACCTTCGATGAATGAGATCGCGTTCCAACATGTAGCGCAGAGCGCATGCGCCTCTCCTACCCTCATCCGGCATGAGACACAGAGCGGCGGAAAGATCAGGTTGAGCAGGCGCACCGATCCCCGCCGCGCCAATGCCGGAACGGACAGCGTCACACCTCGCGCGGTTTGTTGTCCTTCGGCCATGGCCTACATTAGCACCATGACCAAGGCAGCATCATGACCGCGCCGCCGCGCATCTTCGACCGCCAGGCCTATCGTGCGCGACGCACCCGCGCCGCATCGGCTGGCCGCGACCTTATCCTGATCGAAGATGCCGCGGCTCAGGCAGCGTTAAGGATATCCGCCATAAATCGGCGCTTCGCCCGCGGTCTCGACCTGCACTCCCGAGCGTTGGCCTTCCCCGTGCTCGAGCCCCTGGCCGAGACATGGGTGCGCACGGGCAACCTTTCGGTCACACTGTCCCTCGCCTCCGACGACGAGTGGCTTCCCTTTGCGGACGAGAGCTTCGATCTCGTCACCAGCATCCTCTCGCTTCATGCGGTGAACGATCTGCCAGGCACGCTGCTGCAGATACGCCGCGTGCTCAAACCCGACGGCCTGTTCATCGCCGCGATGTTCGGGGGCGAGACCCTGAAAGAGCTGCGCGTGGCATTCGCCGCGGCCGAGGAAGCGACACTCGGCGGCGTCAGTCCACGCGTGGCACCGTTCGCCGACGTGCGCGATGTCGGTGGTCTGCTCCAACGTGCGGGCTTTGCGCTGCCCGTCGCTGACGTGGAGCGCACGGTCATCCGTTATCGCGAGCTTCCTCGTCTGTTCGCCGATTTGCGAGCGATCGGTGAGACGAACGTGCTGGCGGATCGGCGAAAACACGCATTGTCGAAGCGGACTCTCGCGGCCGTTGTACGCGAATATCAGACGCGCTTCGCCGATTCCGAGGGACGTTTTCCCGCCACGTTCGAGATCGTCTTTCTGACCGGCTGGGCGCCGCATGAGAGCCAGCAGAAGCCGCTGCGCCCGGGCAGCGCCAAGACGCGCTTGTCCGATGCGCTCGGCTCGATCGAACACAGCGCCGGCGAGCGCGTTCCCGTCCGGCGCCCGAAACCGTGACTCTGCTCCAGTGGCGATGCGGCCGATGTGAGCCTATGCTGCATCATTCGCAACAAAGGTGACGGCGATGCCGCAACAACGTGCTTTCTCCAGCGCTGCGCTCCTCTCGGCGTTGCTGTGTTCCGCGTCCGCGGCCACGGGCGCGGACGCCTTGAGCACGCAACAGCAGCGTGCTCTGGACATCTATAAAGAGCTCGTCGAGATCAACACCGTCACTGAAACCGGAGACACGGCACAAGCCGCTGACGCCATGGCCGCGCGACTGCGCGCGGCAGGCTTCACAGCTCAAGACGTGCAGGTCTTCAAGCCCGCCCCGCGCAAGGGCAACCTTGTCGCGCGGTTGCGCGGCACGGGCGCGCGCAGGCCGATCCTCTTGCTCGCGCATATCGACGTGGTCCCCGCCAATCCCGACGACTGGTCGACCGATCCATTCCGGTTCACGGAGATTGACGGCTACTATTACGGGCGCGGCACCGGCGACGACAAATTCATGGCGTCCGCTCTGATCGCCAATCTCATCCGCTACAAGCAGGAAGGGTTCAGGCCCGATCGCGACATCATCGTGGCGCTCGAAACGGATGAAGAGATTCTCGACCGCGACGGCTGGGGCATCTCTTGGCTCATCAAGAATCAACGTCCGCTCATCGATGCCGAATTCGCGCTCAACGAAGGCGGGGGTGTCGGCGTCAAGAACGGCAAGATCATTCGCAACAGCGTCCAGACGAGCGAGAAAGTATCAGTCACCTATCGCCTCGAGGTGAAGGATCGCGGCGGCCACAGCGCGGTGCCGCGCCAAGATAACGCGATCTACCATCTCGCCGACGGCCTCGCGCGTGTTGCGAAGTTCAACTTCCCACTGAATCTGAACGCAACGACACGCGCTTATTTCGAGGACAGCGCGAAGCTCGAGACGCCGCAGATGGCCTCCGATATCAGATCGGTTCTGTCCAATCGGCCCGATCCCGCCTCGCTCAACCGGCTGTACGCCAATGCGACTTACAACGCGCAATTGCACACAACGTGCGTCGCGACCATGCTGCAAGGCGGGCACGCCTACAACGCCCTGCCCCAGACCGCGAGCGCGATGGTCAATTGCCGCGTGATGCCGGGCGAACCGATCGAAGGAATACGCGCAACCCTCATCCGCACGCTCGGGGATGAGCGGATCAGCGTGAACGAGGTCGCCAAACCTGTCCTCAGCATGCCGACCACGATGACCAGCGAGGTCTCAGCTGCGATCCAGAAAACGTCCGAGGAAATCTTTCCCGGCGTTCCGATCGTTCCGATCATGGGCGCGGGTGCCACCGATGGCAGCTATCTGCGCAATGCAGGCATACCGACCTACGGTCACACCGGGCTCGCGGGCGATGTCGACGACGTGCGGTCGCACGGCCAGGACGAGCGCGTGGCGAAGAAAGCCTTCTTCGACGGCCAGGAATATCTCTACCGGCTGGTCAAACGGCTCGCGGGATCGAACTAAGGCTTCCGCGCCGCGGCGCGCGCGATTTCCTTGATCACCGCCGCCTCGATCAGCGGCGGAAGATGCTCGTCCATCCAGGCGCGGATGAGCGGCCGGAGCTGATCCATGACGTCGTTGGAGTGATCGTCGACCCATTCCTTGAGCGCCGAGCGGAACGCCTGTTGCACCGCGTCGTTGAAGATGGCTTCGATGCTGCCGTCCTTGAGCGTCACCTGGGGCGCCGGTCCGTTCAGGTTCGCGAACGCGCGGCCCATGGCACTGCGCGTGTTGTCCGAGATGAAATCGTCCATGGGATGCTCCTTGACCCTGGGCCCCGGCTCGATGGTCTGAAAGATCACATCGTTCTCGATTACGGGGGCCGGGTCCGGCGCCGGCATCGGCGGCGCTGGTGACACCACCCTCGCGACCACGAGCGCGGGCGGTGCGGGGGGCTCTTCGTCGTGAACCTCGTCCGTAAGATCGAGCACATCCAGTTCCGTAATAGGCTGGGGAACCACAACTCTCACGGGCTCCTGAGCCAACTGTGCTTTCGCCGCTATCGGCTTCGGCGGGGATTTGCCGTCGCTAGGCTGATCCTCGGAAATAATCTTGCGGATGGAGGCGAGGATTTCCTCCATGGTGGGTTCGGTCTGTTGGTTCGAATTCGCCTGGCTGCTCATGCGCTCACTTTCGGCCCGACAACTATTGACCCTAAGCCAGAAAGCTTTCGAAAGCCATATTGGTCACCATGCGGCTCTATGATGCCAGGCAGGTGCGCCAAGCCCCATCAAAGACTTAGAACGCGAAGCTTCGCGTACGCTCGAACCCCGGGAGCACGGGCAAGTCGGCGTCGAACGTGCTTCGTTCGCTGATTGCGCCATCTTCCTTCAGATAGATCCGCGCGTGACCGGCGGCCCCCTCTTTGACGATACAGACAAGGCGGCCCCGGTTGCTCAACTGCTCGATCAGATTGTCCGGAGTGCGCTCGATCGCCCCATTGAGGAAGATCACGTCGTAGGGGGCCTTCGCCGACAACCCTTCGTCGAGCTTCTCACGGACGAGCTCCGCGTTCGGAAAGTGCTGCAGATTCGTGCCCGCCATCTCTGCGAGTTCTCGGCCCTGTTCCAGGCCGATCACGTGCGCGGCCAGGTGCGAGAAAACCGCCGTGGAATATCCGGTCCCGCAGCCGACATCGAGCACGCGATCATCGGCGCGGATGGCGGCAAGCTGAGCCATCTTGCCGAACGAACGAGGATCCAACAGCACGCGGCCATTCCCGAGCGGGATGCACCCTTCCATATAGGCGAGAGGAGCGAGCTGAGCGGGCACGAATGCCTCGCGCGGAACCGAGAGGATCGCCCTGATGAGGCGCTGGTCCGTGACATCATTCGTGCGGAGCTGCGTCGCCACCATGTTGGCGCGCTGTGGGGCGCTGTCGAGCATGGAATCTTTCCGAGGTGGGCCGAATGGCGGGGCTTATACTCCAGAGGCCGCTCTTCGAAGAAGACATTTCGGCGCCGATTGTCGACTGCGCGCGCAATCTGGTATGAGGGCCTCAAGGCCACGTGGCGGAGTGGTTACGCAACGGTCTGCAAAACCGTGTACTCCGGTTCAATTCCGGACGTGGCCTCCAGCCCCTCCCCCAGAGCTCGTAAATCCAAAAAGCTCTGTTCCAATTCAGTACACGTTGTCGCACCAGTAGTTACACGTCTAGAGCTCGCAATAATATTTGTGGTAGGCGATTCGGGCGTTCGGGGGCGCTCGCGAAGATGGGGTCGGTTAAGCAGTTCGCCGGTGGGACGCGCCGCAAATATAGCGCCCAAGATGAAACCGAAATTTCCAGGGAAGCTAAGCTGCTCGTTGATCGGCACGGCAGGGACGCGGACATCGTCGCTGCACAGCGCGCCGACGCTCTCCTCTGCGAGGGCAAGACCTCCGAGGGTGTTCAGTGGCTGGAAATCTTCCGCAGAGTCGCGATGCAGGGTGTAGCAGTCCTCTGAGCATCGGCCGCCGTCTCGGCAGCTTTTGCTTCCATCTCCAAATCGCGCGCGCAATCCAGAACGACAGCAATGACACTGGGGTTGAGCAGAGTCGTAGCCAGAAGTCGGTATCGGGCCGCTCTCCTGCGGAGCTCATCCGGACCATCGATCATCTCAGACGACGAACCGGTCAGCGGTACGCTTGCATTGGTTCGATGATCAGACACGTAACCCTTCCGATGCATCCTATTAACCCGTCTTAACGCGTTCGAGCATCGTGGGCAGCTGGTTAATCAGTGATTAATCGGACGAAGTTACTTGTGACAATACAGTGACCAACCGCGTGAAGCCGCGGGGTCCCCGCGCAAAAAATGTCACGCTTTCGGAAACCCGTCCCCAGCCGCGGCGAATCGCACACACGGGAGGATCGGTTAACGCACCGTTAACCAAAGTTGTCGTTTCGTTACGCGAACGCCGATGACGGGGGCGGAGAGATGTTGCGTCCACAATTTGTCGTTCTTGAAGCTGACGGTTTGTGGAAAATCAGGCATGACGGCATGACGTACGGGCCTTACCGTACACAAAGGACCGCCATTCTTGCCGCAATTGATGCGGCCGACCGAAGTCCGAAATCAGCCCACGAAGCACGTGTTGTGCTTCCGTCCCGTTTGCGTAGCAATTTCTACGTGGAATGGACTTGTGGCGACCCCTATCCAGCTGATTTTGAATATTACCGCGAGCGACTTGTGGAAGCTTTCGAGAATCGTAGCCGCCGCAAATCGCTTGTGGCGTAGTCTCGCCTTCGATCTCAAGCCTTGCATCAAGGGGGCGCCCGTGAAAGCGAGCATTGTTTTAGCCGTTGGATACGCCGTGTGGTTCATCGTGGGCGCAGTTATCCAAACAGCTCTAATGCTGCCCATAGGATGGCTGACCGCGCCACCATAGAGCAGTCAGATAATTGCGCATCTCCAAGAGAAACAGCGGCACGAATCCAGTCCGTAGGTCGCTGTTAATCTATGATCCCTTATATCCATTCCCGCTCTCCTTTGGATCTGCGAGGAACTCTTGGCAAACGAAAATATTGACGGTCTCAAGCGCTCGCGGGCGAAATTGGTTGAGCAGCGCAGGGCACTGGTGAAACGCGATTGCACCTCCGATCGCAACGAGGGTTTTTCAGAGCGCATTGTCGCGATTCAAGCCGCGATCGAAGCGACGGACCGGGCGATTGCCGAAGAAGAAGGGCTTGCCGCCGAGCGCCAGGGCGACCGTGACTTGGCGGCGGCTTGATCGCAGGACTTGATCCACTCAGCGCAAGTGATTCGCCCGCTCCTGACGCCGTTTCATTTGATGATTCGCGCGGAATTCGTCCCGAAGGTTAGGGCTGAAATTGTTCCGTTAACTATTTCTTTACCAAATCAGTGCAGTCTCCCGCTTGTCTTCCCTTGAAGACACCCCACCATTACCCAATGCCTTGGGGCCGGATGCAAATCCGGCCCTCCTTTTTTGTACAATTTGATTCGATTACGAATCACTTCTGTCCGTTGGTCTTGGGCTTGTTTCGCCGTCCCCACCAGACTTCGGCGCGGCGGCGCTGACGGCGAACGATCGCGAGATCGATCGAGAGCACCAAGAGGCCCAACGGGATCATCCAGAATCCCAGGATCGGCAGGAACCCGGCCATGCCCCCGATCACCAGGGCCACGCCGAGCGCCATGCGCCAGATACGGGATTGCGGCACCGGAACGGAGAAGCGCCCCATCGTGATACGCCGAGGCGGCGGCGGAACTGTATCGGTCTCGCTCAAAGCTGCATGGCCCTTAGCTGTCAATTTGATATAGCCATCGCTCCTGGCCTGCGCTAGACACGGGTCCCAAGGTATTCCCCGGTAGCTCAGTCGGTAGAGCAAGCGGCTGTTAACCGCTGGGTCGCTGGTTCGAGTCCGGCCCGGGGAGCCAAACTAAAACAACAATTTAACTGCGACCTTAATGGGGCCACTTTCCGGTGAAAGTCGCTCCGACAACTTCCCGGACACCTTTTTGAAAATATTTGCACCCCGCGTCCATCGACCCTTGACGGTCGTGGCGAGAGCGCCAGCGTGATCGGCAGTCGCGTAGCCATCAGTGCCGATAGCGGTCTCCTGGCCTGCTGTCCGGGACCGGAGGAGCCGCCGCCGTTGTGCGCTCCAACTCATTGGCCATAGCGGCCCACGACATCGCGACCCTCATGTAGAGCGCCTTCACTTCTGCGGTCTCGGCAGAGCAGGCCAAGCTGTACATTCGGGAGGCTTTCTTCCAATACCGAACGCACCGGGCCTCAGCACTTAACGCGGGCTCCAGTTCGTCATCGTCTTCCGGGGGAATAGCCCTCGCCATTAACACCCCTCGCGGAAAGGTCTGATTTTGTACCGGTCAGTTTACAACGTTACTGACCCTTGTTAGCCCCGTATCCCACATTCGATAGTGGGTAGGGATTCATCCGGAAAGTCCAATAAGTTATTTCGACTGCCCGCCCGGAACCTTTTCACCGCAAGCGATTCACGCTTCCGGTAACGGCCACAACCCGCCCAAGATCACATCGTCCACGCTCGAGGGCGGCTCGTAGAGCGGGTTGTAGGCTTCGATGACGCAGGCGGTGAACGCTACGCTCCATTGCGTAATAGGGATGTTCGGCGAGGAGACCAGAACCAGCTCGCGCGGAAATAGAGTGATGCGGTGGAGCTTCGCACCCCGCGGCGATTGCTGCGCGCAGCGTGCCGTTATTGCCCGCCGGATGTCACAGCATTGCCCCGCCGGATCCCCTGTCGTCCGGATTACTGTTTCATTGCCCGCGAGCCACCTACGCGGGAAAACCGCCCAGGGCGGTGCACGCCACCCAGCACCGGCCCTGGGCCCTTATCGGGGCCCGCGGCGCTTCCTGAGGTCAGACGAAGTCGGCCGCCGTCAGTCCTGCCAAACTGGATCCATTCCCAAGGAGGATGACCAGGTCCGCACTGGCCTGGTATCCGGCAACACCATTCGCGTCCACGATCAGGAAGGTCTTGCCCGAAAGCGTGCCTGCGTTCGGCGTGAACAGGACCGCATGATGGCCCGCAAGCTTCGCGGCACCGACGGCGGAAGAAAGGTCGGTATCCAAGCTAAGCCGCGAAAGCGACCCGCTCGTGATCGCTGTGTCAACACCGGTGATCTGAAACCAGAGATCGATCAAATCGGCTGACGCGTTGAAGTCGGTGATCGTGTCGTACTGTCTGCCCGTCGAATCCGACACCGCGGTGTAGACGAATGTGTCCGCTCCACCTCCGCCGGTCAGCGTGTCGCCGCGCCCGAGGCCGGTGATGACATCGTCTCCTGCTCCGCCGACAAGCATGTTGCTTGAGCCGTTGCCGGTGAGCCCGCCCGGTGGCGGAGGTGGGGGTGGCGGAGGTGGTGGTGGCGGCGGCACACCGTCCGGCGTCGTCGTGAAGTTGTATGTCTGGCCATAGTAGATGTTGCCGTTGAGGTCTTTGACCGCGTAGGTCGCGATATCGAAAGTGTAAGTCGTTTCGGCGGCAAGAATAGCGGTGGGATTTATCGTCACTGTGTTTCCGGCGTACGTGACCTGGCTCGTGTCATTGACATCGAAGGTGAACAGCACCTGACCGCCAACTCGGAGGCTGAAGTTATAAAAGCCTGGCTGCACAGGTTCGTTGAACGTCAGAACGATATTCGCATCGACGGCGATATTGGTCGCATTGATGCCCGGCGTCATGTTCAACAATACCGGTGCGCTCTGATCCGCCGTCGTGAAGTATGAGGTGGTCGTGCCACCAAACGCATTGCCGGCAAGATCTTTGAACACACCCGGCCCGAACGTGATGTAGTAGGCGGACGCATCGTCAAAATCGATACTTGGATTGATGCTGGCTCCGTCTTCGTAAAACGTGACCTGGTTCGTATCTGTAATGGGGATGCTGTTGAACAACGTGCCATCCAGGAGACGCCGGATCTCGATATTTCCCGTTCCCGCCACCACCGTTTCATCAAAAGTGAAGCCGATGTTGACGTTCCAGCCGACTTCAAAGCCGCTGCTTGGGAATGTGAATAGTAGCGTTGGCGGCGTCGTATCAGGAGCGGAAACCGTCGTGAAATTGAGACCTGCCGGCGACGAAAAGCCCGCATATGTGTTTCCGGCTAGATCCAGGACGGCTCCCGATTCAAGAACGACATAATAACCCGTGTTCAGGCCCAGATTGACGTTCGGGTTGATCTTGATCGTGCCGCCGGAAAATTCGACCTGGCTCGTGTCAGATAGTGCGATGCTTTTGAAAAGCGAGCCGTCGGACAATTTTCGAATCTCGAGATCGCCGCTACCCGCCTTCACGGACTCATTGAAAGTCAAAATCAGATTTGCTGCGATGGGAACGCTGGAGGCGTTGTCTACGGGACTGATCGCTGTCAGCGAGGGGTCCGTCGTGTCGGGAGGCGGCGGGAAGCCGACAGCAATTGCTTCAACACCTCCACCCCATGGAGGCGGCGGAGGTGGAACGAGAGCCCCAGTCGTAAACTGGACAACGCTCGGCGACGAAATGCCTGTGAAATCGTTGCCGGTCAGGTCCCGTATCGCGCCAGGCGAAACCAGAACGTAGTAGCCAGTGGAGGGGTCGAGATTGATGTCCGGATTTAGCGTGACGCTTTGCTGGTAGATCGTCACTTGGCCTGCATCATGGATATCGATGCTCGTCGCCAATGTGCCATCCGACGAACGGCGAATCTCGATCGTGCCTGTGCCCGCCTGCACAAGCTCGCTGAATACGAGGCCTATACTCCCGTCGATGTGTGCTCCGGAGTCGTACGGGTACGATGCGATCAAGACTGGGGGCGACGTGGCAGGGTCGCCTATCGTCGTGAAATTGAATGCCGTGTTCGAAGAAATGCCGCCGAAGTTGTTGCCGGCGTAGTCCTTGATCACGCCGGGCGCGAGTGTCACGTAGTACTGCGTGCTCCAATCCTGCATAACGGTTGGATAGACGAGCACGCGGTCGTCATAGAAGCTGACGTGATTTGCGTCCGAGATCGCGATCGCTTCGACGAGACTTCCATCGGAAGCGCGGTGGATTTCCACATTGCCGCTCCCCGCTTTCACGCCTTCATTGAAATACAGGATCAGCGTCGGCGAACGCGCGACATTGACGGCGTTATCGGCCGGCAGCGTGCTTAAGAGCTGCGGTGCCACCGCGTCGATCGTTGTTCCGGTGACAAAATTGAGAGTTGTTGGGGACGTAATTCCCGCGAAGCCGTTGCCCGATAGATCCAGAATGTTGCCCGGCAGCATGGTTACGTAATAGGAGGTCTGAGACAGCAGATCGGTTGTTGGATTGACGGTGAGCGTATTGCCCGAAAAGGTGACCTGCGACGCGTCATCCAAGTAGATGAACTTTGCGATCGTGCCGTCCGCGTAATAAACCCGGATCGTGCCGTTGTAGTTGCCGAGCTTGATCGGCTCATTGAACGTGAGCACGATGTTCGCGCCGACATTCACATTGGTCGCATTGTCGGATGGCGCAGCGGAAACGAGCAGCGGCCCCGGATCGATGTTGTTGGGCCCGGTCGTGAAGTTGAACTGCGTGGGTGTCGTTACTCCGGCCGCTGCATTGTTTTGCAGATCGCGGATCACGCCCGCGCCGTATGTCACGTAATAGCCGGTGCTCCAGTCAAGATCCACGTGCGGATCGAGCGTCACGACGTGATCGGCGAAGCTGACCTGCAGTGTGTCGGCTATCGGGATGCTCGTAATAAGACTTCCGTCGGATTTGTGTATCTCGATATTTCCCGAGCCCGGTTTCACCTCCTTGTTGAAGAAGAGGACAATATCGGACCACGGCTGCACGCCCGTCCCGTTGTCGGCCGGAATCATGCTCATAAGCGCGGGGGGGCCGCTCGGCGCGGGGGGCGATGCGGTGGAAAAATTGAAGGCTGTCGAAGACGAAATGCCGGCGAATGCATTGTTCGCGACATCGAGCACGACGCCCGAGGCAAACGTCACGTAATAACCCGTGCCTGGCGACAGATCACTTCCGGGATTAATCGTCACCTGGCTGCCGGAGAAACTCACCTTCGCTGCGTCGGTGACGGCGACGCTCTGTACGACGCTTCCATTCGCGGCGTTGTGTATCTCGAAGTTTCCCGAACCTGCCTTCACCGATTCGTTGAA
>Ga0111539_10008654_pt1 | contig 12918 bp, 7 predicted proteins | sample RhiMethybrSRZTD1_FD_79667 | JGI IMG/M metagenome (GOLD analysis project Ga0111539, IMG submission 79667) | Populus rhizosphere microbial communities from Tennessee, USA - Rhizosphere MetaG P. TD hybrid SRZTD1 (version 2) (version 2) | ecosystem: Host-associated > Plants > Roots > Rhizosphere >...
CTGCCGACGTCGATCGGGACCGTTCGACCGCGATTCAGCCCGATGCGCCGGCTGTAGAACAAGATGGGTGCGTCGGCCACCTGGAAGGTGTTGTTCACCGCCACCCCGCCGAAGGCGAACGTGCCTTGATTCTCCAGGAAGAAGTCGCGCTTCTCCGGAAAGAACAGGCTGAACCGCGTCAGGTTCACCTGCTGCTCATCGACTTCGACCTGTGCGAAGTCGGTGTTGTACGTGAAGTCGGTCGTCAGGTTCTGCGTAATCGAGTACTTGCCGTCGAAACCGATGTCGCTACCGGGATCGTTGGAGACACCGGTCGAGCGATCGGTCGTCACGTTCGACGTGACGTAGGGTTTGAAGTCCAGCGTACGGCCGCCGCTTGGCGCTTCCAGTCCGACCACTGTCGCCGTGTACGCAGCCTCCTGCACCGCCGATTGCCCTCGCGCCGGCGGCACCCTGGTGATCGCGGAGACCTCGTTCTTCGACCGCTTGACCCGCATCAGATTGAAGCCCCACACCTGCTCACGTCCGGGTCCGTACCGCAGCGACTTGAACGGGTAGGCCGCTTCAACGGTCCATCCACCCTCGAAGCGTCCCGTCTTCAACGACCAGACCGGATTCCAGTCGCTGCTGTACTGCCGCTGGTTCGTCACCGTTCCGTCAGAGCGGCCACCGAGCGGATTGATCGTGAACGCGATCGAGTTGCGATGGTCGTAGAACGGGTCGAAGATCACCGAGACGATGTCGTTCCCCTGCCACATCGTCGTCGCATCGCGCCGCATCTCGGTGGCAATGAGCGTGTCCATCGACGTGTCCCAGCAGCGAACGCTGACGTAGACGTTGTCCTCGTCGTACGAGATCCACACGTCGGTCCGTTCCGTGGCGGGCGCACCAGGCTGCGGTTCGACCTGGATGAACTCGCTGATCGGGGGGACCTCCCGATACAACGCCTCGTCAAGGCCGCCATCGATCCGGAGCGGAACGGTCAGGCGGACCGCCCGAAGCGTCGCGTGACCTTCACCGTCGCGCGTGATGACGTCGGGGGCAATCGGCGGCGGCGGACCGACGAAGTCGCCGGGCAACCCGTAGGCGATCGGTGATTCGACGATGGATGTTGCTGGAGCGATCGGATCCTGTCCGGCAGCGCCGGCCCGGGCGACAACGAGCATCGCGGCGACGATAGCAATCGTCAGACGAATCGGCAGACGCGCCGGACCGCGACTCAGGATCTCCACTCGCGTGCTAATACGACCGCGCGTCCGTCGACATTGACCGCACCCAGCGCATCGCCACCTCTGATTCTTACGCTTCTTCGCCGCGGAGCTCGCCGATTGGGCGCTGCGGCACGCCGATCTGCGCTGGAGCCGGCAGGGTGACCTCGAATCTCGCACCACGCCCGATCCCGTCGCTGTGCACGTTCACACGGCCACCATGGAGCTCCACGAGGCTGCGCACGATCGACAACCCGAGCCCGAGGCCACCGTGGGCTCGCGTCGTACTGGCATCTTCCTGCTGGAAGCGCTCGAACACGCGCGGCAGGAATTCCGTGGAGATCCCCACGCCGGTATCGGAAACGGCAATCCGGATCTCCGACCCCTTCCGCGCGTGCACCTCCAACTGGACGCGACCGCCCGTCGGCGTGAACTTTATCGCGTTCGACAGCAGGTTCCATAACACCTGCTGCAGGCGTTCCGGATCGCCGGAGATCGCGCCCGTCTCGTCGTCGACGACGCACTGGATCTGAACGCCCTTCGCCTCCGCGGTCGGCCGGGCGGTGTCGAGCGCATGCTGCACCACCTTCGCGATGTGCAGCGGCTGGATATTCAACGGCAGATTGCCGCCGCTGATTCGCGACACATCGAGCAGGTCTTCGATCAGACGCTCCTGCGCCAGCGCATTGCGCTCGATCGTCTCGATGGCCTTTGTGCGCCTGGGTTCATCGATCGCGCCGAGCGCGAGCATCCGCGCCCACCCGCGAATGGCGGTCAGCGGCGTTCGCAGCTCGTGCGACAGCGTCATCAGGAATTGATCTTTCACCGCATTGGCATGTTCCGCCTGCTCGCGAGCGCGTTTCTCACGGACGAGCGCGGCGCTGCGTGCTCCCATTTCGCGCACCAGCAGGAGCTGTACGGTCAGCAGCATGACCGCGAGCAACGCGAAGAACAGCCCGACTCGCAACGTTTCGCGACGCCATGGCGCCAGGACCTCCGCTTCATCCAGCGAGACGGCGGTAATCAGCGGCGGATTCTCGCGTGTCCGGTACGCGGTCAGCTTGACGGGGCCGTCGGACGCCACCGCCGACTGCAGGAGACCGTTCCCATTGCGTCGGGCGGCCAGGAAGACAGATTGCTCCGACACGCGATCGCCCGTACGCTCGGGGCCAGGCGGCTCCCGATACATCAGCACGCCGTCGGGATGAAACACCCACACCGTCCCCTGCGCGCCGACGTCGACACTGCGGAGGAACTGCCGCGGCACGCCGGGAATGAAGGACAGGACCACCGTCCCGGTCACGCGCCCTTCGTCGTCAAACAGCTTCCGCCCGAGCGGAATGATGAAACGTCCGCCGTCGGGCGCCGGTACGGGGATCGGAAAGGGAGCACCGGCAATGAGCACGTCCGCGCCGGTCTGCATGAGCGAACGAAATGTCGCTTCGTTGCGTCGCGACTGGCCGACGATCGTCAGCTGTGTCGAGTGTTTGATCGTGCCGTAGGCGTCGGTGATCGAGATGGCGCCTATCGGCAGCCCGGCGCGCGCGACCTGAAGAACCGGGATCCATTCGGAGGAGGGCGCGCCGGGTCCCCCGATTCGTCTCGCCTGGACGACGAGCTGGCGCAGTGTTGCGTCGGTCGATGCGAACGTCTCTCCCAGATACGTCGACGTCACCTCCGCGAGATTCGCCGCCCGCGCCTCCGCCGCACGCACCTGATCCGCCCGCGCGGTCCGCAGATCGATCGCGCGCAGACCGGCCATCGACACGAGGAGTAGAACCGGGATGATCGTCGCGAGGAATCTGCGCATGCGAGGGGCACTAGGCTACCTCGATTCGCGCTCAGGTTAGCCTCAGCCGTTCAGCGAGCGTGCACGATCATGCCCGTTTCGCACTGATTGAGATTCGAGCGTCACGCTGCGGCTGGATGGTGGGTGGTGGGTGGTGGATCGGCGGATCGGCTTGGTCCTGCAAGTAGCGGGGAGTAGAATCCGCCGACGCGACCGCCGAACGAACCGAACGAACCGAACGATCCGAACGACCCGAACGAATAGAGAGGCCAGACCTGAGCACCCGATTAATCGTGTCGGTCAGCGCCGTTGCCGCAATCGTGACGTTCTGCCTGTGCGCCGGTGTCAGCGTGTCCGGCCAGGGACGCGCGGTGCCACCGCCGCTCGTCGTCACCGCATTCGCCGGCAAGTCCGTTGAGTACACTGCCCCGCGAACACCGTGGGGCGTTCCCGATCTGCAGGGCGTGTGGTCGAGCGACGACATGGAGAACATCCCGATGCAGCGCCAGCCGCAGTACGGGGATCGTCTCTATTTGACCGATCAGGAATTTGCGACGCGGCAGGCGCAGGTCGATCGTGGCGCGAAGCAGCGGGACACGAGCGCCGACAGCACGTTTCGCTTCGACTATGCGCGGCGCGCCTTTCGACAGACCTCGCTGATCGTCGATCCTCCGGACGGCCGATTGCCCGCGATCAAATCCGCAGTCCAGGGGCGCACCATGCCACGCGGCACCTACGGCCCCGGCCCGCTGAATTCGTGGGAGGACTTCTCGCTGTACGAGCGCTGCATCACGCGCGGTATCGCCGGCTCCATCCTTCGCGTGATCTACGGCAACGGCAACCGCATCGTCCAGGCGCCCGGCGTCGTCGCGCTCTCGTACGAGATGCTGCCGGACACGCGCGTCTTCTACACGGACGGGCGGCCGCGCATCGCACCGTCGATCATCCAGTATCTCGGTGACTCTCGTGCGCGGTGGGAAGGAGAGGAGCTGGTCGTCGAAACCACGAATCTCACCGACAAGACTGCTGTTGGCGTCAACGGCAACGGTGTACGACACAGCAGGCAGATGGTGATCACCGAGCGGTTCCGTCGCATCGCCGACACGATGATTCAGTATCAGGCAACGTTCGACGATCCCGTGACCTACGATCGCCCGTTCACGATTTCATTCCCGCTGACGCCGCTCGACGGCGGGATGCTGCTCCCGTACGAGTGCCACTCGGGGAACACCGCGATCTCGATGGCCCTGTCGGCGGAACGAGCGGAAGACAAGCGCGTCGCTGACGATCAGGCCAGAGGAATTGTTCGTCCCCGTCGCACGGTCCAGGACGACGGTGCCGGCGTGGGCGCGGCGTTGCCGGCAGGACGCGGCGGCCGCGGTCGCGGAGCAGGTCCCGCGCCGCAACAACCGGGAGCGGCAACCGGCGAGCGCGATCAGGAGCGGTGATCGGAGAGTGAACCCTCACGCGGTGCGGAGTTGGAGCAGCCGCACCGCGTTCTCCTTCATGATGAGCGGCCGCACGTCGTCCTTCACCTGGATCTTCTGGAAGTCTGCGATCCAGCGATCAGGCGTGAGAAGCGGATAGTCGGATCCGAACAACACTTTGTGCTTGAGGAGCGTGTTCGCGTATTGAATCAGCGTCGGCGAAAAGTATTTCGGCGACCAGCCGGACAGATCGATGTAGACCTGCGGCTTGTGCAGGCAGACGGAGATCGCCTCGTCCTGCCAGGGAAACGAGGGGTGCGCCATGATGATCGGCATATCGGGAAAATCGACAGCCACGTCGTCGATCGGCATCGGGTGACCGTATTTCAGTCGGATCCCGCCGCCGCCGCGCATTCCCGTGCCGATGCCGCTGTGTCCGGTGTGGAAGACGACAGGGAGCTTTGCTTCCGCGAACACCTCGTACAGCGGATACGCGATCCGATCGTTGGGGAAGAACTCCTGAATCGGCGGATGCAGTTTCAATCCGCGGACGGCGCCGCTCGCTATCAGACGGCGGGCCTCACGCACGGCATCGTCGCCGCGATTCGGATTCAGGCTGGCAAACGGGAGCATCACGTCCGTGTGGCGACCAGCGATCTCGACGACCTGATCGTTGGTGAGCCGCGGCATGCCGCTCAGCGTCTCGTCGACGGTGAAGACGATGCAGGCCATGTTGCGGGAGCGGTAGTACTCGGCAACCGCGTCGCCGCCGCGCGGCGTACCGCTGTCGCCGAAGTACTTCTTGGCGGCGTCCTCGGCGTCGGACTGCTGTTCGGCCTCGAGATGGACGTGAACGTCGAACGCGGTGATGCGCTCGGGATCAATACGCATGTTGGTCATGAGGATACAGGGCTGCGACGATGACCCGCGGTGAAGCGGCATCGGTGTAGAGGTCCTCGACGAGATGGCTGCGGTGCTGCAGGACCGCCTTCTGATTCAGCGAACCCTTATCGGTAATTTCGCGCGCGTCGAGCGACGGCGGCGTATCCAGCAGGATCGCGCGCGCGACGAACGTGGAACTGCCCGTGCTCTGCGCGGCGAGATCCGTGAGCACGCGCTCGAAGGCGTCGCGCACGGCTGGATAGTCGAGGACCGCGCGAACGGGTTCGTCGGAGCCCGCACCCGCCAGAGCACGACACGCGGCGATGTTCGGAAACACGAGCGCGCCAACGAACTCGCGATCGTGGCCAGCAATGACCACGTCCTGCGCCAGACCACCGGCGGCCTGGAGCACGCGCGTGCGCAGCGGGCCGACACTCACCCAGGTCCCCGTCGACAGCTTGAAATCTTCAGCGAGCCGTCCGTCGAAGATCAGCCCTTTCTCCGGATGCGCCGGATCGACGAAGCGCATCGCGTCACCGGTGCGGTAATAGCCTTCCTCATCGAACGACGCACGCGTCAGCGCCTCGTCCTTCCAGAAGCCGGGGGTGACGTTCGGTCCGCGCACGCGAGCCTCGAGCTTGTCGCCTGCCGGCGTGAGCTTCAGTTCCTGCGCCGGCGCCGGCACGCCGATCATTCCCGCGAACGCACCTTCGGGTCCGGTGCGAATCGCGAACGGCGCCGTCTCGGTGGCGCCGAAACCGGTCATGATCAGAATCTCCTCGCCGCACGCTTCGATCGAGACCTCGCGCAGCTCGTCCCAGAACCGCTGACCCAGACCCGCTGCGGCGTAGAAGAGCAGCTTCAGATTCCGGAAGAACGTCTCGCGGAGGACCGCATCGATCCGCAGATGCGGCATCAGCATCTCGTAGAGCCGCGGGACCGCAAAGTGCGCGGTGCACGGCACGTCGCGCAGGTTTCGCAGGGTGATGTCGAAGAGCGCCGGCGTCGGCTTGCCTTCGTCGATGTAGAGCGTGCCGCCGTTGTAGAGCGCCATCCCGAAGTTGTGGTTGCCGCCCGCGGTGTGGTTCCACGGCGACCAGTCGCATAACACGACGGGCTCATCAGCCAGGAACTGCAGCACCGCGCGCATCATCTCCTGGTTGGCGCACCACATGCGCTGGGTGTTGATCACGCCTTTCGGGCTGCCGGTCGATCCCGACGTAAACAGGATCTTGGCGACCGTGTCACCGTTCACTTGCGCGTGCGCCTCGTCCACGGCAGACGTGACAGGCGTGCGTTCGAGCTCTTCGAATGACGTGCTCGGAATCCCCTCCGGCGCCGAGCTCGACACGACGACTTCGACACCCGCGGGAAGCACCGCACGCAGCGCGCGCTCGAACGCGGCCCCATTGGCCGCAAATATCAACCCCGGCTCCATCCGATCGAAGACGCGCTTCAGCGCTGCACAGTCAGACGCCTGCAGGGAGTACGCGGGCGCGACCGGCGCGTAAATAACGCCGCTGTACAAGGCACCGAGCGCCAGCAGCCCGTGCTCGATGCTGTTGCCGGAGAGGATCAGAATGGGCCGGTCGGACGAAAGCTTGCGATTGAGGAGCGCCTGCGCGATCGACCGTACGCGTCCGAGCGCATCAGCAAATGTCAGATGCCGCCAATCGCCCGCCAGCGTTCGCTGCGCCAGAAACGTGCGCTCTGGTGCGACCTGCGCCCAGTGCTCGAGCCGCTCCGTGAGTTTCTCGGGATAGGGACCGAGCGGCATCGGCGAGTGCATGTAGATCGCACCGTTGGCGGCACGACGCACGAGTGCGTCGCTGGGCGCGATGCGGACCGCTCTCATACGCGCGCTCCCGCGTCGAGCTCACGGAATGTGCGCCCCTCGCGTGCGAGCCGCTCCAGCAACGGCGCCGGCGCCCATCGTGCTCCCAGCTCGCGATGGAACTGCGACACGCGCGCGTAGATTTTGTCGAGACCAACCCGGTCCGCATAGAACATCGGGCCGCCGCGGTACGCGGGAAAACCGTAGCCGTTGACGTAGATCACATCGATATCCGCGGCCCGCATCGCGACGCCCTCGTCGAGCACCCGCGCGCCTTCATTGATCAGCGCGTACATCGTCCGATCGAAGATCTCCTCGTCCGAGATCGTGCGCCGCCGAATGCCTCCTTCGGTGGCCACGCGTTCGATGATCTGCAGCACCTCCGGATCGGGGATGGGCTTCCGGTCGCCCGCCTCATAGCGATACCACCCCTTGCCGGTCTTCTGTCCGAGTCGGTTCATCTCGACGAGCACGTCGGACACGAGCGGTTTGCGCGCTCCGGGGGCATCGAACTGCCCCACCTCGTGTCGCACGCGCCAGGCGACATCGAGCCCGCCGAGATCGTCCACGGCGAAGATGCCCATCGCCATGCCCCAGTCGGTGAGCACCCGATCGACCCGCTCCGGTGTGGCGCCTTCTTCCGCGAGGAACTGCGCCTCGTACATATAGGGGAACATCATGCGATTGCCGACGAACCCGAAGGCATTGCGCACCACCACGCCAACTTTGCCCAGCCGCTTCGCAATCGCAAGCGCCGTGACGAGCATTTCGGGCGAGCTGTCGCGACCACGAACGATCTCGACGAGCCGCATCACGTGGGCTGGACTGAAGAAATGCAACCCGACGACCGATCCGGGTCGCGTCGTGGCCGCGGCGATCGCATCGATGTCGAGCGTTGACGTGTTCGTCGCGAGCACAGCGCCGGGCTTCGCGACACGATCGAGCGCGGCGAATACCTCCTGCTTCAGCGACATGCTCTCGAACACCGCTTCGATGACGAGATCCGCAGCGCCAAACGTGTCGTAGCCGACGGCTCCAGTGATCGAGGCGAGACGTTGCTCGACAGCGTCTGCTGTCAGCCGTCCACGCTTGATTGACGAATCGTAGTTGCGACGAATCGTCGCCAGCCCCGCATCGACGCGTTCCTGGCTGACGTCGCTCAGCACGATGTCCATTCCGGCGTTGGCGCAGGCCATTGCGATGGTGCTGCCCATCGTCCCGGCACCGACGATGGCGACGGTGTTGATCGCGAGAGGACGCACTTCGCGCGGAAGATCGAGCACTTTCGACACCCCGCGCTCCGCCAGGAACGCGTGCACCAGTGCCTTGCACGGCTCGGAGCGCACGCAGTCGGTAAAGAGCTCGCGCTCGCGCCGACAGCCTTCGTCAAATGGCAGCGTCGCCGCGGCGTCGATCGCATCGACCGCTTTCAGCGGTGCGATTTGATGGCGCCGAGTCTTCCGTGCGTGCTGACGTCCGGCCTCGAAGAGCGGCGCGTTGACCTCGGGCGTGCCGAGCTTGTCTCTGCGATCACGCGTCTTCACGAGAGATCCGCTCGACGCCTTCTCGCGTGCAAATGCAATTGCCTCGGTCTTCAAATCGCCATCGACGATGCGATCGATGAGGCCGGCGGCGAGCGCGTCGGCTGCCGGGATCAAGCGACCCGATACGCACATATCAATCGCGCGCTCGACGCCGACCAGTCGCGGGAGACGCTGTGTGCCCTCGGCGCCGGGAATGATCCCCAGATTCACCTCGGGCTGACCGAGACGCGCGTCGCGCGTCGCGACGCGGTAATGTCCCGCCATCGCCAGCTCCACGCCGCCACCAAGTGCAGTGCCGTGAATCGCCATGACCACCGGCTTCGGCAGATCCTCGATCTGGCCCAGCAGGCCGTGCATCTCGGGAAGACTCGCCCGCTCGTCCCACGCGGCGCGCTCGAGCTCGTTGATGTCGGCGCCGGCAACAAAGGTCCTGCCTGCGCCAATGAGCACGACCGCACGCACGCTCGCGTCGCGCGCCAGCTGTTCGAACGCGTCCGCGAGCCCTTCGGGAACACCGGCGCTCAGGGCGTTGACGGGAGGGTTGTCGATGGTAATGACGGCGACGTCACCGGACGTCGAGACGGTCACTCGGTCGCTGGTCGGCACGTCACCGATCGTATAGGTGGCAACTCCCAATCTCCAACTCCCGGCTGCCAAACGCCGGTCAAGGCGTAGAAGATTTGATTGGAATTTGGGAGGTGGAATTCGGGAGTCGAAGCAGCCTAGCCAAAGCTCTCAGCGAAGACAGGCAGCGAAGGCGGGGATTTGACACGCGGCCCCCACGCTCGTGCTGATGCATGCCTTCTGGAAGTTCGAAGGCGGTGAAGCACAAGCCCAGATCGCGAACTTCCTTCGCAACCTTTCACTGCTCGGCGGTGCACTCCTTGTCACTCATTTTGGCGCCGGGCCTTACAGCGTCGATAACAGGCGGCGACGTTAGATTAAGATGCGGCGCGGACGTTCTGCCCTCGCCAGACATCTGGCGACACGCGCGGAGCGCTGACCATCCCATGCACACAATGGCAAAACGCGTCGCGATATTCGTGTGGTTCGTGGTGACCGCACTGCCTGTGTACGGGGCGACGATCGTCGACGACTTCTCGACGATGCCCGTCGGCACGTGTATCGATGATGGAAGCGCGATTGGTTCGTGGCTGTTCGTCTACGACGGCTATGGCTGCAACGCGTTCGTCGCGCCGGCGGGAAACAAGATCCTGCTGGAACAACCCGAGGTCTCCACGCAACCATACGAAACGCACGGCAGCCTCGTCGTCGGTCCGGCCACGACAGGTGACGTCACGGTGCAGGCCGATATGGCGACGTCGCGACAGTTGCGGACCGGAAGCGCGCCGAATGCGTGGGAAGTCGGCTGGCTGCTGTGGCATTACACCGACGATCTGCACTTCTACTACGCGATCCTCAAACCGAATGGCTGGGAAATTGGCAAGGAGGATCCGGCGTATCCGGGCGCGCAGCGATTTCTCGCGTCCGGATCATCGCCGCAGTTTCCGCTCGGCCCGTGGTATCGCGTGCGCGTCGTGCAGAGCGGCGGGACGATCCAGTTGTTCGTGAACGATCTGCTGATCACGACCGTGGTCGATAACGACTCGCCATACACCGGCGGGAGGATCGGTCTCTACACCGAGGACGCCGAGAGTTACTTCGACAACGTCGTCATCACGAGCGCCGGCAAGGGGAAGAAGCGGCGGTAGGGCGATAAGAAGCGGGCCGGCAACCTCGCCGAAATGCCGTCCGTCTAAGCGGCATGCCTGTCTCGCATGACGCCCGTCACGCCGTTCGTCTGATCCGCAAGGCGCCCTGGTTCACTGCGTCCGCGGTCGCGGTGCTGGGCCTCGGAATCGGGGTCACGACGGCCGTCTTCAGCCTGGTCGATGCCGCTCTCCTTCGACCGTTACCGTTCCGCGATGCCCACCAGCTCGTCATGCTGTGGGAACGGTCAGAGCAGAATCCGCGAACCCTGGTCGCGCTGCCGACATTCGTCGACTGGCGCGATTCGGCGAGGAGCTTCAGTGGCCTGGCCGCGAGCGCCGGGATCATTCAAATTCCGATTGCTCGGGGCGCCGACGAGTTGCCCGAGACCGCAGCACTCGAGAGTGTGACGCCGTCATTCTTCACCGTTCTTGGCGTGGTGCCGCTCGTCGGCCGCCTGCCAGACGAGAGGAACATCTTTTTTCCCGGCCAATCCGACGGCGGAATCGTCCTCGGCGAACGACTGTGGCGGACTCGCTTCGGAGCGGATCCGTCGATCGTCGGACAGACCATCCGCATCGCGTCACCACCTCGTCCGGTGCCCGTGCTCGGAGTGCTCCCGGCTGATTTCCAGCCCCTTGGCGCGACCGATCTCTGGGAAGTCATCAGCGTCGATGGAGGCAACAACGAGGGACGCCGCACGCGTGTGTTACGAGCGTTCGGCAGAATGAAACCAGGGACGACGCTGGACCAGGCGCGCGCCGAGATGACGGTGATCGCACGAAACATCGAGACTGCCAGTCCAGCCACCAACCGGGGATGGGGCGTGACGCTTCAGCCGATGCAGGAGGCGATCGTCGGCGCCGACCTCCGAACGACATCGCTCGTGCTCGGTGGCGTGGTGCTGTTCGTGCTGCTGCTGGCGTGTGCCAACATCGCGAACCTGATCCTGGCCCGCGGCGTCGGGCGCACCCGCGAACTGGCGGTCCGCGCCGCTCTTGGCGGCACGCGGTTCCGCATCGCGCAGCAACTCGTCGTGGAATGTCTGTTCCTTGGCGTGCTTGGAGGTGTCGCCGGCGTCGGCGTGGCATCGGCGCTCGTGCGCGCAGCGCCGTCCTTCATTCCGCCGCAGACGATTCCCTCGTCCATCGTGCTCGTGCTCGATTGGCGTCTGGCCGTGTTTGCATCGGTGGTCACCGTATCGACCGCGCTTTTGTTCGGGCTCGCCCCGACCTGGCAGGCGACCCGTATTGCGCTCGTCGAAGCGCTGACCGTCGGCGGGCGAGGTTCATCCGATGGTACCGGCCGCGTACGGCAGGCTCTGGTCGTGGCCGAGGTCGCCATCGCGCTGTTATTGGTGACGGGTGCGGGCCTGTTTCTGCGCACGCTCGCCTCGCTGGACAACGTCGACGCGGGCTATCGCGCGGACAACGTCGTGACGATGAACGTCCGGCTGCCGTTTCGACGGCTCGTCATGGCGAAGCCTGGTGAGCTCGAGACGTACTGGCGTTCCATCGAACGGGAAGTCGCGTCGATCCCTGCCGTCCGTGCGGCGTCGCTCGGCCTCGACCTGCCGCTTGCGGGTGCGTCCATGAATCCGCCGTTCGATATCGTCGGACGGCCCGCCGTCGATCCGGCCAACCGGCCGTCGGCCCATTACCAGATCGTCGGTCCGCGGTATTTCGACGCGCTCGGCATTCAAATCGTGACCGGCCGGGCCTTCACCGAGAGGGATACCGAGACCGCGGGACCGGTCTGCGTTGTCAGCGACGCGTTCGCGCGAAGGTTTCTGGCGGGACAGAATCCGATTGGCGCACGCATCGCGATTGCCGTCCCGGGGATACGGCCCCTCACCGTCGCGCGGGAGATCGTCGGCATCGTCCGGCAGGTCAAGACCAGGCCCGACGAGCCGACCGATAGCGTCTATCAGGTCTACGTGCCCGCGGCGCAGAGTCCATGGGTCCAGGCCAGCCTGATCGTGCGCACGACGGCAGCGCCGCTGCGGATGGTGGAGCAGGTGAAGCGGGCGATCGCGCGGGTCGATCCGACCCAGGCTGTCTCGCAGGTGCGAACGATGGAGCAGGTGGCCGCGCAGTCTACGGCGCGACCGCGTCTGCGCACACAGGTGGTGGCGGCCTTTGCCATCCTGTCGATGATGCTTGCCGCGTCGGGCATCTTCAGCGTCCTGATGTTCACCGTGCAGCAGCGCGCGCGCGAGTTCAGCGTCAGGCTGGCTGTGGGCGCGACTGCGTCGGATCTCCTGCGTCTGGTACTCGGCGGCGGGCTGAAGCTGACGGCACTTGGCGTGGCGATTGGCGTGGCCGCGTCGGCGGCGCTCACGCGATCGCTGACGTCGCTGCTCTTCGGCGTTCAGCCGCTCGATCCGCTGACGTTTGTGGCGGCGCCGCTGGTGCTGCTGAGCGTCGCGCTGCTGTCGTGCCTTGTGCCGGCGCTTCGCGCGCTGCGCGCAGATCCGATCGCCGCGCTTCGCGCCGAATGATCCATTTCCCCTTCTTCGAGGACC
>Ga0111539_10008655_pt1 | contig 12917 bp, 13 predicted proteins | sample RhiMethybrSRZTD1_FD_79667 | JGI IMG/M metagenome (GOLD analysis project Ga0111539, IMG submission 79667) | Populus rhizosphere microbial communities from Tennessee, USA - Rhizosphere MetaG P. TD hybrid SRZTD1 (version 2) (version 2) | ecosystem: Host-associated > Plants > Roots > Rhizosphere >...
ATGTCGGCGGCACCGCCGTGCGCGTCGGCCATGTCGGCCGCGGCCAGGCGCTCTTCGAGGGCAAGGGCGGGTGCACCACCTGCCATCGCGTGAACGGCAGCGGCCCGCGCGTGGCCCCCGATCTCAGCGACATCGGCGCGATTCGCACGCCGTCGGCGCTGCAGCGCTCGCTGGTCGATCCGACCAGCGCGATGCAACCGATCAACCGCCCGGTGCGCGCTGTCACCAAGGACGGAAGGACGATCCGCGGCCGCCGGCTGAACGAGGACACCTTCACGGTGCAGCTGATCGACGAGCAGGAGCGGCTGGTGTCGCTGTTGAAAGCCGACCTGAAGGAATACGAGCTCGCGAAGACCTCGCCGATGCCGTCGGTCGCGGGCAAGCTCACGGCCGACGAGCAGGCAGATCTCGTGGCATATCTGCTTTCACTCAAGGGGACGCGATGACCAAGCTGACGCGATGCGCGCTGCCGCTCGCCCTCGTGCTCGCCTCGTTCGAATTGCACGCGCAGGTGACCTCCGACCGGATTCGCCGCGCCTCGTCGGAGCCGCGCAACTGGCTGACGTACGGCGGCAGCTACACCAGCCAGCGCTACAGCCTGCTGAACCAGATCACCCCGGCCAACGTCGGTCGGCTCGAGTCGAAGTGGGTGCTGCAGAACCAGGTGTTCGGCGCGTGGCAGGCGACGCCGCTGGTGGTCGATGGCGTGATGTACGTGACGCAGCGGCCGAATGACGTGCTCGCGCTCGACGCGAAGACGGGCCGCGTCTTCTGGGTGTATCGCTACACGCCGTCGCCCGACGCGCGCGTCTGCTGCGGCTCGAACAACCGCGGCGTGGCGATTCTCGGCGACACGCTCTTCATGGGCACGCTCGACGCGCACCTGGTGGCGATCGACGCCAGGAACGGCCGCCAGCTGTGGAACACGACGCTGGCCGACGTGAAGCTCGCCTACTCGATCACGCTCGCGCCGCTGGTCGTGAAGGACAAGGTGATGGTCGGCGTCGGCGGCGGCGAGTTCGGCATCCGCGGCTTCATCGCCGCCTTCGATGCGAAGACCGGCACGGAAGCGTGGCGTTTCTACACCATCCCTGGCCCGGGCGAGAAGAATCACGACACCTGGAAGGGCGATGCGTGGAAGAACGGCGGCGGCTCGGTGTGGGTGACCGGTTCGTACGATCCCGATCTCAACCTGACCTACTGGGGCGTCGGCAACCCGGGGCCCGATTGGAATCCCGATCAGCGGCCCGGCGACAACCTCTACACCGACTCGGTCGTCGCGCTCGACGCCGACACCGGCGCCCTGAAGTGGCACTTCCAGTTCACGCCCAACGACGCCTACGACTACGACTCGGTGCAGGTGCCGGTGCTCGTCGACATGAACTGGCGCGGGCCGGCGGCGAAGCTGATGCTGTGGGCGAACCGCAACGGCTTCTTCTACGTGCTCGATCGCGTCACCGGCCGGTTTCTCTCCGGCACGCCGTTCGTCAAGGTGAACTGGGCGAGCCATCTCGACGAGCGCGGGCGTCCGGTGCAGACGCCGCAGCCGCCCGGCAGCCCGACCTGGCCGGGCAACCAGGGCGGCACCAACTGGTATCCGCCGGCCTACAGCCCGCGCACCGAGCTGTTCTACTTCTCGGTGTGGGAGAACTACGCGTCGATCTATCGCAAGGAGACCGTGGAGTATCAGCCGGGACGCAACTTCAGCGGCGGCGGCTTCACCGTGCTGACGCCGGTGCCCGGCGCGCCCAGCGTCGGCATCGGCCGGCGCAGCCCGATCAACAACTGGACGAACGAGGTCGGCAGCGGCGCCGTGGTTGCCGTCGATCCGCGGACCGGCGAGCGGAAGTGGAAGTTCGATCAGTTCGACGTCACCGACAGCGGGCTGCTGACGACGGCATCCGATCTCTTGTTTACGGGCGGCCGCGAGGGGTATTTCTACGCGCTCGACGCGAAGAGCGGCGCGATGTTGTGGAAGGCGAGTCTCGGCGGCCAGGTCGTCGCCGCGCCCATCACGTTCGAGGTTGATGGGCGGCAGTACGTGTCGGTGATTTCCGGCCACACGCTGGTGACCTTCGGTCTGCGCGACGGCGGCGACTGATCGCCGCCCACGCGGCGAGGTTTTGAAACCGCGGCGTCGCGGCTCAACTCAACTCGCGCGCGGCGGATACGATCTCGAGCCAGCGCTCTGCGTCTTCCGGCTGCCTGAAGGCCCGGATGACGCGCACGCCGAGCTGCCCACAGCGCGTCTCGTACTCCAGAAACCAGCGGTACAACCCGTCGTCGTCGGCGACCAGCGCGACATGAGCGCGCCGCTGGTGCTGGTCGTGCACGAGGGAGCTGACCAGTTCAACCGCGCGATCGACGTCGGCCACCGTGATCGAACTGCGGCACGACCGCGCATCGAAGAGCAGCGGCCACATCCGCATCTGGATGGGCCCGCGCACGGTTCGGATGAAGTCCAGGACGTCGTCGATCGACAGCGTCCCGTTCGCGCGGGCGCGTATCCAGCCGCGGGCCAGGTCGCGCTCGACCGCAATGGGCACGCAAGCATCTTGGCGGGATCGCCGCCGGCGCGCAAGCTGATCGGACGCTGTCATCCGCCGTAGTAGCCGCTGCGCGCCTTGACCTTCGCCGTCTTCCGCTTGACCCGGATGTCGAGCTTCCGCCATTCGTTGGCGGGAGCCGCTTCAATCGCGAGCACGTACTGCTGCCGCAGCTCCTTGACCAGCGTGGTCGCGGTCGCGACGGTTTCGACCACCGTGCTGGCGAAGACGAACTTGCCGCCCGTCCAGTCGGACAGGTCGCGCAGGTCCGCCTCGGCGTTCGAGCGCTCGGAGCTTTCGAGCATCTGACGTTCGTCGACCGACGGGACGGTGGCGACGGTGAACACCGGCACGTCAATCGAGCTGGAGAATGCGGAAACCTCGCTCGGCGTCAACTTGCTGCTGGTGTCGAGGCCGTCGGTCACGAGCAGGATCGCCTTGTGGGTGCCGGTCCGCTGCGACAGCTCGCGCGCGGTGGCGGCGGTGGCGTCGTACAGGGAGGTCATGCCGAAGGCGTCGAAGTCGTCGAGCGCGGTCCTGAGCGCGCCCAGGTCGCTCGTGAACTCCTGCCGCAGGCGCAGCTCGGAGTCGAAGATGTAGACCGCGGCCTCGTCCTGTCCTTGACGCAGCTGCGACACGATTGCCGCGTAGGCCAGGCGCGCGAGGGCGATCTTCGCCTCCGAGCGCATGCTGCCGCTCATGTCGACCAGCACCGCAAGGCTCAACGGCGAATCCTTGTCGGCGCGGAGCGAAACGATCTGGCGCAGCTCGCCGTTGTCGCGGATCTCGAAGTCTGCGGGTTTCAGGCCGCTGACGACCCGGCCGCGGCGATCCTTGACCGACGCCTGGATCGTGACGACGTCAGCCGAGGCGCGGAAGACCTGCACCGGCTGGGAGGCGTCGAGCTCCTGGGCGGCGACCGGCGCGGCAGAGGCTGCCACGAGCAGCGCGGACACGAGTTTTGTAAGCGGAGACAGCACCAGCGACACTCCTGATCAAAAGAGGGGGATTGCTTCTCTTATCGGCGGGAAGAGGGGTGGGCGTTAGACGCCGGCGAAGGGAAGGGCGAAGGCCGTACCCCCGTGCGAACCGAATCGCGAAGAAGGGGTACGGCGCGATGTTCCAGCCGCTTACTGCGGCTCGCAGCGCTCGGCGACCACCTGCACCGTTTCGACGGTCAGGCGGCGGGCGGAGGAGTCGCCGGCAACCGCCGTGCTGTTCGCCCTCACATCGTCTCGGGGGCTGGTCGCGCCGGTCGTGCCCGGAACGGCAGCGCCGCTGTCGCGCTGTAGCGGCGTTCCCGACGCCGCTCCCGTGGTCGCGACGGGGCGGGCGTCGACCTTCCCGGTGATGCGGACGCGCTTGTTGACGTTTGCCTGAGCATCGGCCGGAAGGCCGTCGAGCTCGAATGATGAACCGTCGGTCACCAGCGGTCCGCCCGATGCGCCGGCGCCGTTCGCGCCGGCGCCGCCCGACTCGACTTCGGCGTTCGACAGGATGAACCGTGCCCCGGCAGTGGTGCCGTGCCGCTGCGCGTCGTCGACGGCGCCGCCGGCCGCGCGCGAGCGCGCGCGATCCGCAGCCGGCGATCCGGCGGTGCCGACCGCGCCTGGCGCAGCCGGTCCCTGAAGACAGCCGATGAGCGTCACGGTGCGACTGGCGTTGTCTGACGCGCGGGAGCCTGATGCGTTCGTCGCACCGCCGGCCGCCGGCGCGGTGCGATCGGCACGAGAGCCGTCGCAGGCAACCGAGAACGCGGCGAGAGTGATCAGCAGAACCGTTTTCACTGGGCTTCCCCCTTTGCTGCGATCCGGGTGCAAGGGGTATTCCTTCCAGTGCGTCGCGCATTCGATGGAACTGCAGCTCCGACCGGATTGGCGCGGCTGAGCGCAGAGGTCTCGGTTCAGTTCCCCTCCAACGTGATCGCCGGCACCGCGCGTTGGATTCAGGGCAGGATCGCTATGCGATCACCGCCGTGTCGCCGACGTCACGCAGTGCGAGGCGATCAGGTTCTTCGATCAGCGCCGCTTCGGCCCGCTCGATAGGCTCGTTGAAGCCTTCCTCACTGAGCCGAAATGTTTTGTGGTGGATGGGAACGAACAGCCGGGCCCCTGCAGCATCGGCCATGGCCACCGACTGCTCCGGGGTGCAGTGATTGTAGACATACGGATCGTAGGCGCCGATCGGCATGATGGCGGCCTCGTAGGGACCATGCCGGCGATGTTCCGCGAAGACCGGCGTGTGCGCGGTGTCGCCTCCAAACAACAACGCGCGCCCCTCGCGCCGAATCGCGTAACCGTTGTACCCCCGATAGCCGTCGTGGTTGAGCCGAGCGCCCCAGTGATTTACCTCGAGAGCGCGAACGTCCAGATCCCCTCGGCGGGTGGTCAGGCGCGCCGTCTGATTCCATCTGATCTCATGCACGCCCACGACGCGACCACGGGGTACCAGATCCGCGGTCTTCGCGGCCGCGACGACGACAGGACGACCGGGAAGCGCTGCTAACGATGCGGTGTCCAGGTGGTCGAAATGCGCATGCGAGAGCAGCACCACGTCGATGTCCGGGAGCTGCGTGGCTGGTAATGCGCAGGCGGTCAGTCGCAGCGGGCCCACGGTCGCGACTCGGACATCAACGCCGATTCGAGGGAACAACGCCGGGTCGGTCAGTACGCGCACGCCATAGAAGTTGATGAGCACGGTCGCGTGTCCGAGCCAGGCTAACGTGATGTTGTCGTCCGACCAGGTTTCGGGGGCCGGCGTGTGCGCCGGGGGCAGCATGTCTCCGGTCAGCCTGGCCAGCATCTGGGACGGCAGAGAGATAGCTGTTGCGCCAAGACCAGCGCCGGCGGCGAGGAGGAATCCGCGTCGGTTCATGTGACTCCCTGGCGGCCGGCCGTCAAAGTGAGCTGACTCCTGCCACACGCAGCGCCGCCCTCAGTCAATGATCGGCTTCGGAGATTGGGTCGTCGACCACGCCAAAATGGTTGCCCGGTTCATGGCCGCTCCGTCTGGTGCGCTGACGCGCCCGCCTTCCCGAGTAGTCGATTGGCGATAAAAATGATTTGCCCGCCGTGCCAGGCGCAACTCGTGACCACCCCACCCCAGACCTGACGGACCGTGATCGAACCAAAGTGTTCATCCGCAATCACCAGATCGAATTCTTCCTCAGGCGTCTGTTCGAGCCTGTCTTTCGTCGATGCCCGCACCTCGCGAAAGTACGAGAGTAGCGCATTCTTGCTGGGCCACTCGCACCCTGAGTGAGCCTTCACTGAAGCGCCAAACGGGTACCGTTTCGGAAGCTTGAGCAGCTTATCTCGAACCCAATTGTCCTCGACCTCCGGAATGTGCCACAGCAACCAGGCGATCGAGTTCCCCGCGTTGGGCGGCTGCCAGCGCAGGTCCGCCTCCGAGAGGTTTTCGCTCGCCAGAAGTATTGCCGGCGTTCGGAATTCCAGGCTGTCCCAGATCGTTCGTGCTTGAGGACCCATGATGCTCTCCAGTAGGCCTACCGCCCGAGGCCGAACCAGACGCGCGGCTGAAAGTCCTCGGCAAGCACATCCACGGGACGGATCTGCCACCCCGCCGCGTCATGGACCCACTCGTACCGCCCGGGCCGGCGGACGCTCCACTCGCGGGATCCGAACGCCCGCACCTCGAAGGTCGCTCGCTGCTCTCCGACTTCCGCCGCGGTCATTCCGTCGCCGCGAACCTCCAACGTCTCTCCTGCGAGTACTCTGGGGCACTGGCTGCAACGAACGCGGTATCTGACGACTCAAGACACGAACCACGCCGTCAAGAAAATACCGACCATCGCAAAGGCGAGGCCGATTTTTACGACCGTGCCGATGAGAAAGCCGATCCAGGCTGCAATCCCAGCGCGGCCGGCGCGACTGAGGTCGCGCTGGGCAGTCAGCTCGCCGAGGACGGCGCCGGCGAACGGTCCAATGAGCAGCCCCGGCAGCCCGAAGAACAAGCCGGCGAGGGTGCCGATGGCGGCGCCTGCCATGGCGCGTCTAGTCGTGCCCAGGCGTTTCATGCCGAGCGCCATTGTGGCCACGTCGACGAAGTAGGTGGCGACGGTCAGTATTCCGAGTCCGATGATCGTGCCTGCGCCGACCCGCCCGAATCCATCCGCCCAAGCCGCCAGAAAGAGTCCAGCGAATATCAGAACGGTTCCAGGGAGGGCCGGGAGTACGACCCCCACCAGGCCGACGATAACGAGGATGACAGCGAGCGCCCAGATCACAAGAACATGATGAGGGTGGGCTTGGCCGTTGCCAAGGCCTTACGGCACGCTCTCGAGGGGTCATGCGGCAGGCGCGCGACGCGCGCAGCGACTCAGGGCTGCGAGCCGCTACCGATTGTCCGTCATTTGTCAGTCGACGCGCGCCGCTCTGCTCGGTCCACCTTCGCGCTACGCGCTTCGGTGGACATGCTTCGCGTGGAGCAGAATCGGTGGGCTTGCCGTCCGAAGCTCGCGTCCGTCTTCAGACAGGCGAGCGAAGGATGGTGGCGAGGGACAGAATCGAACTGTCGACACTACGATTTTCAGTCGTATGCTCTACCAACTGAGCTACCTCGCCCCGGGGCGGACAACCTCGCGATCATAGCTGCTCATCCGCCCGCAGGGCAAGGCGCGATCACCGCCAGAGGCCGCTGCTCTTCAGCCGCACCACATCGTCGACGCTCTCCGGTTTGTGGCCGCGCGCCTTGGCGTGATTGACGAAGCCGGGCGTGATGCCGTGGTCGCGCAGCCGCACGATCTGCTGCAGCGTCAGGTCCTTGAACCCCAGCTCCTTCATGTCGGCGATGTAGTCGGCCGAGACGCCGTGATCCTTCGCGCGGACGACGTCCTCGAGCGGCAGGTTCTTGAACCCCTGCGCGGCGAGGTCGCGGATGTAGGCGCCCGACAGGCCGTGATCCTTCAGCCGCACGATCTCCTCGGTGGCGAGCTTGTCGTAGCCGGCCGCCTTCAGCTCCTGCACGAACGACGCGCGCACGCCGTGGTCGCGCAGCCGGACGACTGCCTCGAGGTTCGGCGCGGTCATCCCCAGGTCGCGGATGTCCTTCACGTACTCCGGCGTCACGCCATGGTCGCGCGCGCGCACCAGATCCTCGAGCGTCGCGCTGGCGAAGCCCGCGCGCTTCATGTCCTGCACGAACCGCTGGGTCACTCCGTGATCGCGCAGCCGCACGAACTCGTCGAGCGTCGCGCCGGTAAAGCCCTCGGCCTTCATCGCCCGGATGAACTCGCCGGTGACGCCGTGGTCGCGCGTCCGCACCAGGTTCTCGAGCGTGGCGCTGCGGAAGCCCTGCGCCTTGAGATCGCGGACGTAGTCGATGGTGACGCCGTGCGTCTTGGCGCGCTGGATTTGATCGAGCGGCAGCTTGTCGTAGCCCTCGGCCTTGAGCGCGCGCACGTAGGCCGGCCCGACGTCGTGTATCGCGAGCTGGAAGCGGCGCCACAGCGGCAGGTCGTCGTTGAAGCCGAGCCCCTTCATCTCCGCCGCGTACTGCGGCCGCGGCGTGAAGGTGAAGAGCCCCGCGCCCCGGCCGTCACGGAAGGCGCCGTCCAGGTTGAACGTCCCCGCCTCGCGCCGCAGCTCGAACTTGAGGGCGCTGGCGGTGAACTGATCGTCGTTGGCCGGGATGCCGGACAGCTCGTCGATCGGGAACGATTGGCCCATGTTCCAGTCGCCATTCCACCGGTCGCCGTTCCACTCCGCCGGCGGTGTCGTGCGAATCTGCAGGAAGGCCTTGCCATTGCGTAGCTCGGCCGTCCAGGTGCCTTTGATGTCGGTCTGCGCCGAAAGGGGAGCCCCCAGCGCGACGAAAGCCAATACGGCCAGCAGCTTGAAGAAAGGAGACATCGGCCCTCCGTTAGAGGGCTTGGATGCGCGCGGGTCGAGGAAGGTTGACCGCGCGCCTGGGCGCCGGTGCGGTTCGGGGTTCAGGGTTCTAGGTTCTGGGTTCTGGGTGGGTTCTGGGTTCAGGGTTCAGGGTTCTGGGTTCCGGTTCTGGGTTCCAGGTTCTGGGTCGGTTCGGAGTTCAAGGTTCGAGGCCAGCCGCGCCGGGCAGCCAGCCCCAAGTCCCTAGCCCCCAGTCCCTATACGGTCGCAGGCTCCTCGCGTATCAGCCCGAGCTCGCGGCGGACGCGCTCGTCGATCGCCTTGTAGATCTCCGGGTTCTCCTTGAGGAACTGCTTCGCGTTCTCGCGCCCCTGGCCGAGGCGCTCGCCGCCGTAGGCGAACCAGGCGCCGCTCTTCTCGACGATGCGCTTCTCGACCGCGAGGTCGAGCAGGTCGCCGCTCTTGGAAATGCCTTCGCCGTACATGACGTCGAACTCGGCCTCGCGGAAGGGCGGCGCGACCTTGTTCTTCACCACCTTCACGCGCGTCCGGCCGCCGACCACCATGTCGCCGTCCTTGATGCTGGCGATGCGGCGGATGTCCATGCGCACCGAGGCATAGAACTTGAGCGCGCGGCCGCCGGTCGTTGTTTCGGGATTGCCGAACATGACGCCGATTTTTTCGCGCAGCTGGTTGATGAAGATGAGGCACGTCTTCGATTTCGACACCGCGCCGGTGAGCTTGCGCAGCGCCTGCGACATCAGCCGCGCCTGCAGCCCCATCTGCGCCTCGCCCATCTCGCCCTCGATCTCGGCCTTCGGCACCAGCGCGGCGACCGAGTCGACGACGACGACGTCGACGCCGTTCGAGCGAATCAGGACCTCGACGATCTCGAGCGCCTGCTCGCCGTTGTCGGGTTGCGAGACGAGCAGGTTGTCGATGTCGACGCCGAGCCGCTGCGCGTAGGCGGCATCGAGCGCGTGCTCCGCGTCGACGAACGCGGCCATGCCGCCCAGCTTCTGCGCTTCCGCAATCACCTGCAGCGACAGCGTCGTCTTGCCCGACGACTCGGGCCCGAAGATCTCGACGACCCGGCCGCGCGGGACGCCGCCGACGCCGAGCGCGTAGTCGATGCTGATGGCCCCGGTGGGGATGGCGTCGATCGGCTGGATGGCGCCCTTCTGGCCCAGGCGCATGATCGAGCCCTTGCCGAACTGCTTTTCGATTTGTCCGACCGCCAGGTCGACGGCTTTGATGCGTTCGCGATCCTGACGCTCGTCTCGTTCAATCTGCGGCATGTGTGCAGCCCTCCGGAAGCCCGGCCATTCTAAAGCCGTGCCGGGCGAAAGTCAAGCGCATTATCGTGCACATACGGCCAGAACTGGCCATATGTCAGCAAGTTACACAACAGGCCACTTTCGCCTTCGAATGGGGCAGATCGCAGAATCTGCGATGATACGGGCGCGAATGCCTAGTCCTGTTGGCCATGCCCTGGCCGGACTCGCCGCCGCCTGGGCCGCCGATTTGGTGCCGGGAGACCGCGCCTGGCGCACCGCCCCGGGGCGGGCGTCCTTTTTTCGACGCGCCGGAGACGGCCTGACGCTGGCCTGCGTCGGCCTCGGCGCCGCCGCGGATCTCGATCACCTGTTCGTGACGCACCGCACCGTGACGCACAGCGTCGGCGCGGTGGCGCTGGTGGCGGTTGCCGCGGCGGGGCTGGCCGCCTCGTCGCGGCGGCCGGTGGCGCGGATCACGGCGATGTGCGCCGCCGCGTACGCGACGCACCTCCTGCTCGACTGGCTCGGCGTCGATCAATACCCGCCGCGCGGGCTGCAGATCCTGTGGCCCTTCAGCCGCGAGTGGCTGATCTCGAATCTCGACATCTTCCGGCAGACGGCGCGGCAGGAGCTGCTGACGCCGCCGATCATCCTGAAGAACCTGCTGGCCATCGTGCAGGAAATTGCGATGCTCGGCCCCGTCGTCGTCGCGTTATGGCTGGTACGTGTAAAAGCCCTGGCCGGTCTTGCGCCCGAGATGACCCGCCGCGACCATGCGCCGCAGTAGCGGGCACGGCCGGTACTTCGGATCGCCCAGCCCGTCGTGCAGCACGTTGAGGATGGCGAGGCAGACGTCGAGGCCGATGAAGTCGGCGAGCGTCAGCGGCCCCATCGGATGGTTCATCCCCAGCTTCATCACCGAGTCGATCGCCTCGGCGTCGCCCACGCCCTCCATCAGCGCGAAGATCGCCTCGTTGATCATCGGCATCAGGATGCGGTTGGCGATGAAGCCGGGGTAGTCGGCGGCTTCGACCGGCGTCTTGCCGAGCGCGCGGCACAGCTCCGACGCGACCCGCATCGAGTCGGCGGACGTGGCCTGGCCGCGAATCATCTCGACCAGGGTCATCAGCGGCACCGGGTTCATGAAGTGCATGCCGAGCACCTTGTCCGGACGCCGGGTCGCGGCGCCGAGCAGGGTGATCGAGATCGACGAGGTGTTCGAGGCGAGGATCACGCTCGGCCGGGTGACGGTGTCGAGGCCGGCAAACAGCTCCCGCTTGGCTTCGGCGTTCTCGACGATCGCTTCGACAATATAGTCGGCGTCCGCGAGGTGCTCGATGGTCGTGCCGGTCGAGAGCCGCCCGAGGGTGGCGTCGCGGTCGCCGGCCGAGAGCTTGCCTTTCTCGACGAAGCGGCCGAGGCTCTTCTCGATCGTGCCGCGGGCGCGATCGAGCATCGGCTGCGCGACATCGATCAGGCGCACGGTGAAACCCGATTGCGCGAACGCCTGCGCGATCCCGTTCCCCATCGTCCCGGCGCCGATCACGCCGACTGTTTTGATCATCGATCTCTTCGACCGCCGGTCAAACCACGAAGAACACGAAGTTTACGAAGGACACGAAGAAGAAGAAACTCTTGTACTCCGTGATCGTTCGTGAGGTTCAGTCAGAAAGAGAAAAAATGTCTTCTTCGTGATCTTCGTATTCTTCGTGAACTTCGTGGTTTCGACAGGCGCTGCTACGAGTTCATCCGCGCTCGATCGCGACGGCGACGCCATTGCCGCCGCCCAGGCACAGCGTCGCGATGCCGCGTTTCAGGTTGCGGCGCTTCAGCGCGTAGACGAGCGTCGTCAGCACCCGCGCGCCGCTCGAGCCGATCGCGTGGCCCAGCGCGACGGCGCCGCCGTTGACGTTGACCTTCTCGCGATCGATGCCGAGCTCGTTCAGCACGGCGACCGCCTGCACCGCGAACGCTTCGTTGAGCTCGAAGAGATCGACGTCCGCCAGCCGCCAGCCCGCCTTCTCGGCGACGCGGCGCACGGCCTCGACCGGCGTCATCAGCACGAACTTCGGCGCCAGGCCGCTGGTCGCCTGGGCGACGATGCTGGCGAGCGGCGGCAGGCCGAGCGACTTCGCGCGGTCGGCGGCGGCGACGACGAGCGCCGAGGCGCCGTCGTTGACGCCGGGCGCATTGCCGGCGGTCACCGATCCGTCCTTCTTGAACGCGGGCTTCAGCGACGCCAGCGATTCGACCGTCGTGTCGTCGCGAATCGCCTCGTCGCGGTCGACGCGCAGCGGCGCGCCTTTCTTCTGCGGGATCTCGAGCGGCAGCATCTCGTCGCCGAACGCACCCTCGTCGCGCGCGCGCGCCGCTTTCTGGTGACTGCGCGCCGCGTACTCGTCCTGCGCCTTGCGGCCGACGTGGTAATGCTCGGCGACCACCTCTCCTGAATTGCCCATGTGGCACTGCTCGAACGCGCACCACAGGCCGTCGTTGATCATCGAGTCGACGACCTCGCCGTTCCCCATGCGCAGCCCGTCGCGGACGCGCGGCAGCAGGTACGGGCAGTTGCTCATCGACTCCATGCCGCCGGCCACCGCGATGTCGATGTCGACGACGCGAATTGCCTGGTCGGCGATCATCACCGCCTTGAGCCCCGAGCCGCACACCTTATTGATCGTCAGCGCGGCGACGTGATCGGGGAGGCCGCCGTTGAGCGCCGCCTGGCGCGCGGGGTTCTGTCCGAGCCCGGCGGAGACGACGTTGCCCATGATGCACTCGTCGACGATGGCCGGGTCGATGCCGGCGCGGCGCACGGCCTCGGCGACGGCCAGCGCCCCGAGCTGGGTCGCGGTAAAGCTCTTGAGCACGCCGAGAAATTTGCCCGTCGGTGTCCGAACGGCGGAAACGATCACTGATTCGCGCATCGGGATGTCGCCAGGCGGCCCTAAAAAGCTGCGCTACGAACTTCTAGTTTTCGCACCGTGTCCCTGCCAAGCAGCGCCTGCAGCCGCGGCAGGATGACGCCGATCGATCGCCGGACTTCGTGCGACCACTGGGGGCTCGTGGTTTCGACGACCAGGACATCAGCCTCGAGCCGTACGCGGGTGACACGATCGAACGCGGCACCGACGGCGGCGGTCCAGGCAAAGGCGACCTTGCCGGGCGACAGCGGGGCGTCGCGCAGCAGATCGGTCAACGCGCCGGGGATGGACTGGGTGAGCGGCTTCATCTTGCGGGCGGAC
>Ga0111539_10008656_pt1 | contig 12917 bp, 12 predicted proteins | sample RhiMethybrSRZTD1_FD_79667 | JGI IMG/M metagenome (GOLD analysis project Ga0111539, IMG submission 79667) | Populus rhizosphere microbial communities from Tennessee, USA - Rhizosphere MetaG P. TD hybrid SRZTD1 (version 2) (version 2) | ecosystem: Host-associated > Plants > Roots > Rhizosphere >...
CATCAAGGAAGGCGACACCGTCAAGCGCACCGGCGCCATCGTCGAGGTGCCGGTCGGCAAGGGGCTGCTCGGCCGCGTGGTCGACGCGCTCGGCAACCCGATCGACGGCAAGGGCCCGATCAAGGCGGACGTGAGAAAGCGCGTCGACGTCAAGGCGCCGGGCATCATTCCCCGCAAGTCCGTGCACGAGCCGATGGCAACCGGCCTCAAGGCCATCGACGCCCTGATCCCGATCGGCCGCGGCCAGCGCGAGCTCATCATCGGCGACCGCCAGACCGGCAAGACGGCCGTCGCCCTCGACACCATCCTCAACCAGAAGCCGCTCAACCAGGGCAACGACGAGAGCCAAAAGCTCTACTGTGTCTACGTCGCCGTCGGACAGAAGCGCTCCACGGTCGCCCAGTTCGTCAAGGCGCTGGAGGAGAACGGCGCCCTCGACTACTCGATCATCGTCGCCGCCACGGCCTCCGATCCCGCACCAATGCAGTATCTGGCGCCCTTCGCCGGCTGCGCCATGGGCGAGTTCTTCCGCGACAACGGCATGCACGCCGTGATCATCTACGACGACCTCTCCAAGCAGGCGGTCGCCTATCGCCAGATGTCGCTGCTGCTGCGCCGCCCGCCGGGCCGCGAAGCCTACCCGGGCGACGTCTTCTACCTGCATTCGCGGCTGCTCGAGCGCGCCGCCAAGATGGGCGATGCCGCCGGCAAGGGCTCGCTGACCGCGCTGCCCGTCATCGAGACTCAGGCCAACGACGTGTCGGCCTACATCCCCACCAACGTCATCTCCATCACCGACGGCCAGATCTTCCTCGAGACCGACCTGTTCTACCAGGGCATCCGCCCCGCGGTGAACGTGGGCCTGTCGGTGTCGCGGGTGGGCTCCTCGGCGCAGACGAAGGCGATGAAGAAGGTCGCCGGGCGCATCAAGGGCGAGCTTGCCCAGTATCGCGAGATGGCGGCCTTCGCGCAGTTCGGCTCAGACCTCGATGCCACGACGCAGCGCCTCCTGAACCGCGGCGCACGTCTCACCGAGCTGCTGAAGCAGGCGCAGTTCTCGCCGCTCAAGATGGAAGAGCAGGTGTGCGTCATCTACGCCGGTGTCAACGGCTACTGCGATCCGATGCCCCTCGACAAGGTCAAGCCGTTCGAGGAGGCGCTGCTCCTTGATCTGCGCAGCCAGAACGCCTCGATCCTGAACGATATCCGCGACAGCAAGGACTTATCGGATGCCACCGCGGCCAAGCTCAAGGGCGTGGTCGAGCAGGTCGCCAAGCAGTTCGCCTAAGGTGTCTTACAGCGGTGGCGCAGGCCGCCGCTTCGGTCCTCTACGCAAAGGCTGCCGATGGCCTCACTGAAAGACATGCGCAACCGCATCGCCTCCGTAAAGGCGACGCGCAAGATCACCAAGGCCATGCAGATGGTGGCGGCCGCCAAGCTGCGACGCGCCCAGGAAGCCGCCACCGCGGCCCGGCCCTATGCCGAGCGCATGGCGCGGGTGCTGGCCAACGTCAACGCCAGCGTGACCAATCGTTCGGGTGCATCGCCGCTGCTGGTCGGCACCGGCAAGGACCAGGTGCACCTGTTGGTAGTGATGACGGCCGAGCGCGGCCTGTGCGGCGGCTTCAACAGCAACATCGCCCGGCTTGCGCGCGGCGACGCGGTGCGTCTGTCGGCCGCCGGCAAGATCGTCAAGCTCCTGACCGTCGGCCGCAAGGGCTACGATGCGCTGCGCCGCGAGTGGGGTCGCAACGTCGTCGACCGGGTCGATTTCAAGTCGGTCAAGCAGCTCCACTTCACTCACGCCCAGGGCGTCGCCGAGAAAGTCTTCGCCATGTTCGCGGCGGGCGAGTTCGACGTCTGCACCCTGTATTTCTCCGAGTTCAAGTCTGTGATGGCGCAGAAACCGACAGCCCTGCAGCTGATACCCGCGCACATGCCGACCCAGGCCCAGGGCAAGGAGGCAGCCTCCTCGCAGCCGAGGTCGCAGGCCGTCTACGAGTACGAGCCGAGCGAGGAGGAGATTCTGGGGCCGCTGATCGCCCGCAACATCGCCACGCAGATCTTCCGCGGCCTGCTGGAGAATGCGGCGAGCGAGCAGGGCGCCCGCATGACGGCCATGGACAACGCCACCCGCAACGCCGGCGACATGATCAACAAGCTCACGATCCGCTACAATCGCCAGCGCCAGGCCAATATCACCAAGGAGCTGATCGAGATCATCTCCGGCGCCGAGGCACTATAGGATGGTCGCGGCGACCGAAAGTGCGCCGCCGTCATCCCGGGCCTTGTGCCCGGGATCGCCGCATCCGCCGACGCCTGAACGAGCAGATTGATGGCTGCCGGGGAAGAGCTTCGGCACGACATGAAACGACAGACGAGGACGTAGGAACCGCAAATGGCTACCAATAAAGTCGGCAAGATCCGCCAGGTTATGGGCGCCGTCGTCGACGTGCAGTTCGACGGGCATCTGCCGGAGATCCTGAACGCGCTAGAGACCACCAACCAGGGCAATCGCCTGGTGCTCGAGGTGGCGCAGCACCTGGGCGAGAACACCGTGCGCACGGTGGCGATGGATTCTTCGGAAGGCCTCGTGCGCGGCCAGGAGGTGACCGACACCGGCCAGCCGATCGCCGTCCCCGTCGGCGACGAGACGCTCGGGCGCATCATGAACGTCATCGGCGAGCCGGTCGACGAGGCGGGGCCGATCCAAACCGCGAGCAAGCGTGCCATCCACCAACCGGCACCCACTTTCGCCGACCAGTCGACGGAAGCCGCGATCCTGGTCACCGGGATCAAGGTCGTGGATCTGCTGGCCCCCTATGCCAAGGGCGGCAAGATCGGCCTGTTCGGCGGCGCCGGCGTCGGCAAGACCGTGCTGATCATGGAGCTGATCAACAACGTCGCCAAGGCGCACGGCGGCTACTCCGTGTTTGCCGGTGTCGGCGAGCGCACGCGCGAGGGCAACGACCTCTATCACGAGATGATCGAATCCAAGGTCAACCTCGATCCCAAGGAGCATGGCGGGTCCACCAAAGGCTCCAAGTGCGCTCTCGTCTACGGCCAGATGAACGAGCCGCCCGGCGCACGCGCCCGCGTCGGTCTGTCGGGCCTGACCGTGGCCGAGCATTTCCGCGACCAGGGCCAGGACGTGCTGTTCTTCGTCGACAACATCTTCCGCTTCACGCAGGCGGGCTCGGAGGTGTCGGCGCTGCTTGGCCGCATCCCCTCCGCCGTCGGTTACCAGCCGACGCTCGCAACCGACATGGGCGCGCTGCAGGAGCGCATCACCACCACGCAGAAGGGCTCGATCACATCCGTGCAGGCGATCTATGTGCCGGCCGATGACCTGACCGATCCAGCACCTGCCACCTCCTTCGCCCATCTCGACGCTACCACCGTGCTGTCCCGCGGTATCGCTGAGAAGGGCATCTACCCGGCCGTCGACCCACTCGACTCGACCTCGCGCATCCTCGAGCCGCGCGTCGTGGGCGAGGAGCACTACCAGGTCGCCCGCCAGGTGCAGCAGATCCTGCAGAAGTACAAGTCGCTGCAGGACATCATCGCCATCCTGGGCATGGACGAGCTTTCGGAAGAGGACAAGCTGACGGTGGCCCGCGCCCGCAAGATCGAGCGCTTCCTGTCGCAGCCCTTCCACGTCGCCGAGGTGTTCACGGGATCGCCGGGCAAGCTCGTGTCGATCCAGGACACCATCAAGGGTTTCAAGGGCTTGTGCGCCGGCGACTACGACCACTTGCCGGAGCAGGCGTTCTACCTGGTCGGCACCATTGAAGAGGCGGTCGCCAAGGCGGAGAAGCTGGCCGAGGCGGCATAACCCAAGAAGGAGCGAGGGCATGTCGGCAGATGGCGCTGGGAGGTTCGGGGGCTGTTGCGAAGTTCTGAAGGACGTGCTCGAGAGCGAGGACTTCGAGCCGCTCATTGCCGAGGACGAGGACGGCGTCCTCTACATGTCGATCGGGCTCGTGGACCCCGAGAAGGAAGAGGACCCCAACATGGTCGACCATCCGGTGTTCTTCTGTCCGTTCTGCGGCAGCAAGCTGCAGACGCCGGACGAGGTCGACGCCAAGGTGAAATCGTAAGCGATCCCGCGGGGCAGCGCGCATGGCAGGCACGTTCAGGTTCGAGTTGGTCACTCCCGAGCGCGTGGCGCTGTCGGAGGACGTGGAACAAGTGGTCGTTCCGGGCATGGAGGGCGAGTTCACTGTGCTGGCCGGTCATGCCCCCGTCATCTCGGCACTACGCCCGGGTGTGATCGAGGTAGCGCTGCCCGATGCACGCCGTACCCGCATCTACGTCAGGGGCGGTTTCGCCGAGATCGACGCCCAGCACCTCACCGTGCTGGCGGAACGCGCTTTCGACGTCGAGGTGACGGAACCTGCCACCATCGCCGATGAGCTTGCTGCGGCGGAGGCCGAGCTTGCGTCTGCCGCCGACGACGCTGCCCGTCTCACGGCGGCGTCCGCCGTGGACCGGCTCAGGGCGCTGTCCCGGTAGCCTGGCGCGCTGATCGCGAAATCTTATCATGCCGGCCGAGGGCAGCAGCTCCAGAGTCGGCTGGATATTTCGCAGCCCGCCCGGCCTCCGAGCCGGGGCGGAACTCCGTCATGCCGGCCTGATCGGAAACGCTCTAATGCCCGAACATCAGCGCCAGCACCGTCTTTAGCCATTGCAGGGCGGCGCCGAGAAACGCGCTGACCTTTTTGATCGGAAGCCTCACGACGTCGTCCAGGCCGGCCAGGATAGCCAGTCGGTTGATCACGATGAGGATCGCCAGCCAGCCGGCCGCATTCACTGCCTGCATCGACAGGTACTTGGTTTGGCGGCCCAGGGCCTGACGCCAGGACTCGAAAGGCTCCTCGAACGATATGACCGAGCGCGGGGTCGCCCCCTCGGAGCGGAACGCACGTTGCGTATGATGGCGGATTTCCGTTCGCAGAGCGCCCGTCAGCTCGGAGTTCTTCAGATCGAGAACGTCCTGCGCGCCGACCACGCCGGCCGTCTTGCCTCCACTGGAGAGGAACACGTCGACCACCGCCGCCATCAAGGCGTCGCCGGCCCCCTTCTGGTTCGTCACGGGCATGTCCCTCATGTCGATCTGGAAATGATCCCCGGTCCAGGCGACGATCGTTGCAACCCGGTCATGGGCGAATGCGAGGTAACGCGTCCTCAGCAGCCTGCACGTGGCTTGCGCCGTTGCCGCCTCCACATCGCCCGACCTGCTACGCAGCATGCGAAGCCGCTCGCCATGCCGGGCCTCGTCTGGATCGATCTCGAACGTCATGGCGTCTATGACGTCCGCGACGCCGACGATGCAGAGGACGCCGCCGCTGGCTTGCCCAAAACCATCCGCGACACTGCGGGCAAAGCGACGAGCCGTGGAATCCGTTGCAGCGAGGACGAAGAGAGGCGTGCGATTGCTGACAGCGAGCCTGACGACCTCCTGGGCGGCCGCCTCGAAGAGGTAGGTGTCCACGACCAGGGCCTTGGCGCGGTTGACGGCGATGCGATCCCGGTTCCTGGTCCAATACTCCGGCGTATTCACGAGGGTTCTCGAGACCGAGTACAGCCGGGTCTGCTTTGCGCGCAGCTCCACGCGACCGCCCATCGCCGCCTGCAGAAACTCCCGGCTCCCCTGCTTTTCTATGCTCAGTCGCCTGACGTAGTCCGTCGACACGCCGTTGGACATCAGCTTGCTGAGGACGAGCTCGGCCAGGCGCGACTCTTTCGGCAGCAAGGTATCCAAGGCCACCCGACCGTTCTTGCCGGCTGCGGCCAGGTTGACCGCAACGTTGTAGCCGCTGCCTCCCACGGAGTAGACGATGCGGCCTTCGTGGTCGCTGCCTTGCGCCAGCAGGGTGTTGTCCGCCAGCTCGCCGGTCGTCTCGATGTGGGCGGAGCCCACCACGAGGACGTCGATTCGGCGCACGATCAGTCGAATGATCCGCGACGGCCAGCCGAAAATCCACTTTGCCTTGGACCAGACGCGCATGCTCCGCTCTTGCTCGCCGAATACCTTGATGATGCAGGGAGACTGTCGCGATGGGCCGTCGGCCACGCGATAAGTGCGGGTACCCCTCGGTCGTCAATATGCGTAAATAGAAGATTTAGTCTCGGCCTTGTCCCACTGTCAATGCAACAACGAATAGGCACGTGAATCAAGAGGTTACCGGAGCATTCCAGCTCAGGCACTTGTGCCCTCCGCGCACGGCAGGTCCGATATCTTCAAAAACGTATGTGGATGATCAACCAGGCGAAGCCCAGTTGCTGGAGGCCGCGTAGGGCGCGAACTCGCGCACCACGTCGCAGTAAATCTGACGCTTGAAGGGCACGACGAGGTCAGGGAGCTCGACCGCATCCACCCAGCGCCAGTCGTCGAACTCTGCCTTGCGGCCGCGGGCGGAAATGTCGATCTCACGGTCGGTGCCGGTGAAGCGCATGGCGAACCATTTCTGGCGCTGGCCACGATATCGGCCCTTCAGCGCGACGCCGACAAGCTCCTCGGGAAGGTCGTAGGTGAACCAGCGGCTCGCCTCGGAGAGGAGCTCGGCGCTGGTGACGCTCGTTTCCTCCTCGAGCTCGCGTAGCGCTGCGGCCCACTCGGTCTCACCGTCCATGATGCCGCCCTGAGGCATCTGCCAGATGCGACCGATCGCGTCGCCCGCCCATTTGGGCCGCCGGCTACCAACCCATACGCGACCGGCACGGTTGATCAGCATGATCCCGACGCAGCGACGATAAGGCAAATCGAGCGGCCGTGTATCGAGCATGCGCAGTCCAATCCGAGCAGCGAACCGGATGCTGGCAACTGTTCAGTGATTTGCTGATTTTGTCACGGCAATCCGTCGCGCCGGAGGCGGAATTGCCACTCGCGCGGTCAGGCCGGAGTCTGCGGGCGGGCAAGACAAGCGAATTCGGCGACCACTTGCGCGTACACCGCACGCTTGAAGGGCACCACCAGGGCGACCAGCTCGTCGATCGGGGCCCAACGCCAGACATCGAACTCGGGCGGATGGCCGGGCCGCGTCAGGGAGACCTCGTCGTCGCCGCCGCGGAAGCGAACAGCGAACCACTTCTGTCTCTGGCCGCGGTAGCGTCCGCCCCAGGCTGTCGGCCGCAGGTCCAGGGGCAGATCATAGCAATACCAGCCCGGACTCTCGGCGATGATATCGACCGAACGGATGCCGGTCTCCTCCTCGAGCTCGCGCAGGGCGGCCTTGGCCGGGTCCTCGCTGGCGTCGATGCCGCCCTGCGGCATCTGCCACCACGCGCCGGGGCCCTCCGGCTCCGCGGGGGCGTCGTGGCGACGCCCGATCCAGACGCGGCCGGCACGGTCGAGCACCATGATGCCGACGCAGGGGCGGTAGGCGCTGCTCTCGATTTGCATCGCGGGCCAAAGGAAGATGCCGGCCCCGAGGGGCCGGCATCGTCATAGCATTATTGCTTGGGCTGCGTCGGGGGCTCCGCCGCCTGCGGCGGGATCGCCGGCGGCAATGGCTCGCCGCGCAGCATCTTCAGCGCATACTGCAGCTGGTTGTCCTTCTCAGGCTCCTTCGGCACGTAGCTCGAGGAGCCGCCGCCCTCCTTGCCGTCCTTGGCCTCGCTCTTGAGATGGCCTCTGAGGGCCGCCTCGCTGGGTGCCCGGCTCTGCGCCCGCGCCCGAAGCTCCGGCGGCAGTTCCTGCTCGACCAGGATGTCGGGATCAATGCCCTTTGCCTGGATCGAGCGCCCGGAGGGCGTGTAGTAGCGTGCCGTCGTGAGGCGGATGGCACCGTTGCTGGCGCCACCGCCGAGCGGAATGATCGTCTGCACCGAGCCCTTGCCGAACGAGCGCGTGCCGATGATGGTGGCACGCTTGTGGTCCTGCAGAGCGCCGGCAACGATCTCGGAGGCCGACGCCGACCCGCCGTTGATCAGCACGATGATCTGCTTGCCGTCCGCGATATCGCCCGGCCGCGCGTTGGCGCGCTGGGTCTCCTCGAGGCCGCGCCCCTTGGTGAGCACGATCGCGCCCTTCTCCAGGAAGTCGTCGGACACGGAGATCGCCTGGTCGAGCAGGCCGCCCGGATTGCCGCGCAGGTCGATGACGTAGCCCTTCACGTTCTTGATCGACTTCTTCAGGCGGTCGACCGACTTCACGAGATTGGCGTGCGTCTGCTCGTTGAAGGTGGATACCTTCACGTAGATGATGTCGCCCTCGGCGCGAGCCTTGATGGCGTTGATGCGGATGACGTCACGCACGATCTTGACGTCGAAGGGGTCGTCCCTGCCCTTGCGCACGATGGTGAGCGTAATCGGCGTGTTGACGGGGCCGCGCATCTTGTCGACCGCCTGCTCGAGAGTGAGGCCGACGATCTGCTCGCCATCGAGATGGGTGATGAGATCGTTGGTCTGCAGGCCGGCCTTGGCCGCCGGGGTGTCGTCGATCGGAGAGACGACCTTCACCACGCCGGAGCCCTGCTCCATCGTCACCTCGATGCCGAGGCCGCCGAACTCGCCGCGCGTCTGCACCTGCATGTCGCGGTAGTTCTTGGGGTTCAGGTAGGCCGAATGCGGATCGAGGGCGGCCAGCATGCCGTTGATCGCCGAGTCGATCAGCATCGAGTCGTCCGGCTTGTCCACGTAGTCGGCGCGCACCCGCTCGAGCACATCGCCGAACAGATCGAGTTGCTTGTAGATCTCGGCGTTGGTGGAGGTGGCGGAATACGTCCGGCTCACGTTCAGAACCGTCGTGGCACCCGCAAGACAGGCCAACATCACGAACGTCCAGAAGGCGTAATCCGATTTTCGCGTCATGCTTGCACCTTTATCCTTGCATCTTGCGAGAGGCGTCAGACCACCACGCATCGGGATCGATCGGTCGCTGGTCCTTGCGAAACTCGATGTACAGGATCGGAGCGCTCTCCTGCGGCTTCGCCTGCGTCGAATTCGCACCTGCACTCATCACGCCAACCGGCTCTCCGGCGAGCACGAACTGACCAAGTTGCGCGTCGATTTGAGATAGCCCAGCAAGAAGAATATGATAGCCTCCGCCGGCATTAATGATCAAGAGCTGGCCATAGCTGCGGAATTCGCCGGCGTAGACGATCCAGCCATCGCATGGCGAGACGACCTGGCCGCCCTGGCGCGTCTCGAGCACGATACCCTTGGACTGGCTGCCGTATTGGGTCTTCTCGCCGAAGGCCAGCACGCGCTTGCCCTGCGCCGGCAGCGGGAGCAGGCCCTTTGCCTCAGGAAAAGGCATCGCCGGCTTGATGCGTCCGGGCGTCAGCATGGCCATGCGGTCGCCGGCCGGCGCCAGCACGACGGGGCCCGCGCGATTGTCGCCGCGGCCCGAGCCGGGTGACGCCGCGGCAACCTTGGCGCTGCCCCCCGCGACGGGTGCCTGGCCGGCACCTGCCGCCGGCTCAGCGGGGGCGGCGGCCGCGGCTACGGCTGCGGCAGCCGCGATTTCCTGTTCGTAGGAGCCAAGGCCCGTGCGCTCGGCGACTTCCCGGTCGAGCTTGCGGATGAGGTCGCCCAGGTCCGAGACGCTGCGGGTGATGTCGTTTGCCGCCTGGCGCACCTTCTCCAGCTCGGATTGACGCTCGGCAAGGGATTGGCGCTTGGATTCCTGCAGGCCGGCAAGGCGCAGGCGCGCATCGTTGAGCCGGGTAGTTTCCGCACGCAGCTTCTCACCCTCGGTGCGAATGCTGGTGCGGACGCGTAAGAGGTCCTTGAGCTGCTCCGACAGGGTCTTGGCCTCGGTGCCGAGTTCGTCCAGCGCCGGCGTGAGAAGCGCACCGCTTCGGAACGCCGAAAGCATGTCCTTGCGGCTCGCCACCATGACGGGCGGTGGATTTCGGCCCATGCGCAGCATAGCGCCGAGCAGCACGGAGATGGACCCGTGCCGCGCCTCCAACGTCTCGCGCAGCTTCTTGTCCTGCGCATCGAGCTCGCCGAGACGGGATTCGATCAGGCTGAGCTGGGCTTCGCTCTGCTGCACCAGCTTGGCAGTCTCGACCAGCCGGCCGTTGATGCGCTCGCGCTCGGCGGCGATCTTGTCAAGCTCGGCCTGCAGGTCCTTGGACCGCCGCTCCGTCGCCTCGAGCCTGGCACGATCGCTCTCGAGACGCCGGCGCGCCTCATCGGGGGTCAAGTTGCCTTGTGCCGCAGCAAGCATGGGTGCCCCGGCGATCATAGGCAGCGCCGCAACGACAGCGACCGCCGACCTCAGCGCAGACAATATCTCCTTCGCCAATCCGCCCTCGATGGCTTGAAGTGGACGTCAACGGGCGGCGAATCGCCGGCCAGCCTGGATCGTATGCCCGAATTTACTGTTAGAGATCACCGCAATTGTGGCATGGATGAGTTGCAGCGATCACCGTTACTGCACGCCGACGCCGGTTGTCGACTGCCCCAACGCGACCCCCGCGCCACACCTACGCTACTGGACGAACAGTAAATGCAAAGTGCCCTGCACTATCTCTCGATTGCCGCAGTGGCAGCGGTAGTGCTCGTGCTGCTCGCGGGGCTGTGGAATATGATGCGGGGATCGAGCCCGAACCTCAGCCAGACGCTGATGCGCTGGCGTGTCGGGCTGCAGTTCCTTGCCATTGTGATTGCCATGATTGCCGTTTATTTCCTGCGTCCGTAGGGAAGAGGGCGCCGCCTTGACCCTTACCACCCGCCCGCTACGCTGCGGCTCGCGGCGGAGCGCAGCAGGATGCCCAGCATGGTCGTGCTCAACAAGATCTACACCCGGACCGGCGATGCCGGGCTCACCGCGCTCGGCACCGGCAGGCGCGTCCCGAAGGACTCCGCCCGCATCGCCGCCTACGGAACCGTCGACGAGACCAACGCGACGATCGGCGTGGCACGCCTGCACGTGCGCGAGGCGCACGCCGATGTCGATGCCATGCTCGGTCGGATCCAGAACGATCTCTTCGATCTCGGCGCCGACCTGACAATGCCGGAGCATGAGGGCGGCGGCGCGACGCCGCTGCGCGTGAGCGAGGCGCAGGTCAAGCGCCTTGAGGACGAGATCGACCTCATGAATGCCGAACTGAAGCCGCTGCGGTCATTCGTGCTGCCGGGCGGCTCGGCGGCAGCGGCCACGCTGCACGTGTCGCGCACCGTCTGCCGTCGCGCGGAGCGCTGCATGGTCGAGCTTGCCGGGCTGCCGGACGAGCCGGTCAGCCCGGCCGCGCTCAAGTACATCAACCGCCTGTCTGATCTTCTCTTCGTTGCGAGCCGCTACGTCAATGCGCGCGGGGAAGGCGACGTCCTGTGGGTGCCGGGCAAGAACCGCTAGCCGGCCGATCTGCGCCAGCCCGGGCCAAACCGAGGTAGCACGACGTGGTCTTCATCCCGCTCTCCGACGACAACCCGCTGCGGTCGATCAGCTACCAGTGGGTGACGATCAGCCTGATCATCACCAACATCGCCGTCTTCCTTCTCCAGAATATCGAGCCCGGACAAACGGTGGCGGCGAGCTTCGCGGTCGTTCCCTCCGAATTGCTGCAGGTCGGCATCTTCGGCGGACCGGCACACGGGGTCTACGACCGCGTCGGCGTGCCCGAGGGCTATACGCTGCTGACCTACATGTTCCTGCACGGGGACATCATCCACCTCGTCTCCAACATGCTGTTCCTGTGGGTGTTCGGCGACAACGTCGAGGACGCGATGGGACACCTCAAGTTCCTCGTTTTCTATATCCTTTGCGGCATTGCCGCCGGCCTGACCCACACCTACATGCTGCCCGACTCCAAGCTGCCGCTGATCGGCGCCAGCGGCGCGGTCGCGGGCGTGATCGCCGCCTACCTCATTCTGCACCCGCGCGTGCTGGTGTGGGTGCTGGCGTTCCGCTTCATTCCCTTGCGAATCCCGGCGGCGTGGGTGCTTGGTGTCTGGGTTGTCACCCAGCTTGTCATGGTGTTGCTGAACCAGCCGGATCAGGTGGCCTGGTGGGCACACGTAGGCGGGATGGCTGCCGGCGCGGTTCTGATATTATTCATGCGGCGCCCGGGCGTGCCCTTGTTCGACCGCTGGCTCACGCCCGTTTGATGCGGCCCCGATGCCACAGCCGTCGGTGCCCAAGGGTTGTCCAAAGTGCCGCGGCGGTTGCCCAATTGACACCCAAATGACGGCGCCCTACGGTGGCATTTCGCACTTGCGAAGCGCCATATCCTGCCTTCATAAACTAGACAAAAAGAAGGAAGCCAAGAAGGGAGGCCCAGGTCGCAACTCGCGGTGCAACGCGGCTCACCGGGGCGTGAGGCTGCGGCTCAAATGGAGCTTCTCGGGGAATGAAAGTCCTGATCGCGGTAAAGCGCGTAGTCGATTTCAACGTCAAGATCCGGGTGAAGTCTGACGGGTCGGGCGTCGAGCTAGCCAACGTCAAGATGTCAATGAACCCCTTCGACGAGATTGCCGTCGAGGAGGCTGTCCGGCTGAAGGAGAAAGGCACGGTTACTGAGATCGTCGCTGTCTCCATCGGGCCGACCAAGTCGCAGGAGACGATCCGCACGGCGCTGTCGATGGGGGCCGACCGCGGCATCCTGGTGGAGACGCCCGATGGCCAGGCGATCGAGCCGCTGTCGGTGGCGAAGCTCCTCAAGGGCGTGATCGACGCCGAGAAGCCCGCGTTCATCATCCTGGGCAAGCAGGCCATCGACGATGACTGCAACCAGACCGGCCAGATGCTGGCCGCGCTGCTCGGCTGGCCGCAAGCCACGTTCGCTTCCAGGCTCGTCATCGAAGGCGAGAGCGCACTCGTCACGCGCGAGGTCGACGGCGGGCTCGAGACCTTGAAGATGAAGCTGCCGGCCGTCGTCACCACCGACCTGCGCCTTAACGAGCCGCGCTACGCCTCGCTGCCCAACATCATGAAGGCCAAGTCCAAGCCCCTCGCGACCAGG
>Ga0111539_10008660_pt1 | contig 12914 bp, 14 predicted proteins | sample RhiMethybrSRZTD1_FD_79667 | JGI IMG/M metagenome (GOLD analysis project Ga0111539, IMG submission 79667) | Populus rhizosphere microbial communities from Tennessee, USA - Rhizosphere MetaG P. TD hybrid SRZTD1 (version 2) (version 2) | ecosystem: Host-associated > Plants > Roots > Rhizosphere >...
CGATCGCGAGCGCGCTGCTGGTGGCGGCGGCGGGCACAGGCGATGGGGAGCACATCGACCCGGAGACCGAGCGCGTCACGTCGACCGCCACCCGCGACAGCCCCTCCCAGCGCTTCATCTACACCGGCGGCACCGCCCTCCTCGTGTGGTACCCGAGCGCCGGGGCGAGTGGCCCAGGCGATCGACTCGCCGGCCGGGGACCCACCCAGGATCGTGCTGACCTGGCAGATCACCGCCCCGGTCGAGGCCGTGCCGGCGACCCTCCCCACCGACGTGGCGACCAGGGACGAGTGCGGCCCTACAGCGTGACCGGCGCGCATCATGCCGTCCGCGCGCGAGCGGGCGTCAGGCCAGGGCGCGGCTGTTGAGCGCGGTGAGCCGGTCGCAGGCGTCGACGTACTCGGACACCAGCCGGGCCACCACGTCGGCGGTCCGCTCGATGCGGTTCATCTGGCCCACGACCTGGCCCACCGGGTTGAAGTTCACGTCCTTGGCCGCTTCGGGGTAGCGATGGCCGCGCTGCACCGCGTCGAGGGCCACCATCATCTGCAGCGGCATGGGCAGCGGGCCGGGCGAGTCGGGGCCCTCCCACGCCTCGGTCCAGTCGTTGCGCAGCATGCGGCACGGCTTGCCGGTGAAAGACCGCGACCGCACGGTGTCGTGGCTGGTGGCGTCGATGTAGGTCTGCATCTGCGCCGGGGGCACGTCGGCCTCGACGACCGTGAGCCACAGCGAGCCGGTCCATGCCCCCTGGGCGCCCATGGCCAGCGCGGCGGCCATCTGGCGTCCGTCGCCGATGCCCCCTGCGGCCAGCACCGGCAGCGGGGCGACCGCGTCGATGACCTGGGGCCACAGCACCACCGAGGCCACCTCGCCGCAGTGCCCGCCGCCCTCGGTGCCCTGGCACACCACGAAGTCGAGCCCGGCCTCCTGGTGCCGGAGCGCGTGGCGCACCGAGCCGCACAGCGCGCCGACCAGTCGCCCGCTCTCCTGGATGCGGGCCACCACGTCGGCCGGCGGCGTACCGAGGGCATTGGCCACCAACCGGGCCGGCTCGTGCTGGAGGATGACGTCGACCTGGGGCCCGGCCGTCACCGAGGTCCAGCCCAGCAGCTCGTGGTGGCGCTCCCCCTCGGGCAGGTCGGGGACACCGTGGTCGGCCAGCAGCTTGCGGCCGAACTCCCGGTGGCCGTCGGGAACGTGGCGGGCCATCTCGGCCTCGAGCTCTTCGGGCGTGAGGTCGTCGAGCTCCATGCCTTCGTAGCGGGACGGGATCACGATGTCGACGCCGTAGGGCCGGTCGCCCACGTTGTCGTCGAGCCAGGCGAGCTGGACCTCCAGGTCCTCGGGGCTGAAGCCGACGGCCCCCAGCACGCCGAGCCCCCCGGCCTTGGACACCGCCGCCACCACGTCCCGGCAGTGGCTGAAGGCGAAGATCGGGAACTCGATGCCCAGCTTCTCGCAGATCTCGGTGCGCACTTGGTCTCCCAGGGGTCAGGTCGGGAACAGGATCAGCGCCAGCGCGGCGGCCCGCGCCGCCAGGCGGTCGGGGTCGTCGCCCAGCAGCAACGCCTCCAGGAACACGGCCAGGAGCTGGCCGGACACGACCGATCCGGCCGCGGCCGGGTCGCCAGGTAGCTCGGGGAACAGCTCGGCCAGCCAGCGGTCCACCGCTGCTTCCAGCAGGCGGGACAGCCGCCGGGCCTCGGCCAGCGCCACGGCGTCGTCGCGCAGGCTCTCGCCGATGAGCAGGCGCCACACCTGAAGCTCGCCCAGCGACTGGGTGGCGAGGGCCCCGAAGAATTGCTCGAACCGCTCGCGTGGTGGCAGCGCGGGGTCGACGGGCACCCTCAGCCGGCGCAGGCCCTCGTCGTAGTGGCGTTCGTGGACGATGGCCCCCAGCAGGTCGGACTTGGACCCGACGTAGTGGTAGAGGGTGGCGATGTTGAGGTCGCAGGCGGCGGCGAGCTGACGCATGGTCATGCCCTCGACGCCGTGGGAGGCGATCAGGTCGAGCGCGGCGGCCAGGATCCGCTCCCGCTGGCCCGTAGACGTCGCCGTCGGCACGCGGGCACCCTATCAATCAAGCGCTTGATCGGGTAGAAACGCGGCGTGCTGTTCCCGCAGCGGTTCTGGGCCGGGCTGGAAGACGGAACGGTCACTGCGGCGTTCCGCTGGTGGCGGCGCCCCGCGGCCAAGGCCGGGGGCCGGCAACGCACTCCGGGTGGGGGCGAGCTGGCGATCGACGCGGTCGACCGCATCACGGTCGACCAGGTCACGGGGGACGATGCCCGGGCCGCGGGCTACGACAGCCGGGAGGAGCTGCTGTCCGAGCTGGAGCGCTTCGCCGTCGAGGGCGCCGACCTCTACCTCATCCGCTTCCACCGGGCCGGCGACGACCCCCGCCTGGCCTTGCGGGCGCGGGCCGACCTGGGCGAGGACGAGCTGGCCGCGGTGGCCGAGCGCCTGGACCGGCTCGACCGCGCCTCTCGCCACGGCCCGTGGACCGCGACCGTCCTGGCCCTCATCGCCGAGCAGTCCGGGGTCCGGGCACCGGACCTGGCCGCGGGCCTCGGCCGCGACACCGCGCCGTTCAAGCGCGACGTGCGCAAGCTCAAGGAGCTGGGCCTGACCGTGAGCCTGGAGGTCGGCTACCGCCTGTCGCCGCGGGGCGAGGTGGTCCTCCGGAGGCTCAGCGGCCGAACATCGCCAGCCACTCGGCCTCGGTCCGGGGCTTGAACACGAAGTTCCACTTCCGGGTGGCACCCATGGTCGCCGACGGCTCGGCCGAGTACAGGTGGCCGGGGAACAGCACGGTGTCGTCCGGCACCTTGGCCAGCTTCTGGGTCAGGCTCTCGTAGAGCTGGGCCGCGTCGCCGCCGGGAAGGTCGGTGCGCCCGCAGCCCTCGAGGAACAGCGTGTCGCCCGACACCAGGTAGCGCCCGTCCACGAAGAAGCACTGGCTGCCGGGGGTGTGTCCCGGCGTGTGGATCAGCTCGATGTCGACCTCGCCGACGGTGACAGTGTCCCCGCTGGCGTGCTGCACCAGGTCCGAGTCGGACGCCCCGGTCACCCGCTGCACCCAGGGCGCCTCGTCGGCCTGCACGTGGACGGGCACCGGGTTCCGCTCCAGCAGGTCGTCCAGCCCGCTGATGCGGTAGCCCATCATCTGCCCACCCACGTGGTCGGGGTGGTAGTGGGTGACGAGCGCGCCGGTCACGCGCATGTCGTCGGCCGCGGCCAGGTCGATGATGCCCGCCACGTCGTAGGCGGGGTCGACCACCAGCGCCTCCCCCGTGGCCCGGTCGCCGATCAGGTAGACGAAGTTCACCATCTGGCGGGCGACAGGATCGCTGCGGGCCACGTCCCGGCCGGCGAGCAGCTGGCGGAAGTACAGGCGGTCGTCGGCTTCCACCGGGCCGAGGCTAGCTAGCGCAGCACCCGGGCGTGGGAGGCTGCGCGCATGATCGAAGCCGTGAGCCTCGACGTCGGCGGGGTGCTCGTCGTGCCCGACCACGGCATCCTCGCTCACTTCCTGGCCGCCGCCGGCATCGCCTTCGACCGCGCCGCGTTCGGGGACGGGCACTACCGAGCCATGGCCGAGGTGGACCGGCAGGGTTCCTTCCCCGAGACCTTCGGCCACTACCACGACGGCTTCGCCGACGCGGTGGGTGTGCCCGTCGACCAGCGCGAGGCCGCGTGCTCGGTGCTGCAGCAGGTGCTGATCCCCACGCTGTGGTGCCAGCCCCTCCCGGGAGCCAGGGACGCGGCCCGGCGCCTGGCCGCCGCGGGGATCCGCCTGGCCGTGACCAGCAACTCGGACGGGACGGTGGCCGACCTGCTGGCCCGCCACGAGGTGGCGCAGGTGGGCCCGGGGCCGGGGGTGGAGGTCGAGCACATCACGGACTCCGGCGTGCTCGGCGTCGCCAAGCCCGACCCCGCGGTGTTCCTGGCCACCGCCGCGGGCCTGGGCCTGCCCCCGGAGCGGATCTGCCACATCGGCGACAGCGGCATGTACGACGCCGATGGCGCGGTCGTCGTGGGCATGGTGGCGGTGCACGTCGACCCGCTGGGCCTGTGCTCCAACGGAGCCCACGACCATGTCGGTTCACTCGGTGAGTTCGCTGACCGGACGCTAACTTCCCGGCCATGACCAGCGTGGACCGGGCCGTCGACGTCGACAAGGTGCTCCCCGCCCTGGACGAGCAGTTCGACGCCATCGTCGAGCTGGCCGAGAGCCTCGCGCCCGAGGACTGGGAGCGAACCACGGCCTGCCCGGGCTGGACCGTGAAGGACAACGTGGCCCACGTCATCGGTACCGAGGCGATGCTCGCCGGCCGGTCCACGCCCGAGGTCGAGCTGGGTGACCTGTCCCACGTGCGCAACGACATCGGCCGCTTCAACGAGCTTTGGGTCGAGCGCTACCGCCCCGAACCGGCCGCCGCGGTGCTCGACGACCTCCGGGGGATCATCGCCGAGCGGAGGGCGGCGCTGGCCGCCATGTCCCGGGCCGACTTCGACGCCGACGCCATGACGCCGGCCGGCCCGGCCAGCTACGGACGCTTCATGCGCATCCGGGTCATGGACATGTGGATGCACGAGCAGGACATCCGTGAGGCGCTGGGCCGTCCCGGGCATGTGGCCGGCCGGGCGCCCGAGCAGAGCCTGGCCGAGGCGTCCTCCGCCCTCGGCTTCGTGGTGGGCAAACGGGTGGCTCCGCCCCCGGGCACGACCATGCGGATCGAGCTGACCGGCGACCTCGCCGGCCGGATCGACATCGAGGTGACCGACCGGGCGCGGCTCGTCGAAGCCATCGCAGGCAGTCCCACGGTCGCGGTCATCCTTCCGGGGGACCGGTTCATGCGCATCGCCGGCGGGCGTCTGAGCGACTCCGACGATTCACAGAGGGATGTGGCATACGTCGGGGATGCCACTTTGGGTGGTGATTTCGTCACGAACTTGCCCTTCATGATCTGAATGGGGCTTCCATTGACTGAACGACGTGACATGTGACGGACGCTGACCAACCCGTAAGCTCCCAGGCGCGTGGGTTTCACCGACCGCTTCCGTGAGGCCGCCGAGGCGGCGCGAGCCAAGCTGGCCGAACACGGCGTCCTCAACGATGCCGGTGCGATCCATGGCGTCCAGGCGGTCGATCCCCACAGCCAGGACATCAGCATCGCCAACCGGGCCATGTCGCTCGGCGCTCCCGACCCGTACTCGCTGATCACCCACGACGAGGTGGTGGCGCTGACCGGCATCCCGGTCGGCGGCCCGTCGCTCACCTACGCGGACGACGACCTCGGGGTGCGCTTCGACGCCGAGGACGGTCACCGCCGCGCGTGGTCGTTCGGCGTGCACGCGGGGCACGCCGTCAACGACGACACGCTGTTCGATCCGGTCAGCTGGTTCGAGTGGATGGTCGCGTTGCTCGACGAGCCCGAGCCGGTGGAGGGCCTCGGCGACGCCGCGGTGTACGAGGACGGGCTGCTCTACGTACGGGGCCAGGGCCGGGCCTTCTACGTGCTGGTCGACGCACCCAAGGGCTCGCCGGCCAAGCCGTGGGCGACGGTGATCGCCTCCCGGGTCCTGGAGCGGTTCTCCAGCGGAGCGGCGGGCTAGTGCGCGGCGGTGCCGCCGGCGCGTCCCGCGCAGAGGCGGGCTAGTCCTGGCCGCGCCGCCCGAGCAGAGCGAAGGCCTGACGGTCTCGTCGCCGAAGGGCCGCTGGGTGCTTGCCGCCACGGTGGGTGGATCGAGCATCGCGTTCCTCGACTCGACGGTGGTCAACGTCGCCCTGCCCCACATCGGCGAGGACCTCGACGCCGGGCTGGGCGGGCTGCAGTGGGTGCTGACCGGCTACCTGCTGGCGGTGTCGTCGCTGATCCTGCTGGGCGGCTCGCTGGGCGACCGCTTCGGCCGCAAGCGGATCTTCCAGACGGGCGTGGTCGTGTTCGCGCTGGCGTCGCTGCTGTGCGCGGTGGCCCCGACGATCGGGTTCCTGGTGGCCGGGCGGGTGCTGCAGGGGGTCGGCGGCGCGCTGCTCACCCCGGGGAGCCTGGCCATCCTCGAGGCCAGCTTCCGGCCGGACCAGCGGGGCCGCGCCATCGGGGCGTGGTCCGGCCTGTCCGGCGTGGCCTCGGCCATCGGGCCGTTCGTCGGTGGGTGGCTGGTGGACGCGGCCTCGTGGCGCTGGATCTTCCTCATCAACCTGCCGCTCTCGGCCTTCGTGGTGCTGATCGCGGCCCGCCACGTCCCCGAGTCGTTCGACCCGACTGCGGCCCGGCACGTCGACGTGGTCGGCGCCGTGCTGATCGCCCTGGGACTGGCCGGCCTGAGCTGGGGCCTGATCATGGCGGGCGACGACGGCTGGGGCGCGCCCAGCGTGTGGGGGCCACTCCTGCTCGGCGCGTTGGGCCTGGCTCTGTTCGTGCTGGACGAGCGGCGCAGCCCGGATCCGATGGTGCCGCCGGCGATCTTCGCCAGCGCCCAGTTCCGTGCCGCCAACCTGGTGACCGCGGTCGTGTATGCGGCGCTGGGCGGCACGTTCTTCCTCCTGGTGGTCCAGCTGCAGACGGTGCTCGGCTACTCGGCCATCGAGGCCGGGGCGGCCACCCTGCCCATCACGCTGTTCATGCTGGCGCTGTCGGCCCGGTCGGGCGCCCTGGCGGCGCGCATCGGGCCCCGGCTGCAGATGACGGTGGGCCCGCTGCTGGTGGCATTGGGCACCCTGGGCATGACCCGCATCGACGCCGGTGACTCCTACCTCAGCGCCGTGCTCCCGCCGGTGCTGGTGATGGGGGCGGGGCTGGCCACGGTGGTGGCGCCGCTCACGGCCACCGCGCTGTCGGCCGTCGAGGACCGGCACGCCGGGGTGGCCTCGGGCGTCAACACCACCGTCGCCCGAGCCGCCCAGCTGGTGGCGGTGGCGGCCCTGCCGGTGGCGGCCGGCCTCACGGGCGAGGCCTACCTCGAGCCGGCCGTGTTCTCCGATGGCTTCCACACCGCCATGTACATCACCGCGGTGCTCGCCGCGCTGGGCGGTGTCATCGCCGCCGTGGGGATCCGCAACCCGGAGCGAGTTCCCGAAGCCGAGCCGCAGCCCTCGCCGACGGGCTATTTCTGCGGAGCGGAGGGGACACCGCTCCCTACGTGCCCCGGGTCCACGGCCGGCCAACCACCGTCAGAGCAGGCGGCCTGACGGTGCGTCAGGGTCCGCCAGAAATGTAGCGATTCTGCCGCCTCTTGCGGTTGCGGAGTGGTGTTCCAGGGGTGCCTGCGGACTAGACATGAGGGCCACGGGCGCGTGACGATGCCCTTGCGGTGCACGGTGCTTGGGGCTGTATCAGGGGGCACCATTCAATGACGACAATGTTGCGGAGAGCGTCGGCCCTCGCCGCGGCCGGCGCGTTGCTCCTCGCGGCGAGCGGATGCAGCGTCGGAGGCGGCGGTGGTCCCTCGGCCGCGAGCCCCCCCACGTCTCCCACGACGACGCCCACCCCCACGGCCACCGTGGCGGTCACGCCGCCCGGCACTGCCCTGAGCTTCGGGCAAGCGGCCAGCGTCCTGATCACGCGCGGCGACAAGTCCGGGGTCGTTGCGGTGAAGGTCCTCGCCATCACGGCCGGCACCCACGAAGAGGCCACCCAGCTCAACATCGGCAACGGCGAGCCCTACTACGCCCTGATGGAGATCCAGAACACGGCGGCCCCGGCGGACCTCGGCACCTTCGTGCCCGAGCTCATCGGCTTCCAGGAAGACGGGAGCCAGGCGGCAAGCGTCAACGAGCCGCCGGGCTTCGCCCCCTGCGCCGACAACAACCCGCAGGAGCTGCCGCCCGGCAGCTCGTTCGTCACCTGCGAAGCCTTCGTGGCCGTGGAAGGGGTGCCGGTCACCGGCATCGGCTACGCCCCCATGGTCGGTGACGACCCGATCGTCTGGAGACCCCCAGGCGACTGACGCCGGGCGCGCCCGCGCCGCGTTCGGCGCGGGGGCGGGCCCGGGTGCATGCTCTTGGCGTGGACGAGGACGCCCTACGCCGGTTGCTCGACGCCGTTCAGGTCGGCGCCGTGACCACTGACGACGCGCTGGAGCGGCTGCGGCGACTGCCGTTCGCCGACATCGGCTTCGCCCGGGTGGACCATCACCGGGCGCTGCGCCAGGGGATGGCCGAGGCGGTGTACGGCCCCGGGAAGACGCCGGAGCAGTGCGCCGAGATCGTGGCCGAGCTGCTGGCCGTGCCGGGGTCCGCCCCGGTGCTGCTGACCCGCGCCGACGACGCCCAGGCCGCCGCCGCGCTGGCGCGCAACCCCGGCGGTGAGCGCACCGGGACCACGCTGGCGTGGCGGCCGTCGGCGCCCCGGCCCGAGACCGTGGTCCTCGCCACCGCGGGCACCGCCGATCTGCCCGTCGCCGACGAGTGCGCGGCCACGCTGGCTGCCCACGGGCTCGAGCCCGTCCGGCTCACGGACGTGGGCGTGGCCGGCGTCCACCGCCTGCTGGCCTCGGCCGACGTGGTGGTCGACGCCACCGCGGTCGTCGTGGTCGCGGGCATGGAGGGCGCGCTGGCCAGCATGGTCGGCGGTATCACGCCCGCACCGGTGGTGGCCGTGCCCACCAGCGCCGGCTACGGCGCCAGCCTCGGGGGGATCACCGCCCTGCTCGGGATGCTGGCGTCCTGCGCCGCCGGGGTCACGGTGGTGGGCATCGACAACGGCTTCGGCGCGGCGTGCGCCGTGCTCCGGATGATCAAGTGACCGTCGCCTGGTTCCACTGCTTCTCCGGCATCGCCGGGGACATGGCGCTCGGGTCGCTGGTCGACGCGGGCGCCGATCCCGACGAGGTCCGCGCCCTGGTCGGCCGGCTGCCGGTCGACGGCTGGGAGCTGCAGGTCGAGCCGGTGCTGCGCTGCGGCATCGCCGCCACCAAGGTCCACGTCCGGGCCCAGGAGACCGGCGTCATCCGCACCGCCGCCCACATCGCGGGCCTGGTCGAGGAGGCGCGGCTGCCCGACCGGGTGGCCCGCCGGGCGCTGGCGGCCTTCCGGGCCCTGGCCGAGGTCGAGGGGCGGCTCCACCGGCGCCCGCCCGAGCAGGTCCACTTCCACGAGGTCGGGGGCCTCGACGCCATCGTGGACGTGGTGGGCACCGCGGCCGCGCTCGAGGTGCTCGGGGTGGACGACGTGCGCTCCAGCTCGGTGGCGACGGGGACGGGCATGGTGCGGGCGGCGCATGGCCTGCTGCCAAACCCGGCGCCGGCGGTGGTCGCTCTGCTGCACGGCGCCCCGACCCACGGGGTGGACGTACCGGTCGAGCTGACCACGCCCACCGGTGCGGCCCTGGTGGCGACCCTGGCCACGGGCTGGGGCCCGCTGCCGCCCATGCGCATCGAGGCCACGGGCTTCGGCGCCGGCACCCGCGAGCTGGACGGGCGGCCCAACGTGGTCCAGGTGGTGCTGGGCCATGCGCGGGCCGCGGGCAGCGACGGCCTGACCGGCGTGCAGCCGGGCCAGCCGGTGGTGCTGATCGAGGCCAATCTGGACGACGCCACCGGCGAGGTGCTGGCCCACACGCTGGGCGCGCTGCTCGAGGCGGGCGCCCACGATGCCTGGGTCACGCCGGTGGTGATGAAGAAGGGGCGGCCGGCCCACGTGGTCAGCGCCCTGGCCGACACCGCCCTGGCCGCGCAGGTAGCCGACGTGCTCGTGGCCGAAACCGGCACTCTGGGCGTGCGCGGCACCACTCTGGAGCGCTGGCCGCAGACCCGGGACCTGTCCAGCGTGGAGGTCGAGGGCCTGCCGGTGCGGGTCAAGTCCAGCCCCGGGCGGCTCAAGGTCGAGCACGACGACGCGGCCCGGGTGGCTCGCGCCCGCCAGGTCCCGCTCCGGGAGGTGCTGTCGCTCGCCGAGCACGAGGCCCGCCGGGCCCGGGAGGCGGCGGCCGAGGCCGGTCCCGACGACGACGGCGGCGATCTGGCGTGATCGCGTGTGACTGCCAGTGGCCGCGCCAACCCGAGGTGAAGTCTTTGGCGTGATAGCCGCGGTTACTGTGCGGGAAGCCGCAACGTTCACGCTCGTCTCGACGATGTTATGAGAAAGCAACAATCGGCGGACCCCGGAAGACGTAGCGAGCACGGCACGGCCGGTGCCGGGGCCGAGCGGGCCGTGGTCGGTACGACTTCCCAGGACCATGCCGCCTCGGTCGTCGGGGGATGTGTCCCCGGCGATCGGGGTCGGCGTCCGGGCTTGTCAGGTGGGCCCCAGCTCTTGCGCGATGCGGTTCAGGTCGGCGCGGGAGGTGCGGCGGAACACCGGCCGTAGCAGGCTGCCGCCCGGAAGGGGGACTCCCTCGACGTGGCGGAAGCGGGTGCGTCCCGGGCTCTCGGGCGCCGCGGCCATGCCCACGAAGAACAGCCGCCCCCGGGCGTGCATGAGGCACAGCCCGTCATCCAGGTGCACGTCGAAGGGCATCGGTACCGGCGAGCCGGTCGACCACGACAGCACGTCGAGCCGTTCCCCACCGCCGGGGAGCGGCGTGCGGCCCCGGACCCGGATCTTGCGCACCAGCGAGTCGAACGTAGGCACGGCGTGCTCCAGGTCCGAGACGAAGTCCCACACCTCGGTGTAGGGCGCCTCGATGATTCGCTCGGCGCTGCCGAGGCCGCGCACTGCGGTCTCCACCACCCGCAGGCGGGCGATGGCGTCGAGCCGGCCCTGCGGCCACTGCGCCGGTCCTACTGCTCCGCGATCGCTCACGACGCCCACCTCCTGACGAACGCAGCCCGGGCGCGGGCCAGGCGGGACTTGGCCGTCCCCGCGGGGATGGCGAGGGCCTCGGCCACCTCGGCCTCGCTCCATCCCTCCAGGTCACGCAGCACGAGGATGGCCCGGTGCTCAGGGGACAGGCCGGCCAGCGTGGCTCGCACGTCCACGACCACCGCCACGTCGAGCGGCGGGACCTCGGGCAGGGGAGCGCCGGCCGGATCGGTGGGGTCGAGCGGCGCCACCCGCTCGGCCCGGCGCGCCACCCGCACGGCCTCCCGGACGGCGATGCGCCGCACCCAGCCTCGCAGGGCCGCCGGCTCGCGCAGGCCGGGCAGGGCGCGCAGCACGGCGATGAACGTCTCCTGCATGGCGTCGTCGGCGTGGTCGAGGGCCACCGCCCCGCAGATGCGGCCGACGTACGGCGAGAGCTCCTTGACCAGCCTGTCGATAGCCAGCGGGTCACCGCGGCGGGCGCGCGCCGCCAGGGCCTCCCAGCCTGGCTCCGGTTCGCTCACCTCCCCAAGAGGCAGGGAACCTTTCGGAGGTTCCCCTCCTCTTCGGTCCATGGACACTCCCATCACCATCGTCGGCGGCGGCCTGGCCGGGTTGATCGCCAGCATTGCCTGCGCGGAAGCCGGGGCGGACGTCCACCTGGTCGAAGCCCACGCCACGCTGGGCGGCCGAGCGGTCACCGCCGAGGGACCGTGGAAGGCCAACCTGGGACCCCACGCGCTGTACACCAACACCGGGCTGTACCACTGGCTGCAGGAGCGCGACCTGCTGCCCCCGGTGGTGCCTCCCCGCCTCACCGCGCTGCGCGTGCGATGGCGGGGCGAGCGGCGGGCCATGCTGCCCGGGCCTGCGTGGCGGGGTCTGGACCTGTTCCGGCGGCTCGACGACGCCCCGGTGGACCGCTCGTTCCGCGAGTGGGCGACGACGCTGGCCCCGCCCGCGGCCGTCGAGATCCTCGCCAACAGCGCCGGCGTGCTGACGTTCGACCACGACCCGGGGCGGCTGTCGGCGGCGTTCGTGGCCGAGCGGCTGCGGCGCATCACCCTGCGGGCCCGGCCCGTGGCCCGCTACGTGGTGGGTGGGTGGTCGGTGCTGGTGGACCGGCTCGCCGCCGGCGCGCAGGAGCGGGGCATCCGCATCGAGACCGGCAGCCGGGTCGACGCCCTGCCCCAGGGCGGCCCGGTGATCGTGGCCACGTCGCTCCGGTCCGCCCGGCGGCTGCTCGACGACGGCAGCCTGAGCTGGACCGGGACCCGCACGGTGCTGCTGGACGTCGGCCTGACCCGCTCGCCTCGCCGGGAGCCGATCCTCGTCTCGGACCTGGACGAAGCGGGCTGGGCCGCCCGCTACTCGGCCACCGACCCGTCGCTGGCGCCCGAGGGCCACGACCTGATCCAGTGCCACATGGGCGCCCGGCCCGGCGAGACGCTGTCCGCCGGCGTGGCCCGCACCGAGCAGCTGCTGGACGTGGGCTTCCCCGGCTGGCGGGAGCGGGAGGTATGGCGGCGGCGCTCGCTGATCGAGTCCCAGTCCGGAGCCCTCGACGAGCCCGGCACCACCTGGCGCGACCGGCCCGCAGTGGATCGCGGCGACGGCGTGTTCCTGTGCGGCGACGAGGTGGCGGCGCCCGGTCACCTGGCCGAGGTGTCGTGGGGCAGCGCGCTGTCGGCCGCCGGCCTGGCTCTGGCCGCCGCGAGGGGAGGTGCGGGGCCGCTATCGGCTGCGGGAGGGCACTCGGGGCGGGGGTAGCATCGTCCGACATGTCCGCACCCGAGCGCCCCGCTGGCGGGAAGCGCATCGGCTTCCTCGGCCCCGAGGGCACCTTCACCGAGCAGGCGCTGCTGTCGCAGCCCGAGCTGGCGGCGCACGAGCTGGTGGCGCTGCCGTCCATCCCCGACGTGCTGCTGGCCGTCGAGTCGGGCCAGGTCGACCTGGGGTTCGTGGGCATCGAGAACTCGATCGAGGGCGCGGTGACGGTCACGGTCGACACGCTGGGCTTCGACACGGACCTGCTCATCCAGGGCGAGGTCGTGATGGGCGTGCAGATGAACCTGCTGGCGCCCAGCGGTGTGGGCCTGTCCGACGTGCGCCGGGTGCTGTCCATCCCGGTGGCGACCGCCCAGTGCCGCTCGTTCCTGCACCG
>Ga0111539_10008661_pt1 | contig 12914 bp, 13 predicted proteins | sample RhiMethybrSRZTD1_FD_79667 | JGI IMG/M metagenome (GOLD analysis project Ga0111539, IMG submission 79667) | Populus rhizosphere microbial communities from Tennessee, USA - Rhizosphere MetaG P. TD hybrid SRZTD1 (version 2) (version 2) | ecosystem: Host-associated > Plants > Roots > Rhizosphere >...
GATCGCCTCGGACTTCCGGATCCTGCAGGGGAAGGGCGCCATGGGCACGATCGACGGGCGGCCGTACTGGCTCGGATCGCATCGCTACCTCGAAGAGCGGGGTGCCGAGGCCCCGGATGTACATGCCGCCCTGGAGGCGATGGCGAGCACTGGCCGAACGGTCGTTGTCGTTGGCGAGGACTCGCACGTCTGCGGCTTCATCGCGCTGGCCGATCCAGTCCGCCCGACCGCGTACGACACAGTGCAGAATCTGAAGCACGCCGGAATCGAGCACGTGATCATGCTCACCGGAGACAACGAGCCCACGGCGCGTTCGATTGCGAGCCAGTCGGGTATCTCGGAGTTTCGTGCCGAGCTGTTGCCGCAGGACAAAGTGAGCGCAGTCGAGGCGCTCGTCGAGCGTTACGGCAGCGTTGCCATGATTGGCGACGGCGTGAACGACGCGCCTGCGATGGCGCGGGCGACGCTCGGCGTCGCCATGGGTGCCGCCGGAAGTGATGCGGCCATCGAAACCGCCGACATCGCGCTGATGGCCGATGATCTGTCCCGGTTGCCGTGGCTGGTGAACCACTCACGCCGCGCGATAGGGATCATCAAGCAGAACATTACCCTGTCAATCGGCGTGAAAGTTGTCTTCGTCGCGCTGACACTCTGGGGCTTTGCGTCGTTGTGGGCCGCCATTGCCGCCGACATGGGCGTTTCACTCGTGGTGATCGCCAACGCCTTACGCCTGCTGCGGGACTCGGCCTGAGTGATCGACGATGGCCGGAGCGATGGCGGGAACAGGCGCAGGAACGGCCCGATTCCGCCTTCGCTCCTTCGGAGCAACGGCGTGACAGCCTTCGCCGAGTCTGGTCGGTCGCTCGCTGGCTTGCCGAGCCGAAGCTCGCTGCGGTTGTAAGCGAGCGAAGGCTGGTGGAGGCGGCGGGACTCGAAGTGCAAATTGGCGGGTTTTCTAACTGACTGACGACGCGCGACTTCTGGTGCCAATTGTTGCGACGACGGTGATTGGGACCGTTCGCTCCACTGACGTCTCCGGAATTCCTCTCCGTTCGATGCTTTTCGTGGAGACATCGTGGAGGCGGCGGGGATGATGTTCCCGCCGCCCTAGAGGAACCGGCAGCAGGCCTGATCCTCTAAAATACAAAAACTTGTATACTTGGAACGTGATCGATGCCGGACAAAGCGCTCATTTGGCTCGGCAGCTCGCGGCGTGACCTTCGGGCGTGTCCTGCCACAGTGCGGCGGCTGGCTGGTTTCCAGCTGCGGCGCGTTCAGCAGGGACTGGATCCGGACGATTGGAAGCCGATGGCGGCAGTTGGACCTGGCGTCCGAGAGATCAGGATTCACGTCGCCGGAGCACACCGGGTGTTCTACCTGGCGAGGCGAGCAGAGGCGATCTACGTTCCGCATGCATTCGAGAAGAAGACGCAAAAGACGAGCACCCACGATCTGGAGGTCGGCCGCGAGCGGTTTCGCGCACTTGGGAAGCTGAGGCAGAAGCATGGCAAAGAAGAACGCGGTTAGGGTCACGCCCTCGACGGGAAACGTTTTTCGGGATCTCGGGTTCTCAAAAGACGAGGCAGAGCATCTCCTCGTCCGCGGCGACCTGCTGATTCAGGTTCAGAAGGTGATTGCATCGAGACGGTTGAAGCAGGCCGAGGCTGCGAAAGTGCTTCGGGTCACGCAGCCCCGAGTGAGCGACCTCCTGCGCGGGCGCATCGATTTGTTCAGCACCGACGCATTGATCGACATGCTGGCACGCCTCGGCGTTGGCGTCAGGCTTGTCGTCAGATCCGGCAGATCGAAGAAGGTCGCGTAACGACGGAGTGGTGGAGGCGGCGGGAGTCGAACCAGAAAAACGGTGATTTCCTAACCAACTGACGGCGTGCAAGTTGTGGTCACAAGTCGTTGTCGTGCCGTCGCTTGCCACCACCGATCCAGTCCACAACAGTCCTCAGAAACCCCAAGAATCCTCCCAGTTCGTGGAGAGACGCCTCCAACGATCCCGAGTGTCTTCAGCGTCCGGGGCCGGCGGCAACCCTCCAAGTTCTGCAGAAACGATAGCCAGGGCTCATGCAAATGCGGAGTCTCGGGTCAGCGTATCTGCACTTATGTCAGTCAACAGATTCCAGTGCGCGGCTTCGGCTGACGGTTATCGCGAAGCCACCGTCGTTCCGACTCCGTCAAGCCCTCACCGGCAAAGGCGTCTGTGCGCAAATCCGGGATACCCCAGCGTGCCCAGTGCTCCATTCTCGTGGAGGTATCGGAGTGGAAGGGGTCCCGTCGACGCTCGCGACGGCAATTCGGGCCGTTGTGATTGGCGTGATCGCCTGGGTGACCGTGCTTGCCACGGGGGAGCAACACGCCTTACCGAGAGAGTCTTGCTTCAGACGTGCTGTCACGAGTGCGCTCGTGCTCTCCGGCGTTCTTCGAGTAATCGGTGATTGATCTGCTTGTTGCCATGGGTTACGGCGGCTCTCGCAGCGATGCCGGTCAGGCCGTTGGACGCTCCGGTGATGGTGGCCTGCCTGTAGGTGGAGCGCTGACCTCTCGCCCGTATAATCAGCGACTTGCCTCTGACTCCCGGCTCTCGTCTCGGCGTCTATGAAGTCGGCGCGCCGCTTGGCGCGGGCGGCATGGGCGAGGTATATCGGGCGACCGACACGAATCTCAAGCGCGATGTCGCCCTCAAGGCGCTTCCTGACGAGTTCGCCAGGGATCCCGAGCGCGTGGCCCGCTTTCAGCGCGAGGCCGAAGTGCTGGCCGCGCTGAATCATCCGCACATCGCCGCCATTTATTACCTGCAGGAAACGGGAACGGCACGGTTTCTCGTACTGGAGCTCGTGGAAGGCGAGACGCTTGCCGAGTGTCTGGCACGTCGAGGCCCTCTGCCTCTGGCGGAGGCTCTGGACTGGGCGCGGCAAATCGCGGAAGCGTGTGAGTCGGCGCACGAGAGAGGGATCGTTCATCGCGATCTCAAGCCCGCGAACATCAAGATCGCTCCGGACCACACGATCAAGGTGCTCGATTTCGGGTTGGCGAAGATAAGAGGGCCCCAGCTCGCAGTCGGTCTCGCCGACGTCTCCCGCTCGCCCACGGTGCTGGGTGCCACGAGGACCGGCGCCATCCTCGGAACCGCCGCGTACATGAGTCCCGAGCAAGCGCGGGGCCTGGACACCGATCGTCTCGCCGACATCTGGGCCTTCGGCTGCGTCCTGTTCGAAATGCTGGCCGGCCGCCCCGTGTTTGGCGGCCCGACGGCCACCGATATCCTCGGCGCTGTCGTCGGACATGAACCCGACTGGACGCTCCTGCCGGAATCGACGCCGCCTGCGATTCGCACACTGCTGCGCCGGTGCCTCCAGAAAGAACGTCGCGTGCGCCTTCACGACATCGCCGATGCGCGCATCGAGATCGAAGACGCGTTGAGCCGCCCGCCCGCACTTCCGGCGCGGCCGGTGCGTGCCGCACGCGAGCGCCTCGCCTGGATTGTCGCGACCGGCGCCGCTGTGGCGCTCATCGCGGTGTCCGCCGCTGCCTACCTTCGACGGCCGACGACGGCGCCGGAAACGCGGTTGCAGATCGTCGGTCCATTTTCCGATCCGCGCCCGCCGGTGATTTCCCCCGACGGCCGCTTGCTCGTCTTCCCCGCGCAGGCTGGCGGTAAGACACAGCTGTGGCTTCGTCCGCTCGGTTCACTCGAGGCGCGGCCGCTGGCTGGAACGGACAACGCGGAGCTGCCGTTCTGGTCGCCGGACAGCCGCTCGCTTGGATTCTTTGCCAACGGAAAGCTGAGGCGCGTGAGCGCTGCGGGAGGCGCAGCGGAGGTCGTCGCCGATGCCAACACCGCACGTGGCGGCACCTGGAATCGCGACGGCGTGATGCTCTTCGCCGCCGGGTACACCAGCGGGCTGTTTCGCGTCGCGGCCTCTGGCGGCGAGGGTGTGCCTGTCACTAAGCCCGGGCCTCAGGAAAGCTCCCACCGCTTCCCGCAATTCCTCCCTGACGGCCGGCACTTCTTGTACTTCGTGCAGGGCTCGGTGCCCGGCGTCTACGTCGGCGGCCTGGATGGAAGCACGCAGCGCCTGGTGAATGCCGATGGCCAGGCCTCGTTCGCACCGCCGGGCTCGTTGCTGTTCGTTCGCGAGAACCGGCTCTTCGTCCAGCCATTCGATCCGGTCGCGTTGACGCTGGCTGGCGAGCCCACCCCGGTCGTGGATCAGATCAGTCTCTCGAGCGAGGTCGCGAATCTGGCCGCCTTCTCGGTCTCTGAGAACCACACATTAGTGTACCGGGCCGGTGACACCGGTGAGACGCGGCAACTGGCCTTGGTTGATCGGACCGGCAAAACGATTCAGACGTTCAATCGGGAATCTGCGGCCATGGTGAACCCGTCTTTGTCCCCGGATGGCACACGCGTCGCGTTCAACCGGCTGAGCGGGACGTTCGACGTCTGGCTGCTCGACGCGCTCCGCGGCAACCTCACTCGGGTCACCGACAATCCCGCCATCGACGTCCAGCCCGTGTGGGCAGACGCCAGCAGCCTGATCTTCACTTCGAATCAGAGAGGCAACTACAGCCTCTATCGGCAACCCGCCCGCGTGACGGCATCCAACGAAATGCTGCTCGACAACACCGAGGGCAATTTTCTGACCCCTCGCGAGGTGTCGGCGGACGGCAGGTTTCTCTTGTACCTCGCGAGCAGTCCGAGCACCGGCTGGGATATCTGGGCGATGTCGTTGACTGGAGATCGGAAGCGGTTCCCGGTGGTGGCGACCAGTTTCGAGGAGCGAGACCCGGTGTTCTCCCCGGATGGTCGCTGGATTGCCTTCCAATCAGACGAGACGGGACGGTTCGAGATTTACGCGCAGCCGTTCCCGGGTCCCTCCGCGAAGCTGTCGATCTCCAACAACGGCGGCACGCAGCCCCGGTGGGGCCGCAATGGAAAAGAGGTCTTCTACATCGGCCCGGACAGCCGGTTGATGGCCGTGACCGTCTCAACGGATCACGAGACTCTTCAGAGGGGCGTACCGGTGGCCCTGTTTCAGACTCGCATTGCCGGCGGAGCGTTGGTTCCCGCTCCCAACAAGCAGCAGTACGACGTCTCCCACGACGGAGGACAGTTCATCATCAACACATCAACGGAAGAAGTCTCGACGACCGCGATCACCGTCATCCTGAATTGGAAACCGCATTGACGGAATCGTGGGCCTCCCTGTACTCGAACTCCGCGGCCCTCAGGGTCCGCAAGGAGGGCAGCGCGGTCATCGTCACGATGGATCGATGTTCCAGTCGGACCAGAACACGCGGCGTGGAACGAGGCGGGTATTGATGTGTGAGCGCCGCCCGCCACCGCTTACTTTGCTTTGAGCGTGTCGAGGCGCTGCTGCACCCGCGCGTTCGGCACGGCCGCCACCAGTTGCTGAAGCGTGGCGATGGCGCCGTCGCGTTGTCCCGCGGCTTCCAGCGCGTCGGCGGTCAACATGCCGTGTCGAATCCGGATGAACGGCGAGTCACCCGGAGGCGTGATGGCGCGCAGTGCGTGCAGCGCCGCCGCCGGGTCCTTGCGATCGAGGATCAGCGACTCGGCACGCGCCAGCTGCAGCTCGATATCCGAAGGAAAGCGCTGTACGGCCATGTCGAACAAGGCGGTCGCGCTCTCACTTTTGCCGGCCTTACGATCGGCGAGTGCCTGCTGATACAGGCCGGCACGGAGCAGATGACCGACGTCCTGAGCGTCGCCGCTTTGCGTGCCCACACCGCCGGCATAGCCGTAGACGATTTCGCCGCCGTGTTCTCCCGCCTCATACAGTGCGCCTACGCCGACGAGGCCGATCGCGGTTGACGCCATGAGCGCGTAACGGGCCTTCGCTGACTTCCGCAACGCCAGCGCGACAGCCTCCGCGAGCACCACGATGAGAAAGATGTTGCGCGCGCGTTCACCCCATGCCTCGTGTTCGGTGACTGCCAAACGGAGGCCGGGCATCCGCTCGACGGGACCGTGCGCAGCGTCACCGGTATAGGCGGCCGCCACTGCAGCAAGAGTGCCCAGTGTCAGCAGCGCGGCAGCCGCCGGGCCGAGGAATGCGGGCCGTCCCAGCCACGCGAGCAGCCGAAACAGGACGCCGACCACCAGCAACGCGATAGCGAAATGTACGACCTGTGGATGGTACGCGCCCATTCGCGCATTGTACCGCTCACCGGCCGATCATGACGGCCAGCTCGCCTTCGGATCGTAAGTGATGATCGACTGTGGAGGCGTCGTCGGCACCATCGGGCGGAGATACGGTTTGCCGGCTGCCTTGTGGCATGCGTAGCAGGATTCGATCATGCCACGATACGCGGATTCGAATGCCGCAGGGTTCTTCTCGTCGACGGCCTTCTTCAGCGCCGGAAGAGCACTCGTATCGATGCCGTCGAAGATGCCTTTCAGATCGACCGGGTTGCCATCTGGCCCTTTGACCGTGGGATTGATGCGAATCGTCCACCGGATCCGGTTCCGGACTTCCGAGACTTCGAAGGCGGCCAGCGGCCAGTGTTGCTCTCTGGCGGCGAACCAGAGATTGGCCATGTGCCAGCCGACATCGATCATCGCGTGCGATTGCGCGGGGACGACCTCCTTGAGATGAGCGATATCCGCCGCCACGTCTCCCGTGCCCCCGGCGGGAGCGGCAGGCGCCTGCTGCGCGGCCGCAACTGAGTCTTGCCAATGCATGACGACGGCACCCGCCCCGGCGCCGATGGCCAGCGTCAACGCGTATCGAATAAATGACTGGATCATGACCTCTCCTTGTCGCGCATCCGCAACGCGCCAAGAGTATAGGTCGCGGCTGGTGCCGAAACCTCACAGAAGCCATCGATAAGCGTTGTGGGTTTTGACCCCCTCCGCACATGGGTCTGTTATCGAACTCATAACGCCGAGCAGTTACTACTTCTTGCTGGAGTGCTCCTTTGCGAGAGTCTGGTGGATCTTCGCGAGTTCGCGTAGCGCCTCGGCGGCTTCGCGCGAATGCGCCGCATAGTGGCGCGCCTCACCAGCCAGCGATGGTTCCGTCTTCGCATACTGATTCGCAAGTTGTTCGTGCAGCTTGGCGTCGGCCTCGTGTTCGGCGGCGTGCGCTGTGTAATGGGCCATGAGTTTCTGATGCTCGTCGGCGTTTGCGTGCGAGGCAGCCAGCTTCGAGAACTCCTGGTCAGACAGTTTGCCCCCCTGCCCGTAAAGCGCCGACCATGAAACCAGTGCGACCAGCCCGAGAGCCGAAACAATCGTCTTCATCAACACCCTCCTGTTAACAAGGGCGGCGAGTGTATATCGCCACCAGAGGCCCAGAAGCTGAATGTTTGCTGAAGAGTGAATGAAGCGGCCGTCAGGGAAATATTTCGCACTCAGCACGATCGTCTAATCTCGGCCCGTAATCCTGTCCGTCGAGGCCGGCAAGCTGCACGCGCCCGACGCGCGCGATCTCCGTGGCGTGGTGGACCGTGAGAAAGCAGCGATCGGGATATGCCGTCGTTCGAAGAAACGGCGTATGACCTAAGCCGTCACAATGGCGTGTGATATTCGAGCGTGACAAAACGAATGGACGCGTTCGAAGAGGACTCTCCGATAGAGGTGCTCAATAGCTTAAGAACGCTGGCGGCGGGCCTGGACGAACTTTCCAGGAAATTCCTGCCGACGGTTGCCGCGCGGATCTGGGAAGCGTGTTGTTGGCCGGATCGCATGAGTGATGGCTGGAAGATCGGAGACTACCGGTTTGTCGTGTTTTCCATAGATCCCGAGCCGAAGACTGAACTCTACGTACAACTCTGGTCCGAACCTCGCGAAACGACCCTGATGGAAGTGTGCTCGGGTGAATGGGCGCCACCGGCCGTCAAGTACGTGCAGGACCGACAGCGCCGCCTTTTGCGTGAACTCGGCTTCAAGAAAGGTGGACCGGCACGGAACTTCAGGAAGGAGATCGAAATCCGGAACGTGACTGACGCTGAGAATGCCGGTCGGGAGATCTTACGAATCTTCTATGAAGCGTTTCGATATCGCGGTCAATGGCCCTTACGCATCCGGTCGGAAGCAGGAGAACGCAGTGAACTGCGTCCGGTATTCTCTTCGCTGACTCCAGAGGACCTGGCGAAGCTGCTCGCCGAGCATGGCTATAAGGCGATCGTTCCAGACGTCGATGATACCGCGCTGGTCCTGCTGCAGCGCGGGCGTCGGCGCTTCACGGCACGCTTCGACGGCCGTGTGCCGAAGCAGGACCTCTATCAAGCGATCATTCTCGACGCGATGCTGCAGCCACCACGGCGTATCTCGGATGATGCGGTCGTCACCTTGAACGATGAGATCGCCGGCTTGACCGTTCGCAGAGGAGAGAATCGTCAACTCCGGCTGTCGATGCTCATGCTTCTGGATGGTGGCGTCAGTGAGGCTTGGATCGTGAGGTCCATCGACTACTGGTTGGTGTCGATACGTCGCTGCGAGCGTTCGCTCCAAAGTATTGTTCGCAAACGACCGAGTACGCACGGTCAGGACCAGCCTCGCGTGCATTGATCCGCGGAGAAGAGACGTCATGCAGTTCAGGAATCCATCGCGCGCCATCCCGGTCCGGATCGTGGTCAACGACATCGAGATCGCAGGGGAGATCGTCTCCCTTGGGCCCTGGGACATGTCCGTCGTGATTCATTCGCCCGTCCGGGACCTCGGAACCGGCCTCCATATCCCCTGGTTCAAGGCTGAATACCCGCAATTCCAAGATCGGGCCGGACGGAGCCTGGAAGCATGTTCATCCGGCCAGCGTGCGTCCATGACGAGCCGTCGGGGTGCTCGAGCGCTCATCACGAGCGCCGTACGAATCCTTCGAATCGAGTCACGAAGGCTCCACAGGCTCGCTCTAACTTTCTGCCGCTAGTTGCAGCAGCGCACGTGACGGCGGCCCGTAACTGACAAGCCTCACGTCTAGGTCCATCTCCGACGCTTTTCGGAGGGCTCTGCGCATGGCTGCGTCGATCCAAACGTCGTCATTGCCGAAGGCGCCACCGCCAAGCCTGGTCAACAGAACGATGTTTGTCCCGCCGCGCTGCGCGTTGTCCACCGCGGCCCAGAGCGTGGCTTCATACGCGGACTCCAACACCAGCGATGCGAAGGATTGCCATCGCGCGCGCGGCACGGGGCTGCAGGCCACGGGGAGGGCTGAACAGAAGGCTTGCGAGACCACAGGCGGGTCGTCGCTATCGCCGTCGGTTACTTCCACGTTCCGATGAACTCCGATGCGCAGCACGCCGCGCAACATGTCGGTCTGTGCTGGCGTCAGCGAGGCGAGATATCTCGCGATTGCATCGAGTCCGGCGTGAGTACAGAGCGCGTAGCCGTTGCGCATGGTCCACAGAGCGTCCACAGATTTGCCCAAGGCTTTGCCTAGCGCGGCGCCGAGATCGGCCAACCCGTCGAGCTGGCGCTCGCTCGTCTGCCCGACGCTATCACCCACCGGTGCGAAGTAGTTGCGGTAGATGGTCGCGGCGCCAGCAGCTATCGCACACGCGGGTCCTTGGGTTCCATCGTATTGATAGCGGGTCACGCCGTGTTCCGGCGTCACCTCGGGGGAGATCATCTCCAGCAGGTTAAACTGCGACGCTACCTGGAACAGCGCACCGGTGTATTCCGGCAGTCGATGCAGGCGGCGCACGTCGCCGGTCACGACCCGCACCGTGGTGCGACCCGACGGACGACCGTCAGCATGTAAACGTTCACGCAATGTCTGCAGGGAAACGAGTTCGAGTTCTCCGATCGCGTAGCTTCGCCCGTTGACGTGGGACCGGAGCCGACCTCCGTCGATCCCGAGCTTGCGACGCACGTCGGCGTACCCTGCCTCACGAAACCCAGTCAGACGTTCGAACCAGTCCACCGTGTGCCCTCGTTTACGACAGGGTGCGCATGCGGCGCGGAAAGTCGAGAACGTATTGCAGTTGGTCGGCTGTTTCGATGGCCCCGGGACGTGCTGCCCGCACCTTGCGAACGGCGTCGTGTGGCAGCTCACCGAGTTCAATGAGGAGCAGGGCCGCGACCGTACCAGCCCGCCCGAGTCCTCCGCGGCAGTGCACGAGCACCTTTCCGCCATCGCGAAGTGAACGACATAGCGTGGGTCCACTGGACATCCAACCGGATTCGAAGCGCTCGTCCGGAACTTGAACATCGACGATCGGCAAGTGGTGCCAGTCGATCCCGCGTGCGCGAACTTCGGCCCCGAGCTCCGGAACGCCCAGCATAGTGAACTCGTGGTCTTCGATCAGCGTGACGATAGCCTTCGGCTGCCACCTGGCTATGATGTCGAGGTCCGCAGAAAGATTCCGCGCCCAGCGGGAGCCGTCACGCTTGCCGGGGCAGAACGTGATCCCGATCAAACCGCCGGCATCGCCAGCAGTCACTTCGTCGATGCGGATCGGGTGACTGAGGCTGGTACGCAGCCGCGGCCCCGTGCTCCCGTCCGGACCATGCGCTTGGTCCTCGGCTCGTTGTCGTTTCTCGTGCGAATCCGTCACGTCCTGCGACTCCGCTTGCGAATGTGTGCGAACAGGTCGTCGCAGGCGTGCGTTGCAGCTCACACCGGCGCTCAGGACTTGTTCACGCGATCCGCGTAAATCCACCGCAGCATACCGGACATGTTTCGACTGGCAGGCGATCAGACAGCGTAGGAACTACGCTGTCACTGCCGCGATCCACGATCGCGTCATGAACATTCTTCGCGACACCTTCAGCGCTCTCTCCGTCGGAACCCCGCAGCAGTTCGAGAATCTTTCCGTCTTTCCTCTCATCGGTGCGCCTGGCCACATGCCGTCGTACGAGACGCTCGACGAGGCGCTCGGCGGCGGCCGTCTGCAGGTCACAGAGACGAGCGAAGCGGGGAGTGTGCCCGAGATCAAAGTGCTGAACGGCGGCGACCGCTCGGTGCTGATCATCGACGGCGAGGAGCTGGTCGGCGCCAAGCAGAACCGAACGGTGAACCTGACGATCCTGGTGCCGGCGCGTTCAGAGATCGTCGTCCCGGTGACCTGCGTCGAGGCGGGCCGGTGGCATCCGCGCTCCCGCCAGTTTTCCTCGTCGCCACGCACGCACTTCGCCGAAGGACGCGCAGCGAAGAGCAGACAGGTCACCGAATCGCTGCGTACACTCGGCACTCCCGCGGCTGATCAGGGAGAGGTGTGGCGCTCCATCGCGGCGAAGGCGTCGCGACTGCAGGCACATTCACAAACTGACGCGATGGCCGACGTCTTCGAGGCGCACGCCGTGAGCGTGGATGCGTACGTCCATGCCATTCGAGTTGCGCCGGGTCAGCGGGGAGCCGTCTTCGCTGTCAATGGTGCGGTCGCCGGTCTCGATCTGTTTGACAGTCCGCGTGCGCTCGAAGCGCTGCTGCCGAAGCTCGTACGCGGCTACGCGATCGATGCCATCGACCGCCGCCCGGCGACGCAAAAACCCGCGCGGCCGGTGAGCAGAGAATCCGTTGACGAATTACTGAAAGAAGTCGCGCAGCTCGAGGCGAGCCGCTTTCCAGCCATCGGCTCCGGGGAGTTCTGGCGCTTGTCTTCGTCGGCTATGAGCGGCGGTGCGCTCGTCGAATCCGGCACGGTCGTTCACCTGTCCGTGTTCTCCCAGTGACGGACAAGTGCGCTCAGACCTCTTCTCTGAAATGCAGATAAATCTGTCCATGCGCTGACTTCGCGATATGACTCTTTGTTCGAGCCGCCAGGTTCCGGAGGAATTTCGTTGATCAGGACCAGGCACCAGCCCTGCATTCGTGCTCCACATCCAGCAACAGGTTGCGGCTGCGCCCAGAGCCGCCGCAGTGTGCTCAGCACGTTGCTGCTCCCTCATGGATCCGTTCGTTAACCAGCTGGCGGAGCTTTGTCGCGCGCACGTCACACGTGCCAAGTGGGTATTCGTCCCGACGCACGCGCTCGGCTGGACGCTCGGCGAGCGGGTGGCGCTCGACGGCACGAACTGGCTGAACCTCCGTTTTGTCACCCCCCTCGATGTGGCGCTGCAGATGGGCGCGCCCTTCCTCGTGGAGCAGGGAATCGAGCCATCGGAAGAAGGACTCGGACCCGCGCTGATCATGCGGCTTCTGCTGGACCAGCCGGCGGACGGCGGTTACTTCAGGCCCCTGGCAGATCAGCCGACGATGGCGCAGGCGCTCTGGTCCGCGATTCGAGAGCTGCGGATGGCCGGACTGACGTCAACGGACGTCGAACACGCCGCGTTCGCATCGACCGCCAAACGCGCGGAGCTCTCCGCGCTGCTGCGCGCGTACGAACAATTCCTCGCCGACAGGAAACGCGGCGACATGGCGGCGGTCTATCAGGAAGCGGTGAAGCATCCGGACTGGTGCCCGATACAAGCGCAGGACTGCTGGACGGAGCTTCCGGGCGTCGTCTGGAATCCGCTTCAGCGCAAGCTGCTCGACTCTCTGCCAGGCGAGCGCATCACGCCGCGAATCCTGAACATCGACGCCGCGACTACACCCCGGCGTCTCTCTGACGTGGCTGCGGAGTCCGTTACTCCGGGCGAGTCAGCACCGCTCGCACATCTGCTCACTGGGAAGGCGCTCACGACGCGTCCGCCGCTCGAGCTGTTCCACGCGGGTGGGCGCGAGGCGGAGATCGACGAGGTAGTCCGCCGAATTCTTGCGGGCGGCGTGGCGCTCGACCAGGTCGAGGTTGTCTGCGCGTCGGATGCGCACGTCGCGCTCGTCTGGGAGAAAGCGCTTCGACACGACTGGCCGGTCACGAGTGCGGCCGGAATTCCGGCGGCACAGACGCGACCGGGCCGCGCGCTTCTGGGTCTGTGCGACTGGGTCGAGACGGATTTTGCTGCGAGTCACTTCCGGCGCCTGCTTCAGTCCGGCGATCTCTGGGTCCTGCGC
>Ga0111539_10008662_pt1 | contig 12914 bp, 7 predicted proteins | sample RhiMethybrSRZTD1_FD_79667 | JGI IMG/M metagenome (GOLD analysis project Ga0111539, IMG submission 79667) | Populus rhizosphere microbial communities from Tennessee, USA - Rhizosphere MetaG P. TD hybrid SRZTD1 (version 2) (version 2) | ecosystem: Host-associated > Plants > Roots > Rhizosphere >...
GCAGTTCGGCGCGCGCATGGCTCTCGTCGAGGCTGACGCTCGCCAGCCTGGCGAGGTGCAGCACGCTCAGCAGGACGACGACGGCGCCGACAATCGAGGTGACGCCGAGGACCTGCTTGCCTTTGATCCCTAGGTGCATGGGTGACAGTGCTGGCTGCGAGGGGATCTACTCCGTCTTTTTCGGCCTCAGTCGCAGCTTGTTCAATTTGTTGTGAAGGGTCTTCAGGCTGATTCCCAGGATTTCCGCGGCGCGGGTCTTGTTGTCGCGGGTATGGGCGAGGGTCATCATGATCAGCCGCCGCTCCGCCTCTTCGACCGTGGTGCCGGGCGCGAGCGCCAGCTGCGGCTGGTGCTGTGCCTGCGGCTCCTCCGCCAGGACCGGCGGCAGATGCTTCGCCTCGATGAACGGCCCCGGCGCGAGAATCGTCGCGCGCTCGATCACATTGCGCAGCTCGCGCACGTTGCCGGGCCACGCGTGCTGCTCGATCATCCGCATCGCCTGCTGATCGAGCCCGGAGATCGACTTCTGGTTCCGCTGGTTGAACTCGTTGATGAACGCCTGCACGAGCAGCGGCAGGTCTTCCTTGCGCTCGCGCAGGTTCGGCAGCCGGAACGAGAAGACGTTCAGCCGGTAGAAGAGGTCTTCGCGCAGCTTGCCCTGCTTCACCGCCTCGACCGGATCGACGTTGGTGGCGGCGATCACGCGCACGTCCACCGACTGCTCGGTGCGGCCGCCGAGCCGGCGGAACCGGCGCTCCTGCAGCACGCGCAGCAGCTTCACCTGGGTGGCCGGCGTCATCTCGCCGATCTCGTCGAGAAACAGCGTGCCGCGATCGGCGAGCTCGAAGCAGCCCTGGCGCCGGTCGGCGGCGCCGGTGAACGCGCCTTTTTCGTGGCCGAAGATCTCGCTCTCGAGCAGCGTCTCGGGAATGGCGGCGCAGTTGATGGCGATGAACGGAAACGTCGCGCGTGGGCTCAGCTGGTGAATGGTCTGCGCCACGAGCTCCTTGCCGGTGCCGGATTCGCCGGTGATCAGCACCGACGCCGAGGTCGGCGCGGCCTGCTCGATCACCTGGTAGATCTTGCGCATCTCGGGGCTGTTGCCGATGAGCGACCCGAACGCGCCGTGCTCGCGCAGCTGCCGGCGCAGCGCCTTGACCTCGCGCACCGTCTCGAGGCGCTCGACGATCTTGTCGAGCAGAATCTTCAGCCGCTGAATATCGACGGGCTTGGTGAGGTAGTCGTACGCGCCTTCCTTCATCGCTTCGACGGCGGTGTCGACGGTGCCCTGCGCCGTCAGCAATAGCGTGGTCACGTCGGCGCCGACCTGCGGCAGCGCGCGCAGCAGCGCGAGCCCGTCCATTCGCGGCATCACCAGGTCGGTGATGACGATGGCCGGTCGGAACGAGGTGACTTTCTCGAGCGCCTCCTCGCCGTCGCACGCCGACTCGGCAAGAAAGCCCCAGCTCTTGACGAGTTGCTCCAGCCCTACGCGCGCGGCGGCGTCGTCCTCGACGATCAGGACGCGTTCGGATGTGACTTTCGGTTCTTCGTCAACGACATCAATTCCGTCAGTAGAAGGTGTCGTCACGCTTCACCTCGAACCATGTCATTTTTACATTCTGGTCCCCGGAGACGGCCGATGCAAGCTCAACCGTACTGGCTCAGCCGACCTCAGCAGCTGGCGACGTATTTGCACCTTACCCCGGCATTATGAAGATGCGCACCCATTTGCTCACGATCAGTATTGTCGCTGCGGCCGTCACCGCCGCCGCGTGCAACTCGAACGAACCGCCGGCGCGGGGCAACGCCCTGGCGACGCCGGCAGCAACCACAGCTCCAGCCGAGAGCGGCACGTTGCCGGTTGCGACCGTCGGCCGTGCCGACGCGAGCCGGCCCGACGCAGCAGCCACGCCGGACGCGGCCACGCCGGCCTGGCGCGAAGTGACGATTCCCGCCGGCACGACGCTGCCGATCGTGCTCGACACAGGTGTCAGTTCAGCGACGAGCCGCGTCGAGCAGCCGGTGGCCGCGCACCTGTCGCGCGCGGTGATGGTCAACGGCGTGGCGGCGCTGCCGCAGGGCTCGCAGGTGTCGGGCGTCGTCACCGACGCGACCCGCTCCGGCAAGGTGAAGGGGCGCGCGCACATCGGCATCCGCTTCGATGCGCTGACGCCGCGCGGCGACGACGAGCGCTACACGATTCAGACGACGTCGGTCGGGCGCACCGCGCCGGCGACGAAGAAGGACGACGCGATCAAGATCGGCGCGCCGGCGGCGGGCGGCGCGATCATCGGTGCGATCGCCGGCGGCAAGAAGGGCGCGGCGATCGGCACGGCGGTCGGCGGCGGCGCCGGCACCGGCGTCGTGCTGTCGACGCGCGGCAAGGAAGTGGGGCTGGCGAAAGGCGCGGCGATTACGCTGAAGCTGGTCGCGCCGCTGACGGTTCGCGTCCGGGCGTAGTTGCTGATTGAGGCATCGGGCTCGGGGCGGCGCGGCGGCGGTAGCGCGCGGATGCGTTACGCTTGGCCGTCGTGGATCCAGCCCCGAGCCCCCAGCCACCGGACGACCTGCAGCCGTTCGCGCCACCCACGCCGCCCTTTGCGGGCCGCGTGCTCGCGCTGATCGAAGTTCTCATCTGCTCTGATTTTCTGACCCAGATCGCGCTCGGCGGCACGCTGCGCGCGCTCGGCTATCAGCCGCTGGTGGGCGGACAGCTCAACATCCGCTACGTCGTGATGCTGTCGATTGGCGACGCGGTGCTGCTGATCGCGCTGATCGTGGTGATGCTGCGGGCGCACGGCGAGCGTCCGGGCGAGGTGTTGTTCGGATCGCGCCGGGTGGTGAAGGAGATCGGGCTCGGCGCGGCGTTGATTTTCGGCGCGTTGGGTATCGGTGTCGCGCTGCTGCTGTCGATGCGCTACGCGACGCCGTGGCTGCACACGGTGCCCGACAATCCGCTGGCCGCGCTGCTGCGCTCGCCGCGCGACGCGTGGTTGTTCGCGCTGGTCGTGCTCGTCGCCGGCGGCGTGCGCGAGGAAATCCAGCGCGCCTTCCTGCTGCACCGTTTTTCGATCTGGCTCGGCGGGCCGGTCGTCGGCGTGGTCGTGACCAGCGTCGCCTTCGGCGCCGGGCATCTGATGCAGGGGATCGATGCGGCGATCGCGACCGGCGTGCTCGGCGCGTTCTGGGGGATCGTCTACCTTCGACGCCGCTCCGCCGTGGCGCCGATGGTCAGCCACGCCGGCTTCGACCTGCTGCAGATCGCCCAGTTCCTCGTGGCCGGTCGCTGACGCTTCAGCCGGCCGTCAGGGTGAATCTGGGTCGTCACCGTACGGCCAGGTAGAGATCGACGATCTCCGCCCGCCGCCGCAGCCCCGCCAGCCAGTCGCTGACCAGCGTCGTCCGCCGATCGTCCGCTGCGGTGAAGCGCTGATCCAGGTAGGCGCGCATCCGCAGATCCTGCCGCAGCGTCTCGCGCAGGTGCTTCTCGTCGATCCCCGAGCGGGCGAGCGCGGCGTCGAGCGCCGCCTGCGACTCGAACCGGGCGCGCACCCGCTCCACCTCGCGGTTCACTGCCTCCGCGGTCGGCTCCGGCGGCGCGTAGCGATCGACCTCGGCCAGAATCAGCTCGCGATCGATCAGCTTGGTGAGGACGGCGCGGACCGGGTCGGCCGCGCCGTCGGTCGTCTGCAGCCGCAGATCGATCGCCGCGCGAACGTCGGTGAGCGTGATCAACTGCCCGGCCACGACCGCCAGCACCCGATCGATCGTCTCGGCGCGGACGATCCCCTGGCCGAGCACCGCGCAAAGGACCGAGACCTTAACAACAATCCGCAATCCGCAATCCGCAACCCGCAATCTCGTCATCTCAGAACGCCTGGCCGAACGAGACGAACCAGGCCGTACGCCCCTCGCCCGGCAGCCGGTCAACTTTGAAACCGACGTCGAAGCGAATCGGCCCGAACGGCGACTTGTAGCGCACGCCGCCGCCGACCGCGCTGCGCAGCGCGTTCAACCGGATGTCGCTGGCGCTCCTGAACACGTTGCCGCTGTCGAGGAACCCGACGACGCCGAGCGCGCGCGTGACCGGCGCGCGCAGCTCGGCGTTGAAGATCACCAGGCCGTTGCCGCCGATCGGCAGCAGGTTCTGGTCGAGCGTATCGCCCGGCTGCGCCGGGATGTGCCGCGAACCGACCCGGTCCAGAGCAAAGCCGCGGATCGTGGTGTCGCCGCCGGCGTAGAAGCGCTCGCTCTGCGGCAGGCTGTAGATCTCGTTGTCGGGAATGATCTGCCCGAGCTCGTCGACCGGCCCGCGCGGAAAGCCGTGAGCGAGCCCGAGCCGGGCATTGCCCGCGAACACGATGCGGCTCGCGCCCGGCAGGACGCGAAACGTCTGGGCGGTGAAGAACGACTTGAGGAACCCGATCTGCGAGCCGATTTTCCTGGCGGCCAACTGGCCGATCGCGCTCGCGTACCAACCACGGGACGGGTCGACCGGGTCGTCGCGCGTATCGCGGATGATCGCGCTCGAGAACGAAGACAGCCGGAACTGCGGAAACAACCGGTCGATGAACCGCTGGTCGTCGAGGCCCAACCGCTCGTCGAAGACGCGCGTGCGCTGGAGCTGGTAGGTGCCGGTGACGCTGATGATCGGCGTGATGTGCCGCGCCATGTCGGCGCTGAGGCTCTGCCGCGCGAAGTTGAAGCTCGATCGCGTCTGCTGCTCGAACGTGGCGTTGACGAACGCGTCAGCGGCGGTGTCGAACACCCGCGGCTCGCGGAAGGTGCCGACCACACGGTATTCGGTGATCGAGGTGCCGTCGTCGCGGGGCGGGTGCAGCGAGAGGCTCGAGTAGAAGTTCAGCGAACGGTTCTTGCCGAAGACGTTGCGCCGGCCGACCTGGAAGAACGCCCGCGGCGCGACCTCGAACCGTTCGCTGGCCGGGCCCAGGCCGGCTGAATCGCCGACCACGCGCCGCCCCTCGACGCCGGCGCCGTAGCCGACCGTTGTCGCCGGCGCTTCCTCGATCGTCACCAGCAGATCGCGCATCGTCTCGCCACCGTGCCGCAGCTCGGTGATGCGCGCCCGCCGGAACAGCCCGAGCGCCGTCAGCCGGCGCTGGCTGTCGTTGATCGCGCTCAGGCTGAACGGCTCGCCCGGTTTCACCTGAAGCTCGCGCTCGATCGTCGCCGTGCTCGTCCGCACGTTGCCGACAATCAGCACATGGTCGACGAACACCTGTGGTCCCTCGCGGATCTGGAAGCCGACCAGGACATGCGTGCCGTCGCCGCTGAAATCGGGCCGCGCCTCGACCGTGGCGCTCTCGTACCCGAGATCCTGATAGGCGAGCAGGATGGCGTCGCGATCGATCGCCAGCTGTTGCGGCACGTAGGGCGCGCCGGCCTGCAGCGCCACGCGTCGCCGCAGCACGTCTTCGGTGAGATTCTGATTGCCGGTGAAGCTGACGCCGTCGACGGTCGTACGCACCCCTTCGGTGATCACGACGCGCACCGCGACTGGTACCTGCGCCGGCGGCGGCGTCGCTGTCACGACGTCGACAGCCGACTGGACCTTCGCCGAGGCGAACCCGCGACGATGGTACAGGTCCTCGATCAACTGGACGTCGGCGTCGAGCAGCGATGCCGAAAACGGCTGGCCATCGCGCAGGCGCAGCGCCGGCGCGAACTCGGCGAGCGGCACCGAGGCGTTGCCGGAAATCTCGAAGGTTGCGACGCGCGACTGCTGCCCGCGCTTCACCGCGAACGTGATCACCAGCTCGCCATTCAGCGTCTCGCGCGTATGCGGCGCGGCCGCCGTCCGGTATCCCTGCCCGCGCAGGTACTCCTCGATCCGGTTGCTCGAGTCCTCGAGCAGATCTTCGTCGACCGACCCCTCGCGCTCGACCGGCACCAGATCGGCCCGCCGGTCGGCTGGCAGCGGATCGCCGGTGAAGACGACGCGCACGCGCGGGCCCGGCGTCACGGTGAGGGTGATGTTCGCGACCCGATCGTCCTCGGCAAGCGCAACCGACGGGACAATCTTCGCTTCGTAATAGCCGCGGCGCCGGCGCTCTTCCGCGAAGCGCTCGATGCGCGCGTTGAGCGCGTCGCGCTGATAGGGCACGCCAGGGGCGAGATCGAGCTGCGCGAGGATCGCCGCCCGCTCGGTCGGCGGCGCGACGACGTCGACGCTGCCGACAACCGTGCGCGGCCCGGGATCGATGGTGAAGACCAGCGTCGCCCGTTCCGGCGCATGCTCGATCTCGGGGCGCGGCGTGATCACGGGGTGCAGATAGCCGCGCTCGCGCAGCGCGTCGGCGAGGATGCGGGTCATGTCGGTGGCGCGGCTCAGCGGCGGCGTCGACCCGTAGCGATCGACCACCGCCCGGCGCAGCGCGCCGTCGTCGATCCCATGGGCGTGGTCCGGCAGCGCGAAGCGGATGCGGGAGATGGGATGGATCGGCGTCAGGTCGTAGCGGAGGGTGACGCGCCCATCCTCGATCGTGGCGTCGACGCTCACCCCTTCGAAGCGTCCGAGGCTGAAGAGATGGGCCACCGTCTCGCGGACCTGCACCATCGACAGCGGCTCGCCCGGCGCGGTCTCGACGATCTGGCCGAGCAGCGGCTCGGAGGTTTCGCGCCCCTCGATCATCAGGCGAACCGACGCCACCGGTTTGCCGAGATACGCGGCGACGTCGGCGCGCGCGGCGCCGCCCTGCACGAGCCACGCCGCGGCGGACAGCAGCCACAGCGCCAGCGGGCGGCCGGCGCGGGCCATCAGAACACGTGCCTCACGCGGAATTCGAGCGCGTAGGTCTGCGAGTCCTCGTTGCGCGACAGAATCCACGACACGCGATCGCTGCCGTCGATCTCGAGCAGCACGATCTGGTCGTTGCTGATCGTGCCGAGGCTGCGCGAGAAGGTGAGGTAGACGCGGTCCGAGATCCGCTTGCCGATGGTCAGCCGCGCCGTGGGGTTGAGCCGCGCCGACGGCTGGATGCTCGTCGGATCGACGAACGACGGCGACAGCTGGAAGGTGTCGACGCCGAAGGTCTGCTCGACCACCTTGCCGACTTCCGACGAGATCGGCGCGGTCAACGCCTGCGTCGCGCGGGCGGTGAGGATGTCGGTCTGCGCCTGGTTGGGGCTCTGCAACGCCCGCAGCTCGGGCGCGACTCCCTCGATGCCGCTCCGCCGCACATCGCTGAACAGCAGCGCCAGCACGTCGGCCGTCGGCAGCGGCGGATCGGAGTTCAGCGTCGGCCGCAGCTGCTCGCTGGTCCCGGCAAACGCCACCGTCACGCGATAGGTCTGGCCGGGCACGCGCACGCTCGTCTCCGCCTCGACGTCGAAGAAGGGCTCGATCCGGTTCGGGTTGGTGAAGTCCATCGAGCCGCGCGAGATGCGGTAGCGCCGTCCCTCGAAGGTCACCTCGCCGCGCTCGATGTCGGCGTGGCCCACCACCACCGGTCGATCGTAGGTGCCGCGCAGCGTCAGGTCGGCGTTGGCCACCAGGCGCGCGAGATTGTTCTCGACCCGCAGCGTCGAAGGCACCAGCAGCTGCACGTCGAACTTCAGCGGCACGGTGGTCGCGGCTTCGCCCGGCCCGGCGCCGACGGCTCCGGCAGATCGCCGGGACGCCAGGTCGAAGATGCTGCCCGGCGTGTCGATGCGCCGGCTCCAGACCGCGTTCCTGACGGTGACGACGCCGCCGAGCGTCGGCGCGCGATAGTTGCCGCGCAGCGCCAGGTCGGCATCGACCACCGAGCGAATCCCTTCCGGGAAGCGCAGGTGCATCCCCTCGCCGCGGGCGGTGACGTCGAGGTCCGCGGGCAGGTAGCCGTCGAACCCGATGCGGCCGCCGAACTGCACCCGCCCGCCGCCCATCGTCGCCGCCAGCTCGTCGAGGCGGACGCCGCCGGAGTCGAAGCGAATCGTGCCGTTGATGGCGTCGAGCGCGTTCGGGATCTGGAAGTGGCGGACACGGCCGTCGGTGATCGTCGCGTTGCCCGAGAACTGCGGCTGGTCGAGCGGGCCATCGATGGCGGCGGCCAGCTCGGCCCGCCCCGAGCCGCGCACGTCGCGGAAGAATCCCTGCAGGATGCCGAGGTTGGCGTCGCCGGCCGCGCGCAGCGCGATCCGCCGATCGCCGAGGCCCACCGTTCCGGACACGCGGAGCCGGGTGTCTTCGCCGACCAGCCGCAGCTCCTCGACCTTCACCTGCTGCCGATCGAGCGCGATCCGGATCGGGCCGTCGTTCTTCACCGCGTAGTCGAACAGCTTCATGTCGAGCGTGTCGACCGTGCCGTCGACCAGCAGATGGTTCGGATCCGCCAGCTCGCCGACGACGCGGAGCGCGCCGCTGACCACCGCGGTGGTGAACGGCGACAGGCGCGGCACGAACAGCCGCACGTACGGATCGAGCGACGTGTCGTGGAAGCGGAACGTCAGCTCCGAGTCGTACTGCGACGTCATCGCGATGCGGCCGGTGCCGGTCATCGCCAGCCGCGGTGAAGCCGCATCCACCTCGCCGCTCAGCTCGGTGCCGCGCATCGCCAGCCGGCCGCTCACCTGTCCGACGCCCTCCTCGCCGATGAACAGGTCGTTGACGCGGAAGCGGTAGTCGTTGCGTGGAACCTCGAACGTGCCGCTGCCGCTTGCGGTCACCTCGGCGACGCCCGAGAGCGGCGCGTCCTTGAACGCGAGGAACGCGAGCCGCTCGACCGGGATGCGGCGGCCGTCGACGTTGAACGAGTAGGTGGAATCCCAGCCGACGTAGGCCGCGCCGGTGACGCTGCCTGGCCCCTTCAAGAGCTCCAGGTTGTCGAGGCGCACGCCCCTGCCGTCGAAGCGCAGCGACGCGCCGGCGCGCTGGAACGGTTCCCCATACCCGGTCCCCTCGTCGATCGTCATCGCCCCGAAGCCGATCGGCCGCTGGTACTCGCCGGTCAGGTGAAAATCGCCGGACAGCAGTCCCGTCACGGGGTAGGCGTCGATGCCGAACGCATGGCGCAGGCTGTCGACGTCTCGGCGCGCGACGCGGATCCGCGCGTTGATTTCTTCGCCCTTGTCGGCGCGCGGATAGCCGAGCGAGAACAGGCCGTCGGCGCGAATCGACGCGTCGCCCTTGCGGACGACGCCGTCGCGCACGTCGACGTAGCGGTTCTCGACGACGATGCGCGCGCTGCCGTCGCCCCAGAGCGTGTCGAACGCGCGCATGCTCCCCGTGAACAGCCCTTCGACCCGCGGGCTGCGGAATGCGCCGGTCATCACGCCGTCGAACTCGCCGCGGCCGCCGAACTCCACCGCGCCGGTCGGCGATCCGAAGTCGGAGATGATCCCGGCGAGCACCTGATCGCTCTCCTGCCAGTCGCTGCTCAGCACGTGAAATGGCAGCCGCGAGCGATCGCCGTATTCCGTGGTGCCGGTGAAGGCGACGTGCGTGCGCTCGGTCGCGAACCGGCCGTGATCGATGACGACTTCGTCCGGCGTGTAGCGGTAGGTCAGCTCCGCGGCAACCGGCAGATGCCGCGGCAGCGGCTGCGGCGCGAACGGGCCCCACTCCTGCGCGTCGCCCTCATCCGCCACCGCCGGGCTGAGGGTCCCCTCGCCGGCGGTCTCCGGCCGCCGTCCTGCCGCGAACCCGGAGGGGGACATGGTGACGACACCGGGCGGGGGCGTCACCACCAGCTCGCCGCCGCCGGTGTGCTCCGAGAACCGGCCCGACGGCCAGTCGAGCACGTTGTGGATCGACGCCGCCCCGGCAAAGCGCAGCCCCGGCAGCTCCTGGAAATCGGTGAACTGCGCCAGGTCCATGCCTTCGACCGTCGCGTCGAAGTGATGCGACGGCTTGACCTTGGCGCCAAACGGTTTGATCGAGTAGACAAAGCGCGCCGCGCCGCCATAGAACGCCGAGCCCGCGTTCCACACGTCGAACCCGTGCTGCGTCCACCGCAACGATCCGTACAGCGAGGGGAACCGGTAGGCATTCACCCCCGCCAGCGGGCTGGAGAAGGTGCCGGTCAGATCGCGCGCCGTGCCGCCGGCGTCCTTGAACAGCTTGAACACGCCGTTGAAGTCGCCGTCGCCGCTGACGCGCCACGACACGTCCTGGAAGAACAGCTCGCGCATGCGCGGGAAGCGGACGCGCGACTGCACCTGGTACGACTGGTTCGGCCAGTGCGCGGTATCGACCTCGCCGCGCGCCACAGTGGTGGCGCCGTCGGTCTGCAGGTCGATCCGCTCGAGCTGAATCCGCGGCCCGTCGATGATGAAGGCGGCTTTCATGTTCGCCCACATCGGCACGTAGTTCTGGATCGTGACCGTCCCGCCGGTGAACGACGCGATGCCGTGATACTTCGGCAGGTTGCCGATCTCCACGTTCAGGTTGGGGCAGACGACACTCCACGGCGTGTCGTGATCTTCGAACGCAAACTGGCCGCGCGACGCGCGCAGCCACTGCATGGTGGTCGTAATCCGGCTCGGCCCGCGCGGCTGGCTGCCGCGGGTGAAGCGCGGAAAGTTGTGGGCGCTCTCCCACTTCTCGACCAGCATGTTCCAGTCGCTCATCTCGACGGCGGTGATCCGGATGTCGGGCTTGCGCGCGACGACCGGCAGCCAGTCGATCGACACCGCCAGGCGCTTCGCCGTGAAGAACGGACGGTCGCCCTGGCGCAATCCGTCGATGGTCAGGTCCTCGACGATCACCCGGCCGCTGAACAGGTGGATTTTCAGCGCGCCGATGCGGAGCGGCCGCTCGATGAACTTGGAGCCTTCCCTTTCCGCCCGCTTGCGGACCGCCGGCCCGAGGTCGACGGTGACCGACGCGACGATGGCGGCGGCGAGGAGGGCGACGACGAGCGAGAGGCAGAAGCTGACGTACCGGAGCAGCTTGAGTTCGCGCAGGCGGGTGAGCAGCTTCACTGAATGACGAGGAGCAGCGCGCCGGCCTCGACCGACATCCCCTGACGCACGTGGATCTCGGCAATCGTGCCCTCGCGGCTCGCGCGCAGCTCGTTCTCCATTTTCATCGCTTCGACCACCACCACCGGCTGGCGCGGGCTCACCTGGTCGCCCGCCGCCACCAGCACGCGCACGATCTTCCCCGGCATCGGCGCCACGACTTTCTGTGGCCCGGACGCGGCGCCGTGCCCGTCGTGCTTCTGACCCCACCGCCGCCGTCCGTTCATCGAGACAACGACCGGAACCGGCCCGACGTGCACCTGCAGCTCGCCCGCTCCAGTGAGAAGCGCGACGTTCACCTCGTAACCGCGGCGATCGCCGGGCGAGGCCGGCCGCTCGGCGCTGTGCTCCGCGGGCGGCACACTGTCCACGACCAGCGACATCGTCTGCGCATCAATGCGAGCGGCGTCGACGAAATGGGTCCGGCCGTCGACGCTGACTGCAAAACCGCCGCCCGACCGGGTGACGACCACGCGGCGGGGCCGGCCGCCGATTTCCACCTCGTACTGCATCAGGCCCCGCGCAGCCCTTCGGCGCGCGCGCGCGCCCGCCACGCCTGCGGGCCGCCCGGCGCGGCACAGCCGGCCGCGGATGCCGACGCGGACGGCGACAGCATCACCTGGAGGGCCGCCCCGATCGCCGCGATCTCCTCGACTTCGGCGCTGGCCTCGGTAAACGGCACGCCATTGCGCGCCTTCAGCACCTCGTCGAGGTAGGTCGTGTGGAACCGCCCATCGTGGAAGTCCCGCTGCGCGAGCAGCCACCGGAAAAACGGCAGCGTCGTCTTGATGCCGGCGACGAGGTACTCATCGAGCGCGCGGCGCATGCGGGCAATCGCCAGCGGACGGTCTTCGGCCCATGCTGCGAGCTTCGAGATCATCGGGTCGTAGAAGATCGGCACGTCGAGGCCGGCCGCGGCGCCGCTGTCGTCGCGGATGCCGGGACCGGCCGGCGCGCGCAGCTGGAGGATGCGGCCGGGCGACGGCAGGAAATTGTTGTCGGGATCCTCCGCATAGATGCGGCACTCGATGGCGTGGCCGTGCGGCGTCAGCATGCGCGCCGGGTCGATGTCGAGCTTCTCGCCGCGGGCGATGCGAATCTGCCATCGCACCAGATCGAGGCCGGTCACGAGCTCCGTGATCGGATGCTCGACCTGCAGCCGCGTGTTCATCTCGAGAAAGTAGAAGCGCCCATCCTCGTCGACGAGGAACTCGATGGTGCCGGCGTTGGTGTAGCCCACCGCGCTGGCGATTGACGCGGCCGCCGAGGTCATCGCCGCGCGCAGCGCCGGCGAGACCACCAGCGACGGCGACTCTTCGACGACCTTCTGATGACGGCGCTGGATCGAACACTCGCGCTCGACGAACGGCACCACCGTGCCGTGCGCATCGGCCAGGAGCTGCACTTCGATGTGGCGCGGGCGGGTCAGACGGCGCTCGAGGTAGACGGAGGCGTCGCCGAACGCGGCGCCCGCCTCGGACCGCGCCGCGCGCACGGCGTCGACGAGATCCGACGGGTCGGTCACCGTGCGCATCCCCTTGCCGCCGCCGCCGGCCACTGCCTTGACCAGCAGGGGATACCCGATCGAGGCGGCGATGCCCGCGATGTCGGCATCGGCGAGCGGCTGCTCGGTGCCCGGCACCACCGGGGCGCCGGCGCGGATGGCCGCGGCGCGCGCCGCCGTCTTGCTGCCCATGGTCTTGATCGCCGCAGGCGACGGCCCGATGAAGGTGAGCCCGGCGTCACCGACGGCGGCGGCAAACGCTTCGTTCTCGGCGAGGAACCCGTAGCCGGGATGCACGGCGTCGGCGCCTGATTTTTCCGCCGCGTCGATCAGGCGATCGATCCGCAGGTAGCTCTCGCGCGGCGCGCTCGGGCCGATCGGATACGCCTCGTCGGCGTAGCGGACGTGCAGCGCCGTCCGATCGCACTCGGAGTAGACCGCGACC
>Ga0111539_10008663_pt1 | contig 12913 bp, 10 predicted proteins | sample RhiMethybrSRZTD1_FD_79667 | JGI IMG/M metagenome (GOLD analysis project Ga0111539, IMG submission 79667) | Populus rhizosphere microbial communities from Tennessee, USA - Rhizosphere MetaG P. TD hybrid SRZTD1 (version 2) (version 2) | ecosystem: Host-associated > Plants > Roots > Rhizosphere >...
ACTGTGACAATACTTTAAGGCATAATTGAAATTATGTCGAGACAGAATTGAAATACAAAATTCTATGCCTGATCAATATATTTGTAACTCTTTCTTACTACACTGTAAACAATGGCCTCGCTGTCATTTGTCAGCTATCACTTAAGTATGGTGTACGTATCATGGACTCAGGGTACAAATAGCGGCACAGCCCTGCCGGCCTCCCACCGCCGGGGTTTCTGGAGGATGTTGCTGAGGCGCTGGCGTCACATGCTCCTTATATTGCCTGGCCACGCTCAGTGCACCCCGCCGCCTACAGTGCTTTGCAGGCGCACCCAGGCTTGCAATCCTGCATCCTCGTGTCGGCCACGCTCGTCCACGGGCACGGCAAGGTCGGCAAGCACCTCAAAGCGCAAAAGGGAGGCAAAACCAAAACCGACAATCAGTCGGATACCGGCGCTCGAGCGCGGGCTCACGTCCACGATACTCTGGTCGCGATTCCATACCCAGCCACTGTCGATAAACGGTGCGATATGGAAACTCCGCAGGCCCAGGTAACGTCCAGGGAGATCAATCCGCACATCACTCAGCACGGGGAAGCGCAGACTCAGCGTGCCACCAAGCAGACGGTCCCCAAGGAATTGCAGGCGGTACGGATAGCCCCGCACCGTGTCAATACCAGCCAGTGACAGTTTGCGTTGCAGGGGTATGGGGCCGGCGCTCCAGCCGCCAAAGAGACGCAGTTGCAGCGATGTTTGATTCCAGAGCCGGAGATAGTTGCTCACTTCCCCGCGCACCTGTTGAAAATCGGGCTCTGTGCTTCCGAGGATGCGGGCTGCGAACTCAGTCTCAAGGCGTAGCGCATAGCCATACGCCAGGGGCTCTGGTAGTACATTGAGAGGAGCACCGACAGGGGTCGGGATACGAGTATCGCGTAGGTAGCGCAGGACGATACTGTGCACACGGCCTGTGGTCGGAGCAAAATCGGCTGGCACGACTTCGCCGTTCACCTCGGTGAGACGCTCAAGGAAGGCAACGTTGTAGCCCAGGGTGAAGCGGTTGGCAGGGGTGAGATATTGCTGGTGGGACTCTCGTAGGAGCAGGCTCGTTTCTAGAGACACAGTGCGGGCCCCCTGGCGGTCGCTTAGACTGAGACTGCTGGTCATGCCTGGCACAGGGAAGCGATTCCGTAAGAGCTGCGCTTCGACGCTCAGTTCATCGAGCGCTTCTTTCCGCCCCAGGCTGACCCCTGCGGCTTGCTCGTCGAGATACAGCGCAATCAGATGTAACCGTGGCACATAGCCATCGATAAAATTGTTGTCAAGGGTGACGAAGGGATAAAGCAAGTAGCGATCCAGGCGCGGGAAGTCGATCAAGGGTCGGACACTGTAGGGCACATGGTAGACATTGTTCAGGCGCTGCACGTCGGGCAGTTTGTGCTCCGGGTCAAGGTGCACATCCTGGAGGGGGGCCGCACTCTCCCAGGTCACCACCGTGGTCTGGGCCGTGCCGTCCAGTGCGGTGTCGTAGAGCGTCCCGTCGCGGGCAATCAGTCTGACCGTGAGCGGCATAATGGCTGCCCCAAGGCGGCGTATTTCCACACGGTTGCTATACATCGGACGGCCCGACGCCGCGGTGTAGGGCGCTGTCTCCACGCGTCCCACCGCATAGTCGAGCCAGACGCGGTCGCTGACCCATTGCTGAAAAAACCAATGTAAATCCCTGCCGCTGGCAGTCTCAGCAGCCCGGCGTACATCCTCACTGGTGATATGGTCCCCGGCCTCTGTAAGCAAGAGCAAAAAGTGTTGAAAAGCCCGATCTCCAAGGATGTCGTGCAGCATGGCGTAAACCAGGGCGCCTTTTTTTTCGTAGATCTGTCGGAGCCCTTGACTGTCTGGAGTCTCGTCCAGCGGTGTCATCATGCGCTGGTCCAAACGATCGGCAACCAGTTGGCGATAGGGAATATCGATGTACTGTTCCCAAAACGACAGATTGGGGAGCCAGGCGGCTTCCCAGGCCAGAAACGTGCGGCCACGACCGTAGAGAGATTCCAGCCAGCGCACGGCTATATACGTAGCTAGTCCCTCACCCACCCAGCGCTCAGTACGTAGGTTATACGCAGTGCGGAGTCCCCACCACTGCTGTGCCAGTCCGCGGGCGAGCACAAATTCGGGGAGTTTATAGAGCAGGGCCGGTACCCGAACCAGATCGTATGCGAGGAAGACCATGTTGTCGGCAACAGCACTGAAGGGCAGACTCAGGTCGCGTTCGTGCACCACCACAGTGAGCAACGGGGCATACGGTGCCAGGGCCAACTGCTGGCCATAAAATGCCAGGACGCGCCGCATGGTCTGGAGCAAATGGGAGGCCTCAGGGGCATCCTTGGCAGGGAGCACCACACGCAGTGGGGGAGTGTGGGTGAGATCCTCCGCACTGTGTCCCTGCGGGCTCAGGCTCAGACCCAGGTGATAGAGCGGCCCGGCACTGCCGGTAAGCGTGTGCCAGCCGTGCTGTTGGGTGCTAGAGGTCCACGGCACTGAGGCGAGCACGTGCTGATCTGCCGCTGCAGTCAAACGCAAAGTATAATGGGCATGGATAAATTCTTGCAGCCCCCATACCCAGGTGCCCTGGCGATAGGGCACGAGCAGGGGATACCACAGACCGTCCAGTGCCACGATGCCACGATAATGCCCCCAGTTTTTCGCCTCCGGTAGGCGTGTGGCAAACGCGATGACGACCTGCACGCGTGCGCCAGTGTGGTACGGTCGTGGCAGCCGTACGTGCAAGAGGGCGCGGTCAGGTACGCGTCCCACAGGGACAGTGTGGTCGTCGTGCAGCGCGAACGCCAGCGGCTGTTGTGCCTCGTTGCTGACGCTGGAGACGGTCAGTGTGGCCGCATCGAAGCCGTACGGGTAGCGGAGGTCGCTGAAGGCGACAGGCTCCCGCGGGTCAGGTCGGCTCAAGGTGTTGGGCGGGAGAAAAAAATATAGTTCACCGAGTGGGTCAGTACCACGCCAGACAGCCGTACAGGAGACCACTCCCCGGAGCGTGTGGCTAGCAGCGTCATAAGTGACGTCGACCTGGTAGTGCACCGCCTCAAACGCGTCTGGAGTTGCGGCCCACACGAGGGGTAGCCAGGCCAGAAGGAGCACAAGGCTCCACAGCATCAGACGACCGGAGATTGCCTGAGACATGTGGCCTCTGAGATATGTGGCAAGGCGCTGCAGGTCTTGCCCTTGCCCTTACGGGACGGTTGACATTGCGGTAGACCGTACAATGTTCTCATACACCCGTCAACCGTAGGCAGGAGAGACCAGGGGCCCGACAGATATCCGGCATGGCGTCTGGAGCCTCGTGTCCCGCGGTATCCCTGGCCACAGACTCCACTTGTTATGGCCCAGCCTTGCGCCACAGCAAACAGGAGGTGCACCATGCAGCCTGCACTACGCGTCAACTATGATACCATTGCCCATCTCTACGATACGCAGCCGTATCGAGACAAAACGATCGATCCGGAACTCCTGACTTGGCTGGGACGGCGCGGGTCTGCGGAGACCCTGGCCATCTTGGATATCGGCTGCGGCACTGGCAATCAGCTCGTGGCGAATCGTGCCGTGGTGCCCCACGCCCGCCTGGTGGGGCTCGATCGCTCTCTGGGTATGCTGCGGCAGGCGCAGCCGAAAGCACCCGACATCGCCTGGGTACAAGCGGATGGGGCAGGACTCCCCTTTCAGGCCCAGAGTTTTGATTTCGTGACCTGTCAATACGCCTTGCACCATATTCAGGACAAGGCAGGCATGCTGCGGGCGGTGTTTCAGAGCCTCCGCCGCGGGGGCCGTGTGGTGCTCCGCAATCTGTGTCCGCAGGAGTGTGTCGATTGGCTCTATTATGTCTATTTTCCGGGGGCTTACGCCATTGATCTGGAAGATTTTTGGCCGCCGGAGGCCGTGGTAGCAGTGCTGGAAGCGACCGGCTTTGTAGCGGTGACGGTGGAGCGCCAGCACCTACACTACGAACAGGATTTACGCCTCTGGCTTGATACCGTGCGGCGCCGTGATACCTGCTCGCAACTACTGACGATCCCTGATGCAGCCTATGCGGCAGGGGTGCGTCGGCTGGAACACGAACTGGCTGAGGGAAGCGCTCCGCTGGTGCGCGAGGATCATCTCTGTTTTGTTACGATTCGAGGCGAGAAGCAGACAGGCATAGCTTGAGGAACGTGCAGACCTCGCTGTGAGCTTACCAGGCGGCCCACAAGCCACCTTTTGTGCGAGAGTGTGTCTTGTGCACGGCTTACATGATAGTATGGGACACGAGATTACGGAGCGGTCGTCACTCATCGACTGCATTACGCCCAGCAAGGCCATCACGATTCCACAGGAATGAGCGGGGTTTTTCAGGAGAGACGTTATGGCAGAACACTATCACGCCGACCACGTTGGCAGTCTCTTACGGCCTCCAGCACTGCTGGAGGCACGTGCTGCCCACGCTGCGGGGCGCATCAGCCTCGATCAGCTCCGGGACATCGAGGACAAGGCGATTCTTGCGGCTCTTGAGATGCAGCGCCAGGCAGGCATAGACGTCTTCACAGATGGCGAGTACCGCCGCAGCTGGTGGTCAGGGGCCATAGCCGAGTCGGTCGAGGGCATCATCGATGACCCAGACGCAATATTCATCCCAGGCTGGCAAGGACCGCACGGCGCACAGGCCGATGCGACGGCAGCCGAGATTGGCTTTGGGGCGCAGGTGGTGGGGGCGAAGCTGCGGCAAATCCGCCGGCTCACGGCCCATGAATCGGGGTTCTTGAAGCAGCATACTCCTGGGCCTTGCAAGATCACCATCCCCGGTGCGCTGAGCCGGGCCTTGGGTTGGTACAAGCCTGGATTGACCGACAAGTTCTACCCCACTCCGGCGGATCTGGTGCAGGAGATCGTCGATATCCTGCGGCGCGAGGTAAAAGCGTTGATTGATGAGGGTGTGTCCTACATTCAGCTCGATTCCCTGCGCTATGTCATCCAATTGGCGGACACTCGTACCCGCGAGCAGATGCTGCAAGCCGGTCAGGAGCTCGACAAAGCCCTCGACGAGACGATCGCGGCCGATAACGCCACCCTCCAGGACGCCAGGGGTGCCGGGGTGACCGTGGGGCTCCATATGTGTCGGGGCAATAACCGCAGTGCCTGGAGAACTACCGGAGGTTACGAGGTCATCGCCGAGAAGGCCTTTAATTTGCTCGAGGTCGACCGCTTTCTGCTGGAGTACGACACCGAGCGGGCCGGTGGTTTCGAGCCGCTGCGCTTTGTGCCTCCAGGGAAGATGGTAGTGCTCGGTCTGATTAGCTCGAAGGACCCACAGCTTGAGTCGCAGGACCAGCTCCTGCGCCGCATCGACGAGGCAGCGAAATACGTGCCCATCGAGCGCCTAGCGCTGAGTCCGCAATGTGGGTTCGCGTCCACAGCTCCGGGTAACCTGTTGACCTGGGACGAACAGCGGCGGAAGCTGGAACTTGTGGCGGAGACAGCGCGCCAGGTGTGGGGTGCTCGTGCGTGCTAACGCACGCACGAGCGCGGCTAAAAGGAGGAAGGCTATGAAACGCAATACCAACCGCATTCTTACCATGCATGCCGGAAGCCTGGCGCGACCGCCCGATCTGCGGGAGATGGTGCTCGCCAAAAGTAATGGGCAACCCTATGACGCGGAGGCCCTGGCCAGACGTTTACGCAGAGCGGTCGCTGAAGTCGTACAGCAGCAGATTGCCGTCGGTCTTGACAGCATTAACGACGGTGAGTTCAGCAAGACGAACTTTACGAACTATGCCCGCGAGCGCCTCAGTGGCCACGAGGAACGTTCGGGTGCCCCAGGGAACCCGCTGGCGCGGATCTATGGCCGCGATGCCCAGGAGTTCCCAGAATACTTTGTCGGCAGAGGCAACCTGGGGGGTAGGGAGGTGATCTGTACGGGCCCGCTCACGTTCATAGGCCATGATGCCCTCCAGACCGACATCGACAATTTTCAGGCTGCCCTCCAGGGCGTAGAGGGTCCTGAACCCTTTTTGCCTGCCGTAGCACCAGGGACCATCGAGCATTGGATGAAAAATGAGTACTACCGCAGCGATGAGGAATTCCTCATCGCTATCGCTGATGCCATGCATGAGGAATATAAAGCCATCACTGACGCTGGGTTCCTACTCCAGATTGATGACCCTGACCTGGCGGACGCCTGGCAAATCCAGGGTGACATGAGCGTTCCGGAATATCGTAAGTTTGCCGAACTGCGCATCGAGGCCCTCAACTACGCCCTGCGGGATATTCCTGAGGAGTCAGTACGCTTCCACATGTGTTGGGGCAGCTATCATGGCCCTCACAAGTACGACATCCCCCTCGAGGATATTGTGGACCTGGTCCTGAAGGTCAAGGCTGTGGGTTATTCGATTGAGGCGTCTAACCCCCGTCACGAACATGAGTGGCGCGTGTGGGAAGACGTCAAGCTGCCCGAGGGGAAGGTGCTCATTCCCGGCGTCGTAGGCCATGCCACGGATTTCATCGAGCATCCTGAACTCGTGGCCGAGCGTCTCATGAAATATGTCAATCTGGTGGGCCGCGAGCAGGTGATCGCCGGGACGGACTGTGGGCTGGGCACACGGGTGGGCCATCCCAAAATTGCCTGGGGCAAGTTTCAGGCGTTGGCTGAAGGCGCCCAGCTCGCCACGCAGCGGCTCTGGGGCTAAGGGAGACAAAACAGCGGGTGTCATTATGCCCTTACAGGGGCGGGCTATACCCTTTATCCATGGCAATCAAATCGAGGTGCACTAACGCGACTTCCTCAACGAGGAGCTGGGGAGTAGTCAGAGGGGTGAGGGTCGAGCGCAGCTTCAGGTAGCTCTGGCAGGCATCGCAGGTCGCGACACGTTGCCTGGGTTCTTCACCTTCGACCTGCAGATAGCCCAGGACGTGAAAATCCCGCGTGGTGCAGAAGGGGCATAAGAGGCGGTCGACTTCCCAGGAACTGGCGCAGAGGCCACAGCGTAGATAGCGCCATTGTTCCAGACCACGCTGCTCGGCAAGTACAGGCCAGGCACCGCAGGTGGGACAGTACCCGCGCCCCCAGGGCTGGGTGGCCCGGAGTGGTGCGAGCTGCGTTGCTACGTGTTCGAGGCAGGGCAGCAGCGTCAGGCGCAGCAGTGTCAGCACCAGATCAGCAGCATATCTCTGCGCTTCGAACTGGGCCGGTAAGGCCTGGACATCACTTGTAAGCCACATATTGCCCAGCGTCCACAGGTCAAGGCGCCCCTGCTTGACCGTTTCTGCCAGCGTGGTATAGATCGTGTGATCAGGAGCCCCTGGGCTAGTTTCCGCATGGACGGTGGTCGCCGCCTTGCAAAGACGTATGAAGATGGCGCGGAGATGGCGAGCCTCGCAGGGTAATGCGACATTACGCAGCAATGCTATACCTCCGGCGAGCCGTGCGGCGGCGTCTTCGGCGGTCATGGACACCGGGAGGACCGCTACTGTGGTAGCGTACATGGCGCGTAACAACGCCCTCTGCATGGCCGCAGCCTGGCGCAAATCAGCTTGGGTTTCGGCCAGACGCGCAAGCTGGGCAACGGCCTCAGTGACTTCCGGTGGCTCCGGAGTCTGGCGACGCAAGAATTTAGCGATTCTTCCGGCCACGACGGCGTCCTTCTGTCGGTGCAAGTCCCTCTTGCACGGCCTGGGCTAACAGCCACTCGACGAACTGTGGCGACGCACAGGCTGCTTGCCACTCTTCGAGTACACTGACAGCAACAGCCCGCGTTGGGCCAGAGGGTTCACCAAGCAGCGTAATGATCTGCTCCAGCGCCGCTTCCATCTGGGCTGGCTCTGGATCGAGCCCTACCAATTCGTTCAGAAGATGTGCTTTCAGCACACTGCCGCTGATATCGGCCTGCTGGTCACGAGCACGCTGGCGTGGCAGCAGGTCGCCAGAAGCAAGCAGCAAGAGCGCCATATCTTTAGGACGGAGAGGCGTTGACTCCATGCGTAGACCACACAGCGCTTTAACGGCTGGGGGAAGCTGTAAAGACTTTGCTTTCCGGCTTGAACTGGGTGGATGTATTGCCGACATCCGCACCTGTACCACCACCCCGAGGCCGGCCATCTTCCGGGCTGGTGCACCCAGCCAGGGGCGCAGCCAGGAGCACGAGGAAGACCACAGACACTTGGGGCCGCACCAGCAGAGACAGAAGCTGCAGCATCGCTCTCCTCCGCGTCTCTATCGTCCTACCGCACCAAGGTGTTGCGCCACCATCAGAATGCTGTAGCGCATCTCGAAGCCCCCAATCAGCACCAGCAGACACGACAGCGTTGTGGCCCACGTACTGGCGCCACGCACCAGACGCAGGATAAGCGGCAGCACCAGGCCAAGTAGACCGGTCACCAGAATGAGAAGCCGGCCATAAGAACTCTGGAGGAGCGGCATCGCCAGCCCGCCAAGCGAGACGAGAAATCCGATGAACAGCAGTAATTCCAGCCCTAGAGCCCAGGAATTGACGCGCTGCAGACGGGCCAGTGCTGCAGGTGCAGCACTGGGCAGCCGCAGGAGGAGCATCAGCGCCGTGCCAGTCGCCGCTGCCGAGGCCAGGAAGAGACCGCCGAGCAAGCGCGTATCGCTCCAGAAGGGTTGATTACTCGCGGCCAACAGTACGCCCGTGTACGACGCCAGAAAAAAGCCCATGCCAGCACAGAGAAGCGCAAAGAGTTTCCCTAGGAGTCCACGGTGCAGAGCATGGGCCAGCGTACGCCAGCGCCCCAGCCCGACGCGTCCATCTTCTGCCAGCACACCCACAAACGAAAGGAATGCCAGGCCGCTGAAAACCAGGAGCGCCCATGCCCCCACTGACATGGGCGACCAGTACTTGAACATCGGGCGGCCAGTTTCTGATTGGATGAGCATGTGCCAGAAGCGCTCCGGGCGTCCCAGGTCCAGAATGAGCAACACTCCGCACACTACAGCGAGTGGAAAGGCGTAATAGTACGCGACTTTCGCCATAGCCCTGTCGCGTTCGCTGCCCACCAGCTCAATCAGTGCTGCAATAAAGTACAGGCCTGCTGCCAGGCCGCCGAGGAAAAAATACCACACCAGCAACCATTCCCATTCCGGCGCCGCAGTAATACGTATCATGCGTCCTGCTCCTCACCGCGACGACGGAACGAGAGCAGGGCTGCCAGGCCCAGCAAAATTGCACTACCCAGGCTCACCAGCGATGAAGCGCGGACGGAGCGCGATGGCAACTGCGGGTGGCGTGGCAGGCCATAGGTCTCCGGCTCATCCACCAGCAGGTAAAAGGAGTTGAGCCCGCCCAGAATGCGCTCATCGGCCCCGTAGAGCTGAGCTTGCGTCTGTCCGGTAGCCTGGAGGGCAGCCACCCGCTTCTGCGCCCGCATCTTGAGTTCTTCGATGGGCCCGAACTGAATCGATTCGGTTGGACAGGCCGCCGCACAGGCTGGCTGTAAACCGTTCTGGAGTCGGTCATAGCAGAGTGTGCACTTCTTCGCCGTGCCCTGCCCGGCGTTCTCCGTGCCGCCCATGTGAATCACTCCAAAGGGACACGCGGAGACACAAACGCGGCAGCCATTGCATACTGCAGACTGAATGTACACACTGTCAAACTCGGTGCGAATGATCGCCCCGGTCGGGCACACCTCCAGACAGGGGGCGTTCACGCAATGCTTGCAGACGTCAGACATCATGAGCCAGGTCAAATCACGGCGGTCCGGGCGCTCACTCTTCTCGATGAACTTGACATGCCGCCAGTTCACATCGGAGAACGACCCCGTATTGTCGTAGGAATTACCGGTAATCGGCAGCGATTTCCCAGGTCTGGTGGCGCTTGGCTGCTCGGCCAGCTCTGCTGGGAGGCCATTCCACTGGTGGCACGCCACCTGGCAAGCCTTACAGCCGATGCACACCGTCGTATCGGTGTAAAATCCCATTGCTTGCGCCATGGTTTGTTTCCCTTCTAGTGGGGCACGGCGTCATGCTCCACCCCGCCAAACTGGGTACTGCGTACCGCAATTGGCCGCACCAGTTTGGCGCGGTAACTAGCCGTGCGCAGCACTAGGCCACCCGCACCTTGCTGACGTTGCAGACAAATACTTTGGCTTCGTGGATGCTGACGTTCGGGTCCCCCACCAGGGCCGTGAGATTGTTCACCACATCACCGACCGCGATGCCCTTGTAGCCCCAGTGCCAGGGCATACCCACGTGGTGGAGCTTCTTGCCATTGACGGTGTATGGTCGCACACGCTTGGTAACCAACGCCTTCGCCTGGATGGAGCCGCGGGGCGTACTGATCTGCACCAGCTCGGTGTTATTTATCCCTAACTCCTCAGCGTGTTCTGGACTGATTTCTACGAACAGCTCAGGCTGCAACTCGGCCAGCCAGGGCAGCCAGCGACTCATACTGCCGCTGAGGTGATGCTCGGTGAGACGATAGGTCGAGAGGATATGTGGATACTCCTTTGACCCCACTGCCGCAAGCATCTCCTTAGGTTCCCAGACTTTCGCCAGAGGGTTCGTCTGCTGCTTGTAGACGAAATTCTGTACTGGCGATTCGTAGGGCTCATAGTGCGCTGGCAGCGGCCCATCGACGAGACCAGATGGGGCAAAGAGCCAGGCTTTGCCGTCGCCCTTCATGATGAAGGGTGAGGCGCCGTCGTGGAAGTCCAGCCCCACGCCGTTGGGCTTGGCCGGTGCGTTGGGTTTTTTGGTAGGTGGGAAGTCCGGGACATCGAGCCCCACCCACTTACCAAGGAGCGGATTGCCCTGGGCGTCCTTACCGGCCTCAGCCTGCGGGTCAAAGTAGACATATCCTTTGAACTTGCCGCCACTGAGATGCTGTGCCAGGCGGGCCTCCTTAGGCCAGGGATTACCGGCCGGATCAGCCGCAGCCCGGTTGTACATGATGCGGCGGTTCGCCGGCCAGGCAAAGCCCCACTCCAGGGCCACCCAATCGTCAGGCGTACGGCTCCTGGCGCGGTTGAGCCCGGCGGGATGTTCCGGCGTCGGGGCGTAGATACCCGTATAGATCCAGGCGCCACATACCGTGGAGCCGTCGTCCTTGAGTTGGGCAAAGTTCGCCAGGGGTTTCTTATCAGCCCAGGTAAAACCGTTGATCTCCTTCAGGATGCGCTGCGCTGAAGGCTCGTCCTGGAGGCGCCACTCGGCATTTTCCGCCGCGTCAATATAATCCCAGGTCAAAGCATTAAAACCCTGGTCGCGGGAGTTAGTGCTGGTGGCGTAAAGCTTCTTGAGGCGCAGGCCGAGATGCACGGTGAACCAGATGTCGCTGCGCGCATCCCCAGGTGGATCAACTGCCTTATCGTGCCACTGTACGAGGCGCTGTGTATTCGTAAAGCTGCCGTCCATCTCCTGCACAGCCGCAGCGGGGAGAAAGAACACCTCGGTCTTGATATCAGCCGTTTTGAGTGCCCCGTTCCTGACTTCGGGACTGTCCTTCCAGAAGCTCGCCGTCTCGGTTTCGAACAGATCGCGCACCACCAGCCAGTCCAACTTCGCTAACGCCTGGCGCTGGAAGCCAGCGTGCTGCCCGCCCACCGCCGGGTTTTGCCCCAGGGCGAACATGCCCTTGACCGTGCCTTTGGACACCTCCACGAACATTGGCATGTGACTGTGGTCGCCGGTGATCTTCGGCAGCCAGTCGTACCCGAACTGATTCTCTGGCGTAGCGCTGTCGCCATACCAGGCTTTGAGCTGACTGACGATAAACTTGGGGAAATTGCTCCAGAACGCCGTCGGCGTCACTTCCGTGGCGATGTAGTCCTTCAGTGTGTCATGTTTGCGCTGCACGCTGGGGGTGTTGAGATAGCCAGGATGGATGTTGTACAGCGTCGCAATGTCCGTGCTGCCCTGAATGGTGGCATGGCCGCGCAGGGCTAGAATGCCGCCACCCGGTCGACCGATATTGCCCAGGAGCAGTTGCACGAGCGTGGCCGTGCGGATGAGCTGTACGCCACTGGTGTGCTGCGTCCATCCCACAGCATAACAGATAGCGCTGGTCTTCTCGGGACCACTATTGTCCAGGAGTGTCTCTGCAACTTGCAGAAACGTGTCACGCGGTGTGCCGCAGATCTGTTCGACCATCTCTGGCGTGTAGCGAGCGTAGTGTCGTTTGAGGAGCTGAAACACTGTGTAGGGATCTTGCAGTGTGCGGTCTTGCCTGGGCTGGCCAGGGACACGTGCCGCTACCACGTCAGCGAAGCTCTGTGCGTCGGCGAGCGCCACCAATGGTTCGGCAGGTTCCGTCTGATAGCTCCAGGTCTGCGTGTTGTAGCGTTTGGTGCTGGGATCAAAACCACTAAACAGCCCATCGAGGTCTTCCGGTCCCTGGTAGTCCGGATGGATCAGGGTCGCCGCATTGGTGTAATTGACCACATACTCGCGGAAGAAGGGCTCGCTGTTCCAACGTGGGCTGTTGATAATATAGTTCACCAGCGCCCCGAGATAGACAATATCACTCCCGGCGCGCACTGGCGAGTAGATGTTGGCCATGGCGCTGGTGCGCGTGAACCGCGGGTCAATGTGGATGACCTTGGCTCCATTGGCCTTGGCCTTCAGCACCCAGCGGAAGGCAATGGGGTGACACTCGGCCATGTTCGACCCCATGATCATGACTGCGTCAGCATGTTGCATGTCCATGGCGAACGTAGTGGCCCCGCCGCGCCCCATCGAGATGCCCAAACCGGGCACCGTGGCGGAGTGTCATATGCGTGCCTGGTTCTCAATCGCGACCACTCCCAGGCCGCGCATCAACTTGGCGTGCACATAATTCCACTCATTATCCATGGTGGCGCCGCCAAGTGAAAAGATCGCCGTGGTATGGTTAGCGCGCTTCTGAACCTCCTTTCCCTCGGCATCTTTCACTGTAACAAACTCG
>Ga0111539_10008666_pt1 | contig 12912 bp, 8 predicted proteins | sample RhiMethybrSRZTD1_FD_79667 | JGI IMG/M metagenome (GOLD analysis project Ga0111539, IMG submission 79667) | Populus rhizosphere microbial communities from Tennessee, USA - Rhizosphere MetaG P. TD hybrid SRZTD1 (version 2) (version 2) | ecosystem: Host-associated > Plants > Roots > Rhizosphere >...
AAGAAACAAGTTATAACGTTGAGGCGAAGGGGGAGTGAAGACGATACATATTGAAAACGAGGTCTGCTCCAGGATTTCGTTGAGACTTTATATAAAAGGAGGCTCTAGCGAAAAGGGCGTAGGTGCTGATCATTGCTGTGTTTCCCAATTTTCAGCGCCCATAAGCATCCTCAAACCGAACAATATCATCCTCACCAAGATATGACCCCGATTGAACCTCGATCATCTCTAGCGGCACACAACCTGGGTTTTCCAATCTATGACGCGTACCTAACGGGATAAACGTGGACTCGTTTTCCGATACAAGATAACTTGTGTCCCCGCGTGTAACCTGCGCCGTGCCTCGGACGACGATCCAGTGCTCAGCCCGGTGATGATGCATTTGTAACGATAAGGCGGCACCAGGCTTAACAACAATTCGCTTTACCTGGAATCGCTCACCTGCATCAACGCCATCGTACCAGCCCCAGGGGCGAAAGACCTTTCGGTGCAACTCGCCCTCTGGCCGCCCTTCTCTTTTAAGGCTGTCGACTATTTTCTTAACGTGCTGGGTTTTACTCATGTGGGCGACCAGAATAGCATCCGGCGTTTCAACCACCACCATATCGCTTATTCCCACGCATGCCACCAGACGGTGTTCTGCCAGGACGAGCGTATTGCGGCATTCGTGTAACAGGACATCGCCTTGCGTGACATTGCCCTCAAGATCCTTCGGCAATACCTGCCACAGGGAATCCCACGCGCCCACATCGGACCATCCTGCGGATAAGGGAATAAAAACGCCTGGTGGCAGCATGCCGTCTTGCGCGGTTATGCGCTCCATTACCGCGTAGTCGATCGAATCGCTCGGGCACTGCGCGAAGGCGTCCCTGTCTACGCGTAAAAAATCGCCGTCAACCGACCCTTTATCCCAAGCCGCGCGACAGGCGGATAAGATATCCGGCCGGCAGAACCCGATCGCCGAAAGCCATACTGACGCCCGCACCATAAACAAGCCGCTGTTCCAAAAATAGGAACCTTCGTCTAGATAAGCCTGGGCAGTAGCGAGATCGGGTTTCTCCACAAACCGTGCAATGACTCGGGCGCCATTCGCTCCGGTCGGTTCACCCGCCTGAATATAGCCATATCCTGTCTCAGGCGAGTCGGGCGTTATGCCAAAGGTAACGATAGCACCTCCCTCTGCAAGCGCCATCCCTTGATGAACCGCCACTTGAAAAGTCTTGATATCAGAAATTACATGGTCAGCGGGCATCACGAGCAAAATGGGATCACTTTCGGAGCCGACCGCTGCCAGCGCAGCCAGAGTCAACGCCGGGGCGGTGTTGCGTCCCACTGGTTCAAGCACTATCGAGCCTTTCGTTTCCATCAACCGCAATTGCTCGGCGATGATAAAACGGTATTCCTCATTGCAAACCACCAGAGGAGCTCCTAGCTGCACGTCTGCCATTCCTTCCATGCGACGAACCGTAGCCTGCAATAGCGAGTCGTCCCCAATGAGCGGCAAGAGCTGTTTTGGATACTTTTCGCGCGAAAGCGGCCAAAGCCGTGTTCCGGAGCCGCCTGACAGGACAACGGGAACGAGTATTTGCATAAGATTTTTATGTGAAAATTGGGAGATATCGACCATCGTTAAAACAAGATTTGTGCTAGCTGCGCCCGTTTCCGCAGGCCCAGTGATACGCTAGGCGGCGGCGGAGCCGCCTTTCGAGTCTCCGCCGCCGTAGCCAACAGGATTGAGGCTTTGCCACCGCCACGTATCCACACACATTTCTTCCAAGCCGCGTTCTGCCTGCCAACCCAGCAGTTCACGTGCAAGTTTAGGGTCGGCGTAGCAAGAAGCAATATCACCAGGACGCCGGGGCGCGATCCTGTAAGGAACGGGCCGCCCACTCGCCTTTTCGAAGGCATGGACCATATCCAGAACGCTGTAACCAGTACCCGTCCCCAAGTTTACTGTCAGGCAACCGGTTGACTGTGCACCAGTCGAGCTATCCAACGTATCTAGGGCTTGCAGGGCCTTGAGATGACCCAAGGCCAGATCAACTACGTGGATGTAATCACGAACTCCAGTCCCGTCTGGCGTTGGATAATCATTGCCCCACACGTTGAGGATCTCCCTCCTGCCGATTGCTACCTGGGCGACGAATGGCATCAGATTATCGGGCGTGCCGAGCGGGTCTTCTCCGATTAGACCACTGGGATGCGCGCCAACCGGGTTGAAATAACGGAGGATGGCCAAGTGCCAGGAGGCGTCGCTGCGTTGCAGATCTCGCAATATCTCCTCCACCATTAACTTGCTTTGCCCATAGGGATTGGTGGCGGAAAGTGGGTGATCCTCAGTCAGTGGTAGCCACTTCGGATCGCCATAAACCGTTGCCGAGGAGCTGAATACCAGCTTCCGCACCTCACACTCCCTCATCGCTTCGAGAAGCCGGAGGGTACCAACGACGTTATTATCATAATAGGCCAGGGGTTGCTTAACTGACTCTCCTACAGCTTTAAGTCCAGCGAAGTGTATTACCGAACTTGCCCCGCTATCGCGCAGCGCTGCCTCCAACGCCGTACGATCGCGGCAATCACCTCTTATTAAGTGGAGCGGCTTGCCGGTTATCTGCTGAACCCGCGCCAGGGCCTCGGGATGACTGTTACAAAGGTTATCAAAAACGACAACCTCAAAACCTCGGTTGAGCAATTCGACGCAGGTATGCGAACCAATGTATCCCGCTCCGCCAGTGACAAGGATAGTCGCCATCAGACGCAACCAAAGATGTTAGATATACAAACTTGAGCGAAGCCTGGTTGACGTTCCACTGAGAATACTATTATCGATTTCATGATCACGCCTCACTATTTAAAACGCACCCAACGATTCGGCACTGGGCTCATCAACTCCCAGTTCTGTCGCGAGTATGCACACAATCCGCTCAGCTGCTCGGCCATCCCATAAATGCGGCCGGCGCCCCTGCTTACGTGCACCACGCAGCACCTTGCGCACCTCGGCGACCATACGTACGGGATCGGTCCCGACCAATACGTTGGTACCTTCATCTATCGTTACCGGACGCTCGGTGTTCTCACGAATAGTAATACACGGTACACCGAGCGCGGTGGTTTCTTCTTGTAGGCCGCCACTGTCGGTTAACACGACAGTGGCGTCCTTCCATAGATTGAGAAAGGCCATGTAAGCCTGCGGTCCTACCAAGGTAATATTCGGCCCGAGATCAATGCCGAATTTTTCAAGATTTCCTCGCGTACGCGGATGGACCGGAAATATCAACGGCAGCTCAACCGAAATTTCCTTCATTCCCTCGCATATCTTCTTCATTGTATATGCAGTATCCACATTGCTGGGGCGATGCAATGTAATCACTCCATAACGCCCATTATTAGCCGTGGTGACCGTCTTGAAAACCGTTGTGTCGGACGCGGTATAATCCGCCTGCTCCAATTTCTTCACCTGGTAAAGCAAATTATCCACCATCACGTGGCCGACGTGGTGAATCGCAGCGTCTCGTTTGCCCTCGCGTTTCAGGTGCGCAACGCCGCTCGGTTCCGTAACGAAAAATAAATCAGAGATGCTATCGGTAACCAGACGATTGATCTCCTCGGGCATCGTCATGTCACCGCTGCGCAAACCCGCCTCAACGTGTGCGACGGTAAGGTTTAGCTTTTTGGCCACAATGGCGCATGCTAAGGTAGAATTAACATCGCCCACTACCAGCACCGCATCCGGGCGGGCGCTCTGACACAACTCCTCAAACGCTACCATGATTTTGGCAGTCTGCTGGGCATGGCTGCCACCACCGGCGCCCATAAAAATATCAGGTTCAGGAATGCCAAGTTCTTCAAAAAATACGTCATTCATCTCACGATCGTAGTGCTGACCCGTGTGAATGATGCTGTAAGTCAAGCGGCCATGAGTCTGCAGCGCACGTACGATTGGGGCAATTTTCATGAAATTTGGCCGGGCTCCGGCAACCAGATATATTTTTGGCTGTTTCAATCTCATCCCTTTAGTCGCAAATATTATTTGAGCAACGTGTCTGTTCATTAGACACAACATCGCCACTAATGCCGTTCGCATAACAACTTAGCAACGTTGTAACACCTAGATGGCAATGTGATCTTAACAGAAGCATCGCACGGACTGCTCGATCATCTGCACATGGGTCAGGTGGATGTAGCTAGTAACGGTTAGGCCTGCTCAGGCCAGTCGTGTATGCCGAAAACACCGCCCTTGAATTTCTCTCTTCTTACATTAATCATATTTCAAGTTTATGGAGCTTTGCATACCTCACCTTTCATAATTTACAGAAAAGTGGAACGATTTTTGATGTCAGGGACATTTCCTGTGTAAATGGAAGATGCAAAGCCGTTGATAGGAGCTTTGATCTGAAGTCGCATCAGATCATTTGCAAGCTCGAGGGCTTCTAAAATCCCTCCTCCGTGGGACTAGTCAATTCTTGCCAGCTCGAAGTAACGTCGGGATATCCAATGCTGACTCCGCTAAACATTAGGAGCTCTTTCACCTCTGTTGGTTTGCCAGACACCCGCGTGCCTATTGAGACGTCGTATTAACACGTATGAACTGTAATTTGGCAAATAGGGAGGCAGAGGCCTGCGGGACATGTTGCTTCAAATCTACCACGCATCGGCGACCGCATTTTAACTCCGTAGCACAAACCCAGACTACTGCTGAGTATCGTACTGTCGAAATCACTAGCTCGGCCCCATTGACGATCCTGCGAAAAGCAGGATCATCATAAGTCATGATGAATTGATGAACGTTGGTGACACAGCAATAGCCGGCCCGGCTTGACTCGGCGGCATCCGTTATCGGGGAAACGGCTTCTTTCGTAGACACGAGGTCACCCCCCCATTCCAAGGACATGACGGGAGGGCATGGTAGGAATTCCCGTCCCGCAACGCCGTTCGCTTCGAGCACCGGTGCCGTGATGCTGTCTGGTTCAGTTAGCGAATGCTTGGGGGTAGGACGAAGCTTGGGTCGCCCCCCTCAAGGAGCGCGCTCCTCATCTTATAGAAAATATCCGTCAATCGAATGGTTTCGACCCCACCGTTGCCTCTTGCGGAAATCGCCGTATCAATGTGAATCCGATTGTACGATGCAGTCCGTTTTCTATCGAAACCAGCGCCGCTTCCTTGGGTAGATCGAAAGTTCGGCCGTCTTTCTCAACCGGTGCGAACGCTTCCACAGGCCCGAAATACCCAAACTGGCAGAACAGGCTCAGGCCCCGGTTCTCGACCGTGAAAAGTGGACCACCCGCAACAACTGACCCGCCGCATCTTGTCTTCCGCACGACGCGCTTCTTCGTTGCTCGAGAATGCAAGAAGGAAATCCCGGGACATCCCGGGCGCGACCTCAAAACCTTCAATCCGTAGACGCGCCAAGCTGTCCGCGTGACTCTTGAAGCGCTAATTAAACCTGCATCTCTCATTCGGGTATTGGCTGAGCCGGGGCGTCACTCAGCACTCGCATATTCGGCTCACGGAGCATCTCCGCCAGAATGTCATAGCATTGATAGACGAACAGCAGGGGATCGATACCCTTTTGCTTGGCGTCGCTATATTAGTCCGGGTTGGCGTTTTTACCTCTGTACACAGACGCATCGACATGTGGTGATGCTGGATATGCGCGCCCCCGTTCCATAACGCACGAAATGAGGAAGGATCGCGAGAATGGTACTCGCAAGGCTGCGTTTGTCATGCGAGTTGTCGTTCACCATCTGGCCTAAAATGCTATGTAAGCGCTGCAGTGACCGATCTCCGCCCACCTTTGTCACCTTCCATGGGCCGCGATGAAGAAATCAGGAGCCTTGCGCCGGTGAGCAGCATTCATCGGTCTCACGGTCCCAACGCCAATCCGTTGGACTCGAGGAGCTCCCAGATCTGGTCGTGATCCTTGTTGCAAATATCTCCCAGGCGGAAGACACCGTGCTCAACCTCTTCGCTCTCCACGCCGTCTTCACGTCGGCAAGCCGAAGATGTCTACCTATATGCTGGAATCTTCATCTATCGTTTCTACCTGGCGGTGCTGTCGCAAATCGTAATACATGACAATCCGAGGACGTTCCCCGCGCGAGCCGGGCGATTTTGATGAAATTGGCCGTCTCCCGCATCCATATATCTCCCGGCCGCTTCAATCTCGCCCCTTTAATCGCAAATACTATTGATATAGAAGGCCAAGACCTCTTGATGGGGCTTCGTTTCCAAAATGAGAGACAAAACATTTTAATTCTAGCTCTACCACTAGCCGAACCGAAGATAAGTTGCGATAATTAGGCCTCCCCATATCGGGGATTACCGCTAAAACTTTGATTCGAAACGGAATTACGAGAATCCGGACGCGATGGCTTTCCGAAGCCAGCCAAATCCCTCGAAAGAGGGCAATTTATCTCTTTTTAAGTTAAGAATATCTCAATTTAGTTTTGCCAGATTCAACTTTTCAAAATTTATACCGTAAGAGGTGTGACGGATTTTTGATCTGTAAAGGGCATACCCCGCGAAAGCGGGCGACGCAAAGTCATCGGTCTACCGGGCCTTAGCGCCCCACGACGGCAGGACTGCCAGATAACGCGACTCGTTCCACCGCTTCTTGCGGCGAACAGGCATTTATCGCAAAACTTCAATGGAACGGGATTTTGTTTCCGTTTTTTCCATCTAGTTTTTTTCGATTCAGCGTCATCACGCAGTTCGGCCTCGCTCTAGAGGAGGAACTGAATGTGAATACCAGTAAAGCGCCCCGAAATCTATCCCAGCTCGGCGTTTTTTCCGCCACTGTTGCTCGCCTATCTGCAATTGTTTGCGCCCCGTTCATACATACGGCTTCAGGCACTGGCTTTGCTGCCCATAACCGTTTTGAAAAAAAATGGGGATTTCCCTCCAAGTTAATCAAAAGCCTGGAACGGCACGAGGTTGCGACGAAATTTCGGGAAAAACAAAAAGAATGTCTTGCCTCTCGGCATTTACATATCGGCTTGATCAAGGGCACGTCAAGAGCGACTGTTCTCGGGAGCGTGAGAACAAAAACGAGTACAGCGACCACTGCCACATCCTTTCATGCCTTGCCAACGAGGAAGACCGCTATGAACAAGTTTAAAAAAATAGGCAGTATCTTCACTCTTTCCTTTGCTTGTCAGTATGCCTTGGCAGCGACCTATTATATCGATTCTGAGCTTGGAGACGATAGGTGGTCTGGAAAATCGAGCGCGCGAGCAGGGGGTGCTTCACCTGAGGGTCCTTGGCAAAGCCTTAATCGCCTGGCGGCTGCGCAGCTTTCCCCAGGGGACGTCGTAGAGCTCCAGTGCGGGAGCAAGTGGGCTCAGACACTTCGACTCAAAACTTCTGGCACAACCGATAACCGGATTACTATCCGTTCAGCATCCTCTGGATGCACTAAACCACCCACGATTGACGGTAGCCAACGTATCGATTCGCATGCTTGGATTCGTGATGGTGAAGCGATTTACAACTCTTCATGGCCCATTCAAAAGTTTCAAAATGGTAGCCTGGCTCGGGGAGTTGAGGGCTGGACTTCATGGTCGGCCTCAGCAGATCAGAAACTCGTCTACGAGAGCCATTGCCCCGAATCGTCGGGGGGTTGTGCCGCCTTCACAAGTAGTGCGAAGCCGGGAAGCATCGCCACCAGCAATAATTTTCTCGTTGAAGCGGGGCTTTCTTATACCGGTGCACTGACAGCGCGCGTTCCAACAGGGGCCAAGGCCAAGGTAGTGGTTAGACGCGGCACGCCACCTTACGAGCCCATTTCGGCTGTACAGTGGATAACGGGAAACGACACATGGCAAAGATTTAGCTTTGCCTTCGTCGCAAGGTACTCCGTACCCGATGCGCGGCTCGATATCGAGGTTTTTTCCGAGGGGATAAAGCTTTATTTCAAAGATGCGAGCCTCAAGCCTGCTTTCGCGCAACCCCTGGGCGCCTGGAGCGGCGATTTGCCTTTACTACCGGTATATCACCCTAATAGGGGACATAATAGTGAGCGGCCCGATTCTGTGTACGCTACGGTCGCCGCCAACGCTGATGCCGTCCGCTCAAGGTACGGTGGCACGGGCAGCACCTATCTGGAAATCGATCCAGACCTCAGACTGCCGCGGGGCGTTGTGCCGAGACCGGGGAACCGCCTGCGCATCCGCTCGGCTGCGTGGCAAATCGATGAGGTAACAATCACCAGCGTTCTCGGAAACCGACTGAATTTCACGCCAGCAACAAGCTATCCGATACGAAAAGGACATGGATACTTTCTTCTTGATGCCGCCGGCACCTTGGATTCCCCCGGAGAATGGGTTTACGATGCTAATAGCACGTCAGTATCTGTCTGGACACCCAACGGAAATGATCCAAACTGGCAAATTCGGATAAGTGTGCTGGAAAAAGGTGCTGATTTATCCAACCGTTCCAACATTAACCTTGAAGGAATAAATATAACGCGTACCGGGGTCGGCATCGACCTGACCAACGCGCGAAATATCACCGTAACGTCCAACAGTATTGCGAACACTGTGCGTGAGGGGATGATCGCGACAAACGCCAGCGACATCACAATCATGACGAATCGTTTTTGGCGCACCGGCGGAGATGCGATAGCTTCATTCACTTCGAAAATGCTCTGGGTAGAAGGCAATGACATCAACGAAAGTGCTGTTGCAATAAATGGAAATAGTATCTGGAGTCTTCCTACGCCCACACGCGCCACCGTGCAGGCTGGTTCAGGCGCGACCATAATGGATAATCGCATCAACCACTCGGGGGGAAATGGAATTTGGACACTTGCAAATGGTAGTATCGAGAAAAACGCCGTCCTGAGCAGCTGCCTGCTGCTCAACGATTGTGGCGGCATTTACGTCAACCACGCGTCTCCCAACACGAGAATTGTTTCTAACCTCGTTCAGGATGTCGCTGGCAACACTGATGGTGTGATCGATGATCGCGCACACAGCGTAGGCATTTATCTCGATGACCTTTCCACCAAGATGAGGGTTGAGGACAACAGCGTCGCATGGGCCGAGTTCGGAATACACGTACATGATTCATACAATAATCAGATCAGCAGAAATACGCTCTTTGGCAACCGACAGTTTCAGATTTTAATGCAGGAACACACCCACCGCTTGCGTGATGACGGGGACATATATGGAAACAGCGTCGAGGGTAACGTCCTGGTTCCAACGAAGCCGGTTATTTCATTGATGAAACAAAGCAGTGTTGGCGAGACGAGCGATTTTGGGATATTCGATGGGAATCATTATTCGGCTCTACTCTCCAATCGCATCATTGGTCAAAGTACTTCAACCGGGCTTTATTCAGAGCTGCGTTTTGAGGAATGGCAGGCACTGGCGGCTAGTGCAAGGGAGGCGCGTGATGGCAGTGGAAAAGTCAATAAACCCGTCGGCTATGCTGCTACGAAAATCACTGGCAACAACATTGTTCCCAACGGCAAACCGGTCTCCGGAAAGACTGGTTGGTCGACTTGGGGTCAAGTTGCCCCAGTTGGCGAACTCAGCTTTCAGAATTGCGACGTGGTTGGCCCTTGCATATACCGCTCAGCAGGGGGCTCAGCGGGGCTTCTCTCATCCCCCAATTTTTCTGTTAAGGGGGATGTCTGGTACCGCGTGAGCTTTGATGTCAAAGCTCACGACATCGGACAAACCTTTGACATTCTGATTAGGCGCGACGGTTGGGGCACCAGCCTCGGCTATGAATCACTTCTGGGCCGATCCCAATCGTTCACAGCTGGCTCGCAATGGAAAAGATACAGTTTCAGCTTTAAAGCTACCAAGTCCGTTACGGCAGGGGACCCCATGACAGGTGAACGGGGAGCGCGCGTGGATTTTCAGAATATTCCTGCGGGAAAAGCGCTATATATTGCTAATCTTGAAATTGTCCCCATCGCTCCGCTGGAAACAGCACTAAGTCTTCGAAGACTTAGCAATACAAGTCGGAGTGACGACGACATCTCGTGTCCTGACGAGGTTAATTCGCCGGACACGTGTGCAAATTATGTCCGGTTTTCGGACCAGCAGCCGATTTCTTGGCCCCTTACTATACCCGCACTTGGCACCGAGATCATATTTACGCGTGACCCATCGCTAGTGGATAGCGATGGAGATGGGATTGCAGACATTCAGGACAAATGTTCCCAAACATCCGCGGGGGAGATTACGGATGCCGCTGGCTGTGCGATGGAACAGTCAACAGGATGATCACCGCGCAAATGAGCGGTAACGGCGTCTCGTCAGGCGCCGCCTCGATCGCGACTGGCGCTAGAGAAAAAGGGGAATAAGTCCGCTTACCGACGGCGAAAAAGGAGTTGACGAGTTGCTAGGAAAATAAACAGGGTATTCGTCACCAAATAACGTCTCCATAGGCGACGGGGCTCACTGAGCAACCGGTATAGCCATTCCAGGCCACTTCGTTGCATCCACAGCGGCGCACGTGGAGTCGTCCCCGCGTGATAATCAAAAGCGGCCCCGACCCCAATCATCACGGCTTTAATACGACCCCGATGTTCCGCCATCCATTTTTCCTGCTTCGGGCAGCCCAGGCTCACCCAGACGGTGCCTGCGCCCGATGCATTTATACGGGCCACATCCCCTTCATCTTCGTCCTCCGTCAGCGCTCGAAACGGCGGAGACCAAGTTCCAGCGATTTGCAAACCGGGGAAATTCTTTGCAAGTTGTTGTTCCAGAATCTGGAGAGTCTCCGGAGAGCCGCCGTACAGATAAATTGATTCACCCTTGGTTGCTGCCTGTGCACAATACCGCCACATTAAATCGGGACCATTAATCCGTCTTTGCCGGGGAACGCCGAAACGTCGCAACATCCATGCTACGGGCTCGCCATCTGGTGTCGCCATATCTGCGTCTTCCACCGCCTGCCCAAAAACAGGATCATGCCTCGTGGTTACAACTGAGTGAACGTTACAAATGCATACGTAACGGCTTTCGTGAGCTTCCGCCCATGCGTTGATTCGCACGATCGCCGTTTCCCAATCCAATACATCGATGGGTGTTCCCAAGATACTGATCGTGCGCCGATTTGCCATCAAAGGAGTCGACCAGCAGCGTTAGCTGTACAATTGCTGACAGACCTTCGTTGCCGGCTCGGATGGGTTGTCCCGCAATCCGCTCTTTGGATATTCTGTCTACGCGAGCAACTTATGGCATATCGAGTCGGAACAAATACTGTGTGATAGTACCTCTCATCTCGAACAAAGCGCTTTCTACTTGGAAGACCAAGATACTTCATCTTTGGCACCGTTTTTTCTAAGAAAATTGCAAGTCCAGTTCTTTTGATTCTGGGAGCAGCACACCTGTGATGCGCCGAACAGGCGATCATAGGGGTCGCGCCATTGCTGGACAATAGGGTTAGGACTTCCAGATTGAGGATCGATGAGCCAAGAGCCGATTTATTATCCCATGCCTACCAATAAAAACGATCAATTCCCTCAGCTTTCGACAATACGAATGCTTTGAGCACAAAGTTCGCGTCGTCCGCCGAAACTCCTCACCATCGGATGATCTGCGTAACTATCTTTATTATCGAATCGCCAACCCGTTTCCGTGTTCTCCATAGAGGCTTTTTCGCCGACGCCATTCTTAGCCATCACACGGCGCACCTCACCGATGATTGGAACTATTGCCTCGGGTCCCGATTGTGTCACGTAAAAATGATGAGCTACTGTCAACACACTTTTTCCCCTCAGAGGCTAGAAAGTGGTCGAGGTGGTCAATATGATCCTTCCCCCCGGTAAATGCCTCGGGCGACACAACTCTATTCGACGTATCGATAGATTTCAATATTTTGAGGACTTCACACGCCAGTTCGACAAGTTTATCCATGCCTCCGGTGAAATGTGGCCTTAGGTTTGATTCGTTCCAGATCTCATATTTTGGATGCGTCCTTTGTATCTCTCCCCCACTGCCCTCACATGACGGAGCCAATCGTTCACTGTGGCAGGGTTACTGGCATTGCGGGGACTATAGGAGCTGGCTTTGCCGGGCGGGCCTAGAATTAGTTGGGCCAATCTTGATCGGCCAGTGCTGTCAATTCTGATTGGCCAATCCTATTCCTCCCTTGATTCGCGGACCCCCTGGATCGAGCAGTACGTAAATACCCTCAACTCTTCTTCCCACGTCATATCCTGTGCTTTTTTAGCTAAGGGTAAATTTGGTAAGCGCAACGACCCTGCCACGCAATCGCGCTCGCCCGTGCTGGCTGGTTCAGGCGCGACCATTATGCATAATTGCATCACCCACTCGGGGGAAATGGAATCTGGATACTTGCAAATGGCAGTATCAGGAAAAATGCCGTCCTGAGCATCTGCCTGCTCCCTCGCTGATGTAGCGGTATTTACCGTCCACCACGCATCTCGCTAACCTCTATGCTTCGATCCCGCCATGTTCAGTTTCTTAATGCCAAACATCCTTCTATTCCTTCGACGAAATGTTCAACCATATTCTTCAATGAATATCGCGATGCATCCTGTTTCGCCTGAAGGCATAGCCGCGCATAAAGGTGGGGATCAGAGAATAATTCGATAATTTGCTGAGCATAAGTTTCGGGACCCCCTCGCGCGACAATGCTGTTCTGCCCGTCTTTTAAATACGCAAACTCTGGTCCGTGGCGAGCCTCACGTGTCGTTGCAATAGGGATGCCCGCACAGAACGCATCCAGTACATGCAATCCTACGGCCCCGGGATTGAAAAGTACGGTGGCCAGCCTGAAATAAGCGGCTTTCTCAATGCTCCTTTTGGCCCCCATATATTTTAGCCAAGGTCGCGATTCCGCCGCGGCGAGTATATTACTAGTGCTCGGCCCGTCGCCTATTACCACCAATCGGAAATCCGGGACCTCTGCATAGATCCGATCAGCTGC
>Ga0111539_10008669_pt1 | contig 12908 bp, 11 predicted proteins | sample RhiMethybrSRZTD1_FD_79667 | JGI IMG/M metagenome (GOLD analysis project Ga0111539, IMG submission 79667) | Populus rhizosphere microbial communities from Tennessee, USA - Rhizosphere MetaG P. TD hybrid SRZTD1 (version 2) (version 2) | ecosystem: Host-associated > Plants > Roots > Rhizosphere >...
GGTACCGCGTGCTCCAGGTCAGCCCCCAGCAGTTCTACAGCCGCCGCCTGCGGCCCCTGGGCTAGCGGCGGGCGGTGAGCGCAGAGCCGCAGTGGACGGATGGAGGCTGCACGCCCTAGCCGCGCTATCCTCTGCGGCGTCCAAGGAGGCCGGCATGGGCAGACCGGGACCGGGGCGGGCGCCGCTGGCGTGGTACGGAGGGAGCTGGGCCTATTCGGAGCCCCTACCGCCGCCGCGCGGCGAGAACAAGAAGCCCTTCGACCCCTCGGACTTCGGGCCGGACCGCCCGCCGGGCCAGGGGCACGGCGTCATCCTGGGCCGCTTCCTGCCCCCGCACCTCGGCCACCAGTACCTCATCGACTTCGCCCGCGCCCTCACCTCCCGGCTCACGCTCTTCCTGAGGATCAGCGCCGACGACCCCATCCCCGGCGAGGTGCGCCTGGCCTGGCTGCGCGAGCTGTATCCGGAGACGGTGGTGCCGGTGCGGGACGCGCCGCCGCCGCCCACCAGCCCGTTCGGAGCCGACTACCCCCGGGCGGCGGAGTGGGCGGCCATCGTGCGCCGCGCCGTCCCCCACGTCGACTCCGTCTTCACCTCCGACCCGCTTTCGGACCCCTTCATCTCCGCGCTGGGCGCGGAGAAGGTCATGGTGGACACGGCACGGCGCGCGGTCCCCGTTCGCGGCGCCGAGATCCGCAAGGATCCCTGGCAGCACTGGGATTCATTGCCCGCCTGCGTCCGCCCGTACTACCTGCGCCGCGTGTGCCTGATCGGCCCCGAGGGCACGGGCAAGACCACGCTGGCCCGGCGCCTGGCCGAGAAGTACGGCACGGCGTGGGTCGGCGAGCAGGCGCGCGTGGTCAGCGAGCGCCGCGCCTGGGAGCCGGCCCAGACCCAGGCCATCGCCCGCAGCCAGATGGCGGCCGAAGACGCGCTGGCCCGCCGGGCCCGCCGCCTGCTCTTCTGCGACACCGACCTGCTGGCGGTCCGGCTCTGGAGCGAGCGGCTGTTCGGCCAGGCGCCTCTCTGGGTCGCGCAGCAGGCGGCGGCGCGCTCCTGCGACCTGTACCTGGTGACCAGCCTCTGGTCCCATGCGAGGGAGAGCGCGCCGGAGCCGCGGCCCGCCTTCCTCCAGCGCTGCCAGGACGAGCTGAAGGCGCTGGGGCGCCCCTTCGTGCTGCTCCAGGGCCCGGCGGACGAGCGCTTCGCGCAGGCCTGCGCCGCGGTGGACGCGCTGCGGCCCGGCCCGCGCTGAGGATGTTCGGGCCCGCGGACTTCCGCGATCCCCATCCGCTCCTGGAGCGGCTGCTCCGCGAGCGCCCGGTCGGCTTCGACCCGGAGCTGGGCCGCTGGATCGTCACCCGCTACGACGACGCGCTGGCCGTGCTGCGCGACGTGGTGCGCTTCTCCTCGGCCGTGGTGCCGCAGCTGCCGGCAGGCGCGGGCGGTCAGGCCCTCGACCGCTTCCGCCGCCTGTCCGCGCGCTGGCTCTTCTTCCTCGACCCGCCGCGGCACGGGCCCGAGCGCGCGCCCGTGGCCCGGGCGCTGGCGCCGGCCGCGGTGGACGGGTGCGCGGCGGACCTGCGGGCGGCCGCCGGCGCGCTCCTGGAGCGCCAGCGCGCGAAAGGCGGGATGGACGTGGTGGCCGACTACGCCCATCCGCTGGCCGTGCGGGCGGTGGGCGCGCTCATCGGCCCGCCCGACCGCTTCTCCGGCTGCTGCGCGGACATGGAGGCGGCGGGGCGCGACCACGGCCACCGACCCACCTGGGAGCGCGGCCTGGCGGCCATGGCCGCGGCCACGGCCGCGGTCGACGAAGTGGTGGCCGCGGCGGCCACGCCCCTGGTGGCGGCCCTGCTGGAGGCCGAGCGCGCGGGCGCCCTCGACCGCGACGCCGTGTGCGCACACGTGCTGGTGCTCCTGTTCGCCGGCGTGGAGACCACGCAGAACCAGATCGCCAACGCCGTCCACACCCTGCTGCGCCACCCGGGCGCGCGCGCTCACGCCGACACCGGCGCCGTGGTGGAGGAGTGCCTGCGCTACGAGCCGCCCGTGCTGGGCGTTCTGCGCCGCGCGCGGGAGCCGGTCGTGCTGGGTGGCCAGACGCTGCGCGCGGGCGACGAGGTGGTCGTGCTCCTGGCCGCGGCCAACCGCGACGGCGGGCGCTTCCACGACGCGCAGCGCTGCGACCCCGCGCGGGCCGAGAACCCGCACCTCTCCTTCGGCTTCGGCCCCCACTACTGCCCGGGGGCCGCGCTGGCGCGGCTCACCACCCGCGTCGCGCTGGAGGTGCTCCTGGCCGAGGTCCCGCGCCTCCGGCTGGCGGCCGCCACCATCGGCTGGCGCGACCACGACCCCATCGTGCGCGGCCCCAGGACGCTGCCGGTCGAGTGGTCTTGATGGGCAAGGTCTCGGGAATGAGTCGGCGTCCCTGGCTGGTACTGGTCGGCGGGCTGATGGCCTGCCAGGGTCGCGAGGAAGCCCTGCCTGCCCTCTACGTTCCGCAAGAGCTGAGGGACGGCTGCGTGGATCCCCCGCCTCCCCCACCGCCCCCGCCGCGTCCGGGATCGACCCTACCCCTCCACGCCACCGGAGACCCATCCGTGTGCCTGCCGGCGACCCGACAGGAGAAGGGCCTGCACCTGGCCATCACCCTGGCCCGCGACGGCAGTCCCGCCCTCATCGAGGCCGACGACGCGACCTGCATCTTGGAGATCGGGGCGGGCGGAAGCGACATTCCGCCCTACAGCCTCGACGCCGCCACGGAGAAGTGCCTGTGGGACGTGATGCGCGACTGGCGTTTTCGGCGCGAGGCCGGCTGCTCCCGGCCCGTGGCCTACCTCGAGATCGGCCGACGGGAGGGAGGATGCGGGAGCGCGCCTAACGAGGGGGTGGAGCCCCCGTCATCAGCCAGCACCTCAGCAGCTCGGCCACGCTCCAGGCCTGGGCCACGCAGCCGCGGGGGGTGAAGGGCTCGTCGGCGTCGAAGATCTCGCTCACCGAGCCCACGCAGGCCTCGTCGAGGTGGGGCAGGAAGCCCTCCAGCAGTGCCCGGGCCTGTCTGGTCTGGCCCGGGTGCACCTTGAGCCAGGCGTCCACGAAGGGGCCGATGAGCCAGGCCCAGACCGTGCCCTGGTGGTAGGCGGCGTCGCGAGAGCGCAGGTCGCCGTAGTAGCGGCTCTTGTAGTCGGGATGGCCGGGGGCCAGCGAGCGCAGGCCCACCGGCGTGAGCAGCCGCTCGCGCACCACGTTCAGGACCGGCTCCCAGCGCGCTTCGTCGAGCACCGGGTGCCGCAGGGAGAAGGACAGGATCTGGTTGGGGCGGCAGGCCGTGTCGTCGCCGCCTTCGCCGTCGACCACGTCGTAGAGGTGGCCGCCGGCCTCGTACCAGAAGCGGCGGTTGAACGAGGCGCAGACGCGGGCGGCCGCCTCGCGCATGTCGCCCGCGTCGCCCTTGCGCCCGGCCTCCTCCAGCCACTGGGCCATCAGGCAGAGCGCGTTGTACCAGAGGGCGTTGATCTCCACCGCCTTGCCCCGCCGGGGCGTGACCACCCAGTCGCCCACCTTGGCGTCCATCCAGGTGAGCTGCACGCCCTCCTGGCCCTGGCGCAGCAGGCCGTCGGCCTCGTCCACGCCGATGCCGAAGCGCGTGCCGCGCACGTGATGGCCCACGATGTCGGCCATCACCGGCAGCAGCGAGACCAGCAGCTGGCGGTCGCCGGTGGTGGACGTGTAGCGGTCGAGGGCGTGGAAGAACCAGAGGGTGGCGTCGGCCGTGTGGTAGAGGCCCTTGTTCTCGCCCTCCGGAAACAGGTTGGGGATGAGGCCGTCGCGCACGTAGTGGCCGAAGGTGTGCAGGATCCAGCGCGCCTCCGCGTGGCGGCCGGTGCAGAGGGTCAGGCCGTCCAGGCTGATCATGGTGTCGCGGCCCCAGTCGGTGAACCAGTGGTAGCCGGCGATCACCGTGCGCGCCTCCTCGCCCCGCGCGCGGGCCCGGGCCACGTCCTCCAGGCGGCCGGTGGGCGAGATGATGAACTGGTCGGCGGCCAGCACCAGCTCGCCGGCCACGGCGTCGTCCGCCCGGGGCGAGCGGGTCACCAGCCAGCGCCGCCGCTCGTCTTCGGCCCCCACCGCCTGCTGCGGATCGAGGGCCGACACCGTCTCCCAGCGCTCGGTGGAGGCCACCAGCCAGGCCTCGCGCTCGGGCTCCACCTCCACGTCGAAGAAGCCGGGGCTCCAGAGCTCGCCCCGGTCCTCGTAGCCGCGCGTGGTCTCGATGCGGAAGAGCACGCGCTCCACCGAGTGCGGCCGGCAGGTGAAGGGCGCGTCTTTGGCCCAGGCGCGCAGGCGCAGCGGCGGCAGCTCGGCCGGCCCGCGGATCTCGTAGCGGTCGTTCACCATGCTGAAGGTGTAGGGCACGTCGCGCAGCGCGCTCACCGGCGCCTCGTGGGGCCGGAAGTGCACGGCCGGGCGCAGGTGCAGGCGCACGGGCCCGTCGGCGCCGCTCACGCGATAGCCCACCTGGACCGTGTTCTGGCGGTGGGGCATGAGCAGGCGCTTCTCCACCGTGATCCCGCCCACGCGGTAGGTCCACACGGGAAGCCCCCACTCCAGCCGGAACTCGGCCAGGTGTTCGCCGGAGGCGGGCGGCGTGGGCGTGGGATCGCGCTCCTCGCCCCCCAGCGGCACGCGGGTGCCGTCGCCCAGCACCAGCTCCTCCCACAGGTGGTTGAGCATCATGGTGCGGCCGTGGGGTCCGGGCAGGGCGGCCACCAGCAGGCCGTGGAAGCGGCGGGTGGGCACGCCGCACACGGTGCCCGAGGCATAGCCGCCCATGCCGTTCGTGACCAGCCACTCGCGCGTCACCAGGTCGTCCCACAGGCGCCCGTTGCCGCGCCACGGGAGGCGGCGCACCAGCTCCTTCACTTGCGGCGCTCCTTCCCCCGCCGGCGCTCGCGCGGCGGAGCCGGGGCCGGGTGCAGCAGGACCGCCGATTCGCCGGCCAGCCGCCAGCCCTTCTCCGTCTCCGGCTCCCACACGCCGAACCCGCCGTAGCGCGGGTCGTGGCTCGACCACAACACGCGCCAGGCCTTCTCGTCCGGCGGGGCCAGCAGCGGCTCGGGCGCGATCTCCAGCCGCAGCTCCGGGCCCAGGTTCACGACCAGCAGGCGGTCGTCGCCGCCGGCGCCGAAGAAGCGCAGCAGGAACGCCTCCGCGCCCAGCACGGCGCCGTCCACCGCGCCGCGGGCGGCCGCGGCCAGGGTGGCGTCGGCGCGGCGCAGCGCGATCAGGTCGCGGTGCAGGCTCCAGGCCTGCACGTTCCGCTCGCGCTCGGCGTGGTCGAGCTGGCAGCGGGCGAACGTGGCCGGGTCGTTCGGCGCCGGGACCTGTGCCTGCATGGCCGCCGAGGCCAGGCCCGGGAACTGCTCCAGGAACTCCTTGCGCCCGCTGTGCACGCGGGCCGCCAGATCCTCCCCATGGTCGGCGAAGTAGAGGAAGGGCGCGCTGGAGGCGAACTCCTGGCCCTGGAAGAGCAGGGGCGTGGCCGGCCCCAGCAGCAGGAGCGCGGTCAGCGCGCGCAGGCGCGCGGGCGCGGCCTGGGCGTGCATCCGCCGCCCGTCGCCGGAGTTGGCCACCTGGTCGTGGTTCTCGATGAAGTGCACGAAGGCGGTGTGGGGCAGGTCCAGGCCGGGCCGGCCGCGGCGCTGCTCCTGCCAGGAGTAGCGCTGACCCTGGAAGAGGTAGCCGTACTTGGCGCTGGAAACGAACTCCTGCGGGCGGCCCTCGTGGTCGTTGTAGTAGGCCTCGCGGCTGCCGGTGAGGGCCACCACCGCGCTGTGGTGGAAGTCGTCGTTCCAGAGCGCGTCGATGCCGTAGCCCTGCCGTTCCAGCGGACGGGCCAGGCGCGTCTCCTGCGGCTCGTTTTCGGCCACCAGCAGGAGGGTGCGCGGCGCCGCCGCCGCGCGCGCCCGCCGCGAGAGCTCGGCCAGCACGTGCACGGGCGAGTCGTCGTAGATGGCCTGGGTGGCGTCGAGGCGCAGCCCGTCGAGGTGGAAGTCCTGGATCCAGTAGGCCGCGTTGTCGAGCACGAACTCCCGCACGGCCGCGCTGCCCGGGCCGTCGAAGTTCACCAGGTCGCCCCACTCCCCCACCCGCTCGCTGTCGAACCAGGTCTCCGCGTACTGGGGCAGGTAGTTGCCGTCGGGCCCCACGTGGTTGTAGACGACGTCCAGGATCACGCCCAGGCCCTGGGCGTGGGCCGCGTCCACGAAGCGGCGGAAGTCCTCGGGCCGGCCGTAGAGCCGCGTGGGCGCGTAGAGGTCCACGCCGTCGTAGCCCCAGCCGAAACGGCCCGGGAAGTCGGCCAGCGGCATCAGCTCGATGACGCTCACGCCCAGCGCGCGCAGCGCGGGCAGCTCGCCCGCCGCGGCCGCGAAGGTGCCCGTGCGGGTGAACGTGCCCACGTGCATCTCGTAGATGACCTGGCCCAGCGGCGTGAGGCCGGGCCAGGCGCCGTCCGTCCAGGCGAAGGCGGGATCGATGACCTCGGACGGCCCGTGCGGGCCCTCGGGCTGGAAGCGCGAGGCCGGATCGGGGAAGGCGTCGCCGCCGTCGAGGCGGTAGCGGTAGCGGGCGCCCGCGCCCACGCCCTCCACGAGGCCCGCGAAGTAGCCGTCCGGCTCCGGGACGAGCGCGATGGGCGGCGCGTTTCCCTCGATCACCACGTCCACCGACCGGCGGCGCGGGGCCCACACGCGGAAGTGGGTGGCGCCGCCCCGCGTCTCCGCCCCCACGGCGAAGCGTCTCGAGAAGGAAAGCATCCTTCCCAAGATGCCACAGCGTTTTTCTTCTAGGGCAGGTACTCGCGCAATCCCTCTTCCAGCCGGCGGAAGGGGAAGCCGAAGTGGTCGATCGCCGGCCGGGGGTCGATCTCGACCGCCTCGGTGACGAACTCCACCGCGCCCGGAGAGAGCGGCGGCTCCGGCAGCAGGGCCATGGGCAGGGTGAGCAACTTCATGAGGCCCACCGGGTGATGCACCAGCGGCCGCCGCCGGCCCAGCACGGCCTGCACGGTGCGGATCACCTGGTCCATGGTCAGCCGCTCGGGCCCGCCCAGGTCGAAAACGGCCTGCTTGTCGTCCTCGCGCTTCACCAGGTCCGCCACGCAGTGGGCCACGTCCTGCACGTGGATGGGGTACACGGGCGTCTTCCCGTCGCCCACCACCGGCACCGCGGGCAGGCGGCGGCAGAAGAAGACGAACTTGTTCATGCTGCGGTCGTTGGGCCCGTAGATCCAGGACGGGCGCAGGATGCCGTACTCCATCCCGCTGGCCCGGATGGCGTCTTCGGCCATGTCCTTGGCCTTGAACCAGGACTTCTCGCGGCCCTGGCCGGCGCCGGCGCCGGAGAGGTAGATGAAGCGGCGCACGCCCAGCTTGCGGGCCGTCTCGGCGGCGATGGTGGTGCCGTGGCCGTCCACCTCCATGTAGGTGCGGCCCTTGGAGCGGTCCTCCACCGGGTGGTTGGGGAACTGGATGCACTGCACCACCACCTCGGCGCCGGTGAAGGCCTTGCCCAGGCTGAGGCGGTCGCCCGCGTAGGCCTGCTCCAGGCGCACCCGCCCGCCCCACAGGTCGCGCTCGGGCGTGCGGGTGGTGACCGCGACCTCGTGCTGCCCGTCCTGCAGGAGGCGCCGTACGACTTCGCGCCCGATGAATCCCGTGCCGCCGGCCACGACAATCTTCATAGAAGGAAACTATATGCTCTTGTCCGTGCGGCGAGCATTGGTGGTCGAAGACGACCCCGACATCGTCGAGCTGGTGACGCTGTACCTCTCCCGCGACGGCTGGGCAGTGGAGGCGGCCAGCGACGGGCGCAGCGCGCTCGCGCGCCTGCAGGGCGGCACCTACGAGCTGGTGGTGCTCGACCTCCAGCTCCCCGGCCTGGACGGGCTGTCGGTGTGCTCCGAGATCCGCCGCCACCCGGCCACGCGCACGCTGCCGGTGGTGGTGATCACCGCCCGCGGCGACGAGGCGGACCGCATCGTGGGCCTGGAGCTCGGGGCCGACGACTACCTGGTGAAGCCCTTCAGCCCGCGCGAGCTGGTGGCGCGGGTGCGCGCCCTCTTCCGCCGCGTGGAGCGATCGGCCCAGGGCGACCCGGCGCCGCTGGCCTTCGGGGGGCTGCAGGTGGACCGCGAGCGCCACCAGGTGAGCTGGGAGGGCCGCCCGGTGAAGCTCACGGCCAAGGAGTTCGGCCTCCTGGTGGCGCTGCTGGCCGCGCGCGGGCGCGTGCTCAGCCGCCAGTCGCTGCTGGAGGACGTGTGGGGCTACAGCTACGCCGAGGGCACGCGCACGGTGGACGTGCACGTGCGCCGCCTGCGCGAGAAGCTGCCCGGCCTGGCCCCCTTCATCCAGACCGTGAAGTCGGTCGGCTACCGCCTCTCGGAGGAAGAAGAGCCTTGACCGGGCTGCGCGGGCGGATGGTGCTCGTCGCGCTGGGCTCGACCCTGGTCGCCCTGCTGGCCGTGCTCCTGCTGGTGTGGCCGAGCCTGCGCGCGAGCAGCGTGGACCTGACGCGCGACACGCTGCTGGCCGAGGCCCGCCTGATGGCGCGCGTGGTGGCCGAGCCGCTGGCCGCCGGCGCCTCCCGCGACCAGCTCGACCCGCTGGTGGACGCGGCCGCGCGCGAGATCGAGGCCCGGGCCACCATCGTCGCGCCCGACGGCACGGTGCTGGCCGACTCCGCCCTCTCCGGCGCCGTGCTGGCCGCGGTGGAGAACCACCGGCAGCGCCCGGAGGTCCAGCAGGCCCTGACCCGGGGCGAAGGGTCGTCCACCCGCCGCAGCGCCACCGTGAAGGAGGAGATGCTCTACGCGGCGGTGGCCATCCGCGTGCAGGGACGGCTGGTGGGCGTGGCCCGCGTGGCCCGGCCGCTCCTGGTCGTCGACGAGCAGGCGGCGCTCCTGCGGCGGGCGGTGCTGCTGGCCCTGCTGCCGGCCTTCCTGCTGGTGGCGGTGGCGGTGCCGCTGCTGGCCTCTTCGCTGGCCGGCCCGCTGCGCGACATCATGGATGCCGCGCACCGCTTCGCCGCCGGCGACCTGACCGCCCGCTCGCGCGTGCGGCGGGCGGACGAGGTGGGCGAGCTGAGCCGCATCCTCAACCAGTCGGCGGCCGCCCTGCAGGAGCGGCTCACCGACAGCGCCCGCGACCGGGCCCGCATCGACGCCATCCTGGCCGCCATGGAGGACGGCGTGCTGGCCGTCGACTGGCGGGGCGAGGTGCTGCTGGCCAACGAGCGCCTGCGCGAGCGGCTGGGCGTGACCCGCCTCTCCGGCCGCCACTACCTGGAGGTGGTGCGCCATCCGGAGGTGGAGCGGGCGGTGGAGGCGGTGCTGAAGAGCGGCCAGAAGGTGGAGGCGGAGGTGGAGATGCAGGGCGAGGCCTTCGCCCTCACCGGCACGCCCTTCCCGGGCGAAGACGGGCGGCCGGGCGCGGTGGTCACCTTCCACGACGTGACGCAGCGGCGCCGGCTGGACCGCGTGCGGCGCGACTTCGTGGCCAACGCCTCGCACGAGCTGCGCACGCCGCTCACCTCCATCCGCGGCTTCGTGGAGGCGCTGGAGGACGGCGCGGTGGAGGAGCCCGACACCGCCCGCCGCTTCCTGGGCAAGATCCGCAGCCACGCCGAGCGCATGGGCACGCTGGTGGCCGACCTGCTGGAGCTCTCGCGCCTGGAGACGGGCGACCGCCCGCCGCAGTGGGACGTGATCCAGCCGGCCGAGGTGGCCGAAGACGCGGTGGCGGCGGTGGAGGACCTGGCCCGGGCCAAGTCGCTGGAGACGGCCATGCGCGACGAGGGAGCGCCGGTGGTGGAGACCGACGCCTTCCGCCTGCGCCGCATCCTGGACAGCCTGCTCGAGAACGCGGTCAAGTACACGCAGGCGGGCGGCCACGTGACCGTGCTCTGCACCACGGCCGCGGGCGGGGCGGCGCTGGAGGTGACGGACGACGGGCCCGGCATCGCGGCCGAGCACCTGCCCCGCATCTTCGAGCGCTTCTACCGCGTGGACAAGGCGCGCAGCCGCGACCTGGGCGGCACCGGCCTGGGCCTGGCCATCGTGAAGCACCTGGCCGAGAGCATCGGGGCCACCGTCAGCGTGCGCAGCCAGCCCGGCAAGGGCTCCACGTTCCGCGTGAGCCTGCCCGCCGTCCCGCGGCACTAGGCCGCACCAATTCCCTAGCTCTCGAAGGTGGCGGAGCCGTCGTCGCGGGGGCGGACCACGAAGCGGTAGCCGAAGCCGACCAGGGTCTCCACGTGGCGGCGGCCGCCGCCCAGCTTGGAGCGCAGGCGGCGCACGGCGGCGTCCACCGCCCGCGCGTCGACCTCGGCCTCGTCCCACACGTCGCTCAGCAGCCGCTCGCGGGTGAGCACGCGCCCGCGCGCCTCCAGCAGCGCGCGCAGGAGCTGGAACTCGCGGTGGGTCAGGCGGACCTCGGTGCCTCGGAAGCGCACGCTGCAGGAGCCGTACTCCACGTCGAAGTTCTCGTCGTGGTAGCCCTCGGAGGGGGTCTCGCCGCCCGCGCTGCGGCGCAGCGCGGCCCGGCAGCGGGCCACCAGCTCCTTGAGGCTGAAGGGCTTGACCACGTAGTCGTCGGCGCCCATCTCCAGGCCCAGCACGCGGTCCACCTCCTCGCCGCGGGCGGAGACGATGATGATGGGCACGCGGTTGGTGGAGGTCTGGCGGCGGATCATGCGGCAGACCTCCAGCCCGTCGATGCCGGGCAGGTTCAGGTCGAGCAGCACGAGGTCGGTGCCGCGGCGGCTGACCTCCAGGCCCTGCTCGCCGGTGGCGGCCACGCTCACGTCCAGGCCCGCCTTGCCCAGCTGCCAGGCGATGGCCTCGGCCACGTCGGGCTCGTCTTCGATGAGGAGGACGCGGCTCTTCACTCGCCCGACTCCTCCACGTGATGGTGGCGCACGTCTTTGGCCTCGACCAGGAAGATCACGTCTTCGGCGATGTTGGTGGCGTGGTCGGCGATGCGCTCCAGGTTGCGGCTGACCAGGATGAGGCCCAGCGCGCGCTCGATGGTGCCGGGGTCGGCCATCATGTAGGTGAGCAGCACGCGGAAGTTCTGGTCCTTGAGCTGGTCCACCTCGTCGTCGCGCTCCAGCACCTTGCGGGCCAGGGCCGAGTCGCGGTGCACGAAGGCGTCCAGGCTGTCGCGCGTCATCTGCTGGGCGATCTCGGCCATGCGCGGCAGGTCCAGCAGGGGCTTGAGCGGGGGCTGGCTCAGCAGCTGGTTCGCGTTTTCGGCGATGTTCACGGCCTGGTCGCCGATGCGCTCCAGGTCGGCGTTGATCTTCATGGCCGAGGTGATGAGGCGCAGGTCCGAGGCCATGGGCTGCTGCAGGGCCAGGAGCTTCAGGCAGCGGTCGTCGATCTCGATCTGGAGGTCGTTGACCTCCTTGTCGCCCTCGATGACGGCGTCGGACAGCTCCGCCCGCCGCTCCATGAGCGCGAGCACGGCCTGGCTGACCCGCTGCTCCACGATGCCGCCCATGCGCAGCAGGCGGTTCTTGAGCGCGGCCAGCTCGTCCCCGAAATGATGGCGTTCCGTGGGCGCCTCCTCGGCCTATCCGAACCGGCCCGTGATGTAGTCTTCCGTCAGCTTCTCGTGCGGCTTCGTGAACATGTCCGGGGTGTTCGCGTATTCGACCAGCCGCCCCAGCCAGAAGAAGGCCGTGCGGTCGGACACCCGCGCCGCCTGCTGGAGGTTGTGGGTCACGATCACGATCGTGAACTTCTCCTTCAGGCCGTAGATCAGCTCCTCCACCTTCAGGGTGGCGATGGGGTCCAGGGCCGAGCAGGGCTCGTCCATGAGGATGATCTCCGGCTCCACCGCGATGGCGCGGGCGATGCACAGGCGCTGCATCTGGCCGCCCGAGAGGCCCAGCCCGCTCTCCTGCAGGCGGTCCTTGACCTCGTCCCACAGGGCGGCGCCCTTGAGGCTCTTCTCGCAGGCCTCGTCCAGCACGGCCTTGTCGTTGATGCCGGCGATGCGCAGCCCGTAGACCACGTTTTCGTAGATGGACTTGGGGAAGGGGTTCGACTTCTGGAACACCATGCCCACCCGCCGCCGCACCTCGATGACGTCTGTGGCGGGGGCATAGATGTCGATGCCCTTCACCTTGATGGTGCCGGTGACGTGGACGTCGTCGATGAGGTCGTTCATCCGGTTGAGGCAGCGCAGCAGGGTGGACTTGCCGCAGCCCGAGGGCCCGATGAAGGCCGTCACCCGGCGGTCCTCGATGTCCATGGTGATGTCGTGCAGCACGTGGTTGTCGCCGTAGCTCAGGTTGCAGTCCTTGATGACGATGTCGGCCTCGCGCCGCACGGCGGCCGCGGCGTCGAGGGGCTTCACCTCGGTGGCGATCCTGATGTGTGCCTTCTCGGTCGTCGCTGCTTCCTGGGTCATGGTCGTCGTCCTCTCAGAAGGCGGAGGTCTGGTACTTCCGGCGCAGCCGATTGCGGACCACGATGGCGGTCAGGTTGAGGGCCACCACGATGAGGAGCAGGAACACGGTGGTGGTGTAGACCATGGGCTTGGCCGCCTCCACGTTGGGGCTCTGGAAGCCCACGTCGTAGATGTGGAAGCCCAGGTGCATGAACTTGCGGTCCAGGTGGAAGAAGGGGAAGAACCCGTCCAGGGGCAGCTCCGGGGCCAGCTTCACCACGCCCGTGAGCATGAGCGGGGCCACCTCGCCCGCGCCGCGGGCCATGGCCAGGATCAGCCCGGTGAGGATGCCGGGGGCGGCCGCCGGCAGCACCACGCGCAGGATGGTCTGGAACTTGGTGGCGCCCATGGCCAGCGAGGCCTCGCGCATGGAGCGGGGCACGGCGGCCA
>Ga0111539_10008670_pt1 | contig 12908 bp, 12 predicted proteins | sample RhiMethybrSRZTD1_FD_79667 | JGI IMG/M metagenome (GOLD analysis project Ga0111539, IMG submission 79667) | Populus rhizosphere microbial communities from Tennessee, USA - Rhizosphere MetaG P. TD hybrid SRZTD1 (version 2) (version 2) | ecosystem: Host-associated > Plants > Roots > Rhizosphere >...
GGCGGAGGATACCGGTGCCGAGCCGCCCCAGATTCAGAGAGACGCCCAAGATGCGAGCACGCCGGATCAGAAACGGTAGATCGAAACCGTGCAGGTTGTGATTCTCGATGACGTCGGGATCCGCCGCGCGAATCACTTCGCACAGCTCGCGAATCAATGCGGCCTCGTGTGCGTCAGTGTTGCCCCTGGTCTCGAGCACGATGACCCGGCCCGACGGATCACGAACCGATACCATGAAGATCCGGTGGATCGCCGGGTTCAGGCCCTGCGTCTCGAGGTCGAACTGGAGCCGGTGCAGGTCGTCGAACGCGATGCCGCGGAAGTACGTCCTGCCTGACGCGACGAGGTACTGCTCTTCGGGTGGCAGGGCGAGCACTGACTCCTGGCCGAGCTCGCGCAAACTCGTCAGGCGCGTTCCAAACCGCTGACTCGCGCCGCGGAGCACGGCCGCCTTGATCGTGCTTGCGTCGCGCGCGGTGATGAGGAACCGCAGCGCACCATCGCCATTCAGCTCACGAAAGCGGACAGTGCCACCCTCCCCACCCATTTCACCCACCCCCACCCCACCCTCCGGTTGGAGCCGATCACCGAGATGAGCGAGATCATCGAGGCGTTCGAGGAGGAGCCAGGGCCGGAATCGTTCCTGCTCAAGAAAGAGCCGACCGTTGACACGGCGCCAGACGGTCGCGCGTCCGCTGCCGTCGGCCCAGACGGAGACAATGCCGGGAGTCTTGTCCCATCCCCAGAGCCGCTCTTCCCCGATGGGAGATGGGAGATGGGAGACTTCAGATAAACTGCTCACTGCCTGATTGCGCGGTTATCCGATTGGAACCAGCCGAACGTCCGGCTTGCCATCGGCAATCTCCAGCACCGCGACGCCTGGCTTGAAATCGAATCGCGCTGGACCGGCGGCGCCGGGGTTCACGACGAGCCGGCCGTCGGCCTTGACCACCAGCGGAGAGTGCGTGTGACCGTACACAATCACATCCGCCGCATAACGAGCGAGCAGTTTCTCGGGCTTCGGGACGCCGAGCTCGTGGCCGTGGCTGACGTGGATTCGGACGCCATCGATGGCTATGTCGATGGCAGCGCGAAGTCGCGGGTTGCCGGGTTCGTCAACATTGCCGTAGACGGCGTGGACGGGTGCGATGATCGAAAGCTCGTCGAGGATCTCATCGCCACCGACGTCGCCCGCGTGGAGGATGAACTCCACCCCCTGGAACGCCTGGTGGACTTCAGGTCGAACGAGGCCGTGTGTGTCGGCAATAAGCCCAATGCGCTGGATGGTCGATGGGCGATGGGGGACGGGCGACAACTGCTACGGCCCGATCACGACGGGTCGTTATCGGACCAGCGGGGCATTTCGTTCCTCACGCCAACGTGATCGAGGATTCGCCCAACCACAAAATCGACCAGCTCGTCGATCCTGGTCGGCCCGTGATAGAAGCCCGGGGATGCCGGGAGCACGACCGCACCGGCCCTCGTCAGGCGCAGCATGTTCTCGAGGTGGATGTCGCTGTACGGCGTCTCGCGTGGCACGACGATGAGCCTGCGACGCTCCTTGAGCACAACGTCGGCGGCCCTTTCTATCAACGATCGCGACGTGCCCGTCGCGATCGCGGCTACGGTGCCCATGGAACACGGGCAAATGACCATGCCGCGCGTCGGCACGGAGCCTGACGCGGGTAATGCGCCGCGATCGCGGTCGTCGAAGACCCTGATACTCGCGTCCCACGCCGATGAACCAACGCGGTTGCGGAGCTGTTCGATGTTATCGACGCCGGACTCGGTCTGGAGGAGCCGAAATCCGTGCTCCGACACGATCAGCCACGTTGGTTGCCCTGCAGCCGCCAGCGCTTGCACTAGCCTGACGGCGTACGGCGCGCCCGACGCACCGGTAATCGCGACGACCAGGGGCAACGCCGCCGTCACCGGATGCTCGCGCTTACCACGGCACCGTCACTCATTCGCATGAGCCGCTCCACAAGCACGAACACGAAGAACGCGATCGAGATGACGCCGTTCATCGTGAAGAATGCCGCATCCAGCTTGCTCAGGTCGTTGGGTTTCACCAGCGAATGTTCGTACAGCAGGAGCGCGGCGGCTACCACCACACCGGCCGCGTACAACCATCCGGCGCCGGTTGCCATGCCGACCGCGACGAGGGACGCCACGGTTACGGCATGCAGTACCTGACTGATACGCACCGATCCTTCGGGACCAAAGGCCACCGGGATCGAATGCAGGCCCTGCTCCCGGTCGAACGCCTGGTCCTGCAGGGCGTAGAGGATGTCGAACCCCGCGACCCACGACGCCACCGCGGCCGCGAGGACGAGCAACATCCACCACGGTTCGCTCCGCCGGCCGGCAATGGCGAGATATCCGCCCACCGGCGCTATGGACAAGCTCATCCCCAGCACGAGGTGCGACCAGCGCGTGAAACGCTTCGTATAGCTGTAGAAGAGCGCCCAGCCTAACGCGATCGGCGACAGCCACCCACAGAGCGGGTTGAGCCGGAACGCCGCGACCATGAACAGCACGGAGGCGATCACCACGGCGATCGTTGCCTGGCCCAGCGTCAGCGCGCCACGCGGAATCTCCCGGCCCGCGGTGCGGGGATTCCGCGCGTCGATATCACGATCCACGATACGGTTGAAGCCCATCGCCGCGAACCGGGCCGCCGTGAACGCCAGCACGATCCAGCCTGACGCCTGCCAGGTGACCGGGGCGCGGTAACTCGCGAGCGTCGCGCCGACGAGCGCAAACGGGAGCGCAAAGACGGTGTGCGGCAGCTTGACGAAGTTGAAATAGCGGACGAGCAACGACTCGCCACCCAGGGTCTGGCCTTCACGCAAGGCGCTCATGGCGCGCTCCCGTCGAGGCCGAGCTTTGCCCACATCTCGTCGACACGCGACTTCGTCGCGTCGTCCATCTCGATCCGCCGGGGCCAGTCCCTCGTGAATCCTTCCTCGGGCCACTTCCGCGTGGCATCGATACCCATCTTCGATCCGTAGGTGAAGGCACGGCTCGAGTGATCGAGCACGTCGATCGGACCCATTGAAAAGCGCGTATCTCTTTCCGGGTCGATGTGGTTCAGCGCGATCCACCAGGCTTCGCGCGGGTCGCGGACATTTACGTCCTTGTCGACGACAACGAGGACCTTGGCGAGCGACATCAGGCCCGCCCCCCACATCGCGTTCATCACCTTGTACGCCTGCCCGGGATACTGCTTGTCGATCGAGACGAACACGAGGTTGTGGAAGATCCCCTCGGCGGGCATGTGATAGTCCACAATCTCGGGGACCGTGAGCCGCAGCAGCGGCAGGAAGATCCGCTCGGTGGCGTGGCCGAGGTAGAAGTCCTCCATGGGTGGACGGCCGACGATCGTGGTGGCGTAGACCGGCGTGCGCCGCATCGTGATCGCCGTGACCTGCACGCGCGGATACAGGTCGGCTTCCGAGTAGAAGCCGGTGTGATCGCCGAAGGGCCCCTCGGTCACAAGTGGCTCGTTAGGGTCTATCTCGCCCTCGATCACGAACTCCGCTTCGGCCGGCACGTCGAGCTCGCAGGTGACCGCCTTCGCGAGCGGCACCGGCGATTGCCTGAGGAAGCCCGCGAACAGGAATTCGTCGACCATCGGCGGCAACGGCGCCGATGCCGAATAGACCGAAGCCGGGTCCGCGCCGATCGCAATGCACACCTTCATCTTCTCGCCGCGCTCGGCCATCTCCCGCCAGTGCGCCGCGCCCACCTTGTGGCGCTGCCAGTGCATGGCGAGCGAGTCCCTGCCTAACACCTGCACGCGGTACATGCCGACATTGCGGATCCCGCGCTTCGGGTCCACGGAGATGACCATGGGCAGCGTGATGTACGGTCCGCCGTCCTCGGGCCAGGTGGTGAGGATCGGCAGCTTCATCACGTCGATCTCGTTGCCGCGCCAGATCACCTCCTGGCAGGACGGAGTCCCCTTGCGGTGCCGCGGCGGGAACTTCGAGATCTCGAGCAGCCGTGGAATGAGCCCGAGCTTGGCGATGAGGCCATCGGGCACCTTGAGGTCCATCAGCCTCGTTATCCGGTTACCGATGTCGTCGAGGTTGTCCACGCCGAGCGCCATCGACATGCGGCGCATGGAGCCGAACAGGTTGATGGCGACGGGCCAGGGCGAGCGGGTGCCGTCGTGGCGGATGACGTTTTCGAAGAGCAACGCTTTCCCGCCTCCCGGCTGTTTCATGACCCTATCAGCGATCTCGCACAGTTCCAGCTTTGCGGCAACAGGATGGGGGATGCGTGCGAGCTCGCCCGCTTCATCAAGGGCGGTGATAAAGGCAGACAGTGAATCGAAGGTCACGGACGGATGTCGGTGGTCAGAGGTCGGATGTCGGATAAACTGCGCTGCGATTGTCGCGGTGATTTCATGGCGAGGCGTTCCTGAGTGTTCGTCTCAGGGGTTTTACCGACCTCCGACATCCGACCTCCGACATCCATCAACGTTCTCCAACGTGGATTGCCGCAACACCAAGCGTCAGGTGCCTCCACCGAACGTTCGAAAACCGAGCAGCACTCAGTCGATCCGCGAGCGCCTGCGCCTCAGGAAATGCATCGACGGATTCCGGAAGGTACGTGTACGCCGTCGGGTGCCCCGACACGATCCTTCCGATCGCCGGCAATACGTAATGCGAATACACTCGATAGGCAGCGCGCACGAGCGCCATCGGCGGTGTCGAGAACTCGAGGATCACGAAGCGCGAACCCGGCGACAGCACACGACGCACTTCGCGGAACCCTTCATCGAGATCGGCCAGGTTGCGAACGCCAAAGCCGACGATCGCACCGTCGATCGAACCGTCGGGCAGCGGCAGCGCGAGCGCATCCGCGGTCACGGGCGTGAGCTTCCGCGCGTCCGCCTTGCCGATTCCCTTCCGCAACATCGGCTCGGCGAAGTCGGCGCCGATCACGGTGCCGTGAAAGCCCTTGGTGCGCGCCAGCATTGCCCCGATGTCGAGCGTGCCCGCACAGAGATCGAGATAATTGCCGGCGGGCCGCTCCTGCCACCTCAGTTCGGCGAGCGCGGCTCGGCGCCAACCCCGATCGATGTTGAGGCTGAGGACGTGATTAAGGAGGTCGTAGCGCGGCGCGATTTCAGAAAAGATCCGGCGAACGTAGGCGCGTTTTCCCGCGCCACCGGATGCTGCCGCACGCGCTTCGACGGCATCTAGCCCGGTCGAAGTCATCGCGAGGAAAAGTCGCCGCCTGCCGGATGACCGGCAACCCTGCGCTGGCCCGAGGTTTAGCGCGTCTTTAGCTTCCGTCGTCCGTCGATCGCGTCCGCGCGAGCTCGACGGCCCCCGACATGCCCGAACCCCCTCGCACTCTCGACCTCCAGAATCTCCCGGATGCCGACGTTGTGCTGTGGGCGCAACGGGGGCGCGAAGATGCCTTTCGCGAACTGGTCCGGCGATATGAACGGCCGATCTTCTCGCTCATCTATCGCATGGTCCGCGATCGCGAGACATCGGAGGACCTGGCGCAGGACACGTTCATCAAGGTCTTGAACCACATCGACCGGTATCGGCCGGAATTCCGCCTGTCGAGCTGGTTGTTCAAGATCGCGAACAACGTCGCGATCGATCATCTGCGAAAGCGCCAGATCAGCACGATCAGCATCGATGGTTCACCGCACGCGGCCACCGCTGCCGAGGTCGAAGCCACGTCGTTCGATGTGCGCGCCAAGCAGGAATCGGCACTCGAGGAACTCGAGGCGCGCGAACTCGGGAGTGCGATCGAAAAAGCCATCGCCGCGCTGAGGCCCGAATACCGCTCCTGCATCATGCTGAGGCACGTCGAGGGGCGCTCGTATGAAGAAATCGCCGCGACGCTCGATCTGCCGTTAGGAACTGTTAAGACCTACATCCACCGGGCGCGACATGAGCTGCGTGAGGCGCTTGGAGGTGAACGTGAATGAGGATCGAGTCCAGTTCCAAGTTCAAGTTCGAGTCCAAGGGAGGGCTGTCCTTGGACTTGGACTTGGACTCGCACTTGGACTGAAACGCTTGAAACCCTCCCCCCACCCGGCTCGTACGACCACCCGGAGGCTATCGTGGACCACCGTCATTTGACCCCCCAGGAAATCGACCTCCTCGTTGACGGCGAGGAGGGATTTGGCATGGCGCCCCTCGCCGCTCATGTCGAGGGATGTGTGACCTGCCGCACAGAGCTCGAGGCCCAGCAGAAGCTGGTCTCCTCGCTCGAGCGGCTTCCTCACTTCACGCCATCGCCCCTCTTCGCATACCACGTGATGAGGGAGGTCCAGGTTTTCGAGCCCTGGCACGTGACCGCGATGAACTCCATCCAGCGGTTCATTCCGCGTTCCAGACCGGCACGCGTTCTTGCTGCAGGGTTGGCCGGAGCAGTCGCCACGACGCTCACCGTTGCGACCGTCTGGATGGCCAGCCGGCTCGACGCCGTGGCCTTCTTGCTGACGCTGGGTGTCGAGCGGGCGCGGGGGCTTGGAAGCCAGGCGGTCAACGGCTTCGTGAGCTCCGCCCTGGGCTCAACGGGCCTCACTGGCAGCGCTGACGCCAGGATTGCGCTGGCGGCCTCAGGATTCCTCGCGGCGGTCGCTATCTCGGCATTCGGGCTGAGGGCGCTCGCGGCGGCATCTCGGCGACGGAGGATGTAACGTGCGCGCGACGGTCATGATTTTCGCCGTCGCGTCGCTGATCGTGGTGGCCTCCAGCCGGGGCGCAATCGCCCAGGACACGGCTACTGCGGTTACCGTCGCGACACAGACAGCACCCGTGGGATCGGATACCGTCCGGTTCGGCGGTCGTACCATCGAAGCAGGCGACACCGTCACGGGGCCTGTGGTCGTCGCAGCCGGCGACCTCCGCGTCCGTGGGACCATTCGCGGCACGGCAGTGGCGGTCGCGGGCGACATCCTGGTCGAGCCGGGTGGTTCCATAACGGGTGACGCCATCGCGGTCCTGGGCAGCGTGATCAACGAGCGTGGGGTGATCGCAGGAACGGCGCGGGCCTTCACCGGTTCGTTCTCCTGGCTGAAGGACGTCGAAGAAACCTCGGGCCCGGGACCGCGACGCGGAACGGCCGACGCCATGGGGCTCTCGTTAGGCTGGTTCGTGATCATGCTCCTGATCGGGATCGGCGTGCTGGTGTTCGCCGGCGCGTACCTCGATGGGGTCACGGATGTCCTGGAGCAGAGCTTCTGGAGATCGTTCCTGGTGGGGATCGCCGGTGAGCTCGGCGTGATCCCGGTGATGATCCTGCTCGTGGTGGCGCTGGCCATCACCGTGGTCGGGATCCTGCTCATTCCGTTCGCGATCGTCGCCTACATCCTGGCCGTGGCCGGGTTCCTGACGCTGGGATTCCTCTCCGTATCGCGCCTGGCAGGCGGTGGGCTCGTCTCCAGCCGCGGTGAGGCGCGGGGCCGCGCCCTTCGCGCGTTGGTGTTTGGCATCGCGATCTTCATGGGCGGCTGGGTCCTGGCTGCCGCGTTCCAGTGGTCGCCCCTGATCAGCGGGATCCTCCAGATGATCGCGCTGGCAGTGACCTGGGTGGCCGCGACGGCCGGATTCGGAGCCGCGATTCTCTCGCGCGGCGGCACGCATCGCGACGCGGCGAAGAAGGCCATGGTCGACGAGTCAGCGGCGTGGCAGACGCCGACGCCGATTACCGGTGTGGCGGCGGCGAGGAAGCCGGTCCGGACGGGGTAAGACAAAGAGCGCAACGCCCAGAGGGCGCAAAGCCCAAACGACGCAAGGCCCAGACGGCGCGACTGCCAGACGGCGCGACTGCAGACAGCGCGACTGCCTGACAGCGCCGTCGGAGCAGGACCTAACTCCCGTGCCCCGCAGTCGGTCCCCGGTGCCCGGTACCCGGTCCCCCGTCGCGCACTCGAACGACGGTTCCGCGCGCGAGTCCCAGCTCCTTGACGGCACTCCCGTCACGCACCGCTACTTCGATCAGTCCCGACGAGCCCACGAGCGCGACGGCCTCGCCCACGGCGACGTCTGCGTACGTGCGACGAAACGGGATCCGACGCTGGCCCACGTGTACCTCGCCGTCGTGGACGCCGATGAGGTTCGTCACCGCGTTGCCGAAGCGGTCGATGACGATCACCTCGCCGCGCAACCAGCCATCCTGCTCGCGCACCACTTCCGGCGTGCGGCGGATAACCGGGCTTTCGTGCAGCGAGCCTAACGCGGGCAGCCCAAGCCCGCGCGCCAGGGCGGCTGCCGCGGGCGCGAAGACATCCCGCCCGTGGAACGTCGGCGCCGCGTCGGCGGGCACGGCGAGCGATACGACTTCAGCGCCCGGCAAGAGCAGCGCGGGCGACAGTACGCCATTATCCGGCCCAACGAGGAAACGGCCATCGCTGCGAACGGCAATGGCGGCCCGCGAAGATCCCACGCCGGGATCCACCACGACCAGGTGAACGGTTCCGGCCGGGAAACGTCGCCAGTAACGGGCGACGGCCAATCGCGCGGCATCCACGTCGTGCGGCGCGACATCGTGCGAGAGGTCAACTACCTGCACGCCAGGTGCGTTGCTGAGCAGCACGCCCTTCAACTCGGCGACGTAGCCGTCGGAGGTACCGAAATCAGTCAGGAGAGTGATTGCAGACATCGTCGCTGGATGCTGATTGCGGCCCGCTGGAGCTGGTCCAGCGTGCCGGGGCTGGTGCTCGAGTGATTGCACCAAGCGCTGGCAACCAGTACTAGCACTAGCGTGCAGCAATCAGCAACCAGCTGGTCAGGCCCCGATCGAAACTCCGATCGTCTGCGCGATTCGTTCGGCCAATGCCGAAATTGCCTTCGCCGCGCCCGACTCCGGTTCCGCGAGCACGATGGGACGCCCGGTTTCGCCTCCCTCGAGCACACGCGGGTACAGCGGCACCTGTCCCAGCAATGGGAGCTCCAGCTCGTCGGCGAGCCGCTGCCCGCCCCCTGACCCGAAGATCGGCGTCGGCTTGCCGCAATGCGGGCACTCGAACCAGCTCATGTTCTCGACGATGCCCAGCACCGGAACGCCGACACGCATGAACATCTTGGCCCCGCGAAGCGCGTCACCCGTCGACACGTCCTGGGGTGTCGTCACGATAATTGCGCCACGCACCTGCGTCGCCTGTACGAGCGACAGCTGCGCGTCGCCGGTGCCCGGCGGCATGTCCACGATCAACGCGTCGAGCTGACCCCAGTTCACGTCGCGCAGGAACTGCGTGACGATCTTCATCACGATCGGTCCGCGCCAGATCGCGGGCTGGTCGCGCTCGATCAGGAAGCCGAGGCTGATGACCTTCACGCCATGGGCCTCCAGCGGGATGATCTTCTCGTTCACCACCGGCGGAGGCGCGTTCACGCCCATCATGCGCGGGACGTTAGGCCCGTAGACGTCGGCGTCCATGAGCCCGATGTTCGCGCCGCGGGACGCGAGCGCTGCCGCGAGGTTCACGGCGATCGTCGACTTGCCGACACCGCCCTTCCCGCTCGACACCGCGATGATGCTACCGAGTCCCGGATACTGCACGGGCGGCGGAACCGACGGCCGGGGCGCTGGCGGCCGGTCGTCCATCACCGGCAACGCGCGCGCCGCCGCGCCCCTCGATGGCGGCTTGGGCGCCGTCTCGCGCGGATCCTTCACGTCGATCGACACTGCGGTAACTCCCGACACTCGCTCCACGGCCTGTCGCACGTCGCGCACGAGCGTCGCGTCATCGCCGGCCTCGAGGATCATCGTCAGGCGGACCTTCCCGTCGAGCGTGGTGCCGACATCCTTCACCATTTCCGACGCCACGACACTCGATCCCGTGCGCGGATTGATTACGGTTCCGAGCGCCGATGAAATTCGTTCCTGCAGGTTCTGGGACATTTGAGCCTGGGGCCTGGGCCTGGCGTTGGGCGTGAGACCTAACGAGGCGACGTACCGTTGCCGTCGGTGGGCGCGGGACCCATGAAGTCGCGAGCGGCATTCACGACGCGATCGCGAACTTCCTCGAGGCTTCCCGCGACCAGCGCCCCCGAGGCCTTTTCGTGGCCCCCGCCGCCAAACTGGCGCGCGAGCTCGTTGACGTCGACATCGCCCGTGGACCGGAACGACACCTTCACCTTGCCGTAGCCCAGGTCGCGGAAGAAGAGCGCCACCCGTGTGCCCGCCACCGATCGCGGATGCTCGACGATCCCGTCGAGGTCATCGGAGCCGACGCCGTAGCGATCCATCGCCTCGTTCGTCACCGAGACCCACGAGAGCCCGAACTCACTGTCCACGCCTAACGTATCGAGCGCGTCGCGCAGGAGCTGGAGCCGGCCCGGCGACATGGAGGCATAGATCCGCCGGTACGTGTGCTCAGGATCGACGCCCCGCGCCACCAGCTCGGCCGCGACCGCGTGCGCCCGTGGCGTCGTGTTGCTGTAGCGGAACCCGCCGGTATCGGTCAGGATCGCCGTGTACAACGCCTCGGCCACGGGCAGGTCGATCTCGAGTTCGAGGACGACCGCGAAATCGTACAGCAGCTCACCGGTCGCGCAGGCCGCGGTGTCGGCCAGCACGATGTCGCCCGCTGGTTCCTCCGTCGGCACGTGGTGATCGATCACGATTCGTGGACCCGGCATCGCCTTGGCGGCCGTTGCCAGGCTGCCGAGCCGGCGGACGTCGCTCACGTCGAGCGAGATCAGGGCGCCAGTGCTTCGGAGCGCTTCGGCGCCTCGAGCGCTCTGGTCATCGAGCCCTTCCTTCAGGAACGCAAAGAGCGCGGGCCACGGCGTGGGATTTACGATCACCGCCTTCGGCCCGATCCGGGGCAGCAAGCGCGCCATCGCCGCCACGGAACCGGCCGCATCACCGTCTGCGTTGATGTGCGTCGTGACGGCAACCGTGGTGATCCCTTTCAACGCGCCTGCAATCCGAAGGATGGCGTCTCGGCGAGCGCGAGAGATATCGAGAAACGACTTGGACATTGCGGTATGCAAAGAGAAAGCGGCGCCCCGGAGGGCGCCGCTCTAAATCTAACCAATCGGCTCGACGCCGACCGGATTACTGGCTTCTGGCGATCTTCGAATGACGCTTCCCGTACATGAAGTAGATCAGGAATCCGATGGCCATCCAGATGATGAGCCGGAGCCACGTGTCCTTGGGGAGCCAGTACATCATCAGACCGCAAATGATGATCGAGAGGATGGGAACAAGCGGAACCATCGGCGTCCGGAATGGACGGTTGAGTTCCGGGCTCCGATAGCGAAGCACCCAGATTCCGGCACTGACGATCACGAACGCCAGCAACGTGCCGATGGAAACAAGCTCGCCCAGCAACCCGATGGGGAAGAATCCGGCGACGAGCATTGCGACGCAGCCGGTGATGATCGTGGCGAGGTACGGAGTCTGGAAACGCGGATGAACCTTGCCGAACATCGGCGGCAGCAGACCATCACGCGACATCGAGTAGAAAATCCGCGGCTGGCCCATCAACATGACCAGCACGACCGAGGCAAGGCCTGCGATGGCTCCGATGTTGACCAGGTACCCAAGCCACGCCAGTGCCGGTCCCGCGGCCTGGATCGCGACGAACACCGGATGCGGCACACCGAGTTCAGTGTACTTCGCCATGCCGGTAATGACGAGCGACATCAGGATGTACAAGACGGTACAGATGGCGAGCGAACCAAGAATCCCGATTGGTAGGTCTCGTTGCGGATTTTTCGCCTCCTGCGCCGCGGTACTGACAGCGTCGAATCCGATGTACGCGAAGAAAATCACGCCCGAGGCACGGAACACACCGCTCCAGCCGAACTGACCGAACTCACCGAGATTCGGCGGAATGAACGGCGTCCAATTCGCGTTATTCACGTGCTGGAAGCCAAACCCGATCACGAGCAGCACGATCGCGATCTTCACGACGACGGCGATGTTGTTGAACCGGGCCGATTCCTTGATGCCGATCACCAGCAGCGTGGTGAGGAGGGCGATCAGGAGCATCGCCGGAACGTTCAGGATGCCGCTTCCAAGCTGGAATCCCTGGGTAACGCAATCGGCGACTTTGATGGGCGTGTGACTGACCGCATCAACGGCGATACCGCCTGACGAGGGATCGATGCAGATCTGCGAACGCACCAGCGTGTGCGTCCCCTGGACGTCCAGCGGCGCACCAACGAACTGCGCAGGCAGGTGGATTCCGAGTGAGCTGATGAATGCGGTGAAATAGCCGGACCACCCGACGGCCACGGTGCTCGCGGCGAAGAGGTACTCGAGGATCAGGTCCCAGCCGATGATCCAGGCAATGAACTCGCCGAGGGTCGCGTAGCCGTAGGTGTACGCGCTGCCGGCGATCGGAATCATCGAGGCGAACTCCGCGTAGCAGAGCCCCGCGAAGACGCATCCCAACCCGGCGAGCACGAACGACAGGACGATCGCCGGCCCTGCGTATTGGGCTGCGGCGGTGCCCGTCAGAACGAAGATACCGGCCCCGATAATGGCGCCGATGCCGAGTAGGGTGAGGTTGAGTGCTCCGAGCGAGCGTTTGAGGGAATGCTCCCCCTCAACGGTTGCTTCGCTCTGAAGGCGCTCGACGCTCTTCAAGGACCATAAGCCCATGCGCTGTTCTCCGCGATCGGTTGTTCCGTGAGCCGGCCATAGACAACTACAGCCGAAGATGACCTCAAAACCGCGCGGGAAGGTGGGAGGCGGCTTCGATGGTTGTCAAGCTTTGACACGGCGCTCGGACATGAGTCAGAGCTTCGCGGGAGCTAAACGCTGTAGTTAGGCGCTTCTCTCGTGATCACCACATCGTGCGGGTGCGACTCGCGAAGACCGGCCGTCGTGATGCGCACGAACTGGCTGCAGGTACGCAGCTCATCGATCGACCCGCAGCCAACGTAGCCCATGCCGCTCCGCAGGCCGCC
>Ga0111539_10008671_pt1 | contig 12908 bp, 10 predicted proteins | sample RhiMethybrSRZTD1_FD_79667 | JGI IMG/M metagenome (GOLD analysis project Ga0111539, IMG submission 79667) | Populus rhizosphere microbial communities from Tennessee, USA - Rhizosphere MetaG P. TD hybrid SRZTD1 (version 2) (version 2) | ecosystem: Host-associated > Plants > Roots > Rhizosphere >...
GGGAACGTCCTTTTCGAAGTGGCGGAACCAGAACGCGGACATCTGGGTGAGAACTTTCCCTTTGTCCGGGATCGGGGTTGGCAACACGACGTCGAAGGCGGAAAGCCTGTCGGTCGCGACAATCAGGAAATGTTCACCGAGATCGTAAATATCACGGACTTTGCCGCGGGCGTGAAGTTTCACGCCCGGTAAATTCGTCTGCTGTATGGCCATGAGTCAGTTTAACCTTACGGAAACGATTTTGGAGATGCCAGGCTCTTCCATGGTAACGCCGTACAACAAGGAAGCGGTTTCCATTGTTCGCTTGCTGTGGGTGATGACGATGAACTGCGTCTGGGCGCTCATTTCGCGCACCATGTTGGCGAAGCGGTCGACATTCGCTTCGTCGAGTGGCGCGTCGACTTCATCGAGCACGCAGAAGGGACTGGGCTTGAAGCGGAACATCGCAATCAGGAGCGAAAGCGCAGTCAATGCCTTCTCACCGCCCGACAGCAACAGAACATTCTGAAGTTTTTTTCCGGGAGGCTGCGCAATGATTTCCACACCGGCGTCGCCTTCCGCGGCTTCTTCCAGAAGACGCAGCTCGCCGTGTCCGCCGCCGAAGAGATGAACGAACGCACTGCGGAAGCCGGCGTCAATCGCCTCAAATGCTTCCCTGAATTGTTTGCGGCAAACTGCATCGATCTCGTCGATGGCCTGTGCGGTGTCCCGGATGGAATCCAGGAGATCCTGCCGCTGGGTGCTGAGAAATTCGAATCGCTGTTCCGCCTCCTGGTACTCATCCACGGCCATCATATTGACCGCGCCCATCGACTCCAGCTTCTCGCGAATCTCTTCGTGTTCCCTTTCCCGAAGTTCGAGTTCCTCCAGCGGCAGCGTCTCGAACGACTTCAGGCAGACGGCCTCAATCGTTTCGTTCAGTTCGCTCCAGCAGAAGCTCGAAAGGTGTTTCAGATCCGAATCAACTTTCGTCCGTTCGATCTCGAGCGCGGTGTGCCGATCTTTACAGGCATCGAGCGCGGAACGCGACTCGTCCCACATCTGCTCCGCGCCATGCAACTCTCCGCGCAAAGCCTCGAGCGCAGCGGTGATGCTCGTGATGTTCTGGCTTAACTGGGCAATCTCTGCAGTCAGCTCATGCTTGGAGGCCTCGAGAGACTCCATGTTCGCGCGAGACTGGGTTTGCTGCTCCTGTGCCTGCTGTATTTGCTGCCCAGCATGCTCGTTGCGATTCTGGAATTCTCTGGCCTGCTGTTCCAGCGTCGTCATCTCCCGAGCAATGGAAAGCCGGCGTTCCTCGAACACGGCCAGGCGCGACTGGATTTCGGCCAACTCGCGCCGCTTGCCCTCGATTTCGGCTGCGAGCGTCTCGCTCCGGGCGGACCGGTCGGCAATCTCGCGTTCAATCGCACTCTTCGAAGCCGCGATCCCGGCAAGGTGAGCCTGGGCGTCCTGAACCGCGCGCTCGAGTTCCAGGCGCTCTTGAGCGAAGCGTGAAATTTCGACGCGAGCGACTTCCGCGCGTGGCTGTGCGTAAGTCAGATTCCCCGCCAGCGTTCGGACGCGATGATCGGTCATGAGGATCGTCTTTTCGATTTCCTGCACTTCCGAAATGAGACGCATGCGCAGAGCTTCAGCCTCTTTCAGCAAACCTTCAAGGCGAACCACGTCGGCCTCACGAGCCGTGGTCTCCCGAACAGCCAGGTCCATCTTGCGATCGAGTTCACGTATCTCACGCTTCAAGGAAAGAGGGCCGAGCGCTTCGCGTTCTCCCCAGCCGATGACGTGATCGTGAAGGACTTCGCCGGACGTTGTGACGAAGCGATAGTCCGGATACTGCGATGCCAGTTCCCAGGCATGCTCAATGTTTTCGACAACGTAGGCATTTCTAAAAGAATTCGCAACATGATGGACGCGATCGTCGAACCGGACGACGTCACACAGCGGTGTAGCGCCCGGAAGAGCGTGTGCCGTCTGGAGAGGTGTGTTGCCATTGAGAACCAGGCATTCGAGGCGGCCTTTGGTGACGTCCTTCACGACAGACAGCGCGGATGTCGCATGCGCCCGGTCTTTCACGACCACATACTGCAGTTCCTGCCGCAGAAATTCTTCGACGATGGATTCGTACCGGGGATCGACATCGACAAAATCGGCAAGAATGCCGAGCGGTTCCAGTTCCCCGCCCCGAACGTAGTTAAAAAACTGCTGAACGGACTCGGTGCTGTACGCGCGGCGGACAGCGAGATCGCCGATGGTCTGAAGGCGGTTCTGAATACCGTCGCGACGGCTCTTCGATTCCGCTGCGGCCTTGACCGCATCGTCATGTTCCCCACGCAGCCTGACGGACTCGGATTCCGCTGTGGACAGTTCGCTTCGAAGACGCGTCATACCCGCCTCGAAGCCGGAATGTTCGCCGCGTGCCGCATCAAGTTCGCGTTCGATGCCCGCGGCGCCTTCCAACGTTTCAGCGCGTTCGCGTTCGAGCCGATCCGCCTGCGTCAGAAGCCGCTGAATTAATTCAGTGCGGCTGATGATCTCATTGCTGATGCGAGCCTCGTTCCCGACGATTTCGAACTGCTGGCGTCGCAGATCGCCGATTGCCCGTTCTTCGGCGGCGCGATCTTCGTTGAGGCCCGAGAGAGCCGCTTTCATCAGTTCAATGGACTCGAATACGGACAGCCGTTCCTGCTCGGTCTCCTGAAGCTGTGTGACGCGCAATGCATGTTCGTTCTCATTGCGTGCCAGATCGGAGGCGATCCGCGCGCGCTCCTCGTTCAACGCGGTCTTGCGCTCTTCGAGAACACGAACCTGATCTTCCAGGCGTTCGATGCGCTGAGAAGTCTTTTCGCGCTCCAGTTCGACTTCGGAATGGCGGGTATGACTTTCACTGAGGCTTCGCTCGGATTCGGCAACATCGGAGCGACGTTGGTGGACCAGGGCGTTGAGACGTTCAATCTCTGTTTCCAGACGCCGTCCTTCATCTCCGATCGATGCCAGTGCAGATTCGACAGATTCCTGCTGGTGCACGAGCATCTCCGCGCGGGTGGCGAACACCGCCGAAAGAATCTCGCGCATCCGGTTACGAAGCTCGATGAATCGTCTCGCCTTGCCGGCCTGGCGCTTGAGGGAATTCCTCTGGCGGTCCACCTCGGCGAGAATGTCGTTCACACGAGACAGATTCTGCCGGGCCGCTTCCAGGCGCGACTCTGCAAGCCTGCGCTTGGACTTGAACTTCGTGACGCCGGCGGCTTCTTCGATCAACGCCCGCCTGTCCATCGGTTTGGCGCTGAGCAACTGCCCGATTCGTCCCTGTTCGATGATGGCGTAACTGTTGGGACCGAGTCCGGTCCCGAGGAAGATGTCGTGAATGTCGCGAAGCCGGCAGGCTTTGCCATCGATCAGGTAGGCGCTCTCGCCGTCACGGTAGAGACGTCGCTGCACGACGATGTCACGCGGAGCCAGTGGCGGTGCGTCGGCTCCATTCAAATGTCCATTGACGTGACCATTAGCATGCCCATTCGTGTGTCCGTTCGCACTGCCGTTGGCGTGTCCATTGATCTGACCATTGGTCGCGCCGTTGGTATGCGTAGAAACATCGATCGGGAGAGGACTCGTATCCGACAGAGTAATGGTGACTTCCGCCATTCCCATGGGCGCACGGCTGCGAGTTCCGTTAAAGATGACGTCTTCCATCTTTTCGCCGCGGAGAGACTTCGCGCTCTGCTCACCGAGAACCCATGCGAGGGCGTCGGAAACGTTGCTTTTTCCACACCCGTTCGGCCCCACGATCGCTGTGACCCCGACATCTTGGACGACGATTTCGCCGCGATCGGAGAACGACTTGAAACCCAACATCTCAATACGTTTCAACTTCAACACAGGTATGCCTTCCTCACTTCAAGTCTATCGGCCTAGCTTGATCGGCCCCCGTGACAGATTGGGTCCCATTCCTGAATAATGGACCACCATGACGGACCGCTGGATCCTGCACGTGGACATGGACGCCTTTTACGCTTCGATCGAACAGCTTGATGACCCTGCCCTGAAGGGCCAGCCGGTTATCGTCGGGGCCGATCCCCGAGAGGGCCATGGACGCGGGGTAGTCGCGGCATGCTCGTATGAAGCTCGGAAGTTCGGTGTGCGGTCGGCGCTGCCGATTGGGCGGGCCTGGAAGCTTTGTCCGCACGGTGTTTATGTGCGGCCGCGTATGGCGCGATACGCGGAAGTGTCTCGCGAGATCATGGAAATCCTCCGGCGATTTACCGATCTGGTCGAACCGCTCAGCATTGATGAAGCCTTTATGGATATCACAGGTTCGACCGCATTGTTCGGCGCTCCTGTCCAAATAGCGCGGGCGGTAAAGAAACAAGTTCGCGAGGCAACCGGACTGACAGCTTCCGCTGGCGTCGCTCCGAACAAGTTCCTGGCCAAGATTGCGTCGGACCTCAAGAAGCCCGATGGACTCGTCGTCGTCGAACCTTTCGAGGTTGAATCGTTTTTGCGAGATCTTCCGATCTCCCGGCTCTGGGGCGTGGGCCCGAAAACCGAGGACCGTTTGCACGAGATGGGCCTGCACACGATCGGCGGGATAAGGGACCGAAAGCAGGAAGACCTGATGCACGCCCTGGGGGGCAGCCTGGGGATGCATCTGCATGAACTCGCCATGGGACACGACGAGCGTCCAGTGGTGCCCAACTGGGAACCGAAATCCGTCAGCAACGAAACGACGTTCGACGAAGACACGCGGGATCGTGACTTGCTCGTCAGGACCATTCGAAAGCTCGCGGAAAGTGTGGGCCGACGTCTACGCCGCGAAAGCTATAGAGCTCGCAAGATCACGCTCAAGCTACGGTACGAACCCTTTGAAACGCACACACGTCAGGTCTCCGTGAAAGCTCCGATCGACAGTGACGAAGAAATTATCCGGCTGGCGATCTCGCTGTTCGATCAATTTCCTCTCGATCGAAGAATTCGACTGATTGGCGTGGGAGCGGGGGAGATTGTCCGGCCCGGCGAGGGGCCAACGCAGTTGGGACTGTTCGAGAATCCGAATCAGGACAACGTGATCGACCGGACCGTGGACAAGATTCGCGAACGCTTCGGGGATGACCTTATTCATAGAGGTGCACCGCCGCGGGAGGAGTGACGCGAAATTCGGTGACGTTGACGAATTAGCGGACGAAAGCGCGGATCTGGCGCTAACCTTGTCCGCTAATTCGTCAACGTCACCGAATTTCTCAGACGCCTGGAATGAAAAACACAACCCCCCTCACAGAGTTCCTCCTCATTACCGTCCTCGCGCTCGCGCTGTATCTGCCCTTCCTCGCTATCCAGTACGACACGAACGGAATTGCTGAAGCCATTGCCGTGGAGAACGGGCCCTTGTTGAACAGGAACCATCTTCTCTATCGGCCACTGGGGTGGATCGTCTGGCGGTCGATTCAACTCGTCGGCTATTCCGGGAACTCCTTGCTCATCCTCCAGTCGATCACGGCGATCGCTGCCGCGCTTGGAGTTGGATTCGCCTATCTGGCTTTCAAGGCACTTGCGCCAGGTCGAACGTATCCAGCTGTGGGAGCGCTCGCGCTCGGCACATCCTATTCGTACTGGGTGACCGGGACGGACGTCTTCTACATCATGGTTGCGGCGATGTTTGCCGCGGCCGCGCTCGCCTGCACGGTCCACGCGCGATCCAATGCGTGGCTTGCAGCTGCAGGTGTACTCTCGGCTCTCTCGATCCTTACCTGGAAAGGGAGCGTGTTTCTGCCCGCTGCGCTCCTCATCTTGCTGCCGAGCCAGAGACGCAGCCTTCGTTCAGCGGCAACCCTTGCAGGAGTCGCCGGAGTCGTTTCTGCACTCGGGTACATTGCCATGGCTTTCGGCGAGTTGGGATTCATGGGGCCCCGCGCCCTCTGGACATGGCTCACGCGTTACAACGACACGTCAACACTGCCGTTCTGGGGAGCCTGGGGCGTGGAGCGCATCGGCTTTGCCACGGTAAGCGCGTTGAACAGTGTCGTCCCCGTGCGGCTGGGCGTGCCGTTGAACGAGCTGTTGAAAACACCACAACTGGGACGAGTTGCAGTCGACTTCTCCACAGCGGGTTTCATCGCGATCCTCGTTCTTGCCGCAGTGAAGACGCGCTCTCATGCACTGCGATTCGTGGCTGGCTACCTGTGTTTCGTCCCATTCCTCATCTGGTGGGACCCTGGGACACACTTGTGGTTTCTGGTCCCGAACGTCTTTCTCGCTGGGTTTGTTCTCCTGGGCCTTGCCGCGTGGCGGCCGCGAAAATATGTGGGGACACTCGCAGCCGCTGCGATTCTGTTTACGGCGGCAACGAACTTCATCACAACGATTCGTCCACGCCATTTTATGACCGGCAGGGACGTGCCGATGGCGGCGTGCGTCGCCGGGCACATGCAGCCGGCGGACTTGTTTGTCGCCGCGGAGTGGGGTTGGCCGGACTACCTTGGGTATTTTCACAAACGATCTGCGATCAACCTCATCAACGAGACGGCCCACTTCGGCAACAAAACTGAAGCCCTGGAGGATGTGCGTCTGAGAATTCGCGAAACCATAGGTGCCGGAGCTAACGCATTCTTCACAGATCCCCAGCACTATTCGCAGGCACAGTTGCAATGGCTGCACAACACAGCGGGTCTCGGCCTCGACGATCTGGCCGGGTTCAGCGGATCGCCGTCTTTCGTTTGCGAGGGCGTGGCTATCCATCGCCTTGGAATTTGAAATAGAATCCTCTACCGATGGCTCCACTTTATCTGCTCCTGCTGACATTCCTCTTTCCTGCGCTTCAGCAGGAGAATCCGAAAGACCTCCAGGCCGTCGTGGAGACGACCGCGGGCTCCTTCATCGTGCAGTTTCACGCGGCACAGGCTCCGAATCATGTCGCCAAATTCATTGAGCTTTCGCGACAGGGTTACTTTAACGGGACGGCGTTCCACAGCATGGTTGCCCGTGGTGTTGTTCAGGGTGGGGATCCCGAGACAAAGAATCCAGGCGCGAAAGAAAAGTACGGCAGTGGCGGCTACAACATGGGCTTGAAGCGCGAGCTTTCGGATCTGCCGTTGAATCGCGGAACCATCGTCGCTTTCGCGTTGCCGGGCATGCCCGATAGCGCCGGGTCACAATTCTTCATCTGTGTTGGCGATCAACCTCAACTCGCCGGACAGTTCACGGCCTTTGCGTACGTGGCGGACGGCATGGACACCGTCGAAAAGATCTCGATGACACCGACAGATGACAAGAGAATCGCAACGGAACGTGTCGAGATCAAGAGCGTAACTATTCGAAAGATCCCGCCCCCACCGCCACCCGTCGCGCCGCCGTTCACAACCGAGTCCGTTGACGAATTGAAAAATTTCCAGCTCGCGATTGAAACGTCGATGGGCAAGGTCCTCGTGGAGATGCTGCCGGACAAGGCTCCGAATCACGTCCGGCATATGTTGCGTCTTGCATCGGCAGGAGCATTCGATCAGACAGCGGTGCATCGCGTCGCTCCGGGTTTCGTCATCCAATTGGGAGATCTCAATACGCGTAAAGACCCCATCACGCAGAAGATCGATGCGTTCATCGTACCCATCACCGCAGAGATCAACGACGTCCGCCACGAAGCCGGCATTGTGTCGATGGCGCGCGGAACGGAAATCGACAGCGCGAGGACATCGTTCTTCATCATGCTGGGTCCACAGCCGGCATTGAACGGAACGTATACCGTCTTCGGCAGGGTTATCGAAGGTATGGACGTTGTGCGAAAAATCGAGATGGTGCCGGTCCAGGGAGAATCCCCTCTAACTCGCGTCGAGGTCTATTCGATCCGCGCCATCCGCAAGAACTGATCCCGTCCACTTTCAAAGTCGGAAAGAACCAGATCGGCGCCGGCCTTCTGGAGATCGTCCAGGGAGTAGTCGCTGGTGGCGACGCCTACAGTGCGAAATCCCGCTTCACGTCCGGCATAGACATCGCGTGGAGTGTCGCCGATAACGAAGACGGCGTCGGGGCTGACCGGCACTCCCGCGATTTGAGCACCTCTCTCCGCGGCCCGACGGACGAGTTCGGCGCGCTTCTCGGAGTCCGATCCAAAACCACCGAACGGAAAGTACCGATTCAAGCTTCCCCGCTCCAGTTTGATCCGCGCGCCCCGCTCGAGATTTCCTGTAGCCAGTCCAAACGCAAGGTCGGGCCGCGTGTGGAATGCCTCGAGAAAACTCTCGATGCCAGGAAGCACGCGATAGCTGCCGGAATTCCGGACTTCATCGGGAAGGAACCGCAAGTAGGTATCAAGAATCCGACTCACACAGTCGAGGGGATGTGACGACGGCTCGCACGCATCGAAGACTTCGCGCACGATTGCGGGATCTGTTTTTCCATGCGGACGAATTCCGTCCAAGGCGTTTTCCAGACCGAGGACTTCATGAAAAGCACGATTCAACGCGCGGACTCCGGCTCCGCCGGTCGACACCAGAGTGCCGTCGATATCAAACAGCAGCAACTTCACGCGGCTATTTTATGCGAAGAATGTCCGCATGTTTCGGAGGGAATGTCGTATCCATCCAAGTAGTGGACGGATTTTCCAAGTAACTTGAGTGAAATCCGGGCAGGACCACAGGCACAAACCAGGGGAAACAAGACCAGAATTCCCTGGATAGCGGAGTCGAGCGAATCCGCTATTTTCTTAGGCCAGGACGAATCTTTCCTCAGGTTCTAAAAGGACTTCAGCTTCCTGTGGACTTACTTGGAATTCCTGTCCGCAATGTGGTTCCTGGCAGATAAAGCTCAGAGACAGAACCATGAAGAGCATCTCCTTATCACTTCTACATGAGGGGCAGTTCACGTTGGACCTCCTATACACACCCATAGCACTGCACTTGGGGTTCCAACTTCGGGCCTGCGGGTCGACCCACCGGGGAAATTGTGGTTTAACGATCCCCGGGATTTGTTTATGCTCAACCGCCATGTCTGACATCACCCTCCAGGATCTGCGGAATTTTTCAAGGATTTCATCGACGATGGTTACCGCCGACGCTCCATTGTTTGGCGTTGTGATGATCCTGCACGGACGCGTGCTCGATCGCGGGTCGCATGACACGGAAAATTCCGTCGCCAGCATAGGCTTCCCCTCTCGCGATCACGTCGTGGCGGAAGCCTCGCGTTTCTGGATTCTGAATAATGACGGCACTCGTGAGCGCAAAACACGTAAAGAGATGGCGAAACTGTTGCGAGACGCTCAGCGTGCAGCGGGAAGCAGCTAAGCCGGAGTCGAGCTCCGACGTCACCATCTTCACTCGCAGCCAACGCCTCAAAGCCCGGATTATCGGATGGGCCGGATATTTCGCGATCTCCCTGATCGGCAAAACCATTCGGTGGCGTTGCGAAGGGGAGTCGCATTTGGAAGAGATTCACAAAGCCGGACACCTCGCCATCTTCACCTTCTGGCATGGCCGCATCTTCCCCGCGACGTACTACTTTCGGCAGCGGGGCATTGTGGTAATGACGAGCATGAATCTCGACGGCGAAGCGATTGCGCAGTGCATCCAGCGCCTGGGTTATGGCGTGGCCCGAGGGTCCAGCTCACGTGGCGGATTCCGGGCCCTGACCCAATTGATCCGCGAGATTAAAAACGGGAAGGACGCGGCATTCACGATCGATGGGCCGCGCGGCCCTCGTTATGTCGCCAAGCAGGGGCCGGTACTTCTCGCATACAAAACCGGGGCAGCGATCCTGTGCTTCCACATTTCCATGAAGCACAAGATAAAGCTCAAGAGCTGGGATGAGTTCCAGATTCCAATCCCGTTTACAACGGCGCTTCTCTTGATGGCCGAGCCGATTTGGGTGCCCGAAAATGCCACGGAAGAGGAACTTCGCGAATGGCACGGCAAGATGCAGGAAGTGCTGGATGAGTTGCGTCTGCGTGGCGATGCGTGGGCTGACCAGAATTGAGACACGGGCTTGTGAAGCCAGTGGTCTACCTCACCCCTCCGGGTGAGCAAATCCCCCGTCCACTTGGCAGGCTCCCACAGGTGGCGTAAACTCACCGGATGAGTATGAGTGCGAGAGATCTTCTGGCGAAGACCAGAAAAGAAATTCGTGAAGTCACTGTGCAGGACGTTCAAGCGCGAATCCAGAATAACGGCGTGTCCGTGCTCGATGTCCGTGAGAAGGAAGAATGGGACGAGGGGCATCTCCCCGGCGCCACATTCATCCCGCGTGGTTTTCTGGAGAGCCGCATCGAAAAGGCCGTCCCTGAAAAGACCCAGCCCGTCATCGTTTATTGCGCCGGAGGAACACGTTCCGCGTACGCAGCCAAGACCCTTCAGGATCTCGGTTATAAAGATGTCGTTTCGATGGCGGGCGGCTACGGCGAATGGAAGAATGCCGGCATGCCGTTTGTCGTTCCGGAGAAGCTGAACAAGAACCGCCTTGCCCGTTACAGCCGCCACTTGAAAATTCCAGAAGTAGGTGAAGCTGGGCAGCTCAAGCTATTGGCCAGCAAGGTATTACTCGTTGGTGCAGGAGGACTGGGCTCACCCGCTGGCGTCTACCTGGCGGCCTCGGGTGTCGGCACCCTTGGGCTGATCGACAGCGACACGGTCGACGAATCAAACCTTCAGCGGCAGATTCTTCACTGGACGTCTTCGGTCGGCACTCCGAAGGTCGACTCTGCGCGCCGAACGCTTTTCGAGGTCAACCCGGACGTTAAGGTAAAGACGTACAACCTGCGACTGGACGCTTCGAATGTTATCGAAATCTTTAAGGACTACGACGTCATCATCAGTGGTTCCGATAATTTTTCCACCGCCTATCTCGTGAACGATGCCGCCGTGATGCTCAAGAAGCCCGTGCTTTACGGCAGCATCTTCCGCTTCGATGGTCAGATGTCGACCTTCGTTCCCTACCAGGGACCGTGCTTCCGCTGCCTGTATCCGGAGCCCGCACCTGCCGATGTGGCCCCAAGTTGCGACGAGGCGGGGGTGTTGGGCGTTTTGCCTGGGGTCGTCGGACTCATTCAGGCGACCGAGGCAGTGAAACTACTGCTCGGAATTGGAGAGCCGCTCATCGGACGTCTGCTGGTTTACGATGCGTTGTCGATGACGTTCCGCACGTTCAAAACTCCGCGGCGGAAAGACTGCGCGACCTGCGGAGACAACGCAAAGATTGACTTGAACGCGATCGCAGCCGACGTCTGCGCCGCTCCCACGACGTAAATGCCTGGTGCGGCATTGAAGCTGGAGGTCATCCACGCAGGCGATTTCGTTTACTGCCGCTCGAAGCGTTATCGCGACAGCCTCCAGCTGCCTCAGGAAGCGGGACTCGTCATCGAGATCAAGCGTGCGAATTACAAGGTTCTGTACGCCTCCGACAAGCGAGCCTGGGTGCCCCGCGACGCCCTGGTTCGCATGCAGCCGACGGCCGACAGTCCCGAACGTCTGAAGACGTTGCATTTTCTACTTCGTCGCGTGAACGCGCACGAGTGTGAAGTCGTATCGTCACCCGGGTTGAATCACCTTTCCGCGCGTATCGATACCATCGATTACATAGCCGTCGATGACATTCGCGACCTGCTGGGAAAGCGGTTTCTGTCGCTGACCGTGGTTCCAGAGGGAATGGCTTTTATGCAGGTGGAGATAGTCTACCGAAACTAGTGGCACATGCCACTAGGCCGCGCTGGAACTTCCCGGGATTGCGTCTTCGTTCTCAAGAATAGTGAAGACGGAGTCCAACTTCGTGATCTTCAACAAATGCCGGACCCGCTCGGCAGGTGCAAGCAATCGTAACTTCCCACCCGCATTCAGGACAGTCGTATAGGCGGTGACCAGTTGGCCCAACCCGCCGCTGTCCATGTAGGGAACACCGGCCAGATTCAAAACGATGCGACGCTCCCCCTGACTGACGAACTGGCGTATGGTGTCTCGAAGACCGTCATCGTATATCGTCACTCTTCCAGTGATGTCGAGGACAAGGACGTCTTTGATGTGACGGGGTATCAGGGATAGAGACATTTGCGGCTCCTTATATTAAAGCTGCTGCTGCTCACGCCAGGTACTTCACAAAGATAACTTCGTTGTGCGCCTCGTTATAAATCAGTTCATCCACCATAACACGCGTCATCAGCAGGCCAAACCCGCCTGGGCGGAGTTGCTGTTCGTCACGCACCTTGATATGGGCGTAGGGCTCATCCGGAGCATTGTTTATCGCGGCGTGAGCGAGTGTCTCCGGCTTGAATCCCGTTCCGGGGTCCTGGATGCGATACATCAGCATCCGTTGGGATCGGATACACGCGATTCGGACTTTGCGCGTCGGATCGAAATGACCACCCCACTCCATCGCGTTCAACAACAATTCGCGGAACGCGACCTCCACCGAGTCCTGAATTTCTTCCGGAAGATGGACGTTGAGAGTCTGCAAAAAGCTATTCAGCCGTTCCGGCATTTCAGGCCGGCACGGCACCAGGAGTTCCACCCAGTCGGGCTTCGCAGAGATGACTTCGATCAGCGCCGGTTCATCCTCGCGGACCATTTGTTCCACAAGTTCGACGACGGCCTTGGGTTTTAAAGGCTTGCAGATATATCGGTAGGCCTGATCTTTCACGGCTCGCAGCACGGTTTCCGCCGTTTCGTCGGCTGTCATCACAAGGACCTTCGGCGTGCGGTCGAGCGCTCGCATACGCTGCAACACCTCGAGTCCGCTCATTTTCGGAAGGTTGATATCCAGCAGGACAACATCGAAAGGTTCGCGTTCCACAAACTTCGCTGCGGCCAGGCCATCGGTGGCGCTGGAAACACCAAAACCCGCGCGCCTCAGAAGCTCCACGAGTACGTGATTCAGAGCCCTATCGTCGTCGACTACGAGAACTTTCTTTTGGTGGTCCATGATCGTCGAGGCGATGCTAC
>Ga0111539_10008672_pt1 | contig 12907 bp, 8 predicted proteins | sample RhiMethybrSRZTD1_FD_79667 | JGI IMG/M metagenome (GOLD analysis project Ga0111539, IMG submission 79667) | Populus rhizosphere microbial communities from Tennessee, USA - Rhizosphere MetaG P. TD hybrid SRZTD1 (version 2) (version 2) | ecosystem: Host-associated > Plants > Roots > Rhizosphere >...
AGAATTTCCGTGGCCGCAACGATCATGGCGCGGCGCTACACGCGATGAATCTGGCAACCTGGAAGTCCGATCCGTTCATGCTGGAAACCATGGCCTGTCCGCTCTCGAAGATCTCGAAGCCGAGTTGAACGCGATCGCCGCAACGACAGACTTTCCTGGAGCCGATGCGTGATCGCGCAGGTATGTATGGAGCGAATGTGAGGCGTTGGCGATTTCAGGTTACGAGCTACGCAGCCCCATGTGCAAAGGCCGCTACGAAGACAGACCTCCGTGTCCGCCGCCAGAATGAGAGTCGGCTTGTCGCGCCCCACCACATGTCGCAAGGAAAGCTGCGGTTGCGAACAGCGTCGAACGCCTGCATGCTCCGCTCGGCGACAGTGAATCGGCCCATAGCGACACTTGTAATAAAATTCGCGGGCTCGTTTCAGGCGCACACGGCGCGAGTGAAGACATCGGAAGCTCTGGGCTGCGCTTTCGCGCCGAGGTAGGACGACAATGCAGCGACTGAAGATGCTGGCAGCATGTTCGCCTATCGTGGGAGCGTTGCTCGCCACCGGGTGGTTGGCCGTCAGTCGGCTGGCGGCTCAGATTCCGGGAGAAGTCGTGAGCTTATCGGGCGTCATCAGCCCGATCGTGACCAACTACGACCGGACCATGGCCTTCTATGGTGGATTGCTCGGGTTACAGTCTCCGCCGCCTCGCACGATCTCCGCAAGGGACACGCCATTTCCAGTGCTCCTCAACTTGCAAGGATTGCCTGAAGCACGGATGAAATGGTCGCACGTTACGATACCTGGAACCGTGTGGTGGAGTGAGCCGCTCGAGTACGGCGATGTGGATCGCCGGCCCGCGCAACCACGCGTGCAGGACCCTGGCGTCGCGACGACCATTCTTTACGTGCGCGACGTCGACACGCTGCTGGCCCGCGTGAAGAAGGCCGGAACCTCGGTTGTGACACCCGGGGCAGCGCCCGTTCAGGTGACCTTCGGTGCGACGAAAGGCCGCGCGATTCTCGTCAAGGATCCGGATGGCTACCTCGTCGAGCTCGTCCAGCCAGCGACGTTCTCCGCAGATGCTCCGCCAGCCGACGTGGTTGGCGCGGGTGTCCGTTTGACGGTTGGCGACACGGAGCAAACGATGCGCGTCTATCGCGACATCATGGGCTTCCAACCGCATGTTGGCTCGTTTGTTCAGAATGAGGGCTACGGGTCTCTTACGGGACTGAGCGCGGAGGTCAAGTTGACGACCGCCCAAGTGCCGGGCGAACCCCGCCTGACGTTCGACTTCGTTGAATTCCGAGGCGTGGATCGCAAGCCGATGCAGACACGCATTCAGGATCCAGGGTCGATGAAGTTTCAGTTCGTAGTGCGCAACCTGGATGCGGCAGCGGCGAAGCTCACGAGTGCGGGAGGAACGATCGTGTCGGTTGGCGGCAAGCAGGTCAATCTGGGAGCTGCCGGCCTCCACATCATCGTTCGAGACCCGAATAACTTCTATCTGATCCTGCAGCAACAGCCCCAGCCCAAGTAGGACGTGCGGTGCTAACACCGGGCTCACCTGCGGCGGAAAACACCCGAGAAGAAAGGGACTTCAGATGAAGGTCAATTGGAAGATCCTGTCCGCGATGGCGACCTCCGTATTCCTCGGCATCGTCTTGACGCTCGCCGTCGTGCGGGGGCAGACGCGAACGGCCACCCTGACGCCCCAGGACTATATCGACATCCAACAGCTCCTCGCCCGATACAGCGACGCGCTCGACACGTGCTCGAACGATGGGTACGACTATGCGGACTTGTATGCGCCCGATGGCGTGTACATCGATCTGTGGAGCAATGCCGGAGTCAAGGAAGGTGGCATCAAGTGGATAGGGCGCGACAAGCTCGCCGAAGCTGCTGGCGGGGGGCCACTAGACTGCAAGAAGACGGGCGTCGCCAATCACTTTCTCGTCAACCACGTGATCACACCATCGCCCGAAGGAGCGAGGGGCAAGGCGTACTTGCTCTGGGGGCGTGGCCCCACCCGCCCAGACGTGATCGAGGAGGTGCTTTACAAGGGCGACTGGTATGACGATATCTACGTGAAGACGCCGCGCGGCTGGAAGTTCAAGCAGCGTGCACATACTCGGGACAAGAATCGAAAGGCAGTGTTTCTCGAAGGCACGTACCCTCTCGGAGATGCGCGAGCCCCGAAAAAGTAGCGCGGCGGCGGGCCCTCCAGAATCACTTGGCGGCAGCGTTGGGTCCGCCGTTTATCAGCCACTGGAGCGGATCCCTTGCAAGGGGTTCGGGCTTGGGCGCTGAGGCACCCACGAGCGAGCGGCTACCCGCCGGAGTGGGTTCGCGCTCCCACAGGCCGCGCGCGGCCGACAAATCGGCCGGCACACCGACGGCACCGCCGCCCACGTGAAGCCGCGACTTGAAGCGCCAGCCCTTCGCTGTCCTGGCATACACATCGTGGTACCAGCCGTTCCAGTAGACCTCGTGCGCCGGTCCGTCGATCATCATCAGATAGGAAATGCCTCTCGCCCCCTCCGGGGCCGGCTCGATGATCGGCGCGAGGTTCAGGTGTATCTGATTGGTCGGTCCGCGCCGGCGGATCGGGCTGCAGCCGCCGTCGGCCGTTCTCCCGGCGAGCGTCGCAAGTGCATCCCGACCCTTCACCGTCATGCCGAACTGAATGTCCTGCGACCCGAACTGTCCGTCTTCGGTATAGAGGTCAGCGTAGTCGTATCCGCCGTTGTGATCCGGGCAGCTGTCCAGAATGAACATGTATCGATGGAGCAACTCCTGAATCTCGAGACGATCCTCGGCGGTCAACGTAGGCGTGTCCTGACGCTGCGCGCGAACTACCCCATACGCCAGAACGCCGACGATACCGACGACGATGAGCGTGGGCCACGTCAGCACAATCCCTCTTCTCGTCAGCATGACCCCTCCATTCAGTACGCGAGGTTCACGGCACGGTGTTGCTTATCGTCCTTGGCGCCCGGTGGCCGGAGGAACACTGTCGTAGCCAAAGAAGATTAGTCGGGAGATCTGTCGATCGGGGGTGATCGTGAAGTGACGAGCCCCTGCAAGCCGCCACGTCTCGTCGGGCCCATAGGCCTGGATCGCAATCTCCATGACGCATTCAGCGCCGTTATCGATGAAGCTCAGTGGGATGACTCCGCGACCAGCGTCGGTAACAGAGTAGAACCCATGGATTTCCTTGCGCCCGCGCAGCAGTCTTCCGCCTCCTTGAAGGACGACGCCGTCCTCGGCGAACAGGTCGGCGATGCCTAACGCCGGGCGCTTGGCGTTGATTTGCCGGACATACTCTTCGGCGACTTCACACGCTGAGCCCGGTGTGACGGTTCCGCGCGGCGGCGGCGTCTTGAACGCCCATTCGAGCGGGTACTGCATCTTTGACGGAGGCAACGGCTTTTGCGCCTCTGCGGTGAAGGACCATAGCGAGAGGCCGAGACCAAAGGCGAAGACTGCCCCCACAATCCGCTTGGCCCGCGACGTGATTTCTCGTTGCATGTGCGATCCTCCGCAGCGCCGTATTCTATTCCTCGGCGCCCTCAGGCTCCCGCGTCGCAACGCAGCTTCGTTCGCCTTGTGGCACTCGGATCGGAGACTTACAATCAGCGGCAGTCTGCTTCACGCATGAGCCTCTCCATGGTGCCGCGCCTGAACCGCCTCCTCGGCTCACTGCTCGCGCTCGTCGTGACCGTGCCCGTCGCACCACTGGCCGCCCAGCTGACGCCGGAAGAGGCCTGGGCGACAGTCGCCGAGGCCAACCAGCGGAAGCAGATCTTCGTAGGAGCGCTGCGCCAGCTCACGGTGGCGCTGGCAGGAACTTTCGGCGACGAAGGACCACGCGTGCGATCGAGCATCGAGTCGCTGGATGCGGCACTCGCCGAGTGGGATCGATCGATTCTCGCGTTCGAGGCTCGACTCCGACAAGCCAGCCGCCCGGCCGAGTTCCACATGGCGCTCGGTGCCGTGTATCTCGATCGAGACCGTATGGAGGAGGCGCTGCGCGAGTTTATTGAGGCTAGCCGGCTCGATCCGTCGCGGGCGGATGCGCACACCTTTCAAGCTCTTTCCTCAGCCCTCTTGAACAAGCCAACAGTGGCCGCCCAGGCTCTCGCCAAGGCCTCCTCGCTCAATCCAGGAAACCGCGCCCTGCTGTACAGCGAGGCAAGACAACTCGCCCTAGCCGGCCAGCCCGATCAAGCCGGCGAGACCCTTCGGAGGTTCATTCAGTCTCTGCCACTGCAGTCGATCGACCGATCCGCCAGCGAGGCCGGCGGCGCTCCGTTCGAGCGCGTCGCACTGCTTCGACAGGTGGCCGGCGTTGCCCCGATTTTTCCACCCGCGCTGTATGCAGACGCGTTCAAGCTCCTGACACAAGGAGCCTACAGGGAAGCCGTCGATCGCATGAAACAGTTGGCCGCGCGCGATCCGCTGAACGATGGTTGGAGTCAGGGTGACGAACTGGCGCGAGGGAGCGCCGCACTTCGAAACGGGGACGTCCAGTCCGCCCTCGCGCACCTCAAGGCGGCAATCGAGTCAGCGCCAAGTCGCGCTGAGACCCATCGAATCCTCGCGGTCGCTTATCGAGAGAACGACCAGCGCGACAAAAGCATCGAGGAACTCAGGACCGCCATACGCCTCAATCCGAGGGACGAGCGCGCGCGGATCTCCCTCGCGGATGCTCTCAACGCCGCCGGGCAGGACGGGGACGCCGAACGAGTGTTGCGCGAAGCGACCGAATCCTTTCCCGCCGCCGGTCAAGTCCACTACAACCTCGGCCGTTTATATCGGCTGATGGCGAAGAACCTCGACGCGGTACATGCGTTCGAGCGCGCGGCTGCGCTCAACCCCCTCGTGGGGTTGGACAATCTGTACGAAACGATCGGCGCCATCCACGTCGTCGAAGGCAACTTCGATAGCGCGATGGATGCGTTGCAGAAGCGAGTGGATGTCAGCCCGAACAACGCCGAAGCGCATCGAAAACTCGGTGAGGTCTACCTTCAACAGAATCGCGCCGACGAGGCGCTGGGAGAGTTCCTGGTCGCTCTGCTCGTCGATCCCCGCAGCGCTCAGACGTACGCTGGCATCGGGCAACTCCAGCTGCAAAGGGGTAAGTACGTCGAAGCCGCGGAGGCATCACGGCGGGCCGTCGCTCTCGACCCGGCGCTTCGTGCAGCACGGTACTCGCTCGGATCAGCGCTGCTTCGACTGGGACGGACCGAAGAGGGGCGGAAGGAGATTTTCGAGTTCGAGCAGCTGCAAGCCGAGGCCCGAGCGCGCGAGGAACGCGAGTGGGAGCTGCGGTTGATCCGGCAGGCTGCTTCCGTGAGTCTCGACAAGGGGGACTACGAGCAGGTCGCAGAGCAGTTGCGCAAGGCGATCCCGTACAGTCCAGACGATGCCACCGCGTACGTCAGTCTTGGAGCAGTCCTGAAGAGACTCGGACGACATGCAGAAGCCGTCGAGAACTTCAACAAAGCCCTGGATCTGAAAGCTGGCGTCGACGTGCATCGTCTGCTGGCCGAGTCGTACGAAGCGCTGGGCCGACTCGAGGACAGTCAACGCCATCGAGAGATCTACACTCGCGCCAAGGAAGAGCGACTCAGAGCACTTGGTGGAAGTCGGTGACAGCCACCGGTACTCGCGCGCGCCTGGTTCTCTCGTGCATCGTCGCCATAGTCCTTCTAGGCCTGCAACCTGGCAGCAACGCTCAGACCACCGCCGACGGTCCGCCAATTCTTTTCGAAGACATCACGCAGCAGGCCGGAATCGACTTTCGGCACACGAACGGCGCCAGCCCGGACAAGCACATTGTCGAAACCATGGGCTCGGGAGGTCTCTTCCTCGACTACGACAACGACGGCTGGCTGGACGTCTTCCTGGTCGACGGAGGTTCGCTCGCTGACCCCCAGGCTGCCGCTCGCGCCAGACATCGGCTGTATCGAAATCGCCGCAACGGGACGTTCGAAGACGTGACGGCAGCCTCGGGCATCGTTCGTGGCCGCGGGTTCGGCATGGGTGCGTGCGCGGGTGATTACGATAACGATGGCTGGATCGATCTCTACGTCACGAGCGACGGTCCAAGCGATCTGTACAGAAACGATGGGCGCGGGAGTTTCACGAACGTGACGCAATCGGCGGGTGTCGGCTGGGTTGGCTTGAGCACCAGTTGTGCTTTCGCGGATATCGACCGTGACGGCGATCTCGACTTGTTCGTGGCCAACTATGTGGATCTGACCGGGGGCGAAAAATACTGCGGTGACAATCGGGTTCGCGCCTATTGCCGCCCCGACGTCTACAAAGGAGCCCCGAACGTCCTCTATCGCAACAATGGAAACGGTACCTTCACCGATGTGACAAAACAGGCGGGCGTGTATTCGACCGCCGGCAAGGGGCTGGGGGTGGTCTTCGGCGACTACGATGACGACGGTTTGCCGGATCTGTTCGTGGCCAACGACCTGGTGCCGAACTTTCTTTATCACAACGAAGGCACGGGGCGCTTCCGCGAAGTCGCGTTGCTTGCAGGCGTCGCCATCGCCAGCGACGCGAAGCCTCGAGCCGGCATGGGTACTGACTTTGGCGATTACGATGGCGATGGGCGCCTCGATCTCGTGGTGACGAACTTCGAGTTGGAGTCGCACAACCTGTTTCGGAACCTTGGCGGCGGGTTGTTCGCCGACGCGACCGCCGAATCCGGTCTGAACGTGGCCACCATCCCCTTCCTCGGCTTCGGCGCGGTCTTCCTCGACTACGACAACGACGGCGACCTCGATCTCGCTATCGCCAACGGTCACGTGCTGGACAACACGAGCCACTTTCGTGCCAATTCCCGTTACGCGCAGCGAAACCTGCTGCTGCGCAATGACGGGGGCCGCCTGCGAGAGATCGGACTCCTCTCGGGGAAAGGCTTCGCTCTCGAAAAAGTCAGTCGAGCGCTGGCGGCTGGCGATATCGACAACGACGGTGACCTCGATCTCCTGGTGACGAACAACGGTGAGGGCGCCGATCTCCTGCGCAACGACGGTGGTCAGCGCAACAACGCGTTGGTCGTGAAAGTTGTGGGGAAGCAAAGCAACAGACAGGGCGTCGGCGCCCGGTTGCGTCTCGTTGTGGGAAGCAAAGCACAGATCCGCGAAATCAAGTCGGGCTCCGGTTACCTGTCGCAGAGCGACCTCAGGCAACACTTCGGTCTCGGTCGAGCGACGGAGGTCGATCGCTTGGAGATTCGTTGGCCGAGCGGGCGTATCGACGTACTTCAGAAGATTGCGGCCAACAGCGTCATCACAGTGGTCGAAGGCGAGGGCGTCACCGCACGAACACCTTTCGCGGCGCGGTGAGCCGACGGACCGGCAGCCATGCAATGCGGCGGCGGGTCTGAAGACCCGCCGCCACACGTCGTGATTTTTAGAAGTCGAGGCTCGTGCTGATTTTGAACAAACGCGCCTCCATGATCGCCTGCGGCGTCAGCCACGCCGCGTAGTTGTTGTTGATCAAAAGGACGCCGCTGCCGTTCAGCACGTTGTGGATATCCAGATTCACACTCGCCCGCCGCGAGCCGAAGCGGAAGAGCTTTCCGAGCCGCAGATCGAGCATGTTGGCTCTGTCCACGTAGTACTTTCCTGATTCGAGTATGTTGACCGTGACGTTGGGGGCGCCACCCGAGAGCGGGCGGCCGAGCGTCCTCGCGGCCTCGGCACTGGACAGGACATACAGCGACCCCAGATGCGGCCCAGGAACACTCTGGAATGTCGCACCGACAAGGACGTCTACCTTGGGAACGTTGTAGGTACCCAGCAGCTTCACCTGCGTCAAGAAGTTCGTATCGACTTTGCAGTACGGGTAGGTCGGACCGAGAACCGGGAATGCTGACCACCCTGAGGTCACTGTCAGCTCGGGGATCTTCTCCCGGATTTCACAGACGTCCGTCGACGTTCGCCCCGTGCTCACGCCGCCCTGCACCACCACTCCCTCGGACGGCCGGGCGTTGACCGTCACGTCCACGCCGTTCCAGTGTTCGATGTACTTCCCGTAATTATCGGCAAAGGTCACCAGGTTGCTGACCTGCCCGACCTTGTTCGGGTTGAGGTCGTAGAGCCCTGTCACCTGGTAGCCGCCACCATTGGGCAGCCGGGGATCGAGCGGCGCCGTCATGCTGTACACCGTGTAGTCGGCTGCCGTCGTCGCCAGGTTGTCCTGGACCGTGAAGTTGCCGAAGATCCGACGGAAGTACCCCACATCGATGGCGACCCGCGGCACGATCTCGTGCTGAACGCTGGTCGCGAACTCCCAGTTATACGCACGCGTGCCCCATCCGTTGTACGTCGCTGGATCGTCGGCGCGCGTGGGCACTCGCCCACCGAAGCTCCTGTTATCAACCTCGCCGCACTCACCGTTGGCGTTGAAATTCAGGAGATCGCACTGCGGGATGTAATCCCCGTTGATACCCAGGCCGCCGCGATCGTTCCAGGCCCGGTTTGTCGTCAGCGCCAGGCCAGTAATGGGGTTGGCCGGCGCCGTCGAATTTCCGGAATCCGCGTTGATGACGTATCGGCCGAAGCTTGCCTTCAGCGCTGTCTTGCCGTTACCGAACAGGTCGTACGACACGCCGACCCGTGGCGTGATGTCCTTCCAGTTCACCGATTCCTTTTCGTCAGTCGTGAAGTCGCGAGTCGGGGCCAGCGGCCCGGGCCCGACGTGTGTGGCAGGGTACCAGTAACTGAGCCAGTCGAAACGGACACCTCCGGTGAGCGTGAGATTATTCATCGTCCATCGGTCCTGCACGTAGAGCCCAAGCTCCGCACGCATGTTCGTCCTGCTCTCATACGGCGTGGCGCGCATCTGGATCAAGTTGGGCACGCCGTCTCTGAACCGGTAGGCGACCGCCTCGGGGATGTCGGTCGTCCGCGTGATCGAGTAGCCAAACGTGTCGGTGAATCCGAACTTCAAGGCGTGGGAGCCGGTCACGTAGGAGCTGCTGAAGAGCAGCGTGTTCAGGCTCGGTACGTACACAGAGCCGAACGGCGCCGTTGAAGAGCCTGCGCCGGCATGACCACGGTAGACGAGCCCCGGAATGATGCCGCCCTGTTCAAGGACCGCGATCAGATCCCGGGCTGGCGTGAAGCCCTGGTACGCATCGAAGTAGTTCTCGCCGCGGTTCGACCAGCGTCCCTCGAGCAGCCAGCGGTTCGTCATTGGCGACGTCCAACTGGCCTGCGTCGTTCTGAGCCGCGGGAACCGCCAGAACGACGCCGACTCAGAGCCTGCACCCGGCCGGATGTCGTTCCACGGCCGGCGCTGCTGATCGTAGAAGAACCCCACCTTGTGCTTTCGGGCTACCTGCCACGTGAGCCGGCCGTTTCCACTGTCTTGATTGAGTGAGAAGATCTCCTGCTGACTGGTGTCCGGGTCGTACAACCACTTGGCAGGATCGCCTGCGTTCCTGTTCACGTAAAGTCCGGCGACGTAGTTCTTGTTCTCCTGGAAGCGGGCCGATGCGTAGAACCACAACTTGTCCTCGATTATCGGGCCGCCGCCATTCGGATTGATGTCGTACATGCGCCGGAGCGCGTTCGGGGCGCCGAGGCCCTGGGCCTTCAGTTCGTCCGTGATATTGGTGCCCTGCCACGCCTCGTTCACCGCCGTGGCATAGAGCGACGCCCTGAACGTGTTCCCGCCCTCCTTGGGCACGTAGTTGATGCGGAGGCCGGCGGAGATCTCCTCGGCCGACACCGCGCCGTAATCGATCACGAGCTCCTGCGTGGCCCCTTGATCGGGCACGAAGTTGTGCCACTGGCCCGCGCCAGACATGTTTCCTATTCGGACGCCGTCGATCTGCACACGGGTGTCACCGTCTCGTCCGCCGTGGATCGACATCAGGGTGTTCTGCAGGTTTCTCGTTCCGCCAACATCCATGAGGTTCCCGCGGGCCGCCCCCTGTGTGGCCGTCAGCCCCGGGACGAGGATCGCCTGGGTGAGGTGGCTGCGCCCGGCAGGTATTGCGTCGAGGACCTGTTTGGTGAGTACGGTCTGCACCGTCGTGTTCTGCACGTCCACGACCGGCGCGGCGCCGGTGACGGTGACGGTCTCCTGGATTTCTCCGACTCGCAGTTCGACGTCGACGGTGGCGGCAAACGACCCGGCCAGTTCGAGGCCGTCATGCACAATGGTGCTGAAACCAGGGAGTGAGAACGTAAGCGTGTAGCGACCCGGCCTCAGTTCGATGATCCGGTACTGACCGGACCCGTCGGTCGTTGCGGTGCGAATTTTCTCGATCAGCGCCGGGCTTGCCGCTTCAACGGTCACACCGGGCAAGACGCTGCCAGAGGTGTCTTTGACGACTCCCGCGATCTCGGCTTGAGCATGAGCCCAAGCTGGCATGAGTACGACGCACGTCATTGCAAGGACGCAAACCTTCGGGATTCGGTCCACATTGCCCTCCAGTGCCAGTCTTTCTGGCCCCTAAGATGACCGAGCTCACCGCGACCTTGTTTTTGTATTCACACCGCGCGTTGCTCGTGAACGCCTCCGATCTTTGCGATTCAATGCCCCTGGAGCGACGTTCTCTCCCAGCCAGTTCCAGACAAGAGAGGTTCCCACCCTCGGCTCCGAGGAGTTCAACCCATTCGGCTTTCCTAGCGCTTGAGACCGAGCGCATCGAACACCGCCTCGGTAACCACGTTCGAGGCTGAGCGCGGTGGCCGTCCCTGATTCACGGCACCTCCCGTGTTGTAAGTGAAATAGTTCTTAGCGAAACCGATGCCCAGACGCCTGGATGGATCCGCGTAACCGAAGGAACCGCCGCCGCCGACATGGCCGAAGGCCTCCGGTGAAGCCAGCGGACCCGTGTCGCTGCCGCGGCGATACCCGAGGGCGCGCCGCACGCGCACGCGGTACACCTCGTCCCACTCGAAGCTTTGCAGCTCGATACCCGCACGAACGCGGGACTCGGGCAGAATGCGCACGCCACCGAGTTCGCCCCAGTTGGCGAGCATCGCGTAGTGACGCGCCAGTCCGCGCGCGCTCATGATGCCGCCGGAGGCGGGGATGGACGCCTGCTGGACGTCGCGACGATTGAATACCTTCGCCACGTAGGAGCCCGCTGGCTCGCCGACCATTCGCGCGTCGTACTCGGCTGGCGCAGGCGGTGCGTCGGTGAGGACAGCTACTCTGCGCAGCTCGCTGTCAGGCACTCCCAGATACAGGCCGTTGATGCCGAGCGGCTTGCAGATCTCGTCTTGCAGGAACTGCCCGATCGAGCGGCCATCGACACGCCGCAGGATCTCGCCGTTGATGTAGCCGTAATTGAGAGAGTGGTAGGCGGTCCGCTCGCCGATGGGATACATCGGCTTCAGGGCGGCGATGCCGCGACACATCTTGTCCCAATCGGGCAACCAGTCGGGCGTGTAGCCGACCGGTGTCTGAGGAACGCCGGTCCTGTGAGACAGGGCGTGGCGCAGTGTCGCGGCTTCTTTGCCGTTGGCCCCGAATTCGGGCCAGACCTTGATGATCGGCATGTCGTAGTCGAGTTTGTGTTTCTCGACGCACAGATGCATGCACGTCGCCGTCACGCCTTTGGTCGTCGATGACAGCATGAACATCGTGTCACCGTCGACCGGCTTCTTGGTGGCCTCATCGGCCATGCCAGCCCAGGCATCGACGACCAGCTTGCCGTCGAGGTACGCCGCCACTTGCAGGCCGATCTCGGGTGTGTCGCGCACGAGCGTTTCGAGCGTTGCCCGCACCTTTGCGCTGGCATCCCCCGCCTGTGCCTGCGCCGCCTCCGCGGTGTCGCCGATTGTTGTCGCGGCGGCGGCTAGAGTCAGACCCTGAATGAGCTGTCGCCGAGTCAGCTGCCCATCCTGGAACTCACGAGGCAACCCTCCGCTGTCCTTGAGAGCCATGCACATTTCTCCTCTCAGTCAGGGACTCGTGCCGTCTTCAACACTTTCGGATGCGACGGCACCCTAGGGTCGCGACATAGGTTTGATCGTTACGACATGTTCACGCTTAGAAGTCGGTACCGAACTGGTCCGACAAGGCCGGCGCTCGACGCCGGCGAACGCCGACCCCGGCGGTTAGAACCGGTACACAACTTCACCTGTATCCGTGCGCCCTGCGAATCTCACAAGCCCGCATCAGGTCCGGTCCTGACGACCGGACTTCTAGCACGAAATAACCCGCGCCGCAATTACTTATTAGTGAGTTACTTATTAGTGAGTAGAACTGCCCCTCTTATACCTATAAGTACGGATAGCCACCAAGACTTCCCAGCCGGCAAACTTCGCGACATCCTAAGCCCGTAGTTCTGAGAGCGAGCGGCGCTGATCTCAAGCGGCGACGATGTACAGCGCAGTCGGCATAAGCGGCTGGCGAGCCCACACTACCACCGCACATACGATCTTTTTGGACACTGTCCCAGAACTGTCCCAGAACTCCTGTTGTTGACAGCCTTGGAGTTATCGCTCGAGCGAAAGCAGATGCCCCAAGTTGTTGAAAACGTTGAAAACGAGTGTTCCGGATGTAACGCTTGGAAAGAGAGGCTCTTCGCCCAAGGCAGGTCCGCTACCAGGCTGCGCTACGCCCCGACTCTGAAGTCCTATGATTTTAGCGCGTTTGTGAAGCGGATTCCGGTCTTCGGTCCCAGAACTGTCCCAATACTGCGCCCTGTGCCGAAACGCTGGTCGCGCCGATCAACGAATTGCTTCAGGATTGCGAGACTCCTCCGCGACAGATCGCTCGAGTCCCTCTCGAACTCCTCGCCGAAAGGCAGGTGCGCTGACGGCTCACTCGTCACGAGCCAGAACCGCAGAACTCATCTGCATGTTCGAGATCCCAGTATAGAGACTACGGTGTCATGCGCCGTTGACGCACACCGCTCGCACGACTAC
>Ga0111539_10008673_pt1 | contig 12906 bp, 15 predicted proteins | sample RhiMethybrSRZTD1_FD_79667 | JGI IMG/M metagenome (GOLD analysis project Ga0111539, IMG submission 79667) | Populus rhizosphere microbial communities from Tennessee, USA - Rhizosphere MetaG P. TD hybrid SRZTD1 (version 2) (version 2) | ecosystem: Host-associated > Plants > Roots > Rhizosphere >...
TCGCAGACCAACACCGTTGGTTCTCCTATGACTGATCGAAGAAGTGCTCCGATTCCTTCTATGTAGGCCGCCCGCAGCGCATCGGGATGGCATGGTAGTTCCGCGCGGCGTCGCCTTCCACGGCCGAGTGCCGCCTCGAATGTGGCCGCCGACAGGTCGGCCCGGGCCTTAATGCTGCGGAGCGTCCCACGCTCCATGAACAAGGTGCCAACCAGCCAGAATGCCGTCCCCGGAGTTTTCAAAATCTGATCCCCGGACAGTCGAGGCCGGAGACCGGACTGAAATAACAGGCGTCGAAATCGAAATCATTCTTCGGGCGCATCGTCAGCCGCGCACCGACGGTGAGCGTGCGGAAGTTGAAGGCGCGCAGTAAGCCGTGCGCCGGGATTAACAACGCAGCAGGAAGTCCAAGAACGAACGAGCAGAAGACGTAGGAAAAACGCCAACAGCGCGGCCGGACCGCTGGCAATGGAGAGGAGCGGGGCCCAACGCGACAAGCCTGGCCCGGTAAAACAGGGCGCTGCGAACAATGCGGCGACACCCATGAATGTGTAGTCGATCCCGTCGACAAGCTGCATGAAAGACCCCGGGTTGAAAACCGTAGCTCAACCTGACTCCGGGTGCCGTTAAGCAGGTGCGGCTCGACGACAAACAGCTAGGTGACATAGACCAGACTTACCAGCGAGGCGCGTAGACGGTCGCGAATGAGATGGCTGCGTGGCTCCAAATCTTTGCGGGCCGCGGTGCTGCATAGTGAACGCTGATCATGACGAGCAAGAAACTTGGGGCGATGAGTCGCGAGGCCCCGATCGGGACGATGCGATCCCGGGGTCGTGTATCAGGAGTCTCAGCATTGATGGCCCGGCGATCAGGCCGAGATTTGGCGCTGGTGGGTCAGCCTTGTTCGTACCAGTCGGGGGCGAGGCCGTGCGGTGGCTGACGCAGCCTCTTGAGCATTCCGTCGTTGCGAACCCGGTATACAGCGAGAGTCCCTCTGACGTTGCTGAGAATGACGTACAGTTTGCCGTCGTATTCCTGGACGACGCCACCGCCGGTTGGCTGATCAAAAACCGCCGCTGCGGAAGTAGGCGGCGGGAGATCACGTTCGTCGAATGGTCGATGGGCGTTTGTCACGCGCAAATTCTCTTTTACAAACTATGTTTGTCAAACAGGTCCAGAGGCGTCATTTGACACAGCTGATTCGGCTGAGCGCGAGCTCGGCTCCACTTGCGATGGCCAGTCATCCCACCCAGCGGGGCAGGAAATCGGGTCGACGCCGCCAAGGGCTACCCGGCCGTTGGCGAATGCCGGCTGTCCCCTGATCGAAGGCATATATCTGAGGGGTCGAGGTCACCGGCGCGGAACGCGACAGCGGCCTCGTTGCCGATCCCGGGCAGGCCCAGCGCCACGAAGAGCACACCGGAGCCCATCGCGATTGCCGACCGCCACGCCGCCTCGCCCTCAGCGCGCCGCAACAGGATGGACAGCCCGACGACAAACCAGACGAGCGTGACCAATCCAACGGTGAAGAGGAAAGACCGGAACGGGGTCGCACCCGTGTCTGGTTACCGGTAGTAGGCGAGGAATTCGGTTGCGGTCGCGGTGAAGCTCGGCTCATCGCCGCGCCGACTACAGCGACAAAGATCAGGACTATCGCTGCCAGCAATACGCCATCATGGAGGCGCAGACACGTGTTGGTCGCTTACCGCGGGAAATGTGGCCGGTGACGTGATCAATTAGTCGATGTAGCTATCTGGGCCTGGATCATCACCGGTTACGCGCCGCGCCAGGCGGTCAAGGTAGCGCTCCCAACCTTTCCGATGTAGCTCCGTTACGTCGGTAGGCAACCCGGAGTGCGTGAGACGTAGCAATGTGCCGTTATCAGCGGGCTCGAGTTCGATCATCACTGTTGAGGATCGGGGCGGTACTGGAATCTCATTCCCTTCCCAGCCCCAGGTGAATACGAGCCGTCGTGGCGGCACGACCTCCAGAAACTGTCCTGATGCCGGCATCCGGCATGATCACCCGCAATTGCCCGCCGGCTCGCGCATCGACTGTTCCGCCACGCCCTGCCAGGCGGCCCATCGTTCGCTGTCGGTGAAGAAGGCGAACACCGTTGGGGGTGATGCCGCGATCCAACGCGTGACGGTGACCTCACTCACTGGTCTCCGCCTCCTCGGCCAGGCATGCGAGCCGGTCCAAGCGCGATGCCCAGAACGACTCGAGGAATGCTTCCAGCGGCCCAAGTCGTTCCCGGTCAGCACGATAGAGGCGTTGCTTGCCGTCTCGTCGGACCGTGACAAATCCTGCTTCGCGTAGCCGTGCCAAGTGCTGCGAGACGCCGGAGTAGCTCAAGTCGAGACGAGTAGCAAGCTCACCGACTGGAAGCTCGTTGCGCCAGATAAGCCGCAAGATGCCCTGCCGATGCGGTTCGGCCACGAGCTGAAGAGCATCCACAATCAACACTTTACTCAAAACTAAAATGAGTTACGCTTTAGTCCTCACTAAAATGAGGAGGAGCGGGTCATGGGCGACGTATTGTTCGCGTTCGATGTCAACGCCAAGCCGGAGACGATTCACCGGGCGCTGACTACCGCCGAAGGAGTTGCAGGATTCTGGACCGAGGACGCGAATGTTCCCGCTGAGGTCGGCAAAACGCTAACCCTTCGTTTGCCGGACGCGCCGGGAGCGTTCGACTTGGTTCTCACCCAATCTGATGACGATGTGATCAGCTGGCGTACGAAGAGCTTCCCGCCGCAGTGGGTCGGAACTGACATCGATGGGAGATTTCAGGCGCAGACAACGCCTCGACGGTTGCCTTCCGGCATGGCACATTCGCCGACGAAACAGAGCAAGGGCAGGTGGGGTACGTGTGGGGCCAGGTCATGGTGCAGCTCAAGCAGTACGCCGAGACTGGGGTCCCCGCGCCCGTTTTTGTCAACTCCCAAAAATGACCCGGGACAGTAGCGACCACCAGCCCCAGCGGCGAGCCGTGCCATGAAACCGGTCGACGTCACCACGGCGATCGATATCGCCCGACCACGTCATGTGGTCGCGGCATATGCAGCCGATCCCGACCACGCACCGGATTGGTACGGCAACATCGAGCGTGTTGGCTGGCAGACCGAGAGGCCACTGACCGTCGGTACCCGCCTTGACTTTGTGGCCCGCTTTTTGGGGCGGACGCTTGCCTACACCTACGAGGTGATCGACTTCGTGACCGACGAGCGGCTTGTCATGGCCACCGCCGAGGGTCCATTTCCGATGGAGACGAGCTACACCTGGGCTGATCTTCCTGGTGATCACACCCAGATGACCCTCCGCAATCGCGGTGTGCCATCCGGCTTCGCTGGCCTGACCGCACCGGTCATGGCTCTGGCTATGCAACGGGCCAATCGAAAAGATCTGGCCGCTCTCAAGGCGCTGCTCGAACGCCAGTGAATGCAGCTGATCAGCGGAGGTCGGTTCCCCCCTTCTTCAATGCCTCCTCGAGGTGGTGGCGGGCTTCTTCGGCGTGGGGGCAGTCCTCGAAGATAACCAGGGCGACCTCACAGCCCATTCGGTGCGCCGCTATGGCGGTCATGGGAGGTTCTCGCTATCCTCCCAGGTCCGGGCGACCACGTCGCCCAACGTTGGCCGAGCGACCACAGGTCGGTGCGGAGTTCGCCGTCGAAGCGCAACAGTGGAAGTAGTGATCGCCCTCCACCAGGATTGTCTAGTGGCTGTCGCGAGGACGGCGCCATTCCAGATTGCTTGCATCCTCATGCTTTGATCCTTCTACTTGCGAGAATGCGTCGGGCCAGCAACTGGTCATGGGTTCGGCTCGGGCCAGGGCCGCGGGCGTCGCCTGCCGCGGTGCCGAAAAGTCGGGACTCTCGGCCGCCAGAGAGATCTTGGTTCCACACCACGGCAAGGCTGGCACGGTCATGGCACAAGGACGATCACCAAGCGCATGCAGCGCAATCCCAGCAGCAGCGAGCCGCGGAACTGCGAGCACGGTCATCGAGCCAAGGCGATATAGCGAAGTGCCGGGTTGCGCATTGGGCCGTACCGGGCTGGCCCTGGTGGTGGCCGTGATCCTGCTGGTCCTCGTGCCTAACTCGGCGCGGCGTCTACTTCCTTGACTTCTTCGATGGCTTGGCTTGCTTCGGCGGCTGCGCGGCAACGTGGGCCAGCGCGCGCGACACCCATTGGTCGACCTGGTCGGGTGCAATCGTGTTTGGCAGGCTCACATAACCGCCCATAGGGCGCTCGGCTGGCCCGAATGAACCGCCGCCGGCGGCGCGCAGGTCAGCCTGGTCGGGTTCGTCAAGCTTGAGACCGATATCGGCTCCGAATAACCCCATGAACATGTTGCCGTTCACGAAGGCGCCGAGATTGCCGAACATGGGCTTGACCTCGACCCGCGGATGATCGGGTACGAGTGCCTTGAAGCGTTCCTTGTCGGCCTCCGTCGGTCGAGGCATCTGCATCGGTGACTCCTTCACCTCATCAAGCACCATCCTGACCCAGGTCTGGCCGGTAGGAACTGCAGGCAGCAAGTCCGAGCCCGACAGGCGCGCATTCATGCTTCCCAGATCTTCAACACCGTCGTGTCGCCTCGCTGAGCTAGGCGCTCGGAGACGCGTCAGGCATCGGCGTCAAACATGCGTAGCTCACTTGCCACTAGTTACCGCAAGCCACCGATGGGGTGATCGGCGGCATCCGCAGATGCCTAAGCGTCAGGCCTATTCTTGCCCCAGGTGTCCTCGTGGGCCGTCCGGAGCTTGGCGAACGTGAGACACCCGCCCGCCGGATGCTGGCGCGGATGCCGCACGATTCCCGGCTGCTTACCCGCCGCATCGTCAATGCGATCGCCAGCTCATCGCGGCCCAGCTTGTTGGGGACTAGCAAGGTCGGCAACAATCCAAGCCATCGGCTGCACTCTGGCAGTGCCGAGGTGACGGTAGTTGATCATGGTGCTGGCTAGGGGTAACGGGGCATGAGTGCTCTCGCGAAGGCGGTGGGCCGTACCGATGACGGCGGGATTGTCTATCTGTCGAGTTCCGATACCAGTTCTGATTTGATCTTCGCCCATCCGACTCTTGGTGTGCACCGTGAGCATTCGATGGCCCGTGCCGGAAGATGGAAATAAGCCTTACCAGTTGGGCTGTGAGATCCGGGAGGAGTTACCCGAGCGGCTGAATCGGGACGGGGTCGAATACCGGGCTGAGGATCTCTCGGTTGCATTGGTCAGGCTTGGGGACAGCGGTTGCATCGTGAGGTTTCAGCGGCAGGGCCAGCCGTTGCGTGTCAATGGCAACGCGTCGAAGAACTACGACGATATCGACCGGTTAGCGCCTGACATTGCGGCGTTGATCAAGGAGCAAGATGCGGAGTTCGGGTCGGAACGGGAAATCCAGAGTTGGCTTGATGAGGCCGGTATCGAGTATGAGGACCGAGCCTTCAGCATGGCGTTGCGTCAGCTTGAGGACACCGGCAGGGTGATGCGGCCGCGGCAGGATCATTGGAACGAGGACGCGCCGTTGCCGGGAACGTATGTGCCGGCGAGGCTTCTGCAGGTGCATTGATGGTCTCCCGGCCTGGGCCTTTTGGTGCCTGTCGCCAGGTCGGGTCCGCGACATCACTACAGCGGCGTGCCGGACCTGGATCCGCACGAGCCGCAATGCTTGCACTTAATTGCAAGATCTTTCCACCTGAATTCTCCAGAATTAGCGTTGACCTAGGTCCGCGAAGGAGGCACCGATGGGCGCAGCCGAAGATGTGGCCCTGGTGCGGCGCGGTTACGAGGCCTTCAACGCAGGCGACGTGGACACGCTCACCAAGCTCTTCAAGGAGAGCGCGTTGTGGCACACGCCGGGGCGCGGCTCTTTGGCCGGAGTCCACGAAGGCCGCGACGCCACGCTTGCCTACTTCGGCGAGTTGGGAGGGCAGACTGGAGGGACCTTCCGGGCCGATTTGCAGCACCTGGCGGGAGATGACGACGGCTATGTCATCGCCATTCATCACAACAGCGGGGACCGAGACGGCAAGCACTTGGAAGTTGACTGCTGCATCGTCTTCGAGCTCAAGGATGGCCGGATAACCGAGGGTCGGGAGCACTTTAACGACCTCTACGCCTGGGACGAGTTCTGGTCGTAGCTGCGCGGCGAGGAACGCGCGGCGCAAAGACTTCACCGGGACGGTGTTCAATACCGAGCTGAGGATCTGGCAGCGGCATTGGTCAAGCTTGAAGAGAGTGGCTGCATTATCAGGTTCCAACGGCAGATGCAGCCACCGCGGATCGCAGGCAACGGGTCGAAGTATTACGACGACATCGACCGGCTAGCAGCGGATGTTGCCGGCGTCATTAAGGCACACGACGAAGAGTTCGACTCGCAGGATCAGGTCCGGGGCTGGCTCGGTGAGACCGGCATTGCCTACGAACGCACCTTCACGATGGCACTGCGCCAGCTCGAAGAGCTTGGCCGGGTACGCAGGTCACCCAAAGACTACTGGCGTGATGATTTGCCGCTGCCGGGAACGTGGGTTCCGCCCAGGGTTCACCCGCTGAATAGATGATCTCCCGTGCCTGGCTTTGCACCTTTCACTGGCACGTGTCCGCGACTAACAGCGGCTGCGGAGCGAGTCGCCTCGGGGAGTGCCGGTCATGCCACTCTCCGGGGGACGCTCGCGCGCGGGATCGAGATCGGCTCCGTTCGACCGTTCGATTCTCTCAACTGACCAAGCGGAAATGACACTGCAAAACGGACCTGCTTCGGGAGATTTTGCAACACTCGCATTCTGCATCAGGTTGTGGAGCCGTTTATTGTGCTTCAGACTTAGAGAGGTCCGATACGCGGGTCAAGCTGCCCTCTGATTCGACCAGACTCGGCTTGGGCCGCCGGTTTCGGTCTCGATTCGGCCCCTCGTTGGGTGCGAACGTGGGAGTACCTCGGCGAGGTACACCAGGCTGAGGAGGTCAATCGAACACCGCTCCACCGGCAACGGAGGTCGTCATGAGTACGACTGGGGAAACAACCACCGAGATCCATCCATTCGAGGTCGACGTTCCGGAAGAGGAACTGGCCGACCTCCGCCGCCGCATCACGGCGACACGCTGGCCCAGTAAGGAGCTCGTCGGAGATCGATCGCAAGGTGTGCAACTGGCGACTGCTCAGGAGCTCGCCCGCTACTGGGTGGCCGATTACGACTGGCGTCGGTGCGAGGCGAGACTGAACGCACTGCCGCAGTTCAAGACCGAGATCGACGGGGTGGCCATCCATTTCATCCACGTGAGGTCGCCGCAAGCGGACGCGTTGCCGTTGATCATTACGCACGGCTGGCCCGGCTCGGTCATCGAGCTGCTCGAGGTTGTCGGACCGCTCACCGACCCGGCCGCGCAGGGCGGAAGCGCCGAGGACGCCTTCGACCTCGTGCTGCCGTCTCTGCCCGGGTACGGCTTCTCGGGCGAGCCGACCGAGGTCGGGTGGGACCCGGGCCGCGTCGGGCAGGCCTGGGCGGAGCTGATGCACCGCCTTGGCTACAACCGTTACGTCGCTCAGGGTGGCGACGTGGGCGCCGTCGTCACCGACGCGATGGGCCGCCAGGCACCCGAGGGGCTGGTCGGCATCCACACCAACCTGTTCGTCGCAGGGCTGGCCATCGCGGACCAGTTGCCGGCGGAATCCGAGAAGGAACGCGCGGCACTCGCCGCGCTCGCCACGTTCAGGATGAGCGGCTTCGGCTACTACCTGGAACAGGCCACGCGGCCGCAGACGATCGGCTACGCCCTGCTGGATTCACCGGTCGCGTTGGCGGCGTGGATGCTCGACCATGACACCGACAGCTACGAGAAGATCTCGCGCGCCTTTCTCGAGGGGCAGGCGGCAGGCAATCTCACCCGAGACCGGATCGTCGACAACGTCACGCTGTACTGGCTGACGGGCACTGGTGCCTCGGCGGCGCGGGCGTACTGGGAGAGCGGACGTGCCCAAGCTCTCGCGGCCGGCCAGGCTCCTCGGGAGGTCTCGATCCCGGTTGGCTTCACCACGTTCCCCGGCGAGGTCTTCCGGGCCCCGCGCAGCTGGGTCGAGAGGGTCTACCCCAGCCTCACCTACTTCAACGAGGTCGACAGGGGCGGCCACTTCGCGGCGTGGGAGGAGCCGGAGGTCTTCTCCGCCGAGGTGCGAGCCGCATTCAGGCCGCTCCGCTAGGTCTCGTCCGCCGCGAGCTTCATCGTGCCGGCCGCGCTGACCATGCCCGTGCTGGCCTGTCGGCCGAGCGGAGGACGCCGGTGAAGGCGCAGTCATCAAGGATGTGAGCCGCCGCCCTGAAGGAGAGCACAAATGTCTGACACCACAGGGTCGGCCGACCCCGGATCGGACGCCGCGACATCGTCCGTCCGGCCCGGCCGACGGGGTCTGATCCGCTCGATCGTCCATCGCATCGCAGGCGAGGAGGTTGCGTTGCCGGTCGAAGGTCGCCTGCCGTCGTTCGAGGGCGCGACGGAATGGCTCAACTCCGATCCGTTGACGCCCGAGGATCTTCGCGGACGGGTCGTACTCGTCGACTTCTGGACGTACACCTGCGTCAATTGGCTGCGCACGCTCCCGTACCTGCGAGCCTGGGCAGCCAAGTACCGGGACGACGGACTGACGGTGATCGGCGTCCACACGCCCGAGTTCGGCTTCGAGGGAAACATCGACAACGTCATCTTGCAGTCGCGCCGCCTCGGTGTGGAATACCCGATCGCGGTCGACAGCGGATACGGCGTTTGGCGCGCTTTCGCGAACCACTTCTGGCCGGCGCTGTACATCGCGGACGAGGATGGCCGAATCCGATTTCATCACTTCGGCGAGGGTGAGTACCCGATGACGGAGATGGTCATCCAGCGGTTGCTAGTCGGCCGCGGCGCGGCTGGGGTCGACCAGGACCTGGTGATGGTCGAACCACGCGGTCTGGAAGTGGCCGCTGACTGGCGGGCGTTGCAGTCCCCGGAGACGTATGTCGGCTACCGCCAGAGCACCGGCTTCGCCCAGGAAGGTGTCGCGAGCTTCGACGAGCCTCGCGTCTACACACTGCCAGGACGGCTGCGCCTCAATGAATGGGGACTCTCGGGGAACTGGGCGGTGGCCGGGCATGCCGCGGTTTTGAACGAGCGTGGCGGACGAATCGCCTTCCGATTCCATGCGCGCGATCTCAACCTCGTGATGGGTCCGTCATCCCAGGGAGCGTCGATTCCGTTCCGGGTTTTCCTCGACGGCCAGCTCGCGAAGGACGCTCACGGGAGCGACGTGGACCCGGACGGCAGCGGGACGGTGAGCGACCAACGCACCTATCAACTGATCCGCCAACCCGGATCTATTGTCGACCGCCTCTTCGAGGTCGAGTTACAGGACGCGGGCGTCGAGGCGTATTGCTTCACCTTCGGCTGATCCTGGATCGGTGAGGTATCACGCATGTCTGATCACTGGGCGGCACCGACGAGACGCCTCAACAAGCTGTCGACTCGAAGCACGGAACCGGCGATCTGTCTGGGCGACCGTGCGCCTGATCGACGACCTGATCCAGGATCATGAACAACCCGTTGAACGGCGCCAGCTCAACACCGTCGACTCGCGGCAGGCATTGGCTCAACTCGGAGGAATCCACGCCCGCACGGCCTTGTCGCTGACGAGATCTACGAGGTGCAGGAGGGATGATGACACGCCTCCGCACCGCGTAAGGAGCCGGCGTACTACGTCGTCGAGAAGGTCTTCCACTCGATAAATCCGGTTCAGGTCGGTTGGTGTATGGGTGCCGCCACGGGTTCACCCCCTGAATAGATGAAACTCCCGCACCTGCAGGTTATGCACAGATGCGGGTCCGCGACTCTCGCGGCCGCGGAGCGAGTGGCCCCGAGGGTATGGGTAGACCCTGCTTTCGGGCTCTCGTGCATGGCTCTTTTGTCCACGAGGGCAAGAAGCGCCGTCCTTCGGTCCTCCTAGCTCACTCGGTGGTTCACCTCGGGCGGCATGATCATGGACTTGAGCTGCTCAAAGTACTCCGGATCTCGACGCCGACGCCGTGAGGGCAAGAAGCGCAACTCGATTAGGTCGTCAAAAGACAGGCGACTAGAAGGCCGCGAAACGCGCATTGTTAAGAATTCCCTTAGCTTGACCGTCCGACCGACGCAGACGGGGAAGTGATTTAGGAATCGCACTCCCTAATCGCGGCTTCGTGAAAATCTAAGTGAAGAATCCGTAATGAGCAGAACCGTTATTAATCCGGTCCGGACGAGGCGAAGAATAACGATCCCGTCGCGACAAAACCGCCGATGATCTGGAGAATGTTCGGTTCAGCCGATCCCCCGGCGGGAGAGTAACAGCTTCACTATTCCCACTGACGTCGGATCACGCTGGCCTACTGTCGGAATAACGGGTTCTTCGATCCTTAGCGGGGCCTGCGGACGGTTGAGGCTCGTGTCGTAACCGATTGTGGGCTCGTGGCCCCGCGATGCTGTTGGTCTTCCACAACGTCCAGCAGCGAGGCCAGGAGCATGACGGATGCTACGTCAATCGTCCCCACCCAGGTGTTGTCTGGGGTGTTGTCCGACCCGACCGCGATGTTGTTCGGTCTGGAGGAGTTCAGCGTTCTCAGAGTCGATCGGTGCGGGCCGCGTGCGGTGAAGGTGATCATCGAACAGATCGCTCGGGACGGGCCGTGCCCTGACTGTGGAGTGTTGTCAGCGGTTGTGAAGGATCGCCCGCTGACCCGGATCAAGGACCTACCCGCGTCGGGACAGGCGGTGGAGCTGTGGTGGCGCAAACGCCGCTTTCGATGCGTAGAGGACCGCTGCCCGCGCCGGTCGTTCACTCAGACCGCGACGGCGGTGCGGCCGCGCAGCCGCCTCACCGAACGGCTCCGGGACAAGCTCGCATCCGCGATCGCGGGCAGCAACCGGTCGGTCGCTGATGTCGCCGCCGAGTACGGGGTGTCATGGCCGACCGCGCACAAGGCCCTGGTCGTGGCTGCGGCCCACTGGCTACCCGAGCCCGAGCCCACGGCGGTGCTGGGGATCGACGAGACCCGGTTCCGATCGGTCCGTTGGCTTCTTGACGGGGTCACCTGGCGACGTTCGGATCCGTGGATGACCAGCTTCGTCGACTGCACACCTGGCCACGCCGGGCCGCTGCTCGGGCTTGCACCGGGCCGCACTGGCGGCTGTGTCCGGGAGTGGCTTGGCGAGCAGTCCGATGCGTTCCGGCGGCGGATCGAGATCGTCGTGATCGATCTCTCGGCGCCGTACGCATCGGGGATTCGGGCTGCGTTGCCGCGGGTCAAGATTGCAGTCGACAAGTGGCATCATCGAAGCAGTGGAACCGGCTCTGGCGATGCTTCGACACCTACGACCCGACCAAGGAGGTTCAGGTCGCTTGGGCGGTCAAGGAACGCCTTCGCCTCCTCCTCCGCGAGCGAGAGCCGTCGAAGATCCGGTCGCGGCTGGCCGACTTCTACGAGGCCGTGATCGACGCCCACCCGAAGCGACCCGACTTGCCGGCACCGTCCAGAACTGGTGGCCAGCCATTCTCACCGCGCTCATCAACGATGTCGACAACGCCCGAACCGAAGGGTTCAACCGGATCATCAAACAAGTCAAGAGAACCGGCTGCGGCTACCGCAACATGATCAACTACCAGCGGCGTATCCTCACCCACATCGCGGTCACCCGACCGCAAAGATCAGCAGCATAGATGGGCCACACCCCGCTCAAGTTCGTAGAACCGAATAACGATCAGGCCACATTTTTCCCGGCATAGCAGATCGCAGGGAGGTCGATCCACCGATCCGGGTCGATATGGCCACGTGGTCGCACGCCGGCCAACTCGATTGGTGGTGAAAGAACGGCGGGAGTGGTGGGTCGGGTACGCGGTGCGGATGGCCGGCAACGGTGGATCAGAGCTGTTGATCTTCGGCCCGGGAAAGCCGAGTAACGGTGAGCGGTGAGGACGGACGAAGACCTCTGCATACTCGTTCTTGCGGAACGATTGACTCCTTGGCGGCCGGCATTTGGGGGGTGGCAGCGTGGATCGGCGACCGGAGAATACAGGGCTGGTTCATTTGGGGCCGAGCGGCCGGCCGGGGAAGAGACGCGGTGTGCTCGGTTTCGCTCAGGGACAACCAAGAGAGGACCGAATCCATGACGATAACCCCCCGGAAAATATCGGCGGCAACACGATGAAGTCGCAGCCGTTCCTTACTGCCGACGGCTGCGTCTGGTTTCGGGGAACGGACGACACCCTTTGCTCAAGATCACCTCGCGGCGGAGGCCGGCGAGGGTCTTGAATTGGCGGCCCGGTACGGCGTCACGCTCCTCCCAGACACCATGCCTCTCGCCACCCAGCTACAGGTCCACCCCCCTCGCTCCCGTCGCGGACCAGTGCTTGCGGGCGCCGTTGGTCAGCGTCATCGCAGCTTTGAACGAACTAGTGGTGGATGTCGGTTCGGCCTGCGACCGACGCGCTGGCGCACGGCCAGGCAACCGATGCAGGACCCCCGCACCGCCGTAGTTGACCGCCATCGCAACTCCTTAGAACAGGTGGCGCGCGGTGCGGGGTCCAGACCAGGGCCCCTACCAGGCAGTTCCACGGGTGCGACGCCGCGACAGATGCGGGAGGGTATTCGCATCACCAACGGACCCGACAGCAGAAGCATTCAATTGCCGATGTGCGCGTTGAGCAGATCGACTTGGCGCCGGGCCCGGTTAAGCCTGTGAGACCGCCGCGCGCACCTGGTCCAGCATCTCGCTCTCGCCCTTGCTGACCTGCGCCGCGCCGAACCCCACGAAACCGCCCTCCTTGGCGGCGTTGGCGGCGGCTTGCGCCGAGGCGACTAGCCACTGGCCGAACGCCGCCGTCTCTTCTGGGGTCGCCTGAGCTGCCACAA
>Ga0111539_10008678_pt1 | contig 12900 bp, 12 predicted proteins | sample RhiMethybrSRZTD1_FD_79667 | JGI IMG/M metagenome (GOLD analysis project Ga0111539, IMG submission 79667) | Populus rhizosphere microbial communities from Tennessee, USA - Rhizosphere MetaG P. TD hybrid SRZTD1 (version 2) (version 2) | ecosystem: Host-associated > Plants > Roots > Rhizosphere >...
AGGTGAGAGGGCTGTCGCTCGAGGCGCAGGCCGATGCCTACAACGCGCTGAATACCGGCGTCGTCCTCACGGCCGTGCAGACATTGGGCAGCGCGCTCGATCGGCCGGCGACGATTCTGCAGGGGCGGCTGTTCCGGTTTGGTATGCAGGCCCGCTGGTAGTTGCTGGTGGCTGGTTGCTGGTTGCTAGGTGTCGCGCTTGCGGCACCTGGCATCCATACCAGCGACTAGCTCTCCTAGCAACCAGCGACTAGCAACCAGCAACTACTCACGCCGCTGCATCTCGATGCGTTCGTCGACGCTCACCGTCCAATCCGCATCGCTGGAATCAATCGACAGGTAATACCACCGCGGCCTTTCAGCGGCGATCTCCTCGACGCCGCTGCCGGCGCCGCGCGCATCGACCGCTTCCACGATCTCGCGCCCGCTGTCCTGGCTGCGCAGCACCACCCGCAGCCGTCCCGCATCCTTCCGCGCCTCGTTGCTGATCGTCCAGTGGACGCGAAAGCCGCCGCTGTCGCTGGTGAACACGCCGGTCTGCACGTTGCCGCGCCCCGACCATTTGCCGACTTCCTTCCAGACGACGACGTCGCCGGGCGGTGGCGGCGTGCGCTCGCGGCAGCCGGCGGCGGCGATGAGGAGCGCGGCCGCCAACGCTCGTCGCGGCCGCGTCATCGCGAGGCCGACGCCGCGCGGGCGACGGAGAAGAGCGCATAGAGGAGGAGCACCGCGCCGACGGGAACCAGCAGCGTGCCGATGCCCGGGTCGCCGCCGTAGAACGCCACGCCGCCGAGGAAGAAGCCGCCGGGCAGCAGCACGCCGGCGGCGATGAGCGCGGCCGATACCAGCTGCGGGTTCGGCGGCAGCGGGAACGCGCGCCACATCACGCCGGCGACGATGTTGATCAGGCCGACGAGGGCGCCGTGCGCGTGCGCGAGGGTCCACATCAGGCGGCGCGTCTCGCTGGAGGCGTCGACGTAGCCGCGCACCTTGAAGCCGTGCAGCGACTCGAGCACGAGCCCGGCGCTCGCGAACACGAACAGCGACCACCAGCCAAATCTCACATGCCGCCGTGCGTAATCCATGAATCAGTCGTCAGTCGCAGTCGATGAATCAGTCGTCAGTCGCAGTCCATGAATCAGTCGTCAGTAACCAGTGTAGCCAGCCCCCAGTCCCCAGCCCCTATCCGCGCCCCCAGCCCCTACTCGCGATAGAAGACGCGACGATTGTCTCGCAGCCGCACCAGCCGATTCACCGCTTCGGCGTCGAACGTCCCGTCGGCCTTGATCAGCAGCTGCGGGCTGTTGCGCGGCAGCTCCTCGCGGCGGAACGGCGGCAGCGTGCGCTGCGAGCGCGCGGCGATGTAGCGCACCGCATCGTACGAGTCGCGCGCCGTCAACGCCAGATACGGCGTCAGCCACGCGCGGCCCGATGCCTCCTGCGCCGCAGGCCACCCCATGCTCTCGGCGACGATCGCGCGCTGCCCGGCGTCGCCCTTGAGCAGTGTGAGTACCGCGGCCGCCACCGAGCTTTCATCCGCATCGAGCGCGGGCTTCGGCGTGCCGTACCACTCGTTGAGATACTGGCCGGTCCACGCCAGCGTCTTGTCGAGATGACACAGGTTGCACGCGTTCGGCCGGCCGGTGGCGAGCGTCGACTGCACCGACGGGCTGCTGATCTGGTGGCTGCGGATCGTCTTCAGCAGGCCGTAGGTCGTGAACGGCATGTGGCAGTTGTAGCAGCTGCTGCCGGCGGATCGTTCGCCGTGGTGCGTATGCGCCGCGATCTGGGATGCCGCGAGCGATTCACCGGGCCGAGCAAGCTCGGCCCCTACGGCTGCCCTGATGCCGCGCCCGAGCGAGGGATGACATTGGATGCATGCAGAGTCACCGACGGCCGCGGGTGCGAGTTGATCGTTCGCCCACTCGGCCACCGGACGCGCATCGTCCGCGGTCTGATGCATCGTGTGGCACGAGAAGCACGACATCGTCCGCTCGGGCGTCGTCGCGTTCTTGAAGCAGGGCGATTCGATGAGCCCGTTGTACTCGCGGCCGGTCGCGCGCACCATGCCGTCGGCCCAGAAGATGTCGCGGATGAACCCCGCATCGGCTTCGAGGAACGCCCGCATCTCCGGCGACTCGAGGTTCTTCGTCGGCTGGACGATGAAGCGCGTCGCCGCGAGCTCGTCGCCGGGCCGATAGGGCAGCCCGTGCGCGTTCGCGCGCCGCTCGCCCGCCTGGTCGGTGAACTCCCAGAACGAGTGGCACTGGCCGCAGACCTGAGAGGCCCGCGCCGGCGGCAGCTTCGCCGGCTGCACGATGGTGGTATCGCCGCGCGCGGCGACGTGCGCGGCGTAGCGCCGCAGCGGATTGCGGTTGGCCCGCGCGTGCGCGTCGGCCGGCCCGTGGCACGACTCGCAGGCGATGCCGAACTCCGCCGCTCGCGTGTCGGCGGTCTGCGACGAGATCGGCCGCGAGCCGAGCGGCGTGTCGAGCTGCGGCTGGCCGTTGGTCGAGTGGCAGGCGACGCAGACGCCGTTCCAGCCGCCGGTCTCGGACACGTGCGCGCCGCCCGGCGGACGCATGACCGCCGCGCGGCGCGGGATCCAGCGTCGATCGGAGGTCAGCCAGATCGCCGGCAGCTGACCGAGCACGCGGCTGTTGCCGGTCGCGTACCAGTAGATCTGCTGATAATGCGATCCCGTCGTCATCACGACGTGGCGTTTTATGCGATCCGGACCAGGGGGTCTGACACCTGTCTGACCCCCGTCAGACCCCGGTCCGACACCCGTCAGACCCCGCGGCGCCGGCGGCGGGGCACCGTCGGGGTCGTCGAACTCGGCCCACAGCTCGCGGCCGCGCTGCTCGAGCGTCATCGGGCCTGCTGCCGCGTCCACGGTCACGCCGTCGAAATCGGCGGCGACGGTTTCGGGCGCCGCAAGCTGCGTCATGGTCCGGTGATACGACCGGTGCCACGACTGGTACTGGCTGGGATGGCAGGCGCGGCAGGTTTGCGAGGAGACGAAGCCTTCGCCGGGCAGCTGAACGGGGCGATCCGGCACGCGGCGCTCGTCGATCGCCGGCTCGACCAGAAGCAGGGGCGCCACGCCGAGCCCGGCGGCGGCGACGACCAGCGCCGCGACAATTAAGTGCGAACGGCTCACCGAGATGCGGCGACTATACCGCATCATTATGCTAAACTGACGCGCTGCAACTCGTGCACCGGGTCGGACGGTTTCTGAGGAGGATGTATGCGTAGCGTGCTCAGATCGGCCGGCGTGCTGGCGATAGCATTTGCCGGCGTGGCCCTGGCGCCCATTTCCGCAAACGCGCAGGGGAAGGCGACCGCTTCCTCCCCGACGTTCGCGAAAGACATCGCGCCGATTCTCCAGAAGTCGTGTCAGAGCTGTCATCGGCCCAACCAGATGGCGCCGATGTCGTTGATGACCTACCAGGAAGTTCGCCCTTGGGCGAAGTCGATCAAGCAGCGCGTGGTTGAGCGCCAGATGCCGCCGTGGGGCATCGATCCGCACGTCGGCATCCAGAGCTTCAAGAACGATCCGTCGCTGCGCGAGGACGAGATCGAGAAGATCGCGAAGTGGGTCGACGCCGGCGCGCCGCTCGGCAACATCGCCGACATGCCGAAGCCGCGCGAGTTCGACGACTCGGATCGCTGGCACATCGGTAAGCCCGATCTGATCGTCACGTCGCCGCCGCATACGGTGCCGCCGGAAGCCTCCGACTGGTGGGGAAGCTACTATGTCGAGACCGGCCTCACCGAAGATCGCTACATCAAGGCGATTGAGAGCAAGCCCGGGAAGACCGCCGTGGTCCATCACCTCCTCACCTACGCCGTCGACGCCGATGCGTCCGGCGACACAAACGGCGACGACAGCGCCGATGCCGGTGATTTCCTCAACGAGTTCGCCGTCGGCAAGAACGGCGATCTGTTTCCTGAGGGCACGGGCCGGCTGCTGAAGGCCGGATCGAAGATCAAGTTCGATTTCCACTACCACTCGGTCGGCCAGGAAATCACCGACCAGTCGCAGCTCGGCATCGTCCTCTATCCGAAGGGCTACACGCCGAAGCACATCGTCTACTCGAAGCAGCTCGGTCAGCCGACGGAGCCGCTCGACATCCCCGGCGGGTCGACCTACGTCAGGAGCGACGGCTACACGCGGTTCAACAAGCCCGGCAAGATCACGGCGTTTCAACCGCACATGCACACGCGCGGGAAGCGGCAGTGCATCGAATTGATCTACCCGGACAACAAGACCGAGCAGATCAGCTGCGCCGACTGGAGCTTCAACTGGCACCTGGTCAGCGTCTACGCGGACGATGTGGCGCCGATCTATCCGGCCGGGACGATCCTCCACGTGATTTCGTGGCACGACAACTCGCCGAGCAAGGCCAACCCCGATGCGAGGAACTGGGTGGGCAGCGGCCAGCGGACGATCGACGAGATGGGCTTCGCCTGGATCACGTGGTACGACTACACGGACGACGAGTACAAGGCGGAGTTCGAGGCGCGCAAAGGCGCCAGGAAGACGACGACCACCAGCCAGGGACAGCAGCCGCAATGACATTGCGGCTTGCGGAACGCGGATTGCGCATCGTGCGTCTGGTGCGGCCGTTCGCAGCGCAGCCCTTCAGGGCTGCCCTGTGGGTCGCACTTGCCGTGGCCCCGCTGCTTGGACAATCGCAGTCCACCGAGCTTCACGTTCGGTTCAACTCGGGCCAGTCGGTCGTCCCCGTGTACGAGGGATGGGAACGGGTCCCGGACGGCAGCTTCAACATGGTGTTCGGCTACTTGAACCGCAACCATGTTCAGGAGCTCGCTATTCCGGTCAGCGCTCAGAACGGCTTCGACCCCGGTCCAGCGGATCGGGGTCAGCCGACGTACTTCTACCCGCGCGAGAATCACTTCCTCTTCAGGGTCAACGTGCCGAAGGACTGGGACAGGAAGAAGGAGCTCGTCTGGACGATCGTCGCGAACGGGAAGGCCGAAGTGGCGCGGGCGACGCTGCTCGACATCTGGGAAATCGACCGGAAGGTCGAGGTTTCGAACGGCGGCGGTGCCGGCGGCGGCACGCAAACGAGCAACGAGCTGATTGCGAAGGACCAGCCGCCGGTCGTGAAGATTGATCCGATCGCGCGGCCGCGCGCCGGCACGCCGGTCACGATCACCGCGGCAGTAACCGACGACGGCATCCCGCCGCCGAATCAGAAACCGAGGCCGCAGCGCCAGCAGGAGCCGACGCTGCGGGGCGCGCCGCCATCGCCGGTCAACGTGCCGCTGCCCGTGCGTCCGCGCCCCGTGGCAGGTGCCCTGTCGGTGCTGTGGCTGGTCTATCGCGGGCCAGCGCAAGTCACGTTCGATCCGGAAGGCTACATCAAGGTCGTCGACGGCAAGGTGGAAGTGAAGGCGACGTTCACGAAAGCCGGCACCTACACGCTGCGCGCCTTCGGCCACGACGGCATCCTGCGCGCGCCGTACGATGTGACGGTTACCGTCGACGGACCGAACTCCAGTCAGTAGCTGGTTGCTAGTTGCTGGTTGCTAGGCGCAAAAAGCCCCGCACCTGACACCTAGCAGCTAGCATCCAGCAACTAGCATCCAGCAACTAGCCACCGACTCACGCGCTCGCCCGGCCAGGCGTCGTCAGCGTCGATCCTTTCTTCGCAAAGATCATCGCCAGCAACTTCGCGGGCTGCGTCTGGCTCGCGTTCTTCGACACCTCGTGCGTCGCGCCCGGTTGCTCGTAGAACATCTGCCCGGTCTCGTAGCGCTTTTCCTCACCCTGCCCGGAGATCTTGGTGATCACGGCGCCTTCGAGGACGTACGCCAGCACGAAGCCTGCGTGGTGATGCACCGCGCCGACTCGCCCGGGCGGATAGTCGACGTGGCTGACGGTGACTTCCCACCCGTCGAGCGACACGTTCGGGAGGTCCTGCTTGAACACCGGCGGCCTTGGCGGGGGAGCCGCCCCGGGCGCGGGTTGAGCCTGTGCGGCGACCTCGCGGTCGGAGGCGAGCAGTTCGGCGAAGAGCGCGAAGGCGGCAACAGCATCTCGGCGAGTCATCATCATGGTGGTGTCTCCTAGAACATTGCGATAGCGTTCAGCGGGAATCCCGTGCCGCCGGTGACCGGCACCGGGTTGACCGTCAGCATGAACTCCCACCGGTTCAAGCGCGCCGCGGTCTCGCCGAGCGCTTCCAGATCCTGGTTGTCGAGCAGGTTCACGCCGAGCCCCGTGATCATCAGCGTGTGAATCGGCAGCGCGATCCCTTCGACGCCTGACGGCACGACGTCCGACGCGACGTCGCCGCCGAGGAGCGCGACGCCGCGCGCCTTGATCCACGGCGCGACCGACGCGTGCAGCCCGGCCTGGTTCTGGCCGACGTTCCACGGCCCGAGCTGCGCGCGCCGCGCCCAGCGTCCGGTCCGCACCAGCACCGCGTCGCCGGAGGCGATCTTCACGCCCGACTTCTTCTCCCACGCCTCGAGATCCTCGACGTAGATCGGCGTGCCGGGCTCGAGATACGGCACGTTCTTCAGCCGCGGCACGTCGACCAGCACGCCGCGCGTGACGACGCCGTTCTTCAGGTTCTGGATTCCCAGTTTCCTGCAGCCGGTCTCGGTGTTGACATCGGCGCGGGCGTAGCCGTTGTAGGTCTGGTCCTTGTAGAGGATGTGGCACAGCGCGTCGATGTGGCTGTGGGCGTAGCCGTGATACGAGACTGCGTAGCGGTCCATGCTGAAGCCGCGCAGCATGGTGTGCTCGAACGGGTTGGCGTTGTCGTCGGCCTTCTCGGTCATCGGGTTGTGCGCGAGCGAGACGGTCTCGCCGGTCTTGACCAGCGCCGCCGCCTGCCTGCGCTTCGCCGCGGTCACCAGGTTGATCGAGCCGAGCTCGTCGTTGGGTCCCCAGCGGCCCCAGTTCTTCACCTGCTGGAAGAGCGCGTCGAACTCGGCGGCGTTGCGCGGCGCGCGCGCCCCGTCGGGCGCGAACGCGAGGAGCGGCGTGAAGAGGCATGTGGCGAGCAGCGCCGTCACGATGCGTGAAGACATGGTGTGCTCCGTTCGCGGAGGGCAGCCCTGAAGGGCTGCGCTACGACAGCAGGCTGTATAGTATGCGGCGAAAGGGGAGAGGACAGATGACGAAGAGAGTCCTGCAAGCACTGACGCTCGCGGCGGCGCTGACGCCGGCGGTCGGTCTGGCCCAGGCGCCGAGGTCGGCGACATACATCACCGACGAGGAAGTGAAAGCGGTGAACGCGACGCCCGGTGTCGACCGCACGATCAAGGTGGTCGACATCGGCCCCGAGAATTACGCCATCGGCGTCATCCACCGCGGCGCCACCGGCGGCGGCGCGCGCGGCGGCGGTGCGGGGGCGGGCGCCGGTGCGGGGGCGGGCGGCGGCGCGGCGGCCGGAGCCGGCGGCGGCGCCGGGGCGGCGGGCGGGCGCGGCGGCGCCGCGGCGGCGCCGGCCGAACCGTGCGGCGAGCAGTCGACGGCGCCGGCCACCGGCGGCGCGCCGGGCATGATCGCCCACGATCAGCAGACCGAGGGATATCTCATCATCTCCGGCGGCGGCACGCTCGTCACCGGCGGCAAGATCGTCAACGGCCGCAAGTCGCCGCCGGAGAGCGAAGTCACCAAAGTGCTGAACGGCCCGTCGTGCAGCGGCACCGCGGTCGGCGCCGACCTGGTCCGCAAGGTCGTCAAGACCGGCGACATCATCATCATCCCGGCGGGCGTGCCGCACGGGTGGACCGACATCGGCGAGCACGTCGACTATCTGAGCTTCCGTCCGTCGGCGCGCGTGCTGCAGGCGGGCTACACGCATCCGTCGATTAAGAAATAGGGGCTGGGGGCTGGCTTCGCTCCAGGGGCTGGGGGCTGGCTTTCTTCGCTAAGGGGTTCGCGGCTTTCTTCGCTACGGGTTCGATGGTTTGCCGACGAACCAGTCGAACCCTTCGCGCACCACTTCCCTCGGTACGCCGTGACGTCCCTCGTATTCGCGGTACGTCACGTCGTACCCCAGCTTCTTCAACCGCGGCACGAACTGGCGGCTGGTGACGTCGATCGGCATCACCTGATCGCTGATGCCGTGCGAGATGAAGATGCGCGGCTTGCCGTGCACCTCGATCGGCTGCATCACCCCGGGCGAGAAGGCCATGATCCGGCCGAAGGTCTCGCCGGTGCCGATGCCGAGCGACAGCGCGTAGGAGGCGCCGTCTGAGTGGCCGGCGATCGCCATCCGCGTGCGATCGACCGAGCAGCTTGCGTAGGTCTGCTTCAGCGCGGCGCCGATGAAGTCGATGTCGGGCCCGAAGCCGCCGACCAGCATGTCCCACGTCGCCTCGTCGCGTGAATCCGGCGCCAGCAGGATCACGCCGAGGTCGTCGGCGATCTCGTAGGCGTAGCTGACATTGCGCCCGGTGCTGCCGGCGCCGTGGAAAACGAGCGCCATCGGCGCCGGCGTCCCGTCCTTGTAGCCTTTCGGGATGTAGAGGATGCCGTCGCGATCGCTTCCGAGCTTGAGCGGGTTCTCGCCGAAGCGAGGCGGCTCGGCCGCCCGCGCGCGTGATGGCCGACAGAGCGCGGCCACCGCTGCCGCAGCGAGGAACTCACGCCGGCTCGATGAGCCGCGTTCAAGAAAAGACAAGCGTTTTCCCTACCAGCCCTACCCGCCCCACCAGCCTCGAGCGACAGACGCCTACCACGCCATCACGTAGCTATCACCCGTCGGACTGACCCCTCCGTGCAGGACGCCCGTCCTCGGATCGATCAGAATCCCTTTCACCGACCCGACGCCCTTCACGTCGCGGATATCCAGCTTGTGCCCCTTCGCCGCGAGACCGTCCTTGACGTTCTGCGGCAGCATCGCCGGCGTCAGCAGCTTGCCGACGACCGCGTGCGGGGAGTACGAGTCGCGGAAGCTGTTGCTGATCACCGACGGCTGCTCCAGCGCGCGCTGCACCGGCATCCCGAACTCGACGACGTTGAGGAAGAACTGGAGCTGCGTCTGCGGCTGCGTGTCGGCGCCCGGCGTACCGAAGGCGAGGAACGGCTTGCCGTCGCGCAGCGCCATCGCCGGGTTGATCGTCTGCCGCACGCGCTTGCCCGGCTGCAGCGAGTTGACGTTGTCGGGCTCGAGGTAGAAGTAGCGCATCCGATCGTTGAGGAAGAAGCCGCCGTTCTCGACCACCAGGCCGCTGCCGAACCCGCTCAAGAGGCTCGAGGTCAGCGACACCATGTTGTGATCCTTGTCGACGACCGTCAGGTAGGTGGTGAGGTTCAGGATCTCGTCCGGGTTGAACGCGCCGACGTGCGACGGCGTCGGTTGCGGCGCGGCGTAGGCTTGCGCCGACGAGGTCGTGAACTTGAACGGATCGCCCGGCGCCGGCTCCCCCTCGATTGCCTTGTCCGGGTTGATCTGCGCGCGCCGCGTCGCGGCATACTCTTTCGACAGCAACGCCTTCATCGGGATGTTGGTGACGAACTTCGGATCGCCGACATACTTGTTGCGATCGGCGAACGACAGCTTCAGCGCCTCGGTGACTGCGTGCAGGTAGGGCACGCTGTTGTGGCCCATCGCTTTCAGGTCGAACCCCTCGAGGATGTTCAGCGCCTCGAGCATCAGGAAGCCCTGCGAGTTCGGCGGGCACTCGTAGACGTCGATGCCGCGGTAGTTGGTGCGCACCGGCGCGTCCTCGAACGGCTCGTAGCTGCGCAGGTCGGCCTCGGTGATGATGCCGCCCGACTTCTTGAGGAAGTCGGCGGTCGTCTTCGCGATCTCGCCTTTGTAGAAGACGTCGGGCCCCTGTGCCGCAATCGCGCGCAGCGTCTTCGCCAGCTCCGGGTTGACCAGGATGTCGCCGGTCGTCAGCGGCTTCCCGTCCTTGAACCAGATCTTCGTCGTCGAGGGCCATTTCGCGAGCTTCTCGCGGCCGCTCGCCAGCTGGCCGGCGAGCGTCTCGGTGATGGGGAAGCCCTGTTCGGCGATCTCGATCGCCGGCGCGAGCACGTCGCTGAGCGGCCTGGTGCCGTACTTCTTCAGCGCCAGCGCGGCGCCGCCGACCGCGCCGGGTACCGCGATCGACAACGGACCCTCATCGGGCAGCCCGCCCTTCGACTTGTAGAAGTCGATCGTCGCCGCCTGGGGCGCGAAGCCGGTGCCGTTGATGAACTTCACCTCGCCGGTCTTGGCGAGATAGATCAGCGCGAACATGTCGGCGCCGAGGCCGGTCATGCCCGGCTCGACCTGACCCTGCACCGCCCAGGTGGCAATCGCGGCGTCGACCGCGTTGCCGCCCGCCTTGAGGATCCGCAGCCCGGCCTCGGCGGCGAGCGGATGCCCGGCCGCCACCATCCCGTGGCGCGCGACAACGGTCGGCCGCCAGCTGCTGTTCGACTGTGCCAGCGGCTGCGCGACACAGGCGAGAAACGCGACCGCGCCGACCAGCCATCCTCGAATGCTCATCTGAGGCCTCCGTATCCTGAAATCGTGAGGCGAATACTAACGCATACTATGGCGCCATGATTCGAGCCTCGAGCATCATTTTCGCGGTGGTGATGGCCGCGCTGGCGGCGTCCTCCACTCGTAGTGTCCGCCTTTCCGCGGACGCCGGACTTCAGGCGGACCGCGCTCGCCTGGCCGACGCATATGCCGAGGTGGATCGCCTCGTCCACGACTTCATCGCCCGCCGTCATGTTCCCGGCGCCGCCTGGGGCGTCATCGTCGACGGCCGCCTCGCGCATTCCGGAACCGCGGGGCTGCGCGACGTGGAGACGAAGGCGCCGGTCGCCGGCGATACCGTCTTCCGCATCGCGTCGATGACCAAGAGCTTCACGGCGATGTCGATCCTGAAGCTGCGCGATGAAGGGAAGCTCTCGCTCGAAGATCCTGCGGAGCGCTATGTGCCGGAGCTGAAGGGCTTGAAATATCCGACCACTGACTCGCCGCGCATCACCATCCGGCATCTGCTCTCGCACGCGGAAGGATTTCCGGAGGACAACCCGTGGGGCGATCGGCAGCTTGCCGACAGCGAAGAGGACCTGTCGGCGATGCTGCGCGGCGGCATCCCGTTCTCGAACGCGCCGGGCGTCGCCTACGAGTACTCGAACTACGGGTTCGCCATCCTCGGCCGCATCGTCGCCAACGTGGCGAAGATGAAGTACGGCGACTACGTGGCGGCGAACGTCCTGAAGCCGCTCGGCATGAACGACACCACGCTCGAGCAGGCAGACGTTCCTTCGTCGAAGCTGGCGCACGGCTATCGATGGGAAGACGATCGCTGGAAGAACGAGCCGCTGCTGTCGAACGGATCGTTCGGCTCGATGGGCGGCATGCTGACGTCGGTCAACGATCTCGGGCGCTACGTCGGCGCGCTGCTCTCGGCGTGGCCGCCGCGCGACGGCGCGGAACAGGGCCCGATCCGGCGCGCGTCGCTGCGCGAGATGCAGCAGGTGTGGCGGCCGGCGCCGGCATCGGTCTCGCGCGATCCGGCAGGCGGCGTGCAGTTCACCTCCGGCGGCTATGGCTACGGCTTGCGCGTCTCCCAAACCTGCGCGTTTCGCCACGTCGTCGCGCACGGCGGCGGCCTGCCAGGGTTCGGATCGGTGATGACCTGGCTGCCCGAGTATGGAGTGGGCTTCATTGCCTTCGGCAATCTCACCTACACCGGCTGGGGAGGCGTCGCCAACAACGTGCTCGACGTGATGGTGACGAAAGGCGGCCTGCAGCCGCGAGCGCCGAAGCCGTCGGCTGCGCTCACCGAAGCGCGCGATGCGGTGTCGAAGCTGGTCGTCCAATGGGACGACGCCGCGGCGAAGCGGATTGCCGCCGACAACCTGTTTCTCGACCAGACCGCGGAACGCCGCCGCGCGGCGATCGAGGCGGTGCGCGCCGGCGTCGGCGCGTGCACCGCCGGCAGCGGCTTCGACGAGGTGGAGAACGCGCTGCGCGGCAGGTGGACGATGAACTGCGAGCGCGGCAAGCTGCAGGTCGCGATCACCCTGGCGCCCACGATGCCGCCGACGGTCCAGTATCTGGACGTCCGCCGCGCGCCGTCGGAGCCTGCGGCGCCTGGGTTGTGTCGGTGAGCGGGAGCCGCGCTACGGCACGATAACCAGCGCCGGCGCTTCCGCGCCTGTTTCCCTCGACGCCGCCTGCACCTGTGCGCTCGATTGCGTGGCGTTCTGCAGCGCCAGCGTGATCACGTTCCGGCCGGCGCGCTTCTCGGCCTGCACGTACGACGTGACGTCCACCTCGTGCCACTGCGCCGTCGTGCCGCGGACGGTGATCGAGCCGAGCGCCGCGCCGATCGCCGGCCGGTTGCGCCAGGTGACCGTGCGCTCGTCCCACGAGGTATTGGCAACGGCGCGGACGATCGTCTCCACGCTGCTGGTGGCGGTGTTCGAGAGCCGGCTGCTGAGACGCAGCGTCGCCCGGCCGACCAATGCCACGTCGCGCAAATCGAACTTCATGTAGCTGATCTGCGAGTTGTCGTCGGAGACCCCGAGCTTCGCCAGCAGCTGCGCGGCGGTGCCGAAGTTCACCTCCGCGGCGGTGCCGCCGCGGACGTAGGCGTCGGCAACGGGACGCCGCGTCAGCGGCGGGCGTAACGGCACGACGTCGCCGGTGCCGGGGAAGCTCGCGGACGACCGCGGGTAGCCGGCCGCGATGAGGCCTGGAAGGAGCATCAGCACGATCGCAACGCCGCCGCCGGCAACCCGCCTCACTCTCATAGGCTTCCTTCCATTGCTGGGCTGAGCAAATGTCCGGCCACGGCGAAAGCCCGGCCAAAACCGCGGCGAATGCTGCAATCGTCCACGTCTACGGCCTATCCGGAAGGATAGGAGGGCTTATCCGATCGGAGACGGCCGTCTGTC
>Ga0111539_10008679_pt1 | contig 12900 bp, 9 predicted proteins | sample RhiMethybrSRZTD1_FD_79667 | JGI IMG/M metagenome (GOLD analysis project Ga0111539, IMG submission 79667) | Populus rhizosphere microbial communities from Tennessee, USA - Rhizosphere MetaG P. TD hybrid SRZTD1 (version 2) (version 2) | ecosystem: Host-associated > Plants > Roots > Rhizosphere >...
GCTCATGGGGTGTCTCGATCGACTGGCGCCGGGAGTTCGGCACCCACCAGCCGGAGTATTACCGCTGGACCCAATGGATCTTCCTGAAGCTGTTCGAGCGCGGGCTGGCCTACCGCAAGCGCTCGACGGTCAACTGGTGCCCGAGCTGCCAGACGGTTCTGGCCAACGAGCAGGTGATCGAAGGCGCCTGCTGGCGCTGCGGCTCCACCGTCGTCGCCCGCGATCTCGAGCAGTGGTTCTTCCGCATCACCGAGTACGCCGACGAGCTGCTGAAGGGGCTCGAGACGCTGACCGACTGGCCGGAAAAAGTCGTGGTCATGCAGCGCAACTGGATCGGGCGCTCGGAAGGCGCGCGGGTCAAGTTCCCGGTCGTCGGCAGCGCGGGCACGGAGATCGAGGTCTTCACCACCCGCATCGACACCATCTACGGCGCCACCTTCGTGGTGCTCGCGCCGGAGCACGCGATGGTCGACCGCCTCGCGGCCGAGAGTCCCAGGCCCGAGGAGTTCCGCGCCCGCGTCGCCAAGTTCCGCGCCCTCGACCGCGAGGCGCGCCGCGACGGCACGATCGAGAAGGAAGGCTTCGACACCGGCCGCAAGGCGCTGAACCCGTTTACCCGCGAGGAAGTGCCGATCTGGATCGCCAACTTCGTCCTCGCCGAATACGGCACCGGTGCGATCATGGGCGTGCCGGCCCACGATGAACGCGACTTCGAGTTCGCGCGCAAGTACTCGCTGCCGATCCGTGTCGTCGTGCAGTCGGGCGACAAGGCGGCCGACGGCGCGACCATGCCGGAGCCGACCACGAATTACGGCCGGCTGGTCAACTCGGGTGAATACAACGGGCAGGAGGCGCCGGCGGTCATCACGCGGATGGTCGCCGACGCCGAGAAGCGCGGCATCGGCACCGGCGAAGTGCAGTACCGGCTCAAGGACTGGGGCATCTCGCGGCAGCGCTACTGGGGCACGCCGATCCCGGTCGTGCACTGCGAGAAGGACGGGGTCGTCGCGGTACCTTACAAAGACCTGCCGGTGGAGCTGCCGAAGATCGCAACCTTCTCCGGCCGCGGCGACTCGCCCCTGGCGCAGGTGCCGGAGTGGGTGAACGTGAAGTGTCCGAAGTGCGGCGGCCCGGCGCGGCGCGAAACCGACACCATGGACACCTTCGTCGACTCGTCCTGGTACTTCCTGCGGTTCGCCGATCCGACGAACGACGAGCAGCCGTTCGACCCCGCTGCCTCGGCCTACTGGATGCCGGTCGATTTCTACAGCGGCGGCGTCGAGCACGCGATCCTGCACCTGCTCTATTCGCGCTTCTTCACCCGCGTGCTGCGCGACGTCGGCCTGGTCAACTTCGACGAGCCGTTCAAGCGCCTGCTGACGCAGGGCATGGTGCTGAAGGACGGCGCCGTGATGTCGAAGTCGAAGGGCAACGTCGTCGATCCCGACGACATGCTGCAGAAGTTCGGCGCCGACGCGCTGCGGCTCTACGTGATGTTCGTCGCCCCTCCGGAAAAAGAAGTGGAGTGGAGCGACGCCGGCCTCGAGGGCAGCGCCCGCTTCCTGATGCGCGTCTGGCGGGTGGTCGATCGGTGGGCCGAGACGATCGGCGGCGAGGGCATTCCGGAGTGCGGCCCCGACTGCACAGAGGCCGAGAAGGCGCTGCGCCGAAAGACGCACGACACCATCCGCCGCGTGACGACCGACATCGAAGAGCGGATGCACCTGAACACGGCGATCTCGTCGCTGATGGAGCTGGTCAACGAGCTTTACAGCTTCAGCGACAGCACCGTGCATGGCGGCCCGGCGCGCGGCGAAGCGCCGGCCGGCGGCATCGAGCGGACGCAGACCATTGCCGTGCTGCGCGAGGCGATCGACGCGCTCGTGCTGATGATCTCGCCCTTCGCGCCGCACATGGCCGAGGAGCTGTGGCACAAGCTGGGCCACGTCGGCGGGCTGATGCAGGCGAAGTGGCCGTCCTTCGATGCCGAAGTGGCGAAGGCCGACGAGGTGGTGGTGCCGGTGCAGGTGAACGGCAAAGTGCGAAGCCGGGTGAACGCGCCCGCCGACGCGTCGGAGGATCGCCTCCGCGAGCTCGCCCTGGCCGACCCGGCGGTGAAGAGCTACACGAACGGGAAGACGATTCGCAAGGTCGTGATTGCGAAGGGGCCCCTGGTGTCGGTGGTGGTGTCGTGAACAGGGGCTTGGGGCTTGGGGCCAGGGGCTGGCTGGCTTCGCTGGTCGTTTGCGCAGCCTGCACGGCGAGCGGAGCCTGTGGATACGCGCTTGCGGGTCGGGGATCTTTTCTGCCCGGGTATATCCAGCGTATCGGCATTCCCCCTTTCGTCAATCACACCACGGTCTTCAACCTCGAGACGCTGCTGACGCAGAAGGTCCGCGGCGAGTTCATCGGCCGCGGCAAGTATCAGATTCTGCCGGAATCGACCAACGTCGACGCGCTGCTCACCGGCGAAGTGAGCTCCGTGTCGATCACGCCGGTCAGCTTCACCCAGGAGCAGCTGGCGTCGCGCTACGCGCTCACGCTCACGGCGCGCATCGAGCTGCGCGACCTGCGCGAGAACAAGGTGCTGTGGGAGAACCCCAGCGTTACGTTCCGGACGGAATACGACGCCACCACGGGACGAGGCTCCACTGATCCGGCGGCCTACTTCCAGCAGGACGCCAACAGCCTCGAGCGCATCAGCACCGAGTTCGCCCGCACTATCGTCAGCGCGATCCTCGAGGCGTTCTAGCCGCGTGGCCTCTCTCACCCCGGCAGCCGTCCTTCAGCAGATCGCGGCCGGCACGCCGGATCCGCTGTATCTGCTGCAGGGCGAGGACGAGGTCGAGAAGTCGGCGCTGGCCGCCGCGTTCGCCGAGCTGGTCGAAGAAGGGCTGCGCGCGTTCAACGTCGAGCGCATTCATGCCGGCGAGCTGACCACCGGCGATCGGCTGGCGGACGGCGTCGGCTCGATCGTCGCCGCCGTCAGGACGCTGCCGATGATGTCGCCGCGCCGCATCGTCCTGGTGATGCAGGCGGAGACGCTGCTGATGCCGCGGCGCGAGAGCGAGGCGGCGGCCCGCGCGCTCGAGGAACTCGAGGAGCTGTTTCGCGCGCCAGACCCGCAGACGACGCTGGTGCTGGTGGCGGCGGCGCTCGACCGCCGCAGCCGGATGTTCAAGTCGCTGCAGAAGCTGGCGACGATCGTCGAATGCGGCGTCGTCACCGACCTGGCCGACGCGGAGCGTTTCGTCCGCACCCGCGTCGCCGCCGCCGGCGCCGCCATCGAGCCGGCCGCTGCGCGGCTGGTCGCGCAGCGCGCCGGCACCGATGTGCGCCGGCTGCGCGCCGACATCGAGCGGCTGATGCTCTACGCGCTGGGACAGAAGCAGATCACCGCCGACGACGTGCGCGAGGTCACCGGGCCGGCGGCGCTGCAGGACGACTGGGCGATGACCAACGCGATCGAGTCGGGCCACGCCGGCGAGGCGTTGCGGCAGCTGGCGCTGATGCTCGATACCGGCGCGCCGCCCGAAAAGGTGCTCGGCCAGCTCGGCTGGGTGGTGCGGGCGAAGTTCCCCGGCATCGCCCCGGCCAGCGTGCGCCCGGCGGTCGACGCCGTGTTCAAGACCGATCAGGATCTGAAGAGCTCGGCAGGCGATCCGCGCGCGCTGCTCGAGCGCCTGATTGTCGAGTTGTGCGCAGTTAAGCGATCGACGATGCGCCGGTGGTAGGCGGGCGCCTACGAGCGGGCCGCGAGTCGAGACGACAGCCGCGATTTGTAGCGCCCGGCGGCGTTGCGGTGGATGACGCCCTTGCTGGCCATCTTGTCGATCAGCGAAATCGTCTGCTTGAGCGCGGTCTTCGCGCCCTTGAGATCGTTGCCGTCGATGGCGGCGCGGATGCTCTTCAACGCGCCGCGCAGGCGCGACCGGAACTGGCGATTGCGCTCGCGGTTATTTAGACTCTGCCGGTGCGCCTTGAGCGCGGATGCGTGCGTAGCCACGTAATCAGTAACCTCCGGAAACCCCACATCCTATCACCAGATGGCGATCGCCGTCGAGCACTTCGGCCGCACCTATAGCAGCGATACCGGCAGCCTCACCGCCGTCGCCGATCTGTCGTTCGCCGTCCGCGGCGGCGAGATCGTCGGCCTGATCGGGCCCAACGGCGCCGGCAAGACGACGACGCTGCGGGCGCTCGCCGGGATCCTGCGGCCAACCTCGGGGCGCGTGTTCATCGATGGCCACGACATCGTTGCCGATCCGCTCGAGGCGAAGCGCTGCCTGGCGTTCATGCCCGACGAGCCGCACCTGTTCGAGTACCTCACCGTGACCGAGCATCTGCGCCTGGTCGCCCGGCTCTACGGCGTTGCCGACATCGACCGGCGATCGGCGGCGCTCCTCGACGAGCTGGAGCTGTCGGGAAAGGAACGCTCGCTTCCGGGCGAGCTGTCGCGCGGCATGCGCCAGAAAGTGGTGATCGCGTGCGGCCTGGTCCGCGACGCGACGACGCTGCTCTTCGACGAGCCGCTGACCGGGCTCGATCCGCTCGGCATCCGGCGCATGCGCGAGACCATCGTCGCGCGCGGCCGCGCCGGCGCCGCGATCCTGCTGTCGTCGCACCTGCTGCACCTGGTCGAGGAGATCTGCACCCGCGTCATCATCATGGACCGCGGGCAGAAGATCGCCGACGGCACCTTCGAGGAGCTGCGCTCGCGCGTCGACCTCGCCGAAGCGGGATCGAGCCTCGAGCAGATCTTTCTGAGCGTCACTGGCCGGAAATGACGTCGAGAGTCGAAAGTCGAATGTCGAAAACCAGAAGCGACCGCGGTTGATGCTGAGCGCGAGCCTCTACATCATCGGCTGCAGCGCCCGGAACAGGTTTCGGATGCGTCTGCGCCGGCTGCGCGAGCCGCGCTATCTTGCCGGCGCGGTTGTCGGCGCGGCGTATCTCTACTTCTCGTTCTTCGCCCGGTTTCGCGGAGCGCGGTCGAACCGCACCCGCGCGGCCCGGGCACAGCGCGGCGCCGGGCCGCTGACGGCGGTGCCCGGCATCGCCGCCGCCGCGCCGGTTTTTGCTGGCATGGCGCTGATGGCGGCAGCGGCGGTGAGCTGGGTGGCGCCGTTCGAGAGCGGCCTCCTCGAACTCTCCGAGGCGGAAACCCAGTTTCTGCTGACGGCGCCGGTGACCCGCCGTCAGCTGCTGGTCCATCGCCTCCTGCGGTCGCAGATCGGGATGCTCTTCGGCGCCGTCGTCTTCGGCATAACGGTTCCCTCGTCGTCGGGCAACCGGCGGCTGTCGGTGGGAATTGCGATGTGGCTGCTGCTCGTGACGTGGAAGATCTATTTCGCCGGCGTCTCGCTGGCCAGGGCGCGGCTGCGCGCGGCCACCGGCGCCCAGCGGACGGCGGCGTTCGTGCCCGCCGCGATCGTGGTGTCGGCGGCGGCGATTGTCGGCGCCGCGATGATGCGGGCGTTCTACATCGAGACGCCGGCGGGCATTGCCGGCGCCGCCGCGCTGGTTGCGAGCGTGGCGGAGCAGCCGGCGATCCGCGTGCTCCTCTGGCCGTTCATCGCGCTGGTCCGGCCGCTCTTCGCCGCCTCGACGACCGGATACCTTCCGGCGATTGCCGCCGCGCTGGCGGTGACGGCCGCGGTGTCGTTGTGGACGCTGGCCGGCGACGATGCGTTCCATCTCGCCGTCGACGCAGCCGCACGCCGGCGCAGCGGCCGGACGCCGGGACAAACGGGACCAAGGAAAGTCAGCTATCGCGCGCGCGCCGAAGCGTGGACGCTGGCCCCGGCCGGGCGTCCCGAAACGGCGTTTGCCTGGAAGGCGTTGATGCAGACGCTGCGCGTCTTCGATCGGCGCGAGGCGGTGCGCACGATCGCGGTGCTGACGGCGTTGACCGCGATCACCGTGGCCACCGGGCGCGAAGGTCCCGCCGCGCTGCTGGGCGGCTTCTCGATCGCCGCCGCTGCGTTCGCGATCCTCATGGCGCCGCAAGTCGTGCGCATGGACCTGCGGCAGGATCTCGAGCACCTCGAGCTGCTGAAGACCTGGCCGGTGCGGGCCGCATCGATCGTCCGCGGTCAGCTGCTGTGGCCGACCGCGCTGATCACGGCAATCGCGTGGACGATGATCGCCGTGGCGGTGACCTTGTCCGGCACCGTGCTGCCGCACGTGGATTGGCTCGCCCGGGCGGCGGGGGGCGCCGCGGTGGCGATTCTCGCGCCGGCGCTGGTCGTGGCGCAGCTGACGGTGCACAACGCCGTGGCGCTGATGTTCCCGGCATGGGTGCCGCTCGGCGTTCAGCGGGCGCGCGGCGTCGACGCGATGGGGCAGCGCATTATCCTGCTGGGCGGCACCTGGCTGCTGCTCGTCGTGATGACCGTCCCGGCCGCGATTGCCGCCGGCCTGTTCTGGTTCGCGTCGGCGCGGTTCTTCGGCCCGCTGATGCTGATTCCCGCGGCGGTGATTGCCGCCGGCGTCATCGCGATCGAGGTAGTGCTCGCCACCGAGGCGCTCGGCCCCGTCTACGATCGGCTGGATATTCTGGCGGTGGAGAGATCTGAATAGTCTGCGTAGCGCAGCCCTTCAGGGCTGCCTCTTCATCGCGACCCGACGACTTCGACCGCGCCGGTGGTCGGCTTCTTGTCGGTGTAGCGGACGATCGTCTTGCCGTCGACCACTTCCGTGATCTTGAAGATCGTGTTGTCGCGCAGCGCGATTGGCCGCGTCGACGAATCGGCGACGCTGGTCATGCGGCCGATCTGCTTGACGTAGTTGCGCGTCTCCTTGTACGGCGGCACGCTCTGGCCGTACTTGTCGACCGCGCCCGGGCCGGCGTTGTAGGCAGCCAGCGCGAGTTCCTCGTTGTTCTCGTAGCGGTCGAGCAGGTGCCGCAGGTAGGCGACGCCGGCGCGGATGTTCTCGCGCGGATTGAACGGGTTCTTCACCAGATAACGCTGGATGGTTGCCGGCATCAGCTGCATCAGCCCGAGCGCACCCTTCGGCGAGCGCGCGAACGGGTTGAACGCCGACTCCACCTGCATCACCGCCTTCACCAGCTCGGGACGGACATTCTGATCGCGCGAATGCTCGACGATGAGGTCTTCGTACGGCCTCGAGCGCTCAGCCGCCACGTAGCGCGTCGCGCGGATGTTCTCGGCCTTCGGCACCGCGAACGACTTCTGCTCGTACACCGCCGAGCCGGGGCGCCGGTTCGACACCACCAGGTTCCCATTCGCGTCGCGCCACGAGTAGATCTGGGCGCTCGCCGGCGCGGCCATGCCCAGGCAGAGGATCCCCAGCCCGACGTAGCGCAGGCTCCGCCGCCGATCGGAGGCCCCGGTGCGCCGGTCCGGCTGCCCGGGCGCCAGGCGCGACCCGCGGCGGCGGTCGCCGTTCAAATCTAAGATGTCCTGTAAAGTCAATGGTTTAAGCGGTGGCCGCACGGCGGCACACAACCTTCCGGAGGGTGTATCGGCAGGTACGCGTGGCGACTTTATAGCTGAGCCGCGCGGGCAGTGGCTGGGGGCTGGGGACTGGGGGCTGGCAGCCAGCCCCTAGCCCCCAGCCCCGACTCGCGCCAGCATCCTGGCGACGACGCCCTCGGCGGCCTTGAGCATCTCGTCGATCTTCTCGGGCTGTTTGCCGCCGGCTTCGGCGAAATCGGGGCGGCCGCCGCCGCCGCCGCCGACCATCGGCGCCAGCTCCTTGACGATTTGCCCGGCCTTCACGCGCGAGGTGAGATCCGGCGTCACGGCGACGACGATCTGCACCTTGCCGTCGGCTTCGGACGCAAGGACGACGACGCCGCTGCGGATCTGGTCCTTCAGCGAATCCGACAGGCCGCGCAGCGCGTCCTTGTCGAGGCCGCTGACGCGACGCCGCGCCAGCGTGATGCCCTCCACCTTCACCGTCTCGTCGCCGCCCGCGGCCGACCCGCCGCCGCCCATCGCCACCTTGGTCTTCAGCTGCGTCACCTCGCGCGCGAGGCGCTTGTGCTCGGCCTGCAGCTTCTCGATCGCGTCGACCGCCTGCGCATCGCCGACGTGCAGCGAGTCGAGAACGCCGCTGAGCGCGGCGCGCTGATGCTGCGCCCAGGCGACGGCGCCGGCGCCGGTGAGCGCCTCGATGCGGCGCACGCCGGCGGCGACGCCGCCCTCGCCGACGATCACGAAGAAGCCGATGTCGCCGGTGGCGCTCACGTGGGTGCCGCCGCACAGTTCCATGCTGAAGCCCGGCACGCTGACCACGCGCACCTTGTCGCCGTACTTCTCGCCGAACAGCGCCATCGCGCCGGCCTCGATCGCTTCCTGCGTCGACCGCACCTCGGTCTTCACCGGCGTGTTGCGGTAGATCTGCGCGTTGACGATGCGCTCGATGCGATCGAGCTCGTCGCGCGTCACCGCCTGGAAATGGACGAAGTCGAACCGCAGACGATCCGGCGCCACCAGCGATCCAGCCTGCTTGACGTGGGTGCCGAGGACGTCGCGCAGCGCGGCGTGGAGCAGATGCGTCGCCGTGTGGTTGCGGCGCGTGGCATCGCGCACCTCGGCGTCGACTTCCGCGGTGACCATGTCGCGCACCTTCAGCCGGCCTGAGGTGACGCGCACGCGGTGGGCGCGCGGCAGGCCCGGGCGGATGCGTGCGAGTCCCTCGACGGTTGCCGACGCGTCGGTCGCCTCGTTGACGATCCGCCCCGAGTCGGACACCTGGCCGCCGGCCTCGAGGTAGAAAGGCGTCTTCGCGAGCGCGACGTAGCCGGTTGCGCCGGTGCCGATGGCGTCGACCGGCTGGCGATGCTCGTCGAACAACGCCACCACCGGCACGCCGGTGACGCGCGTGGTCGCGTAGCCTTCGAACTGATCGCCAACGCCCTGCAGCCCGGTTTCGGCATCGCCCGACGCCACCGCGAACTCCTCGTTCTTCCGGGCGCCGCCGAACGCGCTGCCGGCGCGCGCCTTGTCGCGCTGCCCCTCCATCGCGGTCTCGAAGCCGGCGCGGTCGACGGTGACGCCCTGGGTCGCGGCCGTGTCCTCGATGAAGTCGTAGGGGACGCCGAAGGTGTCGTAGAGCCGGAACGCCGCCTCGCCCGACAGCACCTTCGACCTGGTGCCGACGACCTTGGCAATCTCGGCTTCGAGCTTCGGCAGGCCGCCGGTGAGCACGGCCTCGAACCGCTCCTCCTCGGCGCGAATGCTCTTCTCGATCATCCCGCGGTTGCGGCGGATTTCCGGATAGGCATCGCCCATCTCGGAGTCGAGCACGCGCACCAGATCGTGGAGGAACGGCTCGGCGAAGCCGAGGTGCTTGCCGTGGCGCATCGCCCGCCGCATGATCTTGCGCAGCACGTAGCCGCGCCATTCGTTGGAGGGAATCACGCCGTCGCCGATGAGAAACGTCGTCGAGCGGATGTGGTCGGCGACGACGCGCATCGAGACGTCGGTCGGGCTCATCGTGCCGCCATAGGCGTGGCCCGAGAGCCGGCCGACCTCGGCGACGAGCGGCATGAACAGATCGGTGTCGTAGTTGGAGTCTTTGCGCTGCAGCACCGCGGTGATGCGCTCGAGCCCCATGCCGGTGTCGATCGACGGCGCCGGCAGCGGCGTCAGCGTGCCGTCGGCGCTGCGCTCGAACTCCATGAAGACGTTGTTCCAGATCTCGATCTCCGGATCGGTGCCGGTGCCGCGCACGAAATAGATCTCCGAGCAGCGGCCGCACGGACCGGTGTCGCCCATCTGCCAGAAGTTATCGTCCGAGCCGAGCTCGAGAATGCGATCGGCGGGCACGCCCAGCCCGCGCCAGACGTCGTAGGCCTCCGCGTCTCGGGGGATGCCGTTCTCGCCCTTGAAGATCGACACCACCAGGCGGTCGGCCGGCATCTTCCAGACCTCGGTCAGCAGCGTCCAGGCGTAGGGCAGCGCTTCCTTCTTGAAGTAGTCGCCGAACGAGAAGTTGCCGAGCATCTCGAAGAAGGTGTGGTGGCGGAACGACGGCCCGACGTTGTCGAGATCGTTGTGCTTGCCGCTGACCCGCATCACCTTCTGCGAGGTGGCCGCGCGCGTGTAGTCGCGCTTCTCGCGGCCGAGAAAGAGGTCCTTGAACTGGTTCATCCCCGCGTTGGTGAAGAGCAGCGTCGGGTCGTCGCCCGGCACGAGCGGCGAGCTCGGCACCACGCGGTGGCCGTGCTGCTCGAAGTACTTCAGGAAGGACGCGCGGATCTCGTTCGCGGTCATCGTTTTATTGTAGAACAGGCCGTACACTACGCCCCATGCGCACACTTCCGGCGGCGGGCGCCGCCGCGCTGCTCATCCTGACGATCGTCGCGTCCGCCCAGCAGCGGCTGCCCGCGCCGGCGCTCGTCAAGGCGGCCCGCCTGCTCGATGTGAGAGCGGGCGCATACCGAGCCAATCAGGGGTTGTGGGTCGAAGCGGGGCGCATCAAGCAGGTCGGCGCGTTCGACGCCGTGCGCGCCGCGGCGCCGCGCGACATCGCGATCGTCGATCTCGGCACCGCGGCGGTGATGCCCGGCCTGATCGACGTCCACGCTCACCTGCTCGCCGCGATGGACCCGGCGACCGCTGCGTCCGACAACCTCGTGCAGACGCTGACGACGCAGTCGGCGGCGCGGCGGGCGTTGACCGGCGCGTCGATGGCCCGCCAGATGGTCGAGGCGGGCTTCACCACCGTGCGCAACGTCGGCCACTCGGGCCCCGACGGCGACGTCGCGCTGCGCGACGCGATCGCGAACGGCCTCGTGCCCGGGCCGCGGATCGTCGCCGCCGCGCGCAAGCTGTCGCCGATCGGCGGCCAGGCGCTGCCGGTCCAGGGGATTGCCCAGTCGATTGTCGACGTCGATTTCCTGCCGATCGGCAGCCCCGAAGAGGGGCGCCGGGCGGTGCTGCAGAACCTGCGCGCCGGCGCCGACGTGATCAAGGTCGTCGTCGACGACTGGCCGCGGGTGATTGCCGACGACGCGCTCAAGGCGGCGGTCGACGAGGCGCACCGTGTCGGCGTCCGCGTCGCCGCGCACGCCACGACCAGCGTCGGCATCCAGACCGCGATCGACGCCGGGGTCGATTCGATCGAGCACGGCGACGAGGCCACCGATCAGCAGTTCGCGGCGATGAAAGCGAAGCGGATCGTCTTCGTCCCGACGATCTGGCCGCGCGAACTGCTGCCCATCCCGCGCCAGTTGGCCGCGAGCCCCAACCTCGACAAGCTGGTGGACGCCTTCATGGCCGGCCAGCGCGCCAAGGCGGAGAAGGCGATGAAGGCCGGCGTCACGCTTGCGTTCGGCTCCGACAACTGGTTCGGGTTCGCGGACAAGTCGCGCGGCGATACCACCAGGGCGGTGCTGATGGCCATGCCGGCCTTCGGCATCCCGGTTGCCGAGACGCTGCGCGCGGCGACGATCAACGCCGCCGAGTTGCTGAAGATCGGCGATTCCACCGGAACGCTGGACGCTGGGAAGTATGCGGACTTGATTGCGATCGACGGCGACCCACTCGCGGATATCGGCGCGCTGGGAAAAGTGACGCTCGTGATGAAGGCGGGCGCAATCGTCAAGGACGCGCGGTGATTTTCCTGAGCGCCTCGAGCACCCGGTCGGGTTCGAACCCCTGCGAGACGAGATAGCGGTACAACCGCTCGAGCTCGCGATCGTCCTCGATCGTCTGGCGGCCGCGCAGCCGCTTCGCCAGCGACGCCTGGAGCAGGGCCGCGTCGTCGATCCCCTCGAACGTCTCGTCGACCGCCCGCCGCGCCGTCGCCTTGGCGATGCCGGCGCGCTCGATCTGCATCTGCACGCGCAGCCGGCCGCGCTTGCGCAGGCCCGTCTCCGTGCGCGCGATCGCCTCGGCAACCCGCGCATCGTCGAGGGCGCGCTCGCCGCGCAGCCGTTCGACCGCGGCGTCGACGTCCGGTTCTTCGTGGCCCTTGCGGGTGAGGCGGTCGCGGATCTGCTGCTCGGACAGCTCGCGGCGGGCGAGCATCTTCAGCGCGTCGACGTAGGCTCGGCTAGCTGCCAAATCGCGTGATTTCGGGCGCGCTGGTCACCGTTCTCGCCATCTGATCGCGGCTCATGTCGGCGGTCGAGGCGATGCCCTGCACCTTCAGCTTGAACTCGTCGACGTTGCTCGCCCAGCGCAGCGCCTCCTCGTAGGACACCAGGCCGTTCTGGAAGAGGCCGAAGATCGACTGGTCGAACGTCTGCATGCCGTACTGCGAGGTGCCGGCGGCGATGGCGCCGTGGATCATGTGGGTCTTTTCCTTGTCGACGATGCAGTCGCGGATGAAGGCGGTGCTGATCATCACCTCCACCGCCGGCGCGCGCCCCTTGCCGTCGATCTTCGGCATCAGGCGCTGCGAGATCACCGCCTTGAGCACGCTCGCCAGCTGCAGGCGCACCTGCTTCTGCTGGTGCGGCGGGAAGACGGTGATGATGCGGTTGATCGTCTCGGTGGCGTCGAGCGTGTGCAGCGTCGAGAACACCAGGTGGCCGGTTTCCGCGGCGAGCAGGCCGGTCTCGATGGTCTCGAAGTCGCGCATCTCGCCGACCAGGAGGACGTCGGGGTCCTGGCGCAGCGCGCTGCGCAGCGCCTGCGCGAACGACCGGGTGTCGACCGCGACCTCGCGCTGGTTGACGATCGACTTGTTGTCGCGGTGGAGGAACTCGATCGGATCCTCGACCGTCATCACGTGCGCCGAGCGGGTGCGGTTGACGTGATCGATCAGCGCCGCGAGCGTCGTGCTCTTGCCGCTGCCGGTCGTGCCGGTGACCAGCACCAGCCCGCGCTCCTCCTCGGCGATGCGGTTGAGCACCACCGGCAGCCCGAGCTCCTCGACGGTGCGAATCTGCATCGGGATGACGCGCAGGACCAGGCCGAC
>Ga0111539_10008680_pt1 | contig 12899 bp, 9 predicted proteins | sample RhiMethybrSRZTD1_FD_79667 | JGI IMG/M metagenome (GOLD analysis project Ga0111539, IMG submission 79667) | Populus rhizosphere microbial communities from Tennessee, USA - Rhizosphere MetaG P. TD hybrid SRZTD1 (version 2) (version 2) | ecosystem: Host-associated > Plants > Roots > Rhizosphere >...
ATCCATTGAGTAAAGAGGGGAGGCGCACCCAGTTCCGAGTCCAACTGGTCAAGCCTTGCTTTCAGCCTCGGCAAGGCACCGGACGGAGAACTCGACGACTCTCCCAACGCCGACGTCCTCGATTTCATGAAGGCAGAAATGAGACGTTCGGTCTCCTCCCGCTTTACGCGGCATGACCAGCAGCCCTTCAGGTGTGCTTTCACCCTCAGACTCGACTTGGCGTCCATCTCACCATCCAAATAGATGAGGAGGTCATTTTCGGACGGATGCCAGGTCTGGTCGGCCAACGACTTGTGTCGTTTGCTAAACATAGGTTTCACTCTTTAACTTCTTGATCACTCGGCCCAGGAAGCTGACGAGCGTTGGCGCTTTCATCTCGAGTACTTGCGCAATTTCCCGATAGCTCAGTCCTTCGGCTCGAAGCTCCAGGCAGTATTTCTCCTGTGGAGAGAGCCGCGCCAGGGCAACCTCAAACCTGGCCTGTTGTTCCTTTTCCAATACCCTTTGTTCGGCACTGGCTGAAGGATCGCGTTGCTCCTTGAGGAGATCCCAACCCGCAGGATCCAACAACTCGACAGGACTCTTCTTTCTGAATCGATACAGGACCAGATTGTGAGCTACCCGAAAGATCCAGGGACGAACATCTTCAATGACCTGCCCCTTGTGTAACGCTCGATAGAGTCGGATGAAGGTTTCCTGCATCACATCTTCCGCCTCTGAGGGATCATCGAGGACCCGTACTAAGTAGCGGAAGACTGAGTCCTTCAGGAGTTCAAAGACCTCGCTGACCTTCTCCTTCACGTCGGAGGCGCCCTGCATCCTCCGCAACAGCTCCCTGTTGAGCCAGATCTCTGATACTGAACCTACCCGAGATTCCACAGCCACTCCATCATCCCAACTCTGCAAGATCATTCCGGCTCAGAGGATAACCCCTCATAAAGCGGGGTTCTCTGAACTACTCACGTTCTCAGCCAAGAGTCGAATTGGAACCTTATACTTCTTAAGATGCTGTTCGAGCCATTTTTTATGAACCAACTCTAACAAATAGTTCTGGCGAAGCCGTGAGGCATTGAACGTTTCGTTGCCCCAGCGATGCAGAATTGTCATCCACAGGTCATGATCGTGTAGGCAGGGAACTCCCACTAGTTGAGGTGGGGGCGGACAACAACAACACCGCAAGATGTGGTGCTTTGGCTTACCGGAAGCGCCTGCGGTCCGGAGGGAATTTTTCCGATGAAAGGGTCAGTGCGGTCTGCTATTTGCGGAACTCAGCGGGCGCGCGATAAACGCCGTAGCGTTTACCGATCCAAGATCCCCGCGCATCGTCAGTCAACACTTGGCGACTTATGAGGATTAGCCGCGGGGGACCTGAGGTGGCCGACCCGGCCAAGTAGAAACCGAAGTGATTCCCGATTTCTATTCCAGAGTGTCCACAGCCTGATTCTTCTTGCAGAAAGACAGAGAAATCAGGGATAAAACCCAATCCGCAAACCCTGGAGGGACTATGCATCGAAGAAGTTTTCTAGGCGCCACCATGCTGGCGCAGACCGCGCAAATCGTACTCCCGCCCGCCGACGAAAAAGTCGCAAGCGGCGTCGGCGAGGTCTCATACAACGTCAAGACCACGGTCGAACGCAAACGGACCGGCAAACCGCATAAGGGCAAAATGCTCGCGGCCATCCAGCCGCACTGCGATGACATTCCGATCTTCGCCGGCGGCGCCGTGCTGAAGCTGATCGATGAGGGCTACGAAGGCATCCTGATTACGGTTTCCGATGATTCGATGGCGGGTGAGGGATCAGGCTACGGCGAAGTGGTACTGAAGAATGAGAAAGACACACGCGAAGTGGCGCGCCGTCTGGGCCTCAAGGAAGCGATCTTCCTAAACTATCCCAATCACAACCTGGACGCCTGGCCCATCATCGAAATGCGGGCACGTTTGGTATTTATCTTCCGCCAGTTCAAGGTAGATACCATTGTCGTGTATGATCCCAGCGGCCTTTATGAGCGCAACCCCGATCACTCTGTCACCGCGAAGGCCGTCGAATGGGCTGCGGCGATCTGCGGCATGTCGTGGGACTATCCTGAATTCGCCTATGCGGGAGTGAAGCCGCACGCGGTGAGGGAGCGCTATTACTTCTCGCGCGGACCTCAGCTAGTCAACCGCGTGGTCGACATCGGTGAGTACATCGATCGCAAGGCCTGGGTCAACATGGCCAACGTGACGCAGGGCCCGGCAGGCGAGACGGGAGAGCTCCTCCGCAAGCGCCTCGCAGCAGAAGGCAAGCGCCTGCCGCTGCTCGGCAACGATGCAGAGACGGCCAACCGCCAGTACACAAAATATTTCGCGCTGGCGCGGGACCGCGCCCGTGGAGAGGCGCATGGACTCGAATGGGCGGAGTACTTTCACTACATCGGGCCGGATGAATCGGTGCTCGACGAGTACATTCGGAAGAATGCGGTACCCCTTTAGGGCCAGGAATGAACCGGGAGGCTAAGATGTCCAAGTGGCTGCTTGTGTTGCTGGGCGCTTCCATCATCAATGGTTCCGCACCGGGTCTGTTCGGCGCGGACTGGCCTCAGCTTCGTGGCCCCAACGGCTCCGGACTGTGCCTTCTCTGCGGGAAACTGCCCACCGAGTTTGGGCCTCAAAAAAACGTTTTGTGGAAGACAGACTTGGCGCCAGGGAAATCCTCACCCGTCCTGGTTGGGGATCGCATTTTCCTTACCGCTTCGCAGGGCGATGAGTTGATTACGATCTGTCTGAGCCGCACCACCGGCAAGGTTCAGTGGCAGCGATCCGTCCGCGCTGCCAAACGCGAGTACCAGCATAAACTCAATCACCGTGCCGCGCCGACTCCGGTTAGCGATGGAAAGAGCGTCTTTGTCTTCTTCGCGGATTTCGGCCTCGTGGCTTATGATCTGGAGGGCAAAGAGCGGTGGCAATTGCCGCTCGGACCCTTCAACAGCCAACACGGCGTGGTGGCGTCGCCCGTCTATGCCGATGGAAGAGTGATCCTTGTCTGTGATGCGGACACCGACGCATACGTCATCGGGGTGCAGTCAGATACGGGCAAGATCGCCTGGAAAGTGCCACGCAACGTCATCAACGGGTACGCTACCCCGGTAATCTATCGCCCGCCCCGCGGCCCCGCCCAAGTCATCGCACCCGGATCCTACCAACTCACTGCGTATTCCGTTGTGGACGGCGAACTCATCTGGTTCGTTCGCGGTTTGACCTGCCAGCCAAAAACGGTGCCAACGATCGCGGGCGATATTCTTTATTTCAGTGGTTGGACAACCGGCAACGACGCAGGGGAACAGGTTGATCTTCCCGCTTTCGCGGAGGTAATCGCCGCAGCCGATGCCAATCACGACGGTAAGCTCTCCCAATCAGAACTTCCACCACCGTGGCAACCAACGGGAACCTGGCGTGCGATCGACCTGGATCGAGACGGATTCATGAATGAAAGAGAATGGACGTTCTTCCGCACTCGCCGTGCCTCACGCAACGCTTTGTTAGCAGTTAAGCTCGGAGGCAGCGGTGACGTGACCAACACGCACGTGCTCTGGCGTTTTGAAAAGTCGTTGCCCGACGTATCGTCGCCCCTGGTGTACAACGACGTTGTGTTCCTCTTCCGAAGCGGCGGAATCGCCACGAGTCTGAACGCTCGGACCGGAGAAACGCTCAAGCAGGCGCGCTTGATGGGCGCGCTCGAAGACTACTACGCCTCACCGATCGGCGTTGATGGCAAGGTCTACATAGCCAGTGAGCATGGCAAGGTCGTCGTGCTACGTGCTGCTGGCAATTGGGAAGTTCTGGCGATCAACGAATTCGACTCGGACATCTACGCAACTCCGGCAATCAGCGAAGGTCGAATGTACATTCGGACCCAAGATACCCTTTATGCCATTGGTTCGTCGAATTAGGGCAGAGGGTTGACGGGTGACTCGTCTAAGCATATCTATATGCTTGAGAACATGCCGAAGCTCATCCTGGCCGTTTTCCTTGTGCATGCTTCTGGCCTCTTCGCCCAGACGCCCGGCTGGCAGCCACCGGCCGGCCACAGACAACTGCCGTTATGGCCAGGGACGCCACCAGATGCGCAGTTTGGGCCGCCGCCCAACACCGAAAAGATGCCGGAACCGGGAGAGGTCGACAACGTCTCACGCCCCACGATGACGGTCTATTCGCCAAAGAGGAACAATACTGGCGCTGCGGTAGTCGTATTTCCTGGTGGTGGCTATTACGTCCTGGCGATCGATCTCGAAGGCACGGAGGTATGCGACTGGCTGACCTCAAAGGGGATCACCTGTGTGCTGTTGAAGTATCGCGTTCCGAACTCAGGCATGCACGGGGAGGGGCCGGGTGGGCGGCGTCAGGTCAAGCCGAAAGCTCCGATGGCGCTCCAAGATGCGCAGAGGACCGTGGGCCTAGTCCGCTTTCACGCCTCGGAGTATCATATCGATCCGCACAAGATCGGCGTACTTGGATTTTCAGCAGGCGGGCACTTGGCCACTGATATCAGCACGCACTTCGACAAGCGTTTGTATCCCGCGGTCGATGCGGCCGACAAAGTAAGCTGCCGCCCGGATTTCGCAGTCGTCCTCTATCCGGGACACCTCTGGATTTCCAAAGAACGATTTGATTTGAACCCCGATATTCCTGTCAGCCGGCAGACGCCACCGACCTTCCTGCTGCACGCCGAGAACGATCCCGTGGGACAGTGTCAACAACTCGCTAGTCTATTACGTTGCACTGAAGAACGTCGGTGTTCCCGTAGAGATGCACTTATACGCGGAAGGGAAGCACGCCTTTGGGCTGCGTCCCACGAGCTTTCCGATAACGCGATGGCCTAAACTGGTGGAAACGTGGCTGGAGACAATTGGGATGATTCCCGAGGAGGGCTGGCACTGACCTCAATCCGTGCAGTCGTAATGAGTGCACGCCCAGGTCAGGTTGCTTGCCGACGACGTCAACCGGAAGGGGGCGCTCAAGCGATCAGTCCTCACTGACGCCCCAGTGTTTACCATTCAGGCTAGATGGTCCCATCAGGAAACCGCGAGAGTGGAGCCAAGGGGCCCTGTCCCAAATCTCGGATTTGCGGTGCGGACGGTGAAGAACAGCTCGTCTAGTGCTTCAACAAAGACGTCCAGTTTATCACCACATAGAAGGGCTGGTCGTTGTCCTCCACAGGTTCCTACATCAGAAAACGATGTCCGTCACCGGTGACCGTGTACTGGTTGAATCAGTGGTCAGCGCGGAGGCGAGTCTGGAAGAGCTCGACAGGAATCGACGTCTCCGGCTGCGCGCCGCTTTTGAAGCTCACGGACATCAGCTTGCCATCCGGCGTGAGATAGAACAGCTCCTTACCGTCTGCACGCCATACGGGAGCCATCCCGCCGGCGTTCGACGCCTGACGACGGTTGCCAAAGGAAGGAAAGGCAGCGATATAGATTTCCCATTGACCGGATTCGTTGCCGGCGTAGGCGATCCACCGACCGTCGGGCGAAACGTGCGGCTCGTCGGATTCGAAATCGGTATGGAAGATACTTTCGGGCTTGCCTCCCGAAGGCCAGATCCGAACGATGTCTTTGCCGTTGGGGTTAACGGTAAGGATGCTGCCGTCCGGAAGCGATTCTTCAGGATACAGAGTCGGCTCCGGGGAGATCACAACCTGCTCCGCTCCCCCGCCCGCCGGTTTTCGCAAGATCACAGACTTATCCGCCTTGGATGACATATAAATGAGGTCCCGGCTGTCCGGCGACCAGACAGCGTCCCCGTGTCGAGCATCGGTATTGGGCGTAAAGGGAGAGAGAATGCCGGTAGAGAGTTCGAGTAACCAGATGGTTCGGTTCGGAGTCTTTTCCGTTCCGTCCAGCTCGACCGCGACGCGTCTGCCATCTGGAGAGATGATCAATTGGTTATAGTTTCTGGCTCCAGCGATGGAACTGAGCTTGTTACCCCCACGCGTATACCAATGCAGTTGCGCGGCGCGGTTCACGGGACGGGAATAGGCCAACATTCCGTTTGCCGAAACTGATGCCGTAGGCCCCCAGACCGAAGTGAACTCGCCGGCTCGATCCACTACCGGCAACGAATCGCCGTTGACAGTTAGCTCTCGGGCATCAAAACGCTGAGCCATAATGGCCTGTTGGCGGTTGTACAGAATGTATCCCGCGGGGGAATACTCAAATAGGGAGCGAACCGGCAGAACCATGCGCGTTTGCCGGGACTCTAAATCGGCCGCGTAAATGCCTTCCTTCGCTCTCTCCGGGCCAACAGCAAGGAATAGAATATGTCTTCCGTCCGGAAGGGCTCTCGGCCATAGCTGTTCCATTTTTGCGGCAGGCACGTCCGCACCTAAGACAGGTTTCGGCTCGCCACCCGTGGCTTGAACACGCATCAGCTGGCCACTATCGAACAAGATGATGGTGCCGTCAGGCAGCCAGGCGCCGCCGGCGCTGCCGTTCTTGACGGCGCACACGGCCAGCGCAGAACCGCCGGAAATGTCCACTCTCTTGAGCTTCTTGTCCGTTTCCGAATAGAAAGCGACCGAATGGCTGTCGGGCGACCAGAATGGGAGTACAGCATTTTCGGTGCCCGGAAGCGGCCTGGCTTCCAGTGCATCCAGCGGCTGGTACCACAGAACGCGGCCACCGGCGTGGAGGCTTGCCGTAAAAACCAGCCGCGCCCCATCCGGCGACAAAACGGGAATATCGAACCCACGAATAAAGCCCGCTTCCGCAGGCGCGTGGATAGCGAACCTCACGGGCGGCTGAGGAGGAGCAGCCGGGCGCTCGCTGAAATGGAGCCAGGCGAAAAACATGGCCGTGCAAATGCTCGCGGCCAGCGCGGACCATAAGAAGAGATGATGCCGCTTGCGGCTTGCAACCACTGGGGCGGGCACGCCGGCTCGCGAGCCAGCCTCCGCGATCCACTTCAACTGAAGCAAAACGTCATGCGCGGTCTGCCACCGGGCATCGGGGTCTTTGGCGATGCAAGTCGTCACGACATGATCGAGTGCGGGCGGAACAGCGCTGTTCAGAGATGAGAGGGAAGGAGCATCACTCGTCATGATGCTCGAAATGATGCCCGCCTGGCTGCGAGCTTCGAAAGCACGCCTCCCGGAAATCATCTCGTATAGAACCAGGCCGAAGGCGAAGATATCGGTGCGCGCGTCGGCTTCCCGGCCCTCGAGCTGTTCCGGTGCCATGTATTGGAGCGTGCCGACGATCAAGCCGTGTCCAGTGAGAGGAGTTGTAGCGGTAGGCATCGCTGTCAGACTGCCGGGAGTGTCTGCGTGCGGCTCATTGACCTTGGCCAAGCCGAAGTCCAGCAGCTTGGCGCCGCCTTTGGTGAGCATGATATTAGCGGCTTCAGGTCGCGGTGAACCACGCCATGCCGATGGGCCTGATCCAGCGCGTCTGCGATCTGAATGGCATAACGAAGCGCCTCATCGATTGGGAGTGGCCCCTTTGCGATGCGCGCCGCTAGACTCTCGCCCTCCAGATATTCCATGACGAGATAGTCGAGGCCATCATGGACGCCAATGTCGTACACGGAGCAGATATGCGGGTGGCTAAGTGCGGCTACGGTGCGGGCTTCACGCTCGAAACGCTGGCGGTGTTCAGTGGTGCCGGAAAGGTTTGGAGCCAGCACTTTGATTGCGATGGTGCGGTCGAGCCGCTTGTCGCGCCCGCGATAAACCTCGCCCATGCCGCCCGCGCCGATGGCCGAGAGGATTTCGTAGGGTCCCAAATAGCTGCCTGATTGAACTGGCATAGAGTGACTCCGCTAAGTAGAGCGTGACGCAGCTAAGTTTAATTGATCTGGCAAAACATAGGGAACGAATGAACGCGCTACTCAGAAGTTGTTCCGGACTCGTTCGCGCCGACGATTCCTCGAGACACCGCAAGCGGTCGATCCCGTCCGACGCGCCAACGCTGTAGTGTCGAACGAACGCGTGGCAAAGACCCACCCCGGCGCAACGCGACCGCTGTCGCTGCGGTGAAGGCTTCTCAAGCCTCTACCCACTCCGATGGAGCAAATTTTTCAGAGCAGTATAGTGAGGATCAGTCCTTTACCACTAATTCCGCCAGGTAAATGGCGGTGATGGGCTGGCCTGAGGCGTCGCGCTCGTGGCTGGAGTAGTAAGACACCAAGACACGAGTGCTGGAGATCTCGACAAGGCCGGGGTAAGAGTTGTCGCCACCACTAGGCAACTCGGCGAACTCCATCAAGCGGTCGCCGTCCAGCCAGCCGAGGAATGTCTTCGGTCCACGATCCGGAGTTATCTTTCGCCCGCCGACAACGTGACGGTTGCCCCATTTCGTCAGAAGTGGACCGCCGATAAAGCGATCGAGACTGGTCCGTTGCCAAGTTGTGTACGGCGGGCGGGAGAGGAGCAACTGCGCTTCCTTCCTGCCGCCGTGCCGCGCCACCCCGACGACGCTGCCATCCGGTTCGAACAGGAACGCGGTTTCGTCGCCGGCCGTCTCCTGAAACAGAGCCCGCTTCCGCCAGATCAGGCCGTCATCGCTTTCGAGCATGACTGACTCGACGCTCTCACCTTCGCCCCGCGGGCCGATCTCAAATCCCAGTTTGCGCCGGCCGCAGAGATACGCCTTGCTGCCGAACGAGGCGGCACGCCAGATGTAGTGACCGAACGTTCCCTCCAGCATGATTGGACTGTGCCACGCGGCGCCGTCGTCGGTCCAGGCGGCATACCCGAGGTGCTGGTTCAGATCGTAGTTCTCGCGGGGGAGCGTCGTCTTGCCGCTAAACCAGGTACCGGAGTAAACAAAGAGTCTGTCACGAAAGATGAGGAAATGCGGGTCGCGAGTGTCTCGCTGCTCCACGCGAAATCGATGCACCTCGTCCCATTTCTCCCCGTCCCGGCTGCGCAGCACAATGATCGATGCCGTGGGGTGGACCATGTGACCGTCCGGGCAACTGCGAAAGGTAAGATACAGCTGGCCGCGATACCGGCAAAGATCCGTGAACGCGTTATGTTCTCGATTATGAAACACGCGTCGCACGGAGGACACGGTCACCTGAGGCGGGTTTCCCTCCGCCAGCGGAGCTGCTGCCGCCGTAAGATTCCGACTCAATGCGGTAAGAGTCAATCCCATCGTCGCGGCATGGGCTGTCCCTTGCAGCCACTCACGGCGGGATTGCTTAGATAGGCTAATCATGGCTTCACTTCAATGCACGGACAGGACGCAGGAAAACGATTGGACAAATACGCCAAGATCAGTCTAATTGTCCAGAGAGATTTCGGTGAGGATCGGTGCACTCTTACTGCCACTCTTGCTATTGGCGGCGCTCGCGTCGGGTGGCGAAGTCCCACGCACGTCGAATTAGAGCTTGCAGACGGTCGCGCAGAGAGTCTTTGGTGATCCGCATCCGCCTTTGGTTTGGGGCGTTGAGCTTCCACACTGAAGAACAGGAAGCGTTCGTCTCCTCAAATTGAACGCGAAGACGTCGAGCGTGATTCCAATGGTCTTGCCTTATCCGCCGGTACAGTGCCCGCGAGGGGTGCATCAACGGTAATCGAACACAGGTGGGAACATGACAACCACCAGTGCCGCCCATACAGAGTACACGGGCAGATAGGCGATCTGCCATCGCTCCAGGGCAGCGAACGAGGAGCGGTGACGCAGGAAGGACGCATAGAGCCACGCTGACCACGCCAGATTGACAAGCAGAATGAGATTCTCGCCAAGAGCCGCCACTCGGTTGGGAGTGAAGCCAAACTCGGAGATGCGGGCCGCGATCGCCGCGAGCGCCACCCCATCAACCACGAGCGCGCTGACCACGAGCAGTAATTGCAGGCCGTCGAAGAAGTCGGGCGGTGCCTCCGGGTCGCGGGCGGAGGCGGCGTAGAGCACCAACCCAACGACCAGCACCAGCAACAAGTCGAAGCCGATAAGTACCTCCCGCTTTACGTTGATGGGGCTGCCTGTCCACGCCATCGTGGCCAGAAACACCAGTAGCAAAACTGTGAATAGCGGCGTGAACAGCCTGGTCAGCACCGGCGCCATGTTCTCGATGACACTTTGCTTCGCTTCCACCAACCAGGACCCGATGATGACGGCCCCCGCCGCCCCGCACGGGATCAACCAGCCCGCTACAAACCAGTCAGGGTTCATCCCGATAGCGGTGAACATCATGAACGTAAAACCGGTAAGGACACCCCCGCCGAGCGCGATGAGCACGTAGTAGATGGCCAGCTCGCCCGAGAACCGAACGAAGTTCATCCGCCCACCATCGGCGAACCAGCGGCCTCGGACATACGCGAAGCCGACGGCCATCCATAGGGCAATCGGCAGATGCAGAATGGTCAGCACCTCAGTATCACTGCCCTTGGGAAAGGGGAAGACGTTGGCGAATACAGTCCCGGCCGCGAAGGGCAGCGCCAGCCAGAGGCCGCCGGCAACACCCCACCCGCGCTTCCACAGGAAGTAGACGGAGAGCAGCGGGAAGACGAACAGGCTGGCGTTCCGGGCGTAGAAAGGTGGCAGTTCGTCATGAGGGCTGAGCCGAAGACCGAACACCGCGGGCAGCTTGACGGCCAACGCCGCGGCAACGGCAAGACTCAGGATGATGAGGATCTCGGCGCGTCCGGTGTTCGCCGCGTCAGCATCGGGCGCCATGACCAATTGCTTCCACAGCCGCTCGGAGTGCGCGCGTGCGAACTCGCGCGAGAGCGCATCCAGGTTGCCCATGCGCTTGACCGCGACTAAGAACGCTTCTTCCCCTGCCAGGCCCGACTCGGTGAGCGCCACCAGCTGGTCGCGGAGATGTCCTTCGAGCTCCTCGACGTCGGGACCGTGAAGGGCCTGCCGACGGCGGACGTATGCCCGCCACTGCGCGATTTGCTCCTCGAGCGGTCGATCGGCGAAAGTCGTCATACTGTGCACTCCTTCATCCAGATACCTCTCAGGGTACCGTCCACGGCCTGCCACTGCTGCCGCTGGGATGCGAGCTGCGCACGGCCTTTTCTAGTGATCCGGTAGTACTTACGCCTGCGGCCGTTCTCGGAGGCGGACCACTTCGCCGCGACATGACCTTGGCGCTCAAGCCGGTGCAGCACAGGATAGAGCATGCCGTCGGTCCACTGTAGGTGCCCGCCTGACAACTCGGTCACTCGCTTGATTATGGCGTAGCCGTAACTGTCGCTTTCGGCAAGGATGGCGAGCACGAGCGGAGTGGCAGAAGCAGCGACTAGGTCCTTACTCATGTCCATACGTAGAAGTCTTATACATTGAGGTTCTATGCATGTCAATAATAACCTGAGGTCAACCGCCTCTATTAATGGAGGTAGGCGGTTGGACAACCGCGCTGCAGGGCCAAAGTCGGCTATGGATACGGTGTATGAATATCCGTCATCGTGAACGCTTCATGCGGCGGGCGACTTCGTGAAGCACGGATGGTGCGTCAGCGCTTTTCGCTCTGATGACCCACACGTCGTCTTAGCCTTTTCCTACGCGGTAGCTCAGCGCTACCCGTCCCTAGGAATGCTCCTGTGGGCCTTGGTGATCTGGGTCCTGACGCTTGTTGCAGCGGGGTACTCCTCAGTTCAAGGGTGTTGAGGGGTTCGACGTTGACGAACCAGAGCGGGTCCGCATGCGAGCCTGCCACCGGCTGCGAGGGATCTCCAGAGCCTCCAGCCGCTCGACAGCGTCCCTCAGTGACTCTCCGCTCGCCAGCCGGGTCTTCAAATACAGCAGTGCCGTCATGATCGCCGTCAATGGTGTGATAACGATATTCAGCAGTTGGTAGAGCGGAGCTGAGCCTGACATGTTGAAACCAAAACTCAACTCCTTCGGTTCGAAATTGTCTGTCATTCTGAACGTAAAGTGGGAGTCAACTGAGGCAACCCACACTAGGACGGGAAGCGTGAATTGCAGTATGGTGGTAATCAGGACGGTGTCCCAAGAGGCTTTCATCAACTGTCGGGCACGCTTCAGAGTGGTCCATACTCCCGAGCCCTCCATCACCGCCACAGGAGCATAGAGAGCATAACAGACTGCGATCACCGCCCCCGGCACGACTAAAAACGCTGCTCCGACAAGTATCATTGCCACGACTACGAGCGACGTTAAGGAGAAAACCCACCAATGACGCCTCAGGATCGCCAGTGCGGTTCCAATCTCAACCTGACGCAATGGAGCGATCATGAGTTGGACAACAATGGGCACGGTCACCGCGGAGACTATAAAGTAGGCCAAGAGATTGCCAAGAATCATGCCCAGAAATAGGAACGGACCGGCGATGGTCCTAGCGAGGGGAGAGACTCGTTCCCACGAGATGACTCGATCACTCAGAAGAAAGAAACCTACCACGGCGATCAGCGGTGCATAAGCGAGAAACGATATTTTTAGAAAATTAGGAAATTGCTCGCTGTAGATGGAGATTGAGTGGCGCAAGAGCGCACCAGTTCCTTCGGCGCTCGCCCGCATGGTAGAGGCAAAGCCAGCCGCACTTGCAGGACGCTCTCTCGGCTCTTTGGCCAAGGCTGCCATAATGATATTGGCCATGCGCTTGGGAAGCCTGGGATTCATTTCCCGGATGGGACGAGGCTCCTGGGTCGTGTGCAATCTCCTCAAATCGTCATGGCTGCCTGAAAATGGAGTTTCGCCCGCAAGCATTCGATAGGCAATCACTCCCAAACTGTAGATGTCGGACCTTGCATCCGATGGTTCACCTCGCCATTGCTCCGGCGACATGTAGGCAGGTGTACCCATGACTGATCCAACACGAGTGAGTGCGTCTGTATTCGCAGTTTCAAGATTCAGTCTGGCCTCAGTCGCCGGGTTTTGAGTTTGTAGAGGTCGGATTTCGAGACCGGCAGGTGAAGAATCGGAAGCTGACGCGTTCGCAATGGAGGACA